>Ga0102592_1002821_pt1 | contig 11437 bp, 10 predicted proteins | sample AraplaCol_mMF_r2_FD_76861 | JGI IMG/M metagenome (GOLD analysis project Ga0102592, IMG submission 76861) | Arabidopsis root microbial communities from North Carolina, USA - plate scrape MF_Col_mMF_r2 (SPADES assembly) (version 2) | ecosystem: Host-associated > Plants > Roots > Endosphere... | reverse complement strand
CCGCCGGCGCCGCCAGCGCCAGCCACGACGATGCCGCCGGCGCCGCCGGCGCCGCCCTCACCGCCGCGAGCGCCATCACCGCCGCGCCCGCTCGCCGCACCGGCTGCCAGGCCGCCAGCGCCCGTGGTGCCGCCGCCACCGGCTCCTGCCGTGGCTGCACCACCGATGCCGCCGCCGCCGTTGCCTGCGCCGCCAGTCGCACTGCCATTGACGGCAATGCCACCTGCAGCGCCCGCTGCGCCGGCCCCGCCGCTGGACATGCCGCCAGCCCCGCCGGTACCGGCGGCATTGCCGCCCAATGCGCTACCGGCAGTGGCGCCGGCACCCGCGCCGCCATTGGCATTGCCGCCGTTGCTGGCTACATTGCCGATATTGTTGATCACGTTGTTGGTGACGGTACCGGTCAGTGTGCTGACCGCGGTCGCGGTCGATGTATTGAAGGCATTGGTCATCGACGATGTCGCAGTCGCGCCATTGTTGGCAGCTGCGGCGCCGGCGGCTGCCGCATCGGCGGCGCCGCTGCTGTTGTTGTTCGCGTTGGCCTGGCTGCTGTCCTGCGTGGCCGTCGAATTGTCGTTAGCCTGTGCGCCCGGGCCGGTCTGGCTCACGTTGGGCGGCGGTGTCTCCTGCGCGAATGCACTACCCATCGCCAGTGCGATGGCTGCTGCAAGCAAAGTTTTCTTCATCTCGTCCTCGCTGATGTCGTGTTCTTGAATTGCCCGCAATGCTGGGGCCTGAACCGATATCGCAAGCTTGATGCCACCCGCACTAAGCTGTTGAAATTGCTCGACTTTGATGCGGCAACGCAGCAAGTGGCATGCATCCAGGAGGTTGCTTTGTCACGCAACTGTGACAGGCTTGTACCCGCCCTCTGCCTACTGTCATAGGAGACAAGGCGTACACCGCAATGTCACAATGATGTTACGCGGCTGTTCGAGAGCTCAGTCTTCGCTGCGGCGCGATGGGCGCTGGATGCCGTGTTTCGCCATCAGGCGGTAGAGCGTCATGCGCGATACACCGAGTTCGCGCGCCACCGAAGTAATGCTGTGTCCAGCATCAATGCGGCCCTGCAGGGCCAACCGTTCGGCGCTGGCGCGCGCGGTATCAAGGTCTTCGGTTGCAGCGCTGCTGTCGATGCCCTCGAGTTCAAGGTCGTGCGGCTGGATCAGCGCGCCGTCGGCCATCACGGCCGCACGCCGCACGCGATTCAGCAGTTCGCGCACATTGCCCGGCCAGTCATGCGCGCGCAGCGCACGCAACGCACCGTTGCTGAAGCCGCGCACCCGACGCGCACGCTCGGTGGCATAACTATGGAAAACCTCCTGCGCGAGTGGCACCACGTCGTCGCGCCGCTCGCGCAAGGCCGGTACCTGCAAGGTCAGGACATTGAGCCGGTAGAACAAGTCTTCCCGGAACAGTCCGCGTTCCACCGCATCTCCCAGCTTGACGTGCGAAGCGGCGATCACGCGCGCATCGACCGGCACGCTGCGCGTCCCGCCCACCCGGTATATGGTTTTCTCCTGCAGGAAACGCAGCAGGTTGGCCTGCAGCTCGAGCGGCAGATCGCCAATCTCATCAAGGAAAATGGAGCCGCCACTGGCCGATTCGATCAAGCCGCATTTGCCGGGACCAGCGCCGGTAAAGGCGCCCTTCTCGTAACCGAACAATTCCGATTGCACCAGCGAGGCCGGGATTGCGCCGCAATTGATGGGCACGAATGGCCCGTCGCGCCGCCCTGAGTGCTCATGTATCGCGCGCGCCACAAGCTCCTTGCCGGTGCCGCTTTCGCCCCAGATCAGCACCGGCGCATCGGCCCCGGCCACTTTCAGTATCTGCTGGCGCAGCAGCGTAATGGCTGTGCTGGTACCGGTCAGGCGCATGGACTGGCACGCTTCCGGCAAATGGCCGAGCTCGGAAAGCGCGGCCAGGCCGAGCGCGTGTCCCAGTGTATGGCTGAGGCGCCCGGCGTCCAGCGGCCAGGTGTGGAAGTCGACACAGTGGTCGTGTATCAGTTGCCGGAAGGCCGTCTGCTCCAAAGCCTGGGGCAGGAACACCGCTATCCAGCGCGGGCGGCTGTGGCGGCGCAAGAAATGGTCGAGTTCGGTGAGCGGGCCAGTCCAGTCGTCCAGCACCAGCAAGCCAACCGGGAAGTGCTGTTCGCGCAAGGCCGCCGCTGCCTGGGCCAAGCCGCACACATGGCAGACGTCGAAGGTTTGATCGGCGGCAAGCAACGCCGCCGGCAGCGCAGCCGTTGTAGCGGCGACGCACAACACTTGCCTTGTCATAATTTCACCTTGCTGCCCCGAGGACCGGCGGGATAGAATACCGCCGCACAATTTTTCAGCACCAGAAGTTACAAACATTTAATGGTGCAAATAAAACAATGGGGAAGGCATGGATCAATATAAGCTAGAGGCGGACAAACTGCCAACACTAAAGCAGCGCGTCGCCTTACGGCTGTTGCATGCATTCGGATGGCAGATGAAGTTCAAGCCGCTGCCAGGGCCGCGCGGCATTGCCGTCGTCTACCCGCACACCTCGAACTGGGACTTCATCATCGGCGTGCTCGGCAAATGGACGCTGGACCTGCCGTTCCGCTGGCTGGCCAAGGACAGCCTGTTCAAGATCCCGCTGCTGGGCCGCTGGTTCTACTACCTCGGCGGCGCCCCGGTCGACCGCAGCGCGCCGCAAGGCCTGATCCAGGCCCAGGCCGATGCGATGATGAAGGAAGACTGGTACTGGGTCGGCATCACGCCGGAAGGTACGCGCGGCTACAAGCCTTACTGGAAGAGCGGCTTCTATCAGCTGGCGATGGCCGCCAGGGTGCCGCTGGTGCTGGTGTATATCGATTACCCGAACAAGACCCTGGGCTTGACCGAGCATATCTGGCTGACCGGCGATGAGGAAAAGGATATGGCGGCCATTCGCGCCGGTTTCGATGGCCACCTCGGCAAGCATCCCGAGCTGATGGCGCCTATCGTCTTGCGCCAGCGCTGAAGCCGGCGACTTCCGCATCCCCCTCAAGGCGCACCAGCGTGATGGTCTGCGCCTTGCCCGGCTCGAAGCGCAGCGCCGTTCCCGGCGCGATATCGAGCCGCATGCCATAAGCTTTCCAGCGCTCGAACTGCAGCGCCGAATCGACTTCGAAAAAGTGGAAATGGGAGCCGACCTGGATAGGACGGTTCCCCTGGTTTGTTACGGTAAGCGTAGTGCGATCAGTCATGTGACCTATATCTGCAAGACTCATGCCAGTATTTTCAAGTGATTCTCTCACTTTTTTTGCACCAGCATAAAGCAATGCACCACGCAGGTGCGATTATTCCTTCGGATATGGGCTCTTGCCGCCGCTGGCAATGAATTCATCGATGCGCGCCTGCAGCACCGGCAGCGGCACCGAACCCAGTTCCAGGATGGTGTCGTGGAAGGCGCGGATATCGAACTTGCTGCCCAGGGCCTGCTCCGCCTTCTTGCGCGCTTCGAAGATCGCCATCTCGCCGAGATAGTAAGACAGCGCCTGGCCCGGCCAGGAAATATAGCGGTCCACCTCGGTCATGACTTCATGCGAGGACAGCGCCGTGTTCTCCATCAGGTATTGCTGCGCCTGTTCACGGGTCCAGCCTTTGGCGTGAATCCCGGTGTCCACCACCAGGCGCGACGCTCGCCAGGCCTGGTAGCTCAGCATGCCGAACACTTCATACGGGGTTTCGTAGATGCCCATCTCGGTGCCCAGGCGCTCGGAATACAGCGCCCAGCCTTCGCCGTAGGCGGAAATGTAGGCGTTGCGGAATGGCGGGCGGCCCTTCTGTTCCAGCGCGATCGGCATCTGGAAAGCGTGGCCCGGCGCCGATTCATGCAGCGTCAGCGCGGGCAGCGAATACAGCGGGCGCGCCGGCAGGTTGTAGGTGTTGACCCAGTAGCCGCCCGGGCCGCCGCGGCCCGAGGTGTAGAACGGCGCAATCTCCGGCGCCACCGGGATGATGGCGAAGCGGCTGCGCGGCAGGCGGCCGAAATAATCCGCCACCTTGCCATCGAACTTCTTGGCGATCCACGCCGCGCGCATCAGCAGTTCTTCCGGCGTCTTGGCGTAGAACTGCGGGTCGGTGCGCAGGAACTGCAGGAAGGCCGGCAGGTCGCCCTTGAAGCCAACCTGCTTCATCACCTCCTGCATTTCGGCGCGGATCTTCGCCATTTCATCCAGGCCGATCTGGTGGATCTGGTCGGCCGTCAGGTTGGTGGTCGTGAATTCGACAATCTTGGACTGGTAGTACGCCTTGCCGTCAGGGTAGCTCTCCGCAGCAAGGGACTCCTTGGCCTTCGGGACGTATTCCTCGCGCATGAATTTCAGCAGCGCGGCGTGGGCCGGGATGACTTTTTCGCGGATCGCCTGCAAGCCTTGCGCCTTCAGCGCTTGCTGTTCGGCAGCCGGAATCACGTTCGGCATTTCCTTGAATGGCTTGAAGAACACCACGTCTTCCGGCTTCGCCTCGGTGACCGAGGTAATCGACTTGTCGCGGCCCTCCAGCGTGATCTTCGGCGGCGTGAAGCCGCGCGCCAGGCCGGCGCGCATATTGGCGATCTCTTCGCTGAAGTAGCGCGGCACGTCGTTCAGCTGCGCCACGTAATTGCGGTAGTCTTCGGCAGTGCGGAAGGACTTGCGCGCCTCTCCGGCCAGGTTGCCCCAGAACGAAGAGTCTGCGTTCAGCGGCTTTTCGTATTCGCGGAAGCGCTGGTTGTCCAGCAGCGCCGCGACCTGCGCGCGGTACACCTGGTAGTTGATGCGCTCCTTGTTCGAAAGCTGTTCGGGCTTGATGCTTTCGAGTTGGCGCAGCGTTTCCTCCCACTTCTTCTGGCGCTCCAGCTGCACCGCCAGGCTGACGTTCGGCAGCTTGCTCTCGACGCCGCGCACATCGTCCTCATCGTCTTCCAGCCTTTGCTGAAGGCGCCACTTCCACTCCGCCTTGTGGATCGCGGTGAAACGGGCGTCGGCACTACCGGGTTTGGCTGCTGCGAAGGATGGAGAACTGAAGGCTGCTGCGATGGCGAGTGCTGCGACAATCTGTTTCATGGTGCTCCCGAAGCTCAGGTTGGTAACGGTTCCGGGAGTGTACCTTACGGCCAAAGGCCCGGCGGCGTCAATGGCGGGATTGTGCCGGAACGTATCAGGCAGCGCGCGGAATCAACCGAAGCGGCGCCGCCGCAGCAGCATCGCCGCCAGCAGCCCGGCCAGCAGCACGATCACGCTGCCCGCGCCCAGCACCGCGCCGCGATAGGCTTGCCACAACGATGGCGGCTTGAACAGGATGGTCGCGCCGCCAAGCGGCGCAGGATCGATGTTCCAGCGTTCGAGCTGGCGCCAGTCGTACAGGCTTTGCACCGGACCGACCGGCACCCTGGTCAGTGCGTCCCTGGCTGCCAGGCGCCCGTCAATCACGGCAAGCGCGTGGTCCGCCAGTTCGCGGCCGGACTGGCGCAGGTTGCGTACCGCACCGCCCACGGAGCCCTCGCCCACCACGCTGTCGAACAAGGCGAACACCGGCACGTTAGCCGCGCGCATCGTATCGCGCGCGGCGTCGATGGTGGGCAGCGAATAGCCGTCGCGGTCGCGGTTGAACATGCCCGTTACCACCACTGTATCCGGCGTCAGGTTGCCGATGTAGCGCATCTGCTCGGCCCAGCTCATGTTCTGAAGGAATTCGACCTGCAGGCTGCGCAGCCATGGCGCCAGGTCAACCTCCGCCTGGCGCTGGAAAGCGCGGTCGGCTTCACTGACGCCGCCCGGTATCACGACGCGCCGGGTGCGCGGCAACAGCGCCATCACCTCTTTGACGGTTGCGCCGAGATCGGGAACGATCGTATATAGGAAGACAGGACGGCTGTTGGCGGCCATTTGCACGGTCGACGGCTCGCTGTCGGTCAAAAGCGGGGCTCCTGGCGCGAGTTCCGCCAGCTCACGCAAGGCAAAGTTCAGCGCCGGCTGCTGCAGCACCACCAGCATGTCGATGCGCCCGCCTCCATACTGCGCCAGCAGCAAGGCGCGCCGCGCCGCCGCCACCATTTCGGCATTGGGCTGCTCCTGGTTCAGGAATTCGACATGGATATGTTCGAGCGGGATGCCGCTTTCACGCAGGCGCTGAATGAATGCGTCGTTGACCCGGTCGATCCCCGGCCGGCCTGGGCTGTATGAATTGAGCAACAGGACGTGGGCGCCCGCGATGCCCGGGGCGCCTGCGCCGTGTGCGGCCAGCGCCCACGCGGCGAATAGTAAGCCTGCCCAAAGTCGTTTGAAGGATATGCCGCCCATGTTGCAGCGATAATACCCAATCCAACGGCTACTGCAACTTTTTGTCGGCGATGTCGATGCTGAGGAAAACTTCGCCGTTCAGCGTTTGCAGCAAGTCCGACTGGCGCAGGCGGTCCATCACCGGCCCCTTGACCTCGGCCAGATGGAAGCCGATGCCGCGCCGCGCCAGGCTCAGGTTCAACTCCGACAGCGCAAACAGTGCCGACGTATCGATCGAGCTGACCGCCGTCATCACCAGCACCAGGTGGCGCGCTGCCGGGTGGCTGCGCAATTCATCCTCGATGCGCTCCTGCACCGCTTCCACGTTACCGAAGAACAGGTTGGCATCGATGCGTAGCGCCAGCAGTTCCGGCCTGGTCTCGGCCGGATAGCGTTCGATATTGCGGAAATGCTCGCTGCCCGCGATGCGGCCCAGTACCGCGATATGCGGCCGGCTGGCGCGCCAGATCAGGGTGCCCATCGACAGCGCCACGCCCACCAGCACGCCCGCTTCCACGCCCAGCGCCACCACGCCCGCCGCACTGGCAAACCACGCCAGGGCATCGCCGCGGTCGTAGCGCCACGCGGTGCGCAGCGTGCCCAGTTCCAGCATGCCCAGCACCGCGACTATGATGGTCGCGGCCAGCACTGGCATCGGCAGAAGTGCCAGCCAACCGGTTGGCGCGACCAGCGCCAGGGCCAGCAAGGCGGCCGTGAAGATGCTGGCCAGCGGCGTCTGCGCACCCGCCGCAAAATTCACCGCCGAACGCGACATGCTGCCGGTTACCGGGAATGCTCCCGACACCATGCTTGCCACATTGGCCGCGCCCAGGCCGATCAATTCATGGTTGCTGACCAGTTTCTCATTGCGCTTCAAGGCCAGCGACTGCGCTGCCGACATGCTCATGATGAAGATCACGAAGCCAACCAGCAAGCCGGGTTGCAGCAGCGGCTGCCAATGCGCCGGCGACATGGCCAGGTTCAGTTGCGGCAGGCCGCTTGGCACCTTACCCGTCGTTTTCACGCCCATTGCTTCCAGCCCCAGCACCTGCACCAGGACCAGCCCAAGCATGACCACCAGCATCGGCGCCAGGCGTGTCGCCATATCGGCAGCCGCCGCTTTCATGCCGAAGGCACGCAGCAAACGCGCCAGGTGGCTGCGCGACAGCACCAGCAGCAGGACTGAGCCCAGGCCCAGTGCAGCGCTCGGTCCGTGCCAGTGCGGCAGCTCGGCGCCCAGCAAAGGCTTGAGCTGGCCCCAGGCGATCAAGAGCGCGGAACCGACGGTAAAACCGCTCATGACGGGACGCGAGAAGAAATTGGCAAGGAAGCCAAGCCGCAGCAGGCCGCACAGCAGCAGCACCGCCCCCGCCACCAGCGCCAGTTGCGCGGCCAGTACCGAATACAGGCCGGAGCCGGCCGCCGCCATCGGGCCGATAATGGCCGCCGTCATCAGCGACACGATCGCCATCGGCCCCACCGATTGCGTCATGCTGGTGCCGAACAGCGCGTAAACGACAGGCGGCAGGATGCTGGCATAAATGCCGGTCACCGGCGGCAACCCGGCCACCAGCGCATACGCCATCCCTTGCGGGATCATCATCATCGCCACCACGATGCCCGCACTGATATCCCCCGGCAGCATTGCGCGCCGGTAGTTTCGCAGCCAGGCCAGCATCAGCGATCCCGTTCCAGCGAAGTCAGCACGGCAGCCAGGATTTCGTCGGACTGTTTTTTATCCGCGACCGAACGCGCCAGCACCAGGCCGCCGACCATTGCCGCGTAGGTGGCAATGGCATCCTGCCGTGCCTGCGCCGGCGCGCCAGGCAGCGCCTGCGCCAGTGCGTCGAGCTGCGCCTTGAAGCTCTCGTCCATCGCATGCCGCACTTCCGGGCCGACACGCGAAACGTCGGGGCCGAGCGAAGCCAGGGCGCAACCCTTGCCAGGGTTGTCACGGTGCTTGGGAGTCAGGTACATATGGGCCAGTGCCGCACGCGGATTGGCCGGTTCTTCGGCCAGCAGTTCGCGCCAGCGTTTGGCGGAATTCTCCATCGCCTTGCCGAACGCTTCGGCCAGCAAGTCTTCCTTGGAGGCGAAGTGGCCGTAAAAGCCGCCGTGCGTCAGGCCGGCGCTTTTCATCAGGTCGGCCACGCCGATGCCGTCATAGCCCTTTTCCCGGAATAGCCGGGATGCCGTTTCAACAATGCGTTCACGGTTCAGCGCCGCTTGTTCCCTGCTTACACGCATGATCCTCTCCTTGATTATTTTTATTATGGATGTAATATATCACACGTGGATGACGAACATCATCTATCTATCGTGCTTTGCGGCGGCTTGCGAGGGTGAGCCGCCGTTTTTTTAGCGTGCCATGGCCAGTTCGACGCAGTTGCGTCCCGCCCGCTTGGCGCGGTGCAGTGCCGCCTCAAGCCGGGTTACCAGCTCGGTGGCGCCTTCGTCGGGCGCAAGCTGGGCTACGCTGAAGCTGGCCGTGACGGTATCCCCGCCCGGCAGTTCGGTAGCAGCAATGGTCTCGCGCAGTTCTTCGGCCAGTTTGTAGGCATCGATCGCCACCGTATGCGTGGCAATGATCATGAATTGTTCGCCGCGCATGCGCGCCATCGTGTCGGAGTTACGCAAGCGGGTCTGGACCATGGCGGCCAGCACCGCCAGGGCGCGGTCGCCGGTCGTGTAGCCGTACAGCTCATTGATGGTGCGGAAGCTGTCCAGGTCAAAGGCGATCACCGCCAGCGGCAAGCTGTAGCGGCGCGCGCGCCGGATTTCGCTGTCCAGGACCTGTTCACCCTGGCGCCGGTTGGACACGCCGGTCAGCCCGTCGAAAGGGGTGATTTGCGTGATCTCCAGGCCCAGGGCGTTGTTCTGGTGGCGCAGGTCGCTCATCACCATGCCAAAACTGATCAGTTGCGCAGCCGAGCCGAAGCAGCTGAAATGCTCGCGGCTCATCACCAGCGGCCGGTCAAACAGCATGCAGATCGCACCCAACAGGGGACCGCCGGGCTCGCCGCGCAGCGGGAAGGCCAGCAGCATGTGCACGCCCTGCTCTTCCAGCATTGCCGTCAGTTCCGGATCGCCCGCCTTGGACGGCGCATCAAGCAGCACCATCTCGCCGCGCCGCACCGGCGCTTCAAGCAGTTCATCACGTCCGCCCAGCACTTCCTTGATATCGAGGTCGACTCGCCCGTCCTGGGCCACCAGCCGCAATGCGCCATCGTCGACCGCCTGCAGCAGGGATGCGTGGCAGATACCCGGATAACTGCACAGTGCATTGCAGATGCGGGCCCCCATCCGTTCGATTTCTTCCGAGCCGTAAAGAGCACGCTGCAAGCTGCGCTGGATGGCCAGCAAATCGTTCAAGTCCGCTTCCAGGTCCAGCAGGTGCTGCTGCGCCGACGCCTTGGTATTGGCCGCGGGCGCCAACAGCCCGGTCACCGCCTCCAGCAATTCTTCCGGCGCAATCGGCGTGATACGGTAAGTCAGAGGGCCTTGCGCCATCAACTCAGCCATTGTCGAGGAGCGTGTGAATGGGCACAGCACCAGGACCGGCGCGCCGGCGCGGCTGCGCACCAATGCAGCCAGCTCATTGCCGGCCGCCATCGCGGGGCCATCGAGGTCGATGATGAGCAGGGAAATCTTGTTGTGCGCCATCGCATAGCGTGCGCTGGCAATGCTGTCCGCAGTCAGCAAACGATCGAACGACTCAGCGCAAGCCGTCATGAATTCCTGGCGTCGCGCGGGATCGGGATGGAGGAAAAGGCCGGTACGTTGACGGCGGCCCGCAGCAGTAGGCATTGGATTAGTTTGCCACAAGTTCACTCCAGACAACATCCCTATTTATGTGTGGGAGCGCACGGTTAGCAACGTTGCTGGGGCGAATACTGGACTTCCGAGCACAGGAGGAAGTCATGGGCAATTCGCAGCAAAAGACTGGCGCGGGCAGCGAACAGCGCACCGTCCAGCAAGAGCAGGACCAGCGCGACGCAGCCAGGCCAAAAAGCGAGGAAAAGAAACAGCCCGCACAAGCTGGAACGCACGATTTCCCAGCGCCGCCGCTGCCCGGACAACACCTGGAAAAGCCCGGCATTGAACAGCAAATGCAGTTGAAGCCGCAGTTCATGGCGCCCGGCTACTGCGGCAGCGGCAAGCTGGCCGGCATGGCCGCATTGATTACCGGCGGCGATTCCGGGATCGGCCGCGCGATTGCCGTCCTGTATGCCCGTGAAGGCGCCGATGTCGCCCTGGTCTACTTGCCCGAGGAACAGGCCGATGCAGACGAGACCAAGGGCCATGTCGAAGCCGAGGGCCAGCGCTGCATCCTGATCCCGGGCGATGTGCGCGATCCCGGCTTTTGCCGCCATGCGGTCGATGAGATGCTGCATGCCTTCGGGCAGATCGATATCCTGGTCAACAATGCCGCTTTCCAGGAACATGCCGGATCACTCGAGGAACTGTCGGAAGAACGCTTCGACCTGACCATGAAGACCAATATCTACGGTTACTTCCACATGGCCAAGGCAGCGCTGCCGCATATGAAACGCGGCAGTTCGATCCTGAATACCGGTTCGGTAGTCGGCTTGCGCGGCTCGAAAAAGCTGCTGGACTACTCGACCACCAAAGGCGCCATCCACGCATTCACGATGTCGCTGGCATCCAACCTGCTGGAGAAAGGCATCCGCGTCAACGCGGTAGCGCCCGGGCCGGTATGGACGCCCTTGAATCCGGCCGACCAGTCGCCCGACAAGATCAAGGAATTCGGCTCGCAGACCGATATGCACCGCCCCGCACAGCCGGAGGAAATTTCCCCCGCCTTCGTGTTCCTGGCGGCGCCTTCGTGTGCAAGCTACATCACCGGTATCGTTTTACCGATCACCGGAAGTATCGGAGAGTAAACATGGCACGAGCACTCTGGAAAGGCGCGATCAGTTTCGGCCTGGTGCACATTCCGGTGGAGCTGCACAAGGCAGTCGAATCGCACGACCTGGACCTGACCATGCTGGACAAGCGGGACTTCTCGCCGATCGGCTTCAAGCGCTACAACAAGGGCACCGGCAAGGAAGTCACCTGGGACAATATCGTCAAAGGCTACGAGTATTCAGATGGCGAGTACGTCGTTCTCAGCGACGAAGATTTGCGGCTGGCAAA
>Ga0102592_1003611_pt1 | contig 11444 bp, 13 predicted proteins | sample AraplaCol_mMF_r2_FD_76861 | JGI IMG/M metagenome (GOLD analysis project Ga0102592, IMG submission 76861) | Arabidopsis root microbial communities from North Carolina, USA - plate scrape MF_Col_mMF_r2 (SPADES assembly) (version 2) | ecosystem: Host-associated > Plants > Roots > Endosphere... | reverse complement strand
CGACGACCTCCCGACGTTCATGTTGGAAACCATAGTCTATTCTTATCTGATAGCCCTCGACCAGTGAGCCTGCTGATCCGGCGACATGCGAGGCCTCGCAAAATGAATCAGCTACCGACTTTCCGGTTGGCAAGTCGGTATGCGCGCGGCGTCACACCGGTGTATCGATGAAACACGTCGGTGAAATGCTGCTGAGTCTGAAACCCCGCCCGCGCGGCAACGTCAACCAAGGAAACGGTCTCCTCGCGCAATATCGTCCTGGCAAATTTCACCCGTTCGAGTGTCACGTACCGATGCGGCGGGCTGCCCGTCGCCGTTTTGAAGGCGCGTGCAAAGTGTGATGCACTCATATTCACCAGCACTGCGAGTTGCCCGACCAAAATGGTTTCGGTGATGTGCTCATGAACGAAGGCTTCAATGCGAATCAGCATTTGACGCGTAAGAGGCGTATCTGGCGTGGCCGCACCAGCCCAGAGCCCGTAGTTAAGAGCGATGTGTACCGAAATGACATCGGCGAAAGCGTCGGCGCAGGCAGCGTCGATGAGCTTCACAACATGCAAGGCACTCAATGTCTCCGCGACCTCGCGCAGGAACGGATCCCAAAACCTGGACCATTTTGGGACCGCTACAAACGATTCTCGCGAGGCTCGTCCAAGGACGCACCTTTTTAGTTCGATGACCCATCCCTTGGGATCGTTGTCAGCGATCGCGGCCAACTGCGCGCACGCCGGAATGACCGCGACAGATGGAGCACTTATTAGTATCGACTGGTTCACTCCGAGGTCGTCGCAGCCCGCAGCCTGCACATCAGTGGTACCTGTAGGCATCACAAGCCGAAGTCCCTGAGCTGGATTCTGCCCGCCATTGGTGAATGCGACGTTCAACGTTTTGCAGCGCAACCCGTGATCCGCGTCCAATCCGCTCGTTTGTTTCATGATAGACAGAAGCCTCGTCGTTTCCTCGTCGGAAAATTCAAGCTTATGCCAAGTTCAAGGCTTCCTAACGCGAGTTCGTCTTCCGTGCAGAAGCGACCCCCAACCTCGTTTGGAATCGCTGCTGAGCTACATCGCTGGGCAACTCAGACGACGCTCGACCAGTAATTTGCCGGGATTCAAACCTACACATCCTTCCGGAAGGCATTCTGCAGGCTGACGCTTACGCCGGGTATGACGCGGCGAGCGACGGGACCGCATGCGCGGTCCCATATGTTGGCCGGCAACATCGTCATCATCGGCGTCTCATAAGTAGTGAAGTGACTGATGGCCGACACTGACGAACGCCCGAGCCCTTTCCAGCCGAAAGGCCGCCAACGGTTACGTTGATCCCGTCGTCCCTTGGAAGCATCCACGTCGCGGTGCTGGCTGCCCATTGCCCGCGAAACGGGACCGTCCGTAAAGACCGACGCACACGACGGTCCGTTGTCTGCGCGGAGCCGCCGTTCGAATGTCCGTGTGACAGCGCGAGCCAATGGCCGGTGTTGGCCGCATACGGTCCGACGGTGAGCCGACCACAGACGCTGCCGTCGGCCCGACTGCATCCGACAGAAGTCGACCCACTGCGGCCCGTCGCCTCCGCGCAAAGCGGCCATTCAGCTCATTCGAAGGCACGCTGTATCTGATTGATGAGCACTGCAAGCTCCGGCATATCGCCCCACATGTCAAATTCCCGAGTCGCAATCAGCCCCATCGTAAGTTGCCCCGGTTTAGGCTCCGACGGCTCACCGGAAATTTGAGCGCGACACCACATCAGCTGACGGTGAATGCTCTGCAAGTTTGGCCACGTTGATGTCAGCATGGGCCTATGGCCGACAATGCTTCATCGACCTTGAGTAACAGTTCGGTGTCTCGCAGTTGCGTTGGGCCGTCGTCCATCTCATTCTTCGTCTGGTGACGAGTGCCTCCGATCAATCGTCCATTGATACTTCTCGACCAGCTTCTCGGCGGCAGAGAGCGCCCGTTCACGCCATAACTTTTCGGCCGCCTCAATACGAACGTCCTCGCGTTCTAACGCTTCCGCCGCCCAGTGCGCGCGAACGTCGCCGACTGGAAGATCGTCGGTTTCCGACGCAATCGCACGAAACAATAGAAACTCCGGCTCGTTTTGAACCTTGGTCCAATATGCCAACGGAAGCATGACCCGAGCTGTTTCGATGACGCCAAGACGACCTTCGAGCAAGTCCAGCGCTCTGGCGCGAATCCTTCGACAGTGTTTGCGCCAGAGCTCTTCGTTCATGACTCCAGGAGGAATATTCATCTTTTGATGGCTCACGTTTGCTGACGCCAAATCTCGATTTCCCAGTCAAGTAGCAATCGCCGACGCGCCTGGAATGCGCCTGGCCGTCCGGTTTTGGCCGAATCACGTCCCTGAGAGGCGTAGCAGCCGCCACAGACGTGATTGCGCACGAAAGGCATAAACACCAAACGGGGCGTACGCTTACAGGCACTCCTCTTCGATTGGGCCGTAGATAGCATGAGGTTCACCCGAGATTACCGCCCAGTAGCGGTCGCCATACGACCAGTGCCACCATTCTGATGGGTAGTTGACGAATCCCGCGCTGTGCATTGCGTTCGCCAACAATTCCCGGTTGTCACGTGCCTGTCGGCTAATGAGCTGACATGCTGTGTAGCAAGCACCCGATGATTCTTCATCAGTCGCGTTCAATACGCTGCCCATTTCGAGTTCGATGCCCTCACGGGTCGCCAGCGTCAAGTCGACGGCAGCCCCAGTAGGATGCGCAGCAACCTCCGGCGGAGCCGCATAACGACTTGCCAGTTCAATCAAAAGAGATTCCGACGCCGACGGGTTTTCTGTTCGAAGCGTCGATAGGCGACGGTCGAAGTATGTTCGCTGAAGAGCCAGTGGCCGGTAACCTTCCTTGACTACCAAGTGCAGCTTTCGATCAGAAAGCATTCGTGCCGCAATCATCAACCGTTCAGCGACACCCGCACGAACTTTCGAGAAATGCCTGCTTCGATTAGAGACGACGCGGCGCGCGTGATCCACTAGAACGAAATCGTCAGCGTCGGCGAGGTCAACAAAATGCTCGCCCGTTTCGACCAGTTTGACGGACCTTACAACAGGATCGGAAAGTGAGATCACGAGGGTATCGGATTCGGATGAGGAACGGCCTCGGCGGCACGCGCCCAGATTATCGAAGATCTAGCCGCTAGGGTCGAGTGTCTGAACGTTGCTGAGAGCACCCGCCAACCTCAGATCGCCGCGCCGAACTGGCTGCGGTATTTGACGAACCCGCGCTTTCGATCACCACGGAAACCGATCTGCTCGAAAAATTGGTGTGCATTGACGCGAAACGCCGAACTAAGAAGCATAATTTTCGAGCAGTGCTGCGACACGCAAAATCGCTCGACCTCAAGCATCAGCGCCTGCCCAATCCCACTCCCTCGGCATTCCCCGTCAACGACGAGGTTCTCGATTACCGCAAAAGGCTGGGCGGAGTACATGGCGTCTGCACAAAGGCAAACTAGGACAGTACCCTTAGCAATACCATCGACCTCGCAGATCAGCAGCCGAGTGCGCGCGTCGTCCGCAATAATCCGGATTTGAGACTCGGTGACCTTCACATTCTCGTCGTCGACCAACTGACGATACAAGGAATGAAGGACGTCAGCGTCTTCGGGCCGCGCAGTTCGAATAATCAGATTCACGACGTGCAGTGATGGTTAAGCAGGATTTGATTTTAAGCGAACCGTGCTGCTCCGCTTGGCATGACCTTGCGACGCCCAATTGTTGACGATCTAAAAGGCAACATCGAGCGTCCGGTGTTGGCCGCGGCGGGCCGATCGGAGCTGAGCCTCAAGACGCCACCCCGGGCAATGCGCGGTACACAGGCGCTCTCTTGACATGTCAGTCCCACCTTGAGCCCATTGAAACCACGAGCTTGAGCGTCGCAGCCTTTCGTCAGATGCCTTCGACAAGAACGGCGCGATAACGCGCGCCCTTGAACCGGTGCTGGGCGACTTCCTGATACGCCGGGCTGTCGTACCACGCGTGCGCGGCCGCAGTCGACGGAAATTCCACGATCACGACGCCCTCAGGTGGCTCGCCCTCAAGAACCTGTTGGGGTCCGTACGCAGCGAGGATCTTGACAGGATGACCGTTGAAGGTCTCGCCCACCTTGCTTTGGTAGATGTCTAGCTCACCCTGATCCTGCGTGCTTTCCTTGGTGAATACAATGTAAGTCGCCACGGAGTAGGCTCCTGCTGTCGTGTGAAGGTGTTCGATGATGCCATGAAACTGCATCGGACCTCGATCCGCGGCGCCGGTGCAGATGTCGACCGGTCGCGGTGAGAGAACGACACGATCCGGGCAAACAGACGTTAGCGAGCCGACCGAATCTCAGAGCCCAGGCCGATCTCCATCCTCGCGTCGGACGCATCTCGACCCACAACGGGCGATCAGCTTTCATTCAAAGACGAAGCACGTAGAAGACTACCGTCTGTCTGATCTTCGAAAATTGACTTGGTCGTCAAGGATTGTATATTGGCCACCAGACAATGGAGCTCGCACGATGACAACAGCTGCAAGTCCTATCGATCCAATCACCGGTGTCCTTGAAGCTTTTGCATCCCACGACGTTGTCGCGATTTGCGACGGCGGCCACGGATGTGAACAAGCTTATGCGTTTCGGATTTCGCTGATCCGGGACGCCCGATTTGCTCACATGGTGAACGACATCGTGGTTGAAAGTGGCAATTCTCTTTATCAGGAGATGATGGACCGGTTCGTTGCAGGGGAAGACGTCCCCGAAGATACACTCCGCCAAGCATGGCAAAACACGACACAACCCCACGACGTGTGGGATCGGCCTGTCTTTGAGGGGCTTTTTCGTGAAGTCCGCGAAGTGAATACCTCACTCCCGAAAGACCGTCAGATTCGAATCTTGTTGGGAGATCCGCCGATCGATTGGTCGAAGATCAGCAGCGCCGAGGATCTCGTTGAAGCTTGGAATGCCGCTGGCGGCCGCGATAGCTGGCCAGTAAGAATTATCCAACGTGAAGTGCTGGCGAAACGGCGCCGCGCGTTGGTCATCTACGGTGGCATGCATTTGTTGCGTAAGAACCTCTACTGGCAAGCGAAAAACCAAGAGCTAGTGAACCACCAATTCAACCCACTACCCGATGGCATCGTTTCGTTGCTGCAAAGCCAGCGCATCGAAGTTTTTTCTGTCTGGGTTCCAGTATTTGTTGATCCGGCAACCCTACAGGCCGACGTTACCTCTTGGCCGACTCCCAGCCTCGCGCATATTCGCGGCACGCCGCTCGGGGAGGCGAGCTTTCGCTCATATTATCCGCACCCCATTTTCACCAGGCATGACGACGGCATCGAAGAGATCTATGTCGACCCTATCCGCTCTCCTGTGATGCAGGAGCAGTTTGACGCCATCCTTTATCTTGGACCACCTACCGCGTTGACCTGGAGTCAACTGTCCCCGACGTTGGTCTGATCCGGAATACATCAAGATGCGCTCGCAGAGGCTTGCCTGGGCCGGCATGGGCGGCGGTGGCTAACGCGTCGGCGTTTGTCGGTCGGATTTCAGACCAACTTTATCGAGCTGCTCGTCGGTGCGCCGCGACCGAGAAGGGGAATCTCAGTGTGGGGGGAGGGGCTTTGCAAAGAGCTTCGTTAGCGCGATCCAACCACCCCTGTCCCTATGAAGATGAATGGAGCCTTGCTGCTTGCCTTTTGCTCCACCGGTTGACGAGCATAGTAGATGTCCCACTCTTCTTCACTAGTCTGTACGAAGGCGTGCCGTCTGTAAAAGCGGTTCGAATCACTGCCGCGCAAGGCGCCGAGACGGACCGGCATGCCTTGCGCGCGTCCGCGCTCGTGAAGACGTCGCGTAGGACGGCCGCGCCGATACCCTTTCCCTGATGCTCCGGCAAAATATAAAAGTGATCGATTAACCAGTGGTCTGCTTGCGGGCGAATCAGAATGAAGCCAGAGCGAACACCATTGACCTCGATGAATCGACACAACGCTGGATCGAACGACGTTAGAAATCGCCCCCGCGCGCGCCGAGGGTCGAAACGACCGATGCGCTCCAGGCTCTCACGCATCGCGGCGATAACGGCGATACGAACGGCAACTAGTGTTTCGGCATTGGACTGCGCCGTAAGGCAATAGGTGATGTTCATTGAAGGGCGGCTTCCGGACAACGGTCATGCGGCGCCGCCAATAATAACGCCGCGAATCGATTGGTACCAATCCACGCGTCCATCCCGGAGATCCGCTCGTGGCCGCTTGCCGTCTAATGCGAAACGCCTCGGCGGCCCGCTGCTCCTTCGTGCCGATTGACGACGCGCGACCCATCAAATACGTTCGGACCGCCCGAAAACCGACGCTCGTGTGCGTCCGTTACGGTCGCCATGCCGCATTTTGCAAGACGACTCGGTAGCCGTCGGGATCCTCGAACGTCCGGCCCGTGACGTCCCAATAAGGATTAAGCGACGGCACGTGCACAAATCCATTGTTGACAATGCGATCACACGTTAACTGCCACTCTTGTCGATCCGGAATGTAGAACACCAGCAAATCCTCGCTCGTTGGGCTCGGCACCACTGGATGTTCGGCGCAATGTGTGAACTCAAAGTGATAGTCCATACCGGGACGTCCAAGTATCACTCCGTCGAACCCTTGATGATTCTGAAAGTTTGCCAGCACGGCCAAGTTGAGCGCTGCGCAGTACATGCGTTCAGTGCGGACAAGATTACTGACGGGCCGGGCGATTCTGATATGCATCCGCATATTGTGGAAACCATTGTCTACGGTGTTCAAATATCTCTATGGCGAGCTAAACTCAACGGAATGTTGTTCGCCGATTGGCAGGCATAAAACGTGACCTGATCTGGCTGACGGCAGTCCGCTGGCTAGTCCTTGATTCGTAACGTCATCGTGAGGTCGTCAAATGAGCGCCCGGAAAGACGAAATCTGTCATTGCGTCGTCCAACTTCTTCAAAGCCCAAGGATCGATAGAGGCCGATCGCAGCATTGTTGTCGCTGAAGACAGATAGATCTATCCATTCGATGTTGTTACGCGTAGCGAATTCTATGGCTACCTGCATCAACCGCCGCCCCAAGCCTCTCCGATAAAAGCTCTCCTCGACGCCGATGCCGAGACTGGCTCGATGTTTCTCTGACGGTATGCTGGAGCCGGTCAGGTCAAGATGTGCGACGAAGCGTGAATCGGGACTTTCGGCCGCCCACGCTTTCATCCACGTTGGCTGAGGCAAAGGGGTTGCCAAACCTTTTTCGAAGCGAGCGCGGCGCTCGGTTGACGCGAAGTCAACGCCTTCCATCGGCGAGAAGAACGGGCGTCCACAGCGCCCCGATTCCGCAATCTGCCTGTTCAGATGTTCTGCCCAACGCGTGAAGTCGGCAGGCGTTAGAGAAACGATCTTTAGCATCCTCGGCGCCCTGAATGGTTGACATGAGCTGAATTGTCGCCGATTTTGGCCGCGAGCCCGATGGCCGCTGTTGGCCGCACCTCGCTTGATGCATATTGCATACGCGGACCCGGGCTTAGTGTTCACGGTGTCTCGAAGATCGGTTGGCACTCGCTAGGATGAAGGATAATTCGGCGATACGACTCGTCAGGGACCTTCGCAATGGTTAGCGCAATCAATCCTCCGGGCGTATGGTCGCCCTTCGGAGCGTTTTCGATGGCTGTCGTTCAAGGTGACGGCCACATAGTCCATCTGAAAGGGCAGGTTTCGCTTGATGTCCGCGGACACGTATTCGGGCGTGGCGACATAAGGGCGCAGGTGCGAAAAACGCTTGAAAACATTCGTGACGTGCTCGGGTCAATGGGTGGACGCATGTCGGACGTTATTTCGCTGGTCCACTACGCAACTGATATTGAAGCGTTCATGGGGACCGGTGATATCCGCGCGGAGTTTTTCGCCGCGCCGTATCCCGTTACCACAACGGTCCAAATCCAACGGCTGTATCACCCTGATCTGATGATCGAAGTAACCGCGGTCGCTGAGATTCCGCGTTCCAAATTTCGCCTGCCCGGCGCGTCTGCCACCATTGTCGACAATTCACGAGAAGCACATGAGTGACCGGTTGTGGCCGACTGTACGCATTCGTCGCCTTCGCCGATCGCGCGCCGACGGCGAACGCAGCAAATCGACCCGCAAGGGACGGTCAGCGGCGGCTACCTCGCCGGCCGCTTACAGCGACAAAGCGGCCCTCCAGATTCGACTACACTTGACCAGTTCATGCGCGTAGGGCCTTTGCAAGGTCCGCAAGCCGATAGGGCTTGTGCACAAAGGTAAAGTCGCCGAGGAGCGCATGCTCGTTGCGCAAGGCGGCCTGTGGATAGCCCGACGTGAGTACGATCTTGATGTCCGGGTGCTTCTCTCGGACCTGGCAGGCGAGTTCGATGCCGCTCATGCCTCGTGGCATGGTGATATCGGCAAACAGCACACGGATGTCCTGGCGCTCGTTGAGTATGTCGACAGCCTCCGACGCACTGCTGGCTGGCACGACTTCATAACCGATGCTGACAAACAGCTCGGTGGCAACCGCGAGCACGTCGGGCTCATCCTCGACGAGCAACACTGTCTCGACCTTCCTTTTTGACACTGGCGTCTGCGCAGCATCGACTGGCTGCGCGGCTGGCAGGTACAGATCAACTGTCGTACCGATCCCGACTTTACTTGAGATAACGACATCGCCGCCGGACTGCACGATAAACCCGTACACCTGGCTTAGCCCAAGGCCGGTGCCTTTTCCCGCCGGCTTCGTCGTGAAGAATGGCTCGAGCGCCTGCGCCAGCACATCTTCCGGCATACCCGAGCCAGTGTCAGCCACGGAAACTCGGATGTAACTGCCCGAAGGAAGCGCAGCCGTAACGGAAACGTGAGATTCGATGAACTCGGTCATCACGGTAATCACGCCACCTTGCGGCATGGCGTCGACTGCATTGACAACAAGGTTAAGCAGCGCAGCTTCAAAGCGTGCCGCGTCAACGAGCGCGAAAGCCTCCCGCGCGTGCAACGCGAGTTCGCAATGTATCTGCTGGTTGCAGGCACGCCTGAGCATCGGCTCGAAATCGCCGATCAGCGCATTGAGGTCATAGACCTGTGCCTGCAACGGCTGTTGGCGCGCAAACGACAATAGTTGCTGCGTGAGGGATGCGCCGCGCTCGACTGCGCGCCGCATGCCTTCGATCATCTTCATGTCGAGCGGCGTTCTTGTCTGCATCGCCAGGATCTGCAGGCCGTTGGACAGTACCGATAGCAGATTGTTGAAGTCATGGGCGACACCGCCCGTCAGTCTCCCGATCGCTTCCATCTTCTGGGCCTGGAACAGCGCGGCGTTCGCCTTTTCGAGGGCCGCCGTCGCCTCCCTGCGCTCTGTGATATCGCGGGTCACCTTCGCAAAACCGACGAGCCTCCCCGTCTCGTCCCGGATCGCATCGACCACCACATGCGCCCAGAAACGGGTGCCGTCGCTGCGAACGCGCCATCCTTCACGCTCGGCGCGACCGTCCTTTGCCGCTGTAGCGAGAATCTGCGCCGGCAAGCCCGCAGCCCTGTCCTCGTCAGTGTAGAAGCGGGAAAAATGCTGCCCGATGATTTCCGCCTCACTGTATCCCTTTATTCGCTGCGCGCCCAGATTCCAGCTAGTCACGATACCTGTCGGAGAGAGCATGAAGATCGCGTAGTCCATCACACCCTGTACGAGAATGCGGAACTGCTGCTCCGTTCCATATGTCGCTGATTGAGTGGTGCCTGGATCGCTCATGCGTTCTCGCTACAAGGGTTTATGTTTCACATTTGTTTTATCTTAACCGCTGGCGCGCGGCTCCAATGGACAAGTGCTACGCGTCAGTGGACACGGGGCCCGGAGGGCGGCCCAGACGAAATCAGACGGAGTTCATGAGCACCGCTCTGCGACCAGGGGCGGCTGTCCTGACTGCCCATCGCCACCAGGTTTCGAAAACTCAGTTGACGACGATGCCAACGGCACGAAGTCCATTGGCACGACCGTTGCTATACCTCTCACAATGTTGGCCGCGACAGGTTAGACTGCGCCCACTTCATCGATTAGAAAAAGCAGGAGCGCGACCATGGGGTCGTCAGAATTATTGCGGGTGGTCGTGCTGGCGGGATCGGCAGGCAGCCTGAATGGGCTACGCACGATCGTCACCGCGCTACCACAAGAACCGGGCTTTGCCGCACTCGTGATCACACATCTTGATCCGGGCGAGGAAAGCCACCTTGCTGACATTCTGCAGGCAGATTCTCGTGTGGCCGTCGAGAGACTGGTTCACCAGCGCAAGATCGAGCACAACCGGGTCTACGTGCTACCCGAGAACGCTGGCGTGATCGCGCTGGATGGTCACTTTCGGCTAACCCGCCGTCAGGCCGGCCCGAATCTGGTGATCGACGCCTGCCTGGCTTCGCTCGCGCAGGATCCGGATGTAAACGGCGCGGTGGTCATCCTCTCTGGGACCGGTCAGGATGGATCGGGCGGTCTGGTGGACCTGAAGGCCTCTGGTGGCTTTGTCATCGCGCAAAAGCCGGAGACGGCCAGCCACCCGGGCATGCCAACAGCGGCGATCGATACCGGTCTGGTTGACGAAGTACTGCCGCCGGAAGATATCGCCGGCTGTCTTGTCCGGCGCTTGGGCGATGCGGTCCGCGGGGACGAGGTAGCTGATGCGCAGACGGGCGACGCCGACGCGCTCGGTGTTGCGCTGTCAATTGTGCAGCAGAAAACCGGCATCAACCTCGGCTATGTCAAGGACGTGAACCTGCGCCGGCGCTTCCTGCGCCGCGTACTGCTGCAAAAGGACAGGGATGTCGACGCCTACCTGCAACTGCTGCGTGGCGATGCCCGCGAGGCCGCGGCGCTTCGTGACGACATCCTGATCGGCGTGACCGCTTTCTTTCGCGATGCCGAGTTCGTCAACGTGCTGCGCCAGTCGGTGATTCCGGCGCTGCTGGAGACGAACGACGACCCGATCCGTGTCTGGGTGCCAGCCTGCTCAACAGGCGAAGAGGTCTACACCATCGCCACGCTGCTAAAGGACGCGCTCGATCGCGCAGCGCTGCACCGGCGGGTGCAGATCTTCGGCACCGATATCAACGAGGCGTCGATCGAGGTCGCCCGCGCAGGCCGGTACAGTTCAGGCTCGGTCGACGACGTGCCTGAGGCTTTCCGGGAGAGCACTTTCGCCGCGACTTCTGGTGGCTACGTTGTGCGCAAGTCGATCCGCGACATGTGCGTGTTTGCGCGGCACAACGTACTGGCCCACGCGCCCTTCTCTGGCATGGGCCTGATCAGCTGCCGAAACCTCCTGATCTACCTGCGCAAGGAGGCGCAGCAGCATGCGCTGGAGGCGCTGCACTACGCCTGCCGCCCCGACGGCTTCGTGCTGCTCGGCCGCGCCGAGGCGGCAGCAGGGGCGGACG
>Ga0102592_1003607_pt1 | contig 11456 bp, 12 predicted proteins | sample AraplaCol_mMF_r2_FD_76861 | JGI IMG/M metagenome (GOLD analysis project Ga0102592, IMG submission 76861) | Arabidopsis root microbial communities from North Carolina, USA - plate scrape MF_Col_mMF_r2 (SPADES assembly) (version 2) | ecosystem: Host-associated > Plants > Roots > Endosphere... | reverse complement strand
CCTCTCTGACAGCGACTGGCTGCATGGCGGCTCGCCTGAAAAGATCAAGGAAACCCTGACCCTGGGCCGCAAGGGCCAGATGCCGCCCATGGCAGCGGCCGTGGGCACGCCAGAGGACGTGCGCAACGTGGCGCAATACGTGCTGAGCCTCTCCGGCGGCCCGCATGATTCGGTGAGGGCCCAGCTCGGCAAGTCCAAGTTCACCGCCTGCGCGGCCTGCCACGGCATGGACGGCAAGGGCAACACCGCGATAGGCGCGCCCAACCTGGCCGACGACATCTGGCTGCACGGCTGGGGCGAGCAGGCGATTGTCGACATGGTGAACAAGGGCAAGATCAACGAAATGCCCGCCCAGGCCGGCAAGCTCACCGAAGCACAGATCCACCTGCTGACGGCCTATGTCTGGGGGCTGTCCAACAAGCCCCCCGCAGCCAAGCTTTGAGGCGGCAGTGACCCAACCCGCCTTGCGAAAAATCATTCCCATCGTGCCGGCCTCGCAGCCGGGCGGGGAGTCCCTGTACGAGGCGCAAAAGAAGATCTACCCGCGCTCGGTCAGCGGGCTGTTCGCGCGCTGGCGCTGGGCCTTCGTGGCCCTGACCCAGCTCATTTTTTACGGCCTGCCGTGGCTGCAGTGGGGGCAGCGCCAGGCGGTGCTGTTCGACCTGGAGGCCAGGCGCTTTTACCTGTTCGGCTATGTGCTCTACCCGCAGGACTTCATCTACCTGACCGGCCTGCTGGTGGCCAGCGCCTTGTCGCTGTTCCTGTTCACGGCGGTGGCGGGCCGGCTGTGGTGCGGCTTTACCTGCCCGCAGACGGTGTACACCGAAATCTTTCTCTGGATAGAGCGCAAGGTGGAGGGCGACCGCACGGCCAGGCTGAAGCTCGACGGCGCGCCTTTCTCACTGGAAAAACTGGTCAAAAAATGGTTCAAGCACATCCTCTGGATAGGCGTGGCGATGTGGACCGGCTTTACCTTTGTCGCTTACTTCGTGCCGGCGCGCGAGTTGATCCTGCAGTTCCTGCAAACCAAAATGGGCGGCTGGGAAATCTTCTGGGTGCTGTTCTACGGCTTTGCCACCTACGGGAATGCCGGCTTCCTGCGCGAGCAGGTGTGCAAATACATGTGCCCCTATGCGCGCTTTCAGAGCGCGATGTTCGACAAGGACACGCTGATCGTGAGCTACGACCCGGCGCGCGGCGAGCCGCGCGGCGCGCGCTCGCGCCAGGCCGACCCGGCCGCGCTGTCCCTGGGCGCCTGCGTCGACTGCACGCTGTGCGTGCAGGTCTGCCCCACGGGCATAGACATCCGCAAGGGCCTGCAGTATGAATGCATAGGCTGCGCGGCCTGTGTGGACGTGTGCGACGGCGTGATGGACAAGATGGGCTATGCGCGCGGCTTGATCCGCTTCACGACCCAGAACGCGCTGGCCGGGAAGTGGAGCGCCTCGCAGATGCTGCGCCGCGTGCTGCGCCCGCGTGTGCTGGTCTACACCGCGCTGCTGGGTGTGCTGTGCCTGGCGCTGCTGTGGAGCCTGGTGGCGCGCATGCCGCTGAAAGTGGATGTGGTGCGCGACCGCGCGGCGCTCTCGCGCATTGCGGCCGGCGGAAAGCTGGAAAACGTCTACCGCCTGCAGATCATGAACGCCACGGAGCAGGCCCAGCGCTACCGCATCGCGGCAGCCGGGCTTGAAGGCCTGGCAGTGGCTTCGGAAGCCGAGGTCAAGGTCGGCCCCACCGAATCGCGCTGGGTGGCGGTGCGGCTGCAGATTCCCTACGGGTCGGCCGAGGCCGGCTCGCACCCCATCGTGTTCCGCGTCGCCGATGAAAGCGGGCGCGCCCACGTCGAAGAAAAATCCGTGTTCCTTATTCCGCGATGAACCGCGATGAAGCGCGATGAAAGGCCTCTCATGACAAGCATTCCCACCCAAGCCGCGCCCTGGTGGACACACGGCCATGTCTGGCTGGTGATTTCCGGGCCTGCCGCCGTGGTCGTGGCCGGCGTCGTGACGGCTTTCCTGGCCGTCAGGCATCCTGACGCCGTGATAGGCGCTCAGGAGCCGGCCCGGCCCTCGCGCACCGCCGTGCTGCAGCAGCCCAGGGCGCTGGCCCCCGCCATGGAGGGACGCAACCACGCGGCCACGCCCGACAAGGCCGCGCGGCCCTGAAGCTTGCCATCCAAAAAACGAAGGAGGCATTGTGATGTCAGCCAACAAGATACTGGGCATTGCCTGGCCGGCCTTTCTGGCGGCCTGCCTGCTGGAGCTGCTGCTGTTCGGGCTGTTTGACCCTGACGAGATGCTCAGGAATGGGCAGCCTGCCGGGCTGTCGCGCGTGGCTTTTCAGACTGCAGTGTTTTTTGTGTTCTGGTTCGGGTGTGCGGTTTCCAGCGCCATGACCGTGCTGCTGACAGGCCCCGCGCCGGATGCGGGATCTGCGGCATCGCGCCGGCAGCTGGCGGAGCCGGCACAGCCGCCGAACGAGGATTGAAGCAGCGCGGGTGCAGGGTTAGGGGCCAAGGGGAGGGCGGTAAGATCAGGCTCCCACTCCCGAACCGTGCCATGTCCCAGTTCCCCCATGTAGGCGATACGCTGCCCAAACGCCGGCGCTCCACGGCCATTGTGCTGGCCGTGCTGGCGACCCTGACGCTGCTGGCCGCCGTCCATCTGGTATTCAGCCCGCACTCGCTGCCGGGCCTGCCGCTGGTCACTGCGCTGGCCGCCGCCACCTGTGGCATCGCCTGGCTGGTGGCCGGGCGCGATGCAGCGCGGGACCGCGCCGGCAAGCAGGCGCTCGAAGGCGCCGACGCCAGGCTGGCCGGCCTGCTGGACTCGGCCATGGATGCCATCATCACCGTGGACAGCGAGCAGAACGTGGTCCTCTACAACAAGGCCGCTGAGAGAATCTTCGGCTGGCCCACGCGCGAGATGCTGGGCCAGCCGCTCACGCGTTTGATCCCGCAGAGCCACCAGGGCGCGCACGGCGGACAGGTACGGCGTTTCGGCCAGACCGGCACGACCTCGCGGCGCATGGGCGACGGCACGGTGCTGTATGGCCTCAGGGCCGGCGGCGAAGAGTTCCCGCTGGAGGCTTCGATCTCGCAGCTGGACACCGCGCAGGGCAAGCTTTACACCGTGATCCTGCGCGACGTGACCGAGCGCGTGCGTGCCGCCGAAGAACTGAGCGCCTTCGCCTCGGCGGCCCACGCCATCCGCGAAAGCGAAAAAACCCGCATCGCGCGCGAGCTGCATGACGAGCTCGCGCAGTCGCTGACGGCCATCAAGATGGACGCCACTTTGGTCCGCGAGGCAATCCCCCGCGAGGCGAGTGCCGTGCGGGCCAAGCTCGACGACATGCTGGGCCTGCTGGACACCACCGTGGCCGCCACGCGCCGCATCGCCTCGGACCTGCGGCCGCTGCTGCTGGACGACCTGGGCCTGGTGCCCGCCATCGAGTGGTTGACCCACAACTTCAGCCAGCGCCATGGCGTGCCGTGCAAACTCTCGCTGGATGAGGACGTGGAGCTCGGCGAGCCCTATGCCACGGCGGTGTTCCGCATCGTGCAGGAGTCGCTGGTGAACGTGGCCAAGCATGCGGGCGCGTCGCGGGTCGATGTGCGCGTCGAGAGGACCGGCGCGGCCGTGGTCCTCGAAGTGGCCGATGACGGCGCCGGCTTCGCGCTGGACGCGCCGCGCAAGGCCAGCTCGCTGGGCCTCATGGGCCTGCGCGAACGGGCGCGGCTGCTGCAGGGGACGGTGGAAATTGACACGGCGCCGGGCCGCGGCACCCGCATACGCGTACTTATCCCGGTGCCCGAAACGGCCGACGCCGCAGAGACAGGAGATATCACGTGATCAGGATTGTGATGGCCGACGACCACGCCATCGTGCGCGAAGGCCTCAAGCGCATTGTGTCGTCGATTGAAGGCATGGAAGTCATAGGCGAGGCCGGCAACGGCACGGAAGTCATGCAGCGCGTGCGCGAACTGGCCTTCGACGTGCTGGTGCTGGACCTGTCCATGCCCGGGCGCAGCGGCATGGAGCTGATCAAGCTGGTACGCGCCGAAAGGCCGCAGCTGCGCATCCTGGTGCTGAGCATGCACCAGGAGCTGCAGTACGCGGTGCGCGCCATCAAGAACGGCGCCAGCGGCTACCTGACCAAGGAAAGCGCGCCGGCCCAGCTGGAGCAGGCCATACGCAAGGTGGCCTCGGGTGGCGCCTTCATCAGCGCCGAGGTGGCCGAGCAGCTGGCGCTGGGCGCCATGCCCGGCAGCGAAGGGGTGCCGCACGAAAGTCTTTCCAACCGTGAATTCGAGGTACTGCAGCAACTGGTAGCCGGCGTTTCCCTGACGGACATCGCCACAAAACTGAACCTCTCGGTCAAGACCGTCAGCACCCACAAGACCAACCTCATGCAAAAAATGGGGCTGCAAAACCAGAACGATCTGATCCGCTACGCCATCAAGCACGGCCTGGCCGAGCCCTGAGGAGGGTTGGCGGGATTTCACCCCATCAGTTTGCGGTGATCTTTCGCTCGCGCACGATGGCGCCCCACTTGGTATCTTCCTTTCGCATGAAGTCGGTGAACTGGGCGCGGGTGGTCGGCTGCGGCGTCAGGCCGTGCTTGTTAAGGGCCTCTTTCACGCCGGGGTCGGCCAACACCTTGACGATGGCCTGATTCCAGCGCTCAAGGATGGCCACGGACGTCTTGCCGGGTGCCAGGAAGGCGTACCAGTTAAGAGCCTCGAACCCGGGGTAGCCCGATTCAGCGACCGTCGGAATGTTGGGCATGTAGGCAGGGCGGGTGAGGCCGGTGGTAGCCAAGGGAGTCAGCTTGCCGGCTTCGACGTGCGGCATCGCGGTAGGCGGCGCCGAAAAATAGGAGGCGACGCGTTCGCCCAATAGATCCTGCAGGGCCGGAGCGCCGCCTTTGTACGGGACGTGCACCATGTCAATGCCGGCGCGCTGGTTGAACAGCTCCCCGGCCAGGTGTGAAGCCGAGCCGGCGCCGGTAGAGGCGAAATCAATGCTGCCGGGCTTTCTTTTGGCTAGCGCAACGAATTCGGCCAGGGTCTTCACGCCCAGGCTCTTGTGCACCACCAGCATATTGGGGAAGCTCACCCCGCCAGAGATCGCGGCCAGGTCCTTGAAGGGGTCGTAGCTGACTTTCATGACATGAGGTGCAATGGTCAGCGGTCCGATGGAGCCGAACAACAGCATCGAGCCGTCGGTGGGTCCGTTGGCCACATACTGGTGGGCGATGTTTCCGCCGGCACCGGCTTTGTTGTCCACGATCACTGTCTGGCCGATGTCCTCGCCAAGTTTCTTCGCGATCAGGCGCGCCGCGGCATCGGCTGCCCCGCCGGGGGCAAAGCCCACCACAAGCGTGATGGGTTTCCGGGGGGGGAAGTCTTGAGCCGGTACGTAGCCGGTTGCGCAGAGCGCGGCCACCGTCATCGTGGTGGTGCGCAAAAATTTTCGTTTGTTCATGCTTTGTCTCCTTGGGGTGCTTGTGTCTTGCGGTTCTCAATCGGCGCCAAGGCCAATCGGATTGGGAAGGCGTTTTTCGATGGCATGGCGCAGCAGCGCGGCGCTGCGGAAGATGCCGTGGCCGAACTTGCCGTAGGGCAGGGTGGCGAACAGGGCCATGACAGCGCCCAGGTGCAGGCACAGCAGCAGGGCCAGGGCGGGCGTGCCGCGTCCCAGCCATAGGGCCAGGCCGCTGGCGCTGGTGAGGAACAGCAGGGCGATGAAGCCCAGGTCCATTGGTTTTTGCGCCAGGTCGCCATGCATGGGATGACGCTTGCGGTTCAAGTGCCACAGGCCGGCGGTGCCGAGCACCAGGCTGATGCCACCGGCCACGCCGAGCAGCTTGGGCAGGCTGGGCAGGGCGTAGGGTGCCACCCAGCCGAAGGCGTAGTGGTAGAGCGTGGCGACGCTGGTGGCGGCGAAGCACAGCATGAAGCCGTAGAAGGTGAGGTGATGAAAGCGCCGGCGCGACAGCGTGTAGGCATCGTCTTCGTTGTGGCAGCCGTCGCCGTGGCCGCCGTCGAGGTATTTGAGGCGCAACACCGCATCGGCGGCTTCGGCGGCGGCGGGCGCGTTCAGCGGCGCACCGCTGGTGGCGGGCGTGATGTCGCGCCAGAAGCGCCGCACGCCCATGGCCAGCGCCAATGCGGCAAACAGGAACACGGGGCCGAACAGGCTCACCAGCAGGTTGTGTGGAAACACACTGTAGAAGGTGCCGCCTGGCGCGGCGCCCCACAGGCTGCCCTTCATCGCCACGGCCATTGCCAGGAACAGCACCAGCGCTGCGGCCAGGGCCAGTGACAGCGTGAGCCCGTTGCGCTGGTAGAGCACGCCGAGCGCGGGCGGCCAGGCATAGTCCACATAGGTTTGGCCGCGCACCTGCGCCATGGCCTGAGGCACGTTCACGGCAAACTCATGCGGCGGCGCGTATTGGCAGGCATGCAGGCAGGCGCCGCAGTTGTGGCAGAGGTTCGCCAAAAAGTGGATGTCGGCCTTGCCGAATTCGAGCCGTCGGGTCATGGCCGGGAACACGGCGCAGAAGCCCTCGCAGTAGCGGCAGGCGTTGCAGATCTGCATCTGCCGGCCGACCTCGGTCTCGGCGGTGGAAAGAATGGGAATGACACGATGCGGACCGTCCGCGAGCGAAACGGCCTCGCGTGCCAGGGCTTCAAGCGTTTGCATGCTGGGACTCTTTCTGCTTCAGGGCGGCGGCGGCGGCCTGGGTGCCCGCGATGCGTCCGAAGGCGGTGCCGATGCTCATGCCGACACCGGCGGTGTAGCCTTTGCCGAGCACGTTGCCGGCCATCATTTCGCCAGCCACGAAGAGGTTGGGACTGGGCTGGCCGCCGAAGCGCACGGCGGCGGTGTCGTCCACCTTCAGGCCCAGGTAGGTGAAGGTGATACCGGGGCGCAGCGGGTAAGCGTAGAAGGGCGCGGTGTCAATGGGCCGGGCCCAGTGGGTCTTGGCGGGTGCCAGGCCTTCGGTGTGGCAGTCGTCCAGCGCGGTGTGGTCGAAGCGGCCGACGCGGCAAGCGGCGTTGTAGTCGGCAATGGTGCGCAGGAAGCCGGGCTCGTCCAGGCCGAGCTGCTGCGCCAGCCCTTGCAGCGTGTCGGCGGTGGTGCCGGGAAACACCGGCGGCATGAAGCGGCCCACGGCCTTCTGGTCGATGATGGAATAGGCCACCTGGGCGGGCTGCTGGGCTACCAGCCGGCCCCAGATGGCGTAACGCTTGGGCCAGAAGTCCTCGCCCTCGTCGTAGAAGCGCCGGGCCTCGCGGTTGACCACCACGCCCAGCGACACACAGTCGATGCGGGTGCAGATACCGCCATCAAAGAGCGGGGCGCGGGCGTCGATCGCCACCATGTGGCCCTGCGAGGGGTCGCCGATGGCGTCGGCACCGGCCTTGATCATCTGCCTGAGCAGCACGCCCTGGTTGAAGCGGGTGCCGCGGATCAGGAAGTTGTCGGCCGGCCATTCGCCGCGCTCGTTCTGGCCCCAGGCCTCGCGCAGCCAGGCGCGGTTGGACTCGAAGCCGCCGGCGGCGAGCACGCAGCTTCTGGCGGTGATGCGTTCGCCGGCTTCGGTGTGTACCGCGGTAAAGCGCTCGCCGTCGAGCTCCACCGAAGCTACCGGCGTCTCGTAACGGATTTGCACGCCCAGTCGTTCGGCGCTGCGGTAATAGGCGTTCACCAGCGCCTTGCCGCCGCCCATGAAGAATGCGTTGGTGCGCGCCACATGCAGTGCCCCCGAGAGCGGCGGCTGGAAGTGCACCCCGTGGCGGCGCATCCAGTCGCGGCAGTTCGACGAGGCGCGGATGACGAGCCGGGCCAGGTGTTCGTCGGTCAGGCCGCCGGTCACCTTCAGCAGGTCCTGCCAGTATTCTTCCTCGGTGTAGGCTTCTACCAGCACGTCCTGCGGCGCGTCGTGCATGCAGCGCAGGTTGCGCGTGTGCTGCGAATTGCCGCCGCGCCAGGCCTTGGGCGCGGCTTCGAGAAGCAGCACGCTGGCGCCGGCCTCACGCGCCATCAGCGCGGCGCAGAGTGCGGCATTGCCGCCACCTATGACCAGCACGTCTACCTCTTCATCGCTCACTTCTTGTCTCCTTGTGGGTCAGGAGACTTTAGGCGGGCGGCCCTTCCTGCGAAAGGCAGGATCGGGCAACAGGTGTTCAGTTTTCGAGAAGGCTTGCACCGGCCCAGCGGCCTTCACGCACCAAGGTGCGCGCTGTGTCGGCCATCACTACCCGCGTGGCCAGCGCGGCTGGCGACAGCTCGTCGTCCGACAGGCTGACCAGCAGGTTGCGCCGGCTCACATGCGCGTCCGTGATCTGGCTGCTGAGCACGTCCTTCGTTGACTGCCGCGCAACGGCGGCGCCCGGTTGGATGGTGGCGCCCAGGCCGGCGCGGACGGCATCCATCAGCAGCGCCAGGCCGTCGATCTCGGCCACCACGTCGGGCTCGATGCGCGCGCGGGCAAAGGCGGCGGTGAGGGTGGCGCGCAGGCCGTGGCCGGCGCTGGGCATGATCAGCGGCACGTCGGCGAGCTGGGCCAGCCGCACCTTGAGGCCGGAAGGGCGCTGAACCAAACCGGCGGCGGCCAGGACGAACAGCTTTTCGTCGAGCAGGGGCTCGATGCTCCAGCGGCGCGGCGTGGTGGGCTCGAACAGCACGGCCAGATCGAGTTGGCGCGCCTGCAGCATGCTGGCCAGGTGGCCCGACAGCGACTCCACCAGGTGCAGCCGTACATCCGGGTAACGCGCACGCATGGCCTGCATCAGCGGCAGGCCGAGCACCGAGGCCGTGGTCGGCGCCAGGCCCACGCTCACATGGCCCGAAAGACGCGCCTGCTGGGCTGCGCGCACCGCCTCTTCCGCGTGGCGCAGCGTAAGCTGGGCCTGCTGCAAGAAGGCCACGCCCGCGTCGGTGGGACTCACGCCGGTACTGCCACGCTGAAGCAATCGGGTGCTGAGCTCGCTCTCCAAACGGCTTATCTGCTGACTCAGCGCAGATGTCACCACGCCGAGTTCGATGGCTGCCCGGCCCATGCTGCGCAGTTCGCAGACTTTCACGAAATAACGGAGTTGGCGGAGTTCCATAAGCGTCCAGGAGTGAATGACGCTATCGTATTCCCGTTCACCTGCAGGTGAATTCCTGCCGACACTCCTAAGGGCCGGCGATGAAATAGCAGCGTGTTGACCAGGATCAACACAGGCGGGGTGCATCTGCCTACAGTCAAGGTATTGAAACTCTGAGCCTGGGGGTGTTCCATGAGCGATGAACTCAAACAGCTGCTGGTCCACGCCGATGCGTCGCCGCAATTCGCGCAACGCCTTGAATTTGCCGGCCGGCTTGCCGCCATGCACGGCGCAGGCATCACGGCGCTGTATGCCTCGCCTTCAGCGTCGGAGGCGCTTCCGGTGGCCGCCGGCATTCCCGGCCTGGCCGTGAGGCGCGAAAACACACAGGACACCGAACTGGCGCGGGCGCGCTCGGTGTTCGAGCAACTCAAACCCGCGGGATTGCGGGCCACCTGGGCGGAAGTCCATGAGTTTCCGCTGGCCCCGGCTTTCGCGCAGCAGGCGCTGTATGCCGACCTGCTGGTGCTGGGCCAGCACGGCCCGGGCGAGGGCTGGTCCACCTTGATGCCCGCGGATTTCCCCGAAGCCGTGATCGCCCTGAGCGGGCGGCCGGCGCTGGTGCTTCCCTATACCTCGGCCAGGCCCGGCTTGCCGGGCAATGTGGTGATCGCCTGGAAGCCCACCCGCGGAGCGGCGCGAGCCGTGGCGGCGGCGCTGCCCCTGCTGCGCAAGGCCGGCTCGGTGCATGTGCTGAGCTGGGGCGACGACGCGGCGGCGGCCGCTGGTGAAAGCCCGAACATCGTCTCCTACCTGCAGGCCCACGGCGTGCAGGCCCACGGCGTGCAGGCGCAATGGCAGCGCGAAACGGTGGAGCCCGAAAACCTGGGCGAGTTGCTGCTGTCGCGTGCCTTCGACCTGCAGGCGGACCTGCTGGTGATGGGCTGCTACGGCCATACCCGCGCCCACGAATGGGTGCTGGGCGGTGCGTCCCGCACCGTGCTCAAGAGCATGACACTGCCGGTGCTGATGGCCCACTAGGAAAATTCCGAGCCGGGCTCGGATAGCCGGCGCCGGCAAACCAGCTTTATCCGAGCCGGCCTTTCAGCAAAGCCCGATGTCTTGAAAGCGCCGCCTGCGCGACAGTAGGGGCATGCAAGACAGCACTTCCCCCATCCGGGTTTTCCTGGCCGACGACTCCGCGCTGAGCCGCAGCCGGGTGGCCGCGATGCTGCTCAACCAGGGCATGGAAATCGCGGGGCAAGCCGATACGCCGGAACTGGCCATTTCAGACATCCTGGCAATCCGGCCTGACGTGGTGGTGCTCGACGTTCAGTTCGAGAGGGGCACGGGCATGCAGGTGCTGCAGGCCGTGCTCAAGGCCACGCCGGGCATGCCCTTCATCGTCCTGAGCAACCACGCCGAGCCGGCCTACCGCGCGCGCTACCTGGCCGCAGGCGCCGTCCGCTTTCTTGACAAGCACACCGAGTTTTATGCGCTCGCCGGCCAGGTGAGAGCCGTGGCCGGGCTTGCCGCGCAACCCGTTTCTTCCCTTTAATCCAAGGAGTCATCATGTCCTTAGCCTGCTCATCCGCCAGCGACGCTTCAGCTGCCGCCATCCCGCCACTGACGACCCACTGCTCGAACTGCAACCTGCGCGACCTGTGCCTGCCCTGCGGCATGAAACCCGCCGACGTGGGCGGGCTGGACGAGCTCCATTTCAGCCGCACCAAGGTCAAGGCGGGGCAGGCGCTCTACCATGAGGGCCAGTCCTTCCGCAATATTTACGCGGTGCGCATGGGCACCTTCAAATCCAGCCTGACGCTGGCGGACGGCCGCGAGCAGGTCAGCGGCTTCCAGATGGCCGGTGAACTGATGGGCCTGGACGGCATCGCCAACGGCGTCTATGCCAGCAACTCCACTGCGCTCGAGGACACCGAGGTCTGCACCATTCCCTACGAACAGATCAGCGGCCTGGCCGCGGCCAGCGCCAGCATGCAGCAAGCCGTGAGCCGCTTGATGAGCCGCGAAATCGTCAGGGAACACAGCCTGATGATGCTGCTGGGCAGCATGAATGCCGAGGAGCGTCTGGCCGCCTTTTTGCTGAACCTCTCGCAGCGGCTCAAGCTGCGCGGCTATTCGGCCAGCGAATTCCATTTGCGTATGTCGCGCGCCGAAATCGGCAGCTACCTGGGCATGAAGCTGGAGACCGTGAGCCGCACCTTCTCGGCCTTCCAGCAACAGGGCATCCTCGAAGTCGACAAGCGCCACATTCGCATCCTCGATGCCGAGGCGCTCAAGCGCATCTTCGAAACGCGCGTCCACTAAGCGGCTTTTCCCGGTTTAAACGGCACCG
>Ga0102592_1003591_pt1 | contig 11491 bp, 8 predicted proteins | sample AraplaCol_mMF_r2_FD_76861 | JGI IMG/M metagenome (GOLD analysis project Ga0102592, IMG submission 76861) | Arabidopsis root microbial communities from North Carolina, USA - plate scrape MF_Col_mMF_r2 (SPADES assembly) (version 2) | ecosystem: Host-associated > Plants > Roots > Endosphere | place... | reverse complement strand
GAGCACGGCGTCAGCACTCGGCGGCGGCTCGACCTACGACCCGGCGACGGGGACGGTTTCCGCACCGGCATATACGACGTACAACGCGAACGGTACGACCTCGACCGCCGACAGCGTCGGCTCGGCGATCAACAATATCAACAGCCAGGGCATCAAGTACTTCCACGCGAACTCGACCGGCGCCGACAGCACCGCAACGGGCGCCGACGCCGTCGCCATTGGCTCCGGCGCCGTCGCCAGCACGATCAACTCCGTCGCCGTCGGCCTCGGCGCCGTCGTCAGCACGGACAATTCCGTCGCGCTCGGCGCCGGCTCGAAGACCGTCGCGGCAACGCCCACGAGCAGCGCAACCGTCGACGGCGTGACGTTCAGCGGATTCGCTGGTGCCAACCCGGTCGGCGTCGTCAGCGTGGGCGATGCCGGCAAGGAACGGCAAGTCACCAACGTCGCCGCCGGTCAAGTGACCTCCACCAGTACCGACGCGATCAACGGCAGCCAGCTGTATTCGGTCGCCCAGCAAGTCGGTACTGCGACCAGCGCCATTTCGTCGCTGTCGACTTCGACTTCGACTGGCTTGTCGTCGGCTAACAGCTCCATCACGTCGCTGTCGACCTCGACTTCGACGGGCTTGTCGTCGGCTAATAGCTCGATCACTTCGCTCTCGACTTCCACGTCGACGGGTCTGTCGTCGGCCAACAGCTCGATCACCTCGCTCTCGACTTCGACCTCGACCGGTCTGTCGTCGGCTAACAGCTCCATCACGTCGCTCTCGACTTCGACCTCGACGGGTCTGTCGTCGGCTAACAGCTCGATCACTTCGCTCTCGACTTCGACTTCGACTGGCCTCTCGTCGGCCAACAGCTCGATCACCTCGCTCTCGACTTCGACCTCGACCGGCCTGTCGTCGGCTAACAGCTCGATCACTTCCCTGTCGACTTCGACTTCGACTGGCTTGTCGTCGGCTAATAGCTCGATCACCTCGCTCTCGACTTCGACATCGACCGGCCTGTCGTCCGCCAACAGCTCGATCACCTCGCTGTCGACTTCGACCTCGACGGGTCTGTCCTCGGCTAATAGCTCGATCACTTCGCTGTCGACCTCGACTTCGACGGGCCTGTCGTCGGCTAATAGTTCGATCACTTCGCTGTCGACCTCGACTTCGACGGGCCTGTCGTCGGCTAACAGTTCGATCACTTCGCTCTCGACCTCGACCTCGACGGGCTTGTCGTCGGCCAACAGTTCGATCACTTCGCTGTCGACCTCGACCTCGACTGGCCTCTCGTCGGCCAACAGCTCGATCGATTCGCTGTCCACGTCGACCTCGACGGGTCTGTCGTCGGCTAACAGCTCGATCACCTCGCTGTCGACCTCGACTTCGACGGGCCTGTCGTCGGCTAATAGTTCGATCACCTCGCTGTCGACCTCGACTTCGACGGGTCTGTCCTCGGCTAACAGTTCGATTACGTCGCTCTCGACTTCGACTTCGACTGGCTTGTCTTCGGCTAACAGCTCGATCACCTCGCTGTCGACCTCAACCTCGACCGGCCTCTCGTCGGCCAACAGCTCGATCACCTCGCTGTCGACCTCGACTTCGACTGGCCTCTCGTCGGCCAACAGCTCGATCGATTCGCTGTCGACCTCGACCTCGACCGGCCTGTCGTCGGCTAACAGCTCGATCACTTCGCTCTCGACTTCGACTTCGACTGGCTTGTCGTCGGCTAACAGCTCGATCACCTCGCTGTCGACCTCGACTTCGACGGGTCTGTCCTCGGCTAATAGCTCGATCACCTCGCTGTCGACCTCGACGTCGACCGGCCTGTCGTCGGCTAACAGTTCGATCACGTCGCTCTCGACTTCGACTTCGACGGGCCTCTCGTCCGCGAATAGCTCGATCACTTCGCTCTCGACCTCGACTTCGACCGGTCTGTCGTCGGCCAACAGCTCGATCACGTCCTTGTCGACCTCGACCTCGACCGGCCTGTCGTCGGCTAACAGCTCGATCACTTCGCTGTCGACCTCGACCTCGACCGGCCTGTCGTCGGCTAACAGCTCGATCACTTCGCTCTCGACTTCGACTTCGACTGGCTTGTCGTCGGCTAACAGCTCGATCACCTCGCTGTCGACCTCAACCTCGACCGGCCTGTCGTCGGCTAATAGCTCGATCACCTCGCTGTCGACCTCGACTTCGACTGGCCTCTCGTCGGCCAACAGCTCGATCACCTCGCTGTCGACTTCGACTTCGACTGGCCTCTCGTCGGCCAACAGCTCGATCACCTCGCTGTCGACTTCGACCTCGACCGGCCTGTCGTCGGCTAACAGCTCGATCACTTCGCTGTCGACTTCGACTTCGACCGGCTTGTCGTCGGCCAACAGTTCGATCACGTCGCTCTCGACTTCGACCTCGACGGGTCTGTCGTCGGCCAACAGTTCGATCACCTCGCTGTCGACTTCGACCTCGACCGGCCTCTCGTCCGCGAATAGCTCGATCACTTCGCTCTCGACCTCGACTTCGACCGGTCTGTCGTCGGCCAACAGCTCGATCACGTCGCTGTCGACATCGACCTCGACCGGCCTGTCGTCGGCTAATAGCTCGATCACGTCGCTGTCGACTTCGACCTCGACCGGCCTGTCGTCGGCTAACAGCTCGATCACGTCCTTGTCGACCTCGACCTCGACGGGTCTGTCCTCGGCTAACAGCTCGATCGATTCGCTGTCGACATCGACCTCGACCGGCCTGTCGTCGGCCAACAGTTCGATCACCTCGCTGTCGACCTCGACGTCGACCGGCCTGTCGTCGGCCAACAGTTCGATCACGTCGCTCTCGACTTCGACTTCGACCGGCCTCTCGTCGGCCAACAGCTCGATCACGTCCCTGTCGACCTCCACCTCGACCGGTTTGTCGTCGGCCACGAGCTCCATCGGTTCGCTGTCCACCGGCCTGAGTTCGACCAACAGCTCGGTTACCTCGCTGTCCACGTCGGCTTCGACGGGTCTGTCGTCCGCGAACAGCTCGATCAGCTCCCTGTCGACCTCGACCTCGACCGCGATCAACGCCGCGAAGACGCACTACTACAGCGTCAACGACAACGGCGTGCAGCAAGCCAACTACGACAACGACGGCGCCACGGGCACCAACGCCCTCGCCGCCGGCGTGAACGCCAGCGCGGCGGGCGCGAGCAGCGTGGCAGTCGGCGACGGCTCGAACGCGCAGACGGCAGGCGCAGTCGCGATCGGCCAGAACGCCTCGGCAACGGGCGGCAAGGCGGTATCGATCGGCTCCGGCAACACGGCGTCGGGCGATGGCGCGGTCGCGATCGGTGACCCGAACGTGGCGACGGGCACCGGCGCCGTGGCGATGGGTGCGAACAACACGGCGACCGGTGACGGCGCGGTGTCCCTTGGCAACCAGAACACGGCAACCGGCGCCAGCGCGCTGGCCCTCGGCAGCTCGAACCAGGCAACCGCGGACAACACGATCGCGCTGGGCAGCCAGGCCACGGCCAGCGCCACCGGCGCCCAGGCCTACGGCTCGGCCGCCAAGGCCACGGCCGCCGACGCGCTCGCCTTCGGCACGAACGCGCAAGCGAACGTCGCGAACTCGATCGCACTCGGCGCGAACTCGGTCACGGCCGCGGCGGTCGGCACCTCGAGCGCCACGATCGGCGGCGTCACGTACCCGTTCGCGGGCGGCTCGCCGGTCGGCGTGGTGAGCGTCGGCGCACCGGGCCAGGAACGCCAGATCACGAACGTCGCCGCGGGCCGGATCTCGGCCACGAGCACGGACGCGATCAACGGCAGCCAGCTGAACGCGACGAACAACGCGATCAACACGCTGTCGACGTCCACCGCGTCGAACGTCGCATCCCTGTCGACCGGCATCAACTCGCTGTCGACCGGGCTGAGCACGACGAACAGCAACGTGGCCTCGCTGTCCACGTCGACCTCGACCGCGATCAACTCGCTGTCGACGGGCCTCAGCACGACGAACAGCAACGTCAACTCGCTGTCGACGTCGACCTCGACCGGCATCGGTTCGCTGTCCACCGGCCTGAGCACGACGAACAGCAACGTGGCGTCGCTGTCGACCGGCGTGACGAACATCAACAACCAGTTGAACCAGCTGTCGACGACGCTCAACAACAACACGACGCGTGCGGCGAACAACAACGGCGTCGCCGCCGACCTGAACGGCAAGGGCAACGACCTTCCGGTGGTCACGGCCGGCTCGAACTCGGTGGCGATCGGCGCGGGTTCGAACGACGGCGGTCGCTCGAACGTGGTGTCGGTCGGCAACGACACGCAGCAGCGCCAGATCACGAACGTCGCGCCGGGTACGCAAGGCACCGACGCGGTGAACGTGAACCAGCTGACGCAGGTGCAGACGACGCTGTCGACGGCACTGTCGGGCCAGCAGGCGCAGATCAACTCGCTGGGTTCGCAACTGCAGCAGACCGACCAGATGGCGAAGCAGGGTATCGCGGCCGTCGGCGCGATGGCGTCGATCCCGCAGCTCGATCGCGACGCCAACTTCGGGATGGGCGTGGGCACGTCGACCTTCCTCGGCCAGAAGGCGATGGCGGTCAACATGCAGGCGCGCATCACGGAGAACCTGAAGGCGTCGATCAACGGCGGTTTCAGCGGCGGTCAGAAGGTGATCGGCGCCGGCATGCTGTATCAGTGGAAGTAACGCGTCGCGCCGCCCGGCCGCCCGGCTAGCCAGCCGGACGGCCCGCGGCCCGACGGCAGGACGAGCCCGCTGCGCACCGCGCGGCGGGCCTCGGTCAACCCAAGCTTTAAGGACGTCACCGTGAACAAACTCGCTCTTGCGCTCGCGCTTTCCGCAACGGCCCTCGCCGCGTGCTCGACCGCATCCGGCCCGACCTTCAGCGCCTCCGAACTGCAGCCGCGCGACGGCGTGCGCACCTTCCAGGTGGACTGCCACGGCCTGCTGTCGGGCCCGCAGACCTGCATGAAGGCCGCCCGCAAGATCTGTGGCGACGAGCCCGTGCGCGCCGTCGACTCGGCCCGCGCGCTGCGCGACAAATCCGATCCGGCCACGCTGGTGTTCCAGTGCGGCGCCGCACCGGCCGAAGCGGCTTCGGCCGCCACACCCGCACCCGCCGCCGTGATCGAACGCGTGAACCTGTCCGGCGACGCACTGTTCGCCACCGACCACGCGACGCTCGCGCCGACCGCGCGCGAATCGCTGGACCGGCTGCTGAGCGAGCGCGCCGACCACACGTACTCGCAAGTGACGGTCACCGGCTTCACCGACTCGGTGGGCAGCGACGACTACAACCTCGCGCTGTCGAAGCGCCGCGCCGAATCGGTCGCCGCCTATCTGAAGGCGCACGGGCTGAAGACCGACTCGATCACCGTGTCGGGCCGCGGCAAGGCCGATCCGGTCGCGTCCAACGCGACGCCGGAAGGCCGCGCCAACAACCGCCGCGTCGAAATCCGGCTGCAGCACTGAGCCGCCGGCGGCCGCCCATGCGGCCGCGCGATCCGGCAGGCCAGCCGCGCCACGCCGGCACGCCACGGGAGGACCGGGCGCCGCTTCGCAGGCGCCCGCTTCCGTTGGCCGGCGCTATGTCAAAGTTCGTCACGTCCTGCCAAAACCGGCGGTTTCCATGCCACAATCGCCGCAGACAGTCGCCGGGGCAGCCCGCCCGACGCGCGCCGTCCCAGGCGTGCCCGGCGACACGCCGGAATCCGGCTGCCGCCTTCGCGAATCCCGTCGCCCGGTTCGCGCGCCGCGGTGCCACCGGCGCGAATCCAACCATGACGATCCACGGCGCGCCGCTGCCGGCCAGACGCTCGACGCGATGCCCGGACGCACGACGCCGCAGAGGAAACCAACCGGTGACGGACATCAATGAAGCCGCCGCGGGCGGCACGCGCAAGCAACGGCCGGCGGTCGGCATCTCGCTGTTTGCGCGCGACGGCCAGGCGATCTGGGAAAACGGCATTCACCAGAACATCGCGTTCCTCGCGATGATGCTCAAGCGCTCGGATCGCGTCGGCCCCGTCTATTTCCTGAACGGCGGCGACGCCAACGCGCTGCCCGCCGGCCTCGAACTCGACGGCCTCGACATCCCGCTCGTGAAACCCGCCGACGTCACGCACGAACTCGACGTCGTGATCGAAATGGGCGCGCAGTTGCCAGTCGAATGGCTCAGGCACATGAAGGCGCTCGGCAAGAAGATCGCCGCGTTCTTCTGCGGGCACGTGTATGCCGGCCTGTGCGAAACGCCGATCTTCGGGAAGCCGTCGGGGCACGTGTTCAACGGCGCACCGTTCGACGAAGTGTGGCTGCTGCCGCAATACGACAAGACCGCCGCGCCGATGCTGCGGACGATCCTGCGCGCGCCCGTCCACCTGATGCCGCACATCTGGTCGCCGTACTTCCTCGAGCGCCGCGTGGCCACGCTGGCCGACGAAGGCGCGACGTTCGGCTATCAGCCCGGCCAGCGGCCGTGGAAGCTCGCGATGCTCGAGCCGAACATCTCGGTCGCGAAGTCCTGCCACTACCCGATGCTCGCGTGCGACGCGTTCTACCGCGCGCGGCCTGATGCGGTGCAACACATGTTCGTCGTCAATTCGATGCACATGAAGGAACATCCGACCTTCGTGCACTTCGCGAACAGCCTCGATCTCGTGCGCCAGCACAAGGCGACGTTCGAGCCGCGACTCGACCTGCCGGGCTTCATGGCGCGTCACGCGGATGCGGTCGTGTCGCACCACTGGGAAAACGGGCAGAACTATCTGTATTACGACGTGCTGTACGGCGGCTATCCGCTGATCCACAACTCGACGCTGATCGGCGACGCCGGCTATTACTACCCGGACTTCGACTCGGCTGCCGGCGGCCGCGCGCTGCTCGAAGCGTGGCTGCATCACGACGAACGCCTCGACGACTACCGCGCGAAAGCGGGCCGGCTGCTGCAGTCGGTCTCGATCGACAACCCCGCGAACCTCGACGCGTTCGTCTCGCGTCTGGTCGCCTGAACCGGAGCATACGCATGTCGGACTCCAATGCCCGTCAAGCGCCCGGCGAGGGCAAGCGTCTCGTCGTCGGCGTGTCGCTGTTCGTGCGCGGCGCCGGCCAGTCGCTGTGGGAAAACGGCATTTTCCAGAACTGCCTGCTGCTGATCCTGCTGCTGCGTCAGTCGCCGCTCGTCGCGGATGCCGTGATGGTGAACGGCGGCGAACAGGTCGCCGATCCGCAGATGATGCTCGGCGAGTGGAACGTGCCGCTGCTGTCGATGGATGAAGCGCTCGAGCGCTGCGACGTGCTGATCGAAATGAGCGCGCAGTTCGGCGCGGACTACCTGCGCGCGTTCCGCGAGCGCGGCGGCAAGGTGGTCACGATGCGGGTCGGCAACGACTACGTGATCGACATCGAGCGCGCGATGTTCGACAAGCCGTCGGGTTTCCTGTTCTCCGGCGCGCCGTACGACGCGGTGTGGACGATTCCCGAGTTCGAGCGCTCGTGCCTGCACTACTACCAGACGGGCCTGCGCGCGCCGGTCACGATCGTCCCGCACATCTGGCATCCGATGCTGTTCGACAAGGCGCGCGCGACGCTCGGCGCCGGTTTGTCGTTCGGCTATCAGCCGGGCAAGCCGCGCTGGCGCGTGACGATGTTCGAGCCGAACATCTGCATGGTGAAGACGAGCATCATTCCGATGCTCGTGACCGAGGAAGCGTATCGCGCGAAGCCCGAGTTCCTCGAGTTCGTGCGCGTGTGCAACACGATTCACCTGAAGGAACATCCGACGTTCGTGCACTTCGCGAAGAGCCTCGACATCGTGAACCACGGGATCACGACGTTCGAGAGCCGCTATGCGGTGTACGAGTTCATGGCCGCGTACGGCGATGCGGTGGTGTCGCACACGTGGGAGAACGCGCAGAACTACCTGTACTACGAGCTGCTGTACGGCGACTATCCGCTGATCCACAACTCGCCGTTCCTCGGCAAGGCCGGGTATTTCTATCCGGATTTCGACTGCCAGGCGGGCGGCCGCGCGCTGCTGCAGGCGTTCGCCGAGCACGACGCGAATCTCGACGCCTACCGCGAGCAGTCGAAGCACGTGCTCGACTCGGTCAGCATCTACAACCCCGAGAACGTCGCGGCCTATACGGACGCGATCGCCACTCTCTATCGCGACGCGTGACGCGCCGCCCTTTCCGGACCCTGACCATGAACGCACGCCCGACCCTCACCCGCGCAAAATGGCTGATCGGCTGCGCCGCCGCATCGATCGCGATCGGCGCGCACGCGCAAGCCGCCGGCGAATCGGCCGACACGCTGCTGCGCGACTCCGATGCGGTGTTCAAGCAGCTCGACGCCGGCCAGTACGGGGCGGTATGGAGCGACGCCGCACCGTTCGTCAAGGCGCGCTTCAAGCAGGACCAGTTCGCCGCGCAGATGCAGCAGGCCCGCCAGTCGGTTGGCGCGGTCAGCCATCGCGGCTGGGCGCAGGTCACGCGCATCCGCTACGAGCGGACGACCGGAATGCCCGACGGGCTCTATGCGAACGTCGATTACGCGACGACGCTCGCGAGCGGCGCCACGATGTTCGAGAAGCTGAGCTTTCGCCTCGAAACCGACGGCCGCTGGCATCTGACGGGCTACGTGCCGCGTCAGACGCAAAGCGCCGCGCAGTAAGCCACGCACTGCCCGCCCCACGGAGCCGATCCGATGAAACTCAATGTCGCGATAACGATGAACGTGCAGCGCGACGCGACGCAGTCGATCTGGTACAACGGCGCGAACCAGCACTGCGTGTACCTGTACATGCTGCTGAAGCAGTCGCCTTTGATCGGCGAGGTCTGGCTCGCGCACGACAACGGCATCACCGAGTATCCGCAGGCGCTGATGATGGACGCGTTCGGCGACGCGCTGCGGCCGCTGTCGGCCGTCGTTCACCAGACCGACCTGCTGATCGAGATGAACGCGTTCATCGACCCGTCGCACACGGACGTCGTGCGCCAGCGCGGCGGCAAGTGCGTGTCGTATCGCTTCGGCAACGACTACGTGATCGCGGTCGAGACGATCAACTTCGAGAAGAACGACTGGCGGCCGAACCCGCACCGCGTGCAGTTCGATGAGATCTGGACCAATCCGCAGCACATGCACACGTGCGCCGCGTATTTCCAGGCCGTGTACCGTGCCCCGGTGATCGAGCTGCCGCATATCTGGTCGCCGTATTTCATCGAGCGCAGCCTCGACGCCGATCCCGAGCTGAAGGCCCGCTTCGGCTATCGCAACCACGGCCCGGCCAAGCGCATCGCGTTCTTCGAGCCGAACCTGAACGTCGTGAAGAGCGCGATCGTGCCGATGCTCGCCGCGAACGCGTGCTACGTCGAGCATCCGGAGCTCGTCGAGCACGTGTACATGACCAACACGTTCGACAAGAAGGAAAACGTCGCCTTCAAGCATCTCGCGCTCGGGCTCGAGATGGTGCGCGACGGCAAGGCCACCGCCGACGTGCGCGCGCCGTTCGTCGCATGGGCCGCGCATCACACCGACATCGTGGTGTCGCACCACTGGGAAAACGGCCTGAACTACCTGCTGTACGACGCGCTGTACGGCAACTATCCGCTCGTGCACAACTCGCCGTTCCTGCGCGACGTCGGCTACTACTATCCGGACTTCGAGATCTTCGATGCGGCGCGCGCGATCGCGACCGCCGCGCAGACGCACGACGCACGGCTCGACGACTACGCGGCCGCCGCCCGCCGCTGCCTGCACCAGGTCGACACGCTCGCCGAGCACAACGTGCGCGCGTATTCCACGCAGATTCAGCATCTGTTCGCCGACCGCCCGCTCGGCTGATTGCCTTCGCACGCGCCCCCGCCCATGAATCAGACCGTCCGCAATTTCGTCGTGATCGATTCGATCCACGGCCCGTTCGTCATCAACCGGCATTGCGCGTTGCAGGCCGAGGCGCTGATCAAGACCGGCCGGCCGCATATCCAGGGCGAACTCGACACGATCCTGCAGGTGATCGATCAGTTGCCCGACGGCGCGATCGCGGTGGACGGCGGCGCGAACGCGGGGCTGGTGTGCGTGCCGATCGCGCACCGGCTGCGCGAGCGCGGCGGCCGCGTCTATGCGTTCGAGCCGCAACGCACGCTGTTTCACGCGCTCGGCGGCACCGTCGCGCTCAACCAGCTCGACAATCTCCATCTGCTGAACATGGGGCTGGCCGCCGCCAACGGCACGATGAAAGTGCCCGACGTCGACTACGGACAGGATGCCGACTTCGGGCAGGTCTCGCTCGTCGATGCGCAAGCCTCCGGCGGCACGCCGACGCCGGTCGTCCGGCTCGATTCGCTTGGCCTGCCGCGGCTGGATTTCCTGAAACTCGACATCGAAGGAATGGAGATCGACGCGCTGCGCGGCGCGCGGCAGCTGATCGAGACGCATCTGCCGTGGTGCTGGATCGAATACTGGAAAGTCGGCGAGGCGCCGATCATCGACACGTTCGCCGGTCTCGACTACACGTTCTACCGGATCGACGGACTGAACATGCTGTGCGTGCCGAACCCGCGCTGGGACCGGCAGCGCCTGTTCATCACCGGCGAACCGCTCACCGCCGGCTCGACGGCCGAACGCGGCACGGATTCCGCGACGGCCGCGCCCACCGACGCCGACACCCCCGAAACGAACTGGAACCGCGCGCTCGACCACGAATCGCGCGGCGAGTGGGGACACGCGATCGACCGCTGGCAACGCGCACGCGGCCGCGGGCTCGACGACGATGCGATCGCGCTGCAGCTCGCGTCGTGCTACGGCTTCGCCGGCGCACCCGAGGCCGGGCTCGCAACGCTCGACCATTTTGGCGATCCGGCCGCGCTGCCCGACGCGGCGCGCGGGCGCATCCAGCTGGCGCGCTCGGCACTGCTGCTGCGCGCCGGCCGGCGCGACGAGGCCGCACGCGCGACCATCGACAGCGAAAACGTGCTGACGGCCGCGCAATTCGGGCTGCCGACGGAACGGCTCTACCAGGGTCAGCCGCTGCACGGCAAGCGGCTGCTGATCCTCAGCTACGGCGGGGTCGGCGATCAGCTTCAGTACGCGCGCTATCTGCATGCGCTCGACGCATTCGGCTGCGCCGGCGTGACCGTGGTCGTACCCGACGCGCTGACGGGCCTGCTGCGCGAGACGTTCCCGCGCATCGAATTCGTCGGCGCGCACGGCGCGTGGGTCGACACGTCGCAGCTCGCCCACGACTACTGGTGCTCGTTCCTGATGCTCGCCGCGCTGTTCGGTTACGCGCCGACGCCGGAAGGCATGCCCCCGTACCTGACGTGCCCGCCCGCGCATGCGGCCGCGTGGCGCGAGCGCGTATCGCACGACGGCCATGCGCCCGGCACGCGTCGCATCGGGCTGAACTGGCGCGGACGCGACGAAAGCGATGCGCGCTTCCATAGCGCGGCCAGCCTGCGCGATTTCGCGCCGCTCGCGCGGATGCACGGCTAC
>Ga0102592_1003590_pt1 | contig 11494 bp, 10 predicted proteins | sample AraplaCol_mMF_r2_FD_76861 | JGI IMG/M metagenome (GOLD analysis project Ga0102592, IMG submission 76861) | Arabidopsis root microbial communities from North Carolina, USA - plate scrape MF_Col_mMF_r2 (SPADES assembly) (version 2) | ecosystem: Host-associated > Plants > Roots > Endosphere... | reverse complement strand
GCTTCACGGAAAACGAAAGAGCCTTTATCGCCTCTCGCGACAGCTTCTACATGGCCACTGTTTCCGAAACGGACTGGCCCTATGTGCAGCATCGGGGCGGTCCGCAAGGTTTTCTGAAAGTGATCGATGACCGCACGCTTGGCTTTGCGGATTATCGCGGCAATCGCCAGTACATCAGCACCGGCAATATTACTGCCAATGACAAGGTCTGCCTGTTTCTGATGGACTATGCCCGCCGCGCCAGGCTGAAGATTTATGCGCATGCCGAAAAGCTCTCGCTCGACGCCGATCCCAAACTGACGGACCTGCTGGCCACGCCGGGCTATCGGGCAAAGCCGGAACGCCTCTTCCGCCTGCGCCTCGAAGCTTTCGACTGGAACTGCCCGCAGCATATCACGCCGCGTTATACCGAGGCGGAAATTGCTGTCGCCGTCGAGCCGCTCCGCCAGCGCCTTGCAGAACTGGAAGCCGAGAATGCCGCCTTGCGGGCGAAGGCCGGCTAACGACGAAACAAGGCGCTGAACAATTCGCCTCGTAGTGATCGCCGCCCGTGGCCTGGCGCCTGTGTCGGCTGGCCGGGCGGACCGTCAGTCGGAAACCGTCACATCGATCCAGCGTCCGGTCCCCTGGCTGCCGTAGATATCGACGTCAATCCAGACATTGCCTTGAACGATCATTGCGGCAGCTTCCCTGGTCATGGTCCCGTTGCGGAGCATGACTTCAAGGGATTGACGATTGGCGGGATCGGCAAAGAAGGAGTCCGACTGGTCATCATTGTCGCGGATACCGTATTGATGGAAATTCGCTCGATCCTGGCGGATGATCTGCCAAGGTTGCGTGAGCCGCGTTCCTTTCGAATTGAAGAGATCAGCCTCGCCGATATAGGCGCGGTAGTGCTCAATGGGGCGGTTCGTATGCGTGGCGGTCACGCTCGACTGCGCAAGCACGGGCGCGCCGACAAAAAGCATGCTGACCGCGATCGAAATAAGTTTCTTCATGGTGATCCCCTCCGGGCATGAATATTGCGAGTTGACGATCTTTGCCAGGGGCAAGGCCGTGGATGGTTAACGCCGCGATCGGTCCTTCTCGCCGCGATCGACATGCACCCATGGCAAGTTCCGGGGGCACGGCGGCCATTATTTCTCCCTTTTCATTGCAATGGTAAGGTGGATCGCGCCAGCGCGAAACATCCGGGGAGGCATTGGGCTGACATATGGCAAGCAAGTGCAGGATAACAGACTGCCTTTCGACGGCGATCCTTCTCACCGGCCTTGCCGGCGTTGCGGCCGCCGACCAGCCGGATCCGTATGGTCAATTCAGCGAACGTTGCCTCGGGCGGGGGCCGGATTTCCAGCGCACCGTCGCCGCTGCAAAGGACCGGGACTGGCCAGTTCTCGCAACGGACATGACCACCAGTCTCACGCCGGTGGAAAATCCGGTCGCGTTGGAAGGCTGGAATCTGACCACGGAAGGAGATGGGTCATTCGAGGCCCTCGTCGTCGCGCGGGCGTCTGTAGGCGACAGCAAGGTGGAAAGCTGCACCATGGCCTATGCGGAAGTCGACGCTGCGGCATTTGAGCGTCGCCTCGTCGATGAGACGCGCGCCAAGGCGTCCGGCACGAAGAATGGTCAGGGGCGCATCAGGAAATTCTTCGAGGCATCGTCTTCCGAGCGCAAGCAAGCGATCACGCTCGACCTGCCCCTCTATCCGAACGGGCACGACGAAGTCATCGTCAGCGTCGTCTCGGAGCAGCAGATCGAAAACTGATCGACTGCTCTGGTTCGCTCTCCTGCCGCCCGTGGGACCGTCGCTTGCACGGCGGTCAGGCGATCCGCGCAGGGGCTGAAATCCCGCCAGACTTGTTACTCCCGCGTGTCCATACCTGGGCCTAGGCTCCACGATGACCATCCGGAAACCCCTCCTGATGGCACGACCATTTACAGGAGCAAGCCTTGAACATCGAAAACAAAACGGTCCTGATATCAGGCGCCAATCGCGGCATCGGCCGGGCTCTCATGGACGAAGCGCTGCGGCGCGGCGCAAAACGCATCTATGCAGGATCGCGCGGCGAGCAGCACCATGAGGATGACCGCGTGGTCTTCGTGAACCTCGATATTACCGACGAGTGGGACGTCCAGAAAGCGGCCGCCGCTGTCGAGAACCTCGATATCCTCATCAACAATGCCGGCATCTTCATACCTGACGATCTCGGCGATACGGACATCATCAATCGCCATCTGGCAGTCAATTTCTTCGGGCCGCTAAGGGTGACCCAGGCCTTTCTCCCGGCACTGGTGCGATCGAAAGGCGCCATCATCAACAACCTCTCCCTGTCGGCGCTCGTGCCGGTCGCGTCCACACCGGCCTATTCGATTTCGAAAGCGGCGGCACATAACCTGATGCAAGCCTTCCGAGCGCTCCTGTCGGCGCGTGGCGTGGCGGTGCACAGCTGTTTCACCGGACCTGTTGATACCGACATGACGCGCGGATTCGAGGTGCCGAAGTCGCCGCCCGGCCTGGTGGCGTCAGGAATATTCGACGGCTTCGAAAGAGGCGAGGAGGATATCTTCCCCGATCCCTATTCCGAACGCTTTGCCGATCGCTGGCGCACCGGCGTCATCAAGGCTCTCGAACAGGAATTTGCCGCCTACGTTCCGCCGACGGCCGAGGTGGCTGAGGACTGCTGCCACCACTGACATTCTGTTTGCGCGCGAACGGCATTGGCGCGCCGTTCGCCGCAAGCGACTGTCTACTTCATGTAAAGCGAGCGAGAGCGCTCCAGATGCTTGAGCACCGCGGCTTCGGCGCCGTCGGCATCGTTGGCGGCAAGCTGCTCCAGGATCTCTTCATGTTCGGCGAGCGTATATTTTTCCTTGCCGGTCCAGATCAGCATTTCCGTGTGATATTCCTTCAGCCATGCCAGCATGGCTTCGCTGACGGCCACATAGATCGGATTGCCGGAAATCTGGGCGATGCGCGTATGAAATCGCATGTCGGCGGAGATGAATTCCTCGGCATGGCCGAGCGATGCGCGCTGATGGTCGATGATCTCGCGAAGCGCCTCGACGTCAGCCCGTTTGGCGCGTTGCGCTGCTTCACGCGCCATGCCGCGTTCGAAGAAGATACGGGCGCTCTTCAGGTGCTCCAGCGAATCGGCCGATTGCGCCAGCATGATCTTCGCCGTCAGATCGACCTGCCGGAAGATCGACTGGGCGGTCAGTTTCAGGACCTTCGCACGCTCCCCGTGCGAGATGCTGACGAGACCCTTGTTGGCGAGAGACTGCATCGCCTCGCGGATCGCCGGACGGCCGACGCCGAAACGTTCCATCAGAACGCGCTCGGAGGGCATCTCGTCGCCCGGTTGCAACTCTCCTGACGTGATCAGCCGTTCCAGCCGGTCAAAAACCTCATCGGACAGTTTTCGACGGACTATTGGCTCGATGGCTGAGGTCATGGCGTCTCGCTGGCTCAAATCTTCTCTCCCCTTAGCATTTCCACCGACCGACGACAAAGCGCGCCACGCGAAATTCACACCTGTTGAAAATTTCCGTTGCAGAAAATGGAATACTCATTATACCAGATTACAAGTTGACGCCATGGCTTCTTGACGTGGCGAGAGGAACAACCGGCAATTTCATGATGATAGTCCTGACCTACCGCATCGAGACGCCCGGCAGCGTCGAAGCGATGGCGAACAAGATCGCTTCCGATCAATCGACCGGAACCTTCGTTCCGGTTCCGGGCGAGACCGAGGAATTGAAGTCGCGTGTCGCCGCCCGGGTGCTCGCCATCCGGCCGCTGGAAGATGCAAGTCACCCGTCCTGGCCGGAAGCGCCCGACGGTGTGCGGCTCAATCGCGCCGATGCCGATATCGCCTTCCCCCTCGATGCGATCGGCACCGACCTTTCGGCGCTCATGACGATCGCGATCGGCGGAACCTTCTCGATCAAGGGCATGACGGGCCTGCGTGTCATCGACATGAAACTTCCCGAGGCTTTCAGGGATGCCCATCCCGGCCCGCAATTCGGCATTCCCGGCAGCCGGCGCCTGACCGGCGTCGAGGGACGGCCGATCATCGGCACGATCGTCAAACCGGCGCTTGGTCTGCGTCCATATGAGACGGCCGAGCTCGTCGGCGAACTGATCGAATCCGGCGTCGACTTCATCAAGGACGACGAGAAGCTGATGAGCCCCGCCTATTCGCCGCTGAAAGAGCGCGTGGCGGCCATCATGCCTCGCATTCTCGATCACGAGCAGAAGACCGGAAAGAAGGTCATGTATGCGTTCGGCATCTCGCATGCCGATCCCGACGAGATGATGCGCAACCATGATCTCGTAGTTGAGGCAGGCGGCAACTGCGCCGTTGTCAACATCAATTCCATCGGCTTCGGCGGCATGAGCTTCCTGCGCAAGCGCTCCGGCCTCGTGCTGCATGCACATCGCAATGGCTGGGACGTGCTGACGCGCCATCCCGGCATCGGCCTCGACTTCAAGGTCTATCAGCAGCTCTGGCGGCTGCTTGGCGTCGACCAGTTCCAGATCAACGGCATTCGCGTGAAATATTGGGAGCCGGACGAAAGCTTCGTTGCCTCCTTCAAGGCGATCAGCACGCCGGTCTTTAGCCCCTCCGACTGCCCGCTTCCTGTCGCCGGCTCCGGCCAGTGGGGCGGCCAGGCGCCGGAGACCTATCAGCGCACCGGCAGGACCACCGATCTGCTCTATCTCTGCGGCGGCGGCATCGTCAGCCATCCGCAGGGGCCAGCCGCCGGCGTGCGCGCCGTCCAACAGGCCTGGCAGGCGGCGGTTGCCGATATTCCGCTCGACGACTATGCCAAAGATCATCCGGAACTTGCGGCATCGATCGCCAAGTTCGGCGACGGGAAGGCTGCGTGACGATGCGCAACCTGCTCGTCAGTTACTACGGCGACGACTTCACCGGCTCCACCGATGTGATGGAGGCGCTCGCCAGCAACGGCATTCCGACCGTGCTCTTCCTCGGCATTCCCGATCAGGCCCTGCTCGATCGCTTCCAGGATTGCCGGGCCATCGGCATTGCCGGAACGAGCCGCAGTGAGAGCCCGGCCTGGATGCAGGAACATCTTGCCCCGGCCTTCCAATGGCTGAAGGGGCTGCAGGCGAGCATTTGCCACTACAAGGTCTGCTCGACCTTCGATTCCGCGCCTGAGGTCGGCAATATCGGCAAGGCGATTGAGATCGGCAAAGACATATTCGAGCAAGAGATCGTGCCCGTCATAGTCGGCGCGCCGCAGCTCAAGCGCTATACGGCCTTCGGCAACCTCTTTGCTGCCTATCAGGGACGCGTCTTCCGCATCGACCGGCATCCGGTCATGAGCCGCCATCCGGTTACACCGATGCATGAGGCGGATCTTGCCTTGCATCTCGGTAAGCAGACCGAGCTTGCCGTTTCGCTCGCCGACCTGACAATGCTTGCATCATCCGATGCAGATGCCAGGATCGACCAGCTGACGAACAGGGGCTCGGGCATCCTGCTTCTCGACGTCGACTCTGGCGACAGCCAGTCTTCCGCCGGACGACAATTGCAGCGCATCGCGGCTGCCAAGGGCGGATTCGTCGCCGGTTCCTCCGGCATCGAATATGCACTTCTCAACGCGTGGCGCGAAAAAGGCCTGATCGGACAGAGCGTAGCGTTCCCGTCGCCGGGCAAGGTGGATCGGCTCGCCGTCGTTTCCGGCAGCGTTTCGCCGACGACGGAGCGACAGATTCGCACGGCAATATCCGACGGTTTCCATGACATTCCACTCGATCCTCTGGCACTGGTCGGCGCGAATGCCGAGGCGGTAGTGGACGTCGCGGTCGCCGCGGGCCTCGCCGCTCTGAAAGCCGGCCGCAGTGTCATACTGCATACCGCACTTGGCCCCTCGGCCGATCGCGGCGCCGATATCGATCAGCTGCCAGGCGCCCGTCATCGGCTCGGTCGTGCGCTCGGAACCATCCTGCGCCGTCTTGTCGAAACCGAAGGGCTTTCGCGGGCGGTCATCGCCGGAGGCGACACGTCGAGCCACGCGCTGAAGGAACTGCGCGTCGATGCGCTGACGACCCTGCTGCCGCTGCCGCAGACCCCTGGTTCGCCGCTCTGCACCGCCCATGGCGGCCATGGGCCGACGGACGGACTGCAGATTGCCCTGAAAGGCGGGCAGGTCGGGTCCGATGGTTACTTCGCGCAGATCCGGGACGGACGAACATCCTGATTATCGATCAGGTGTGATCGGCGCCTCGAATGACAATGGAATGGTGATTGACTCATCATACCAGTTACGATACCAATCCCACATACGAAGGTGAGGAAAAATGACTGCAATTGCCCTCTTTGGCGCCGGCGGAAAAATGGGATACCGGCTAGCCAAGAATCTCAAAGGTTCCCGTTTTGATGTGCGCCATGTCGAGGTCAGCGATGTCGGCAAGGCGCGCCTGAAGAACGATCTCGGCATCGACTGCACGCCCGCCGATGCAGCGCTCGACGGCGCAGAGGTCGTGATCCTGGCCGTGCCGGATACAGCGATCGGCAAGGTTGCCGCCGGTATCGTCGACAGGCTGAAGCCCGGCACGATGGTCGTCGCCCTCGACGCCGCCGCTCCGTTCGCCGGTCACCTGCCCAAGCGTGACGATCTCACCTATTTCGTCACCCACCCCTGCCATCCGCCGATCTTCAACGATGAGACGGATATGCAGGCGAAAAAGGATCATTTCGGCGGCCTCTTTGCCAAGCAGCACATCGTCTCGGCGCTGATGCAGGGGCCGGAAAGCGCCTATAGCCTCGGCGAGGAGATTGCCAAGGTAATATGGGCGCCGGTCATGCGCTCGCACCGCGTCACTGTCGATCAGATGGCGATGCTGGAACCCGGGCTTTCGGAAACCGTCTGCGCCTCGCTGCTCGTCATCATGCGCCAGGCGATGGACGAATGCATCGCACGCGGCGTTCCGGCGGAAGCCGCTCGCGACTTCCTGCTCGGCCACATGAACGTGCTCGGCGCCGTCATCTTCAAGGAAGTAGACGGTGTGTTCTCGGATGCCTGCAACAAGGCGATCGAGTTCGGCATTCCAGCCCTCATGCGCGACGACTGGAAGAAGGTCTTCGAACCTCAGGAGATCGCCGACAGCATCCGGCGCATCACCTGACACTGCTGCGGCAGGGCTTAGCCTTGCTGCCTTGCCGGCCCGGGGGGACTTTAAAGACGGGCCGGTTTTCATTTCGCATGGATTCAGCCGAACCGGGGTTGGTTCGGCCATGCGTCAAACCTGGGAGGAAAACCATGAACTTTACGCGTAGACTGACCCTTGCAGCCTTCGCCGGCGCCCTGTCGCTCGGTGTTGCCATGCCGGCATTTTCGGCTGACCTGATCGCCATCATCACGCCGGCCCACGACAACCCGTTCTTCAAGGCGGAAGCCGTCGGCGCCGAAGCCAAGGCCAAGGAACTCGGCTATGAAGCCCTCGTCATGACCCATGACGACGATGCCAACAAGCAGTCGGAAATGATCGATACCGCGATCGGCCGCGGCGCCAAGGCGATCATCCTCGATAATGCCGGCGCAGACGCTTCGGTTGCCGCCGTCAAGAAGGCCAAGGATGCCGGCATCCCCTCCTTCCTGATCGACCGCGAAATCAATGCGACCGGCGTTGCCGTCGCCCAGATCGTTTCCAACAACTATCAGGGTGCCCAGCTCGGCGCGCAGGAATTCGTCAAGCTGATGGGCGAGAAGGGCAATTACGTCGAGCTCGTCGGCAAGGAGTCCGATACCAATGCCGGCATCCGCTCGCAGGGCTATCATGACGTCATCGACGACTATCCGGACCTGAAGTCCGTCGCCAAGCAGTCGGCCAACTGGAGCCAGACGGAAGCCTATGCCAAGATGGAAACCATCCTGCAGGCCAATCCCGATATCAAGGGCGTGATTTCCGGCAACGATACGATGGCCATGGGCGCAATCGCCGCCCTCCAGGCTGCCGGCCGCAAGGACGTGATCGTCGTCGGCTTCGACGGTTCCAACGATGTCCGCGACTCCATCAAGTCGGGCGGCATCAAGGCGACCGTGCTGCAACCGGCCTACGCACAAGCCCAGATGGCTGTCGAACAGGCCGACGCCTATATCAAGAACAAGACGGCACCGAAGGAAGAAAAGCAGCTCATGGACTGCGTTCTCATCAATGCCGACAACGCCGGCAAGCTCGAGACCTTTGCCATCGCAAAGTAAGGCGGACCGACTGTTGCAGGGAGCGTGGGCGACCACGCTCCCTGCAACTTATTTCCATTGATTTCGAGGTTGACAGCATGTTGAGGATCAGGGGCGTCCTGATTGCCGCGATCGTCGTGGCAGCTTTGCCCGGATGCAAGATCATCAAGACACCGACTGCGGAAGAAAAAGCCGCAGCGACGGCCAAGAGCGCTTTCGATCCGAATGCCAAGGTCGAGGCCATTTGGCAGCCTGAGGTCGTTCCCTACTACGAAAAGCGTGCCGGCGGGCTCAAGGACGTCGTGGCACTCGCCGCTTCGAGCCCCGATCAGGCGGGCGAAAAATACGGCAATCCGCACAAACAGGCGAGCTCTCCCTGGACCTATGCCGTCAAGTTCAGCGGCAAGGTCATTGCCGCCGATACGGCGTCACGGGCGGCGACGCTTGATGTCGATGCCGATGGTGACGGCAAGGCCGACGCAAAAGTGCAGATCGGGCCGGCCATTCGTGGCACGGCGCTGCGAGACACGCTGGATTTCGTCAATTTCAACGAGTTCAAGAACCAGATCGAATGGGCGCAGTTCGGCAAGTCCTTCAATGAGAAGGCCAACAGCGCCTTCCTGTCAGCGGTTCCGCGCGACGGGCTGGTCGGCAAGACGGTGACCGTAACAGGCGCTTTCCCGTTGCCACCAGGCAGCGACCTCCCACTCGTGACCCCTTCGGCGCTGACGGTAGCACCATGACGATGGCCGAGGCTCCCAAGGACGATATCATCCTGCGCCTCGACGATGTGTCGAAGGTCTATTCCGGCATCGTCGCCGTCAAGCGCGCCAATCTCGAACTGCGCCGCGGTGCCGTCAACGTGCTGGTCGGTGAAAACGGCGCCGGCAAATCGACACTGATGAAGATTATCGCCGGCGTCGAACGGCCCACACTCGGGAATATCATCCTTGATGGGGAAACCGTTTCATTCGCGAGCCCCGCGGATGCGCAGGCGCACGGCATCGGCATGATCTTCCAGGAGCTCAATCTCTTCGCCAACATGTCGGTTGCCGAAAATATCTTTGCAACGCGCGAACTGACCCGCGGCGTGCTCGGCATCGACCACAAGGAACAGGTCCGCAAGGCCAATGAATTCCTTGCGCGACTCGATGCCGGGATCGATGCCGAGACCATGGTCGAGGACCTGCCGATCGGCCAGCAGCAGCTTGTCGAGATCGCCAAGGCAATGTCGCTGAATGCCCGCATCCTGATCATGGACGAGCCGACATCGGCGCTGTCGGCAGCGGAAGTCGAGATACTCTTCAAGGTGATCGGCGAACTGAAGGCGCAAGGGGTGGCGATCGTCTATATTTCGCATCGCCTGGAAGAGCTGATGCGGATCGGCGACTACATCACCGTGCTGCGCGACGGGCAGATTACCGGCCAGGCGATGGTGAGGGATATAGACACGCGCTGGATCGTACGCTCGATGATCGGTTCGGACGCCAAGGATTTCGCCAAATCCGTCGAACATGCAGTCGGCAAGGAAATGTTTCGGGCCGAGAACATCAGCCTGCCGCGCGCGACCGGCGGACTTGCCGTCGACGATGTTTCGTTGACCGTCAAAGCTGGCGAGATCCTCGGTATTTACGGCCTGATGGGCGCCGGGCGAAGCGAATTCTTCGAATGCGTCATCGGCCGCCATGCGCATTCGACCGGCAAGATCTTCATCGACGGCAAGGAAGTGCGCGCTCGGGACACGACGCGACGCATCCGCCGTGGTCTCGCGCTCATTCCCGAGGACCGGCAGCGTGAGGGCCTGGTGCAGGTTCTCTCCATCGCTTCCAACCTGACGCTAGCGAGCCTCGGCCGGTTCACCCGTCTCTTCCATATCAATGCCAAGGCGGAGAAGAACGCCATCGCGGAGGCGATCCGCGATCTCTCCATCAAAGCACCGAATCCGGACTTCGAGGTGACCTCCATGTCCGGCGGCAACCAGCAGAAGGTGGTCATCGGCAAGGCGCTGATGACCAATCCGAAGGTCCTTTTGATGGACGAACCGAGCCGCGGCATCGATGTCGGCGCCAAGGCGGATGTCTTCCGCACGATGCGCCGGCTTGCTGCCAACGGTCTCGCCATCCTGTTTTCAACCTCCGACCTCGAAGAGGTCATGGCGCTCTCCGATCGCATCGCAGTGCTCAGCAACGGCCATCTCATCGCCGTCTTCGACCGCGCGCAGGCAACAGAAGAAGCCATTATCGCGGCCTCCGCCAAGGGGCACGAACATCAAGGGAAACTCGCGTCATGACGGCGGCTACCGCATCCAATTCCGCGCCGAAGGGCGCGAACGGCTCCTTCCTGCTGACGCTGATGAAGCTTCGAACCTTCATCGCGCTCTTTGCCGTCATCATCTTCTTCTCGATCTTCGCGCCGAACTTCACCTCGACCGCAAACATGATCCTGATGTCGAAGCATGTGGCGCTGAATGCTTTCCTCGCGATGGGCATGACCTTCGTCATCATCACCGGTGGCATCGACCTCTCGGTCGGCTCGATCGTCGGCCTCTGCGGCATGGTCGCCGGCGGCCTGATCCTTTATGGCATCGAACTGCCGATCGGCTATACGGTCTATTTCAACCTCGCCGAGATCGTGCTGATCACGCTGGCCATCGGTCTCTTCATCGGCCTGATCAATGGCTTGCTGATTACCAAGCTCAACGTCGCGCCCTTCATCGCCACACTCGGCACGCTCTATGTCGCCCGCGGCCTGGCGCTGCTTTCCTCCGACGGCCAGACCTTCCCGAACCTCGTCGGCCGACCGGAATATGCGACGACCGGTTTCGATTTCTTCGGTGCCGGCCGGATTCTCGGCCTGCCGGTCTCGATCTGGATCCTGATCGTGCTGGCGCTTCTTGCGGCCTACGTGGCGCGCTCGACGCCGATCGGGCGACATATCTTCGCTGTCGGTGGCAATGAGCGTGCCGCGCGCATGTCGGGTATCCGCGTCGATCTGGTGAAGATCTTCGTCTATATGTTTTCCGGTCTTTGCGCCGCGATCGTCGGCATCGTCATCTCCTCAGAGCTGATGGCCGCGCATCCGGCAACGGGAGAAAGCTTCGAACTCAACGCGATTGCCGCGGCCGTTCTTGGCGGCACCTCGATGTCGGGCGGACGCGGCACGATCGGCGGCACGATCATCGGCGCCTTCGTGATCGGCATTCTCTCCGACGGTCTGGTCATGATGGGGGTTTCCTCCTTCTGGCAGATGGTCATCAAGGGTCTGGTGATCATCATCGCCG
>Ga0102592_1003587_pt1 | contig 11502 bp, 12 predicted proteins | sample AraplaCol_mMF_r2_FD_76861 | JGI IMG/M metagenome (GOLD analysis project Ga0102592, IMG submission 76861) | Arabidopsis root microbial communities from North Carolina, USA - plate scrape MF_Col_mMF_r2 (SPADES assembly) (version 2) | ecosystem: Host-associated > Plants > Roots > Endosphere... | reverse complement strand
AGTTGCCGCCGCGCGCAACGCCGACACCATCATCATGGTCCTGGGCGACAACGAACAGACCAGCCGCGAAGCCTGGGCCGACAACCACCTGGGCGACCGCCAGACGCTGGACATGCTGGGCCAGCAGTACGAACTGGCAAAGGCCATCTTCGACCTCGGAAAGCCAACCGTGGTCTTCCTGCTGAACGGCCGCCCGTTGTCGGTCAACCTGCTGGCCGAACGCGCCGACGCGCTGGTGGAAGGCTGGTACCTCGGCCAGGAAACCGGCCACGCCGCCGCCGACATCCTGTTTGGCCGCGCCAACCCGGGCGGCAAGATGCCGGTATCGGTGGCGCGCCACGTCGGCCAGCTGCCGATCTTCTACAATCACAAGCCAAGCGCCCGCCGCGGCTACATTGACGGCAGCACCAAGCCGCTCTACCCGTTCGGCTATGGCCTGAGCTACACCAGCTTCGCATTCAGCGAGCCGCGCCTGGCGCAAGCCACCATCGCCGCCAACGGCAGTACGAAGCTGAGCGTTGACGTCACCAACACCGGCAAGCGCGCCGGCGACGAAGTGGTGCAGATGTACATCCGCGACGACATCAGCAGCGCCACCCGCCCAGTGCTGGAACTGAAAGGCTTCCAACGCATCACGCTGCAGCCGGGCGAGAAGCGCACCGTCACCTTCGACATCAAGCCGGCCGACCTGCAGTTCTACAACGCCGACATGAAGCGCGTGGTCGAACCGGGCAACTTCACCATTTCGGTGGGACCGGACAGCGCAACCTTGAAATCGGCGAAACTGCTGGTCAGTTGACGCTAGAATGTCCACTTTCGAGTCGGGAGCGAAAGTGGACATCACTCAAGTCAAAGCCCACTGCGCCAGCCTGCCTGGCGCAGACAGCCTGCTGCATGCGCCGCCGGTCAATGTACTTAGCTACAAGGTCGGCGGCAAGACCTTCGCCTACTTCAAGACCAGCGAACCGGAACAATGGCGCTTCAGTTTCCGCGCCACGCCCGACTGCTTCCTCGAACTGACCGGCATGCCCGGCGTAAAACCGGCCCGCTACATGGGCCGCTTCCATTGGGTCACGATTGTCGACGTGCGCCGCTTTCCGGAGGACTACCTTGTCGAGCTGGTGCAATGGTCCTACGACAAGGCATTCTCCTCGCTGACGAAGGCACGCCAGCGCGAGATCAAGGCTTAGGGAAAGCGTAAGTCAGCGAGTAGTTCCCGCTACCCGAATACGACTTCACCTGCGCGTAGTAATAGCCCGCCGTGCCGTTGTAGCTGATCGACTCGCTGGAGGTATTGCCCTCGCTGGCCGCCACCTTGGTCCAGGCGCTGCCCGACCACTTGTACAGGAACAGGTCGAAGTCGGCACCGGAAGGACCGCTCAGTTGCAGCGAGAAGGTTCCGGCGCCGGCCTGCACCCAGCCAGGCGAAGCGCTAGGCGCAATCGCACTGCCGCCGTTGGCCAAGGTGCCGGTCTGCGTTACCGAGCCGGAGCCGGTGTACTTGGCAAACACCTTCTTCACCGCGCCTTCATTCACCGCATGCCACGGATATCCCAGCGTGCGCATGCGCGAGTTCTCTGTCGGACGGTATTTACCCGAGCCGCAGTACTGCGCGCCCACGAAAGTGCCGACGGTACCGTTCGGGTACACGCCAAGGCCGGTCGGCACTGCGGTGCTGCCCGCAATCAGGCTGCCCCATTTGACGGAACGCGTCCCGTTCAGGGAAACGTTCACCTCGGTCGGCTCGCTGCTGGTGCTGCAGGTGCCGTATTCGTATTCGTCGGCCAATGCGAACGCCGTATGGCCAATTTCATGCAAGGCCACCTCGATCGACTGCTCGTGCATGGACAGCGTCGCCACCGCGCCACCCGAACCGCCGTAACGCGTCGAGTTCGCGATCACCACAATCACATCGCGCGCATCGGGCGCCAGCACGGAAGCCGCGATATTGGTCGCCTTGGTATTGTTCACGCACAGCAGGCGTTCGATGTTGTAGCAAGCGAATTCCCCATCCATCGCCGTATCGCGATAAATGCCCTTATCGAGTTCGTCCACGCCCGACTGGTTACTGGCCACGTCGACGCGATGGATATTCATCGAAGCGCGGTTGGCATTGAACAGCGGATCGGCCAGGAAGCCATTGATCACCTTCTGTGCATCAGCGCGCCACTTATCCATTTCCGCAGCGGTGTAGCCGTCGCCGATGAACACATAGTCCATATGCGTCGCCGCGCTGCCGTTGTTCAGGATGGTCGTCGCGGTGGCGGAAGGCGTAGCCGCCAGCATGGCCGAACGCGCGGCTTTGCCACTGGCCGCCGCCTGCTCCAGCGTACTGCGGTCGAAGCGAGCCAGCGCCGCCGGAGCAGCAAGAGCCGTCTTGGCGCCAGCAGTACCACCCTTCCTAGGCAGCACCTCCACGCTCGCGGTAGCCTTGTCGAATGGCAGCGACACCTCAAAACTGCCCTCACGCTGCTGCACCGTGGTCGACAGGTCGATAGCGCCCGAACGCGGATTGAAGGTTTCCACATGGCGGCGCAAGCCATTGTTGACGCTCACCTCATGCAGCACTCGGCCCTGGGCATCCTTGGCGACCACCACCCACTGGTCATCTTCCGCGCCCTGGCGCACATTGGGCGTCACCGCAAACTTGCCCACTTCCGCATGCAGGGGTTTGAACTCCGCACCGCTGCGGCCTTCGGCAAAGCCAATGCGCAGCGAGATATTGTCAGCCTGTGCAGCGCCCGCCGCCGCCAGCGCAAGCAGCATCAGTGAATTTCGAAGTAAAGCCATGTTCTCTCTCCATTTGTTGTGGTTTGGAACTGGAGATTCTGTGGCCGATCAAAGAGGCGGCCCGTGCAAAAACACGCGCAATTTGCACAATCCTGCTTTTAACAATTGTTACAGCGGCTGGCGCGCCACGCCGCGGGCGACAAGCCGTATTGCGCCGTAAAAGTGCGCGTGAAATGGCTGGCACTATGAAACCCGAACTCCTCCGCGATATCGACAATGCGCGCTTCGCGGCCTGCCAGCGCCACACATGCCTGCTCCAGGCGCCGGGTCAGCACATAACGATGCGGCGGCAGGCCAACCGCCCGGTGGAATTCACGAGAAAAATGGGCCGCACTCATGCCGCACAGGGACGCCAATTCCGCATTGGCCAGCGGCGCATCCAGGTGCTCTGAGATATGACGCAGCACGCGGCGCAGGCGCGCGCCGCCGAGGGAGCTGGCCTCGCCTTGTGCCGGCCGTGAATAGTGTTCGAGCAGGTAGCAGGCAAGCGCCATGGCCAGGTGGTCGCACATCTCCGCCGCCAGTGGCCCGGCCAGCGCCTGCGCATCAAGCATCTTGCGCACCAGGTCGAACACCATGCGGTCGGAAGTGAACTGGCTGGCTGCCAGCGTGGCATCGATATCCTCCCCGCGCTGTGCCGCCAGGCGGTCCAGCAACTGCACCGGCAGGAAAACATTCACGATATCGCAACCGCTCAACTGGCTCCAGCGCCCCTGCTCCCCTGGCGGACAAAGACGAAAGCGGCTCGCTCCGATAGTGCCGCCCCATACCGGCGTATCGCCGTGCCAAATACGCGCATCGAGCGGCTCCATCATCAGCGCCAGGCGGTAAGTGCCCGGATGCGGGCTTACGGAGCGAATGGCGTGATCCGGCCCATCGCTGGTCCACCGCCCCAACGCAGCCCCCGATCCGGGAAGCGGCCCGACACAGGCATTCAGCGAGTGCACGCCCGCCATCCTGAACCACCGCTCAAGCTCTTCGACGCTCTCCATCGAAGCAATATACCCCACCTACAGCCGAGCCCGTGTCAACCTTGGGGTCAGGCTCTTAAGTTGACACGGGCTCGGCTGTAATGCGCATCGAAATCGGCCGTTTCAGCACAGGAGTGTCGCTGCCTGCCAACTTGGAATCCGCGATGGATGGGCTATAACGATAAATGGACGCCAGTTTCCCCGCCAACGATAAGAAGGAGCGCCACCATGAAAACAATGGCATTTGCGGTACTAGCGGTTTCCACCCTGCTGAGCGCCAACGCTCCGGCCAAGGATAAAGCCAAGGCCAAGGAAGATGTCATCTGGCCAGCCGAATCGGTGAAATGGGAGCCCGGGCCCGCGCCCGGCACCAAGGTTGCGAAACTGTGGGGCGACTGGTCGAAGGGCGGCCCATACGGCGTGCTGGTCAAATTCGACGCAGGCAAGATCAACGCCCTGCACCACCATACCCATGCGCTCAAGATCGTGATCCTGTCCGGCACTTTCACGCACAAGACCGACGGCGGCCCGGAATCACTGCTAGGCCCGGGCTCTTACCTGATGCAGGCAGCCGGCAAAAAACACGTCAGTGGTTGCACGACTGCGGGCGAGTGCACCTTCATGGTGACGTCCGACGGCAAGTTCGATTTGATCGATGATTCGAAGGCTGCGGCGAGCGATAAGAAATAACTTTGTTTGAGACCATTCGCTGGCAGTCACACGCAGCTATTCCTGCAATGGCGAATGGTCTTTTGTTGCCTTACTTTCGATGAAGCGGCCGATCCAATAATAGGGTGTCGCCCAAACCAGAAGGCTTACGACAAAGCCAGTAATACTGGGACCGCAAAAGAACCCGTGGCAATCAATTAGCGCTTTGTCGCTTACCATCACAGGAAACAAAGTCACCCAAAGGGGAATGGTCCAGACTTTCACGTACGAGATCCAGGCAACGATCAGATGAAGCAGCTCAAACCCACCAAGTACGCTCCATCGTATCCACTTCGAGTCAGCCATCTTAGTTCTCCTTGTTGGTAAGCCGCATCAATGACCTTTGAACGCATATTGTCATGCACGGCTTTCATCAATTCTGATCGGCATCAAGACACGATGCTCACCCTTTGTGACGCAAGTCAATGTCCAAGGCGGATGCGAGTCTAGTCTGAAAGTTCTTCACCCCAAGGAGAATCACATGGAGAGCGCAAGCCCAACGGACAGCCGCGGCTACTTCCTGATCCCGCAATCCTATGAAGGTGGTGGCTATTATGTCTATGGCACGCCGGACAAAGGACTTGGGCAATACGCACACCCGCAATTGATCTCCGCACTTCTCGAGGTAGCGCGAAGTTGGAGCCATCTGGATAAGCGGAAATTCGGCGTTGGGAACGTCAGCTTGGCTGGGGGTGAAGTCTTCCTTGGCCATCGGTCGCATCGAAGCGGGCTCGAAGTCGATATCCGTCCAGTCCGAAAAGATGGAAATCGCCTGCCCTGTTCAATCTTTGACAAGCAATACGATCGCGATGCCACGGCCGCTTTGATTGCCTTGTTCCGTAAGCACGCAAAAGTTCGGGTCGTCCTTTTCAACGATAGGTCAATTAAGGGAGTGAGCCATGCTTCGAACCATAGCGACCACTTTCACGTTCAAATTGCTGCTTCTGCTTAGTTTTGGAATAGGTGCCACCACGACCTGGGCATCGCGGGGGGCGCAGGCCGAGTTCAGGGCACTACAAGGCAGTTACATGATGTACAGCTTGGGGGTGGGGGACCCGCAACCAACGAACGCAAGCGATAGCAAGGTCGCCTTCGCAATCGAAGGCGAAGCAGCGCGGGACATGTTCGACTCAATGGCGCCGGATGTTCGCGATGTTTGCACCGCCGGGACAAGCGTGCGGGTACGTACAAAAGGCCACGTCACCTGCCAGCGCGAGAAGCCCGGAGATTATCGCTGCAGCTTCGGTTTCGACCTTCGCACGGGGAAAAGCATCGGTGGCAGCGTTTGCTGATCTAACTCAGCCCTTGCCATAGGTCAGAAGGAACTGCAAGATCGCACGAATTTCCGCTTCGGTAGCGGATGGCAGGTGAAACACGTCCCGGTCATCCCAGGTCATCTTGGACTCGGTCAGCTTGGTCATATTGGCGCCGAAGTGATCCATATTGAAGGCAGTTCCCAGCGCATGCCCGCGCGGCGGCATCGTGTTGAAGATGATCCTGAAACTGCGGTCAGGCATCTGGCGAATCACCGGCTCGCAATTGGCGTCGAAACCTCGCGCCTGGACTTCGCCAAAGCTACGGGCATGTTTCGCGATGATCGAAGCGTAGCTGAAGCGGCGTACCCCACCGTAGCGCTGATTCACGTGGATTGTGATGTCATTGTCCAGCGCGACCCTGGCAATGTCACCCTTCGAGTCTTTTGCTTCAACCTCGATCTTCTCGCCGCCTACCAGCGCATCGAACAGCTTGCGCTTGGCGGGATGGAGGCGAGCCACGATTTCCGCATGATTGTTTGGCAAGTCGTACAGGCCGCTGAACATCGACTCGTGCAGGTACATTTTCCCATCGTCGCCCACAGTCGTCGCGTCACAGGTGATTTGGAGGGATTCGGCCATAGCGCTCTCAAACAAATTACAGAAATACTGATTGTAGTATGCAATTGGCGCCCGACAATATTTCTGGGGCCGGCGCAAATAAAAACGCCAACCGATGGTGGCGTTTTTGCAGCAGTTTGTTAAATTGGCCTTGCCTGTTCGCGCATATACTGGTGGCCCCAAACTTCCGCTCCTGAACCATGATAACGACCCGTCGCCGTTTGCTGCAGCTCGCTTTTCTGGCGGTTCTCGCCCCTTGCGCTTTTGCGCAGCGGGATGCGGCACTGAACATCGCCACCTATAACCTGCGCATGAACACCGCGAGCGACGGCCTCAATGCCTGGCCGCACCGCAAGGAACTGGTAAAGAGCCTGGTGCGCTATCACGATTTTGACGTGTTCGCGACGCAGGAAGGATTGCCAGACCAGATCGCAGACCTGGATGGCATGCAGGAATACGCCCACGTCGGCGTCGGCCGCGACGATGGCAAGCATGCCGGCGAACACTCCGCCATCTTCTACAAACGCCAGCGCTTCACCCTGCTACGCAATGCCGACTTTTGGCTGAGCCAGACGCCTGAGCGCCCTTCGCTGGGGTGGGACGCCACTTGCTGCCACCGTATCGCATCCTGGGCGCAACTGCAGGATCGCCAGACTGGCCGCAAGTTCTACTTCTTCTCCGTTCACTTCGACCACGAAGGCGAGGTGGCGCGCCGGGAATCGGCCAAGCTGATGCTGCGAAAGGTGAAGGAAATTGCCGGCTCCGAGCCAGTCATTGTGGCTGGCGATTTGAATTCCGTGCCGGAGACCGAACAAGTTGGCACGATGAAGTCGCAGCTGGCCGATGCATTCGAGATCAGCGCCAAGCCAGCCTATGGCCCGGTTGGCACGTTCAACGGATTCAAAATCGACAGCCCACTGACAGAGCGTATTGACTACATCTTCGTCAGCCCGCAAGTGAAGGTACTGAGCTACGCAACACTGACAGATTCACTGCACGGCCGCTTCCCATCCGATCACCTTCCTGTGCTGATCAAGGCCAGGCTCAACTGAAGTTCGCGCCGGGCACCTCCGTTACTTCGAAACGCGCCTTCGAAGCAGCTGCCCGTGCGAACGCAGTCTTCAGTCCTTGCCGTAGGACTGCAAGAACTGAAGGATGGCGCGGATATCGGCCTCCTTAGCGGATGCGATGTGGAAGACGTCCCGGTCATCCCAAGTGATTTGGGCATCGGTCAGCTTGATCAGGCGCTTGGCGAAGTCATTCATGTCAAAGGCCTCTCCGAGTACATGGGCACGCGGCGGCATGGTGCAGAAAACCAGCCTGAAACTACGGTCAGGCATCTGACGGATGACAGGCTCGGCGTTGGCGTCGAATCCTCGCGCGTGGACTTCGCCAAAGCTGCGGCGATGGCGCCCCATGATGGAAGCGTAACTCAAGGGGTGCGGTTCACCGCCACCTGGCACGTTTACGTACAGCAGAATGTCGTCATGAATCGTGACATTAGCCTGGCCGCCACGATTGTTCAGCACCGCGACCTCGATGTTGGCGCCGTTCACGATTGCGTCGAAAGTCTTTTGCTTGGCCGGATGGATGCGAGCAACCACTTCCGTAGGATCATTGCTCAGGTCAGTCAAGGCACTGTGCATGGACTCGAACAAACGCATTTTGCCATCATTGCCCAACGCCATATTGTCTCAGGTAATTTGCAGGGAATCGGACATAGAGGTCTCGCTTGGATAAGATGCAGTATTGTAATTTATATGCACTTTTTTGCAATAATAATTCGAAAGAGACCCCGCTCCATTCTCGGGCTATTGAGAAAAAAAAACGCCACCCGAGGGTGGCGCTTTTGCTGGCGTTGAAGCGGTTTACGCTTCGTCGCTGTGGCGCGGTTCGTCCGCTGGCAGTTCGGCCACGATGGCGGCGCGTTCTGCTTCCAGCAGCGCTTTGCGCTCTTCGGCTTCCCACACTTCCTTCTCTTTGCGGGCGCGGTGGAAGGCCAGGCCGGTACCGCCAGGGATCAGGCGGCCAACGATGACGTTTTCCTTCAGGCCGCGCAGACCATCGCGCTTGCCCATGATCGCTGCTTCGGTCAGCACGCGGGTGGTTTCCTGGAACGATGCGGCCGAGATGAAGGAGTCGGTCGACAGCGATGCCTTGGTAATACCCAGCAGTACGTTTTCGTACGTTGCAGGGATCTTGTTCAGGGCATTGACGCGATCGTTTTCTTCCAGCAGTTCGGAACGCTCCACCTGCTCGCCGACGATGTAGTCGGTGTCGCCGGCGTTGGTGATCTGCACGCGGCGCAGCATCTGGCGAACGATCACCTCGATGTGCTTGTCGTTGATCTTCACGCCCTGCAGTCGGTACACGTCCTGCACTTCGTCGACGATGTAGCGTGCCAGCGCTTCGATACCCAGCAGGCGCAGGATGTCTTGCGGATCGGCCGGGCCGTCCACGATCATCTCGCCCTTGTTCACCACCTGGCCGTCGTGCACCAGCACTTGCTTGACCTGAGTACCGGTGGCTTGCGCTATCAACTAAACTCACTCCTCCACTGTAGTTTCTATCGAATTTGACGCTCGCCTACGCGGAAAATTTCTCCACATTGCATCGAAGTCTGAGCTGTATTCGAGATACGAATAAAATGGCGCTGCCGATCTTCCGATCGTTATTCCAGGAATAATATTCAATGGTCCACTTCCGGGACGCCGAGTTGACATAAGCGGATATTGCAGTGGAAATAAAGAAATTTCGCGTCCATCCGCTGACTTGTATACCTCTTTCGCACGCCGATAAGAATCAACTGAAACATGTACTTTATAGAATTCAGTTGGGCACAGTCCAGCCTCTCTTAGTTCTATCAAGCATGTTGCAACCGCGTCACAGCAAGCTTCGACCTCACTCTTCGTCGGAAAATCCTTCCGCTTATGCTCAAGTCTGTTTCGAATGTCACAAACATTCGCATTCTTCAGCCTTTGCGCAGCTCCTTCCAGCACTGCAAACAATCTCTTGCGCTCTTCTTTTCCTATGTCAAAAACGTACAACGTATGCTCAAATGGAAACTCGTCGAGATCGGTCTTTCCTGAGTAGCCCGGCATTTCGGAAGTGGCCCTCAAGAATCTCTTTGAATTCTTGGCGGTCAGATCGCGTAAGTATTTCCCAAGTTGAACCATACCTTCAATCAAAGGATACAACGTATTTCTTCCATCCGATCGGATTTCCAATTTTTCGCTACCAATTTTCAGCCCATTCAGGTATTGGTGTGCCAAGGCTCGACCATCAGAGAGTTCGAACCCAAATGAGGTTTCGGTGAAATGATCACTTAGAAATACCCAACTGGAATAAGAAAGCGTTAGGTCCAAAATCTCCTCTAAAGAAACGAAAAAGTTAACTGCCGCGCTTCGTGTTTTCTCCCTATCTGCCTCAGAAATATTAGTAACACCTCGAACCGAACTAATTAGCGAATTTAACCTCTCACTAAATATCGCGTGGGTGTCCGAGTAAGAGCAAATATCAAATCCAAGCTTCCACAATATTTTATCGATTACATACTTCTCATCCTCGACGGCGGCGATTGGAGGCAAATAATGGTAGTTAAGTGATCTTATGCATTCCATCAGACCATTTTCGTGAATCGAAATCAGCTCTTCCAATACGGTGCGTGGATCCGTGGTACATAAATATATATCGATCTTTTGCGCAAGGGTTTCGCCCCCTTGAAATCTCAATAAATGGGTAAGTGATTTCGAAATCTCGGGACGTTGCTCATAAAAATCCAAAATTAGTCGACGTAACCTGGTATACGCAAGCTGTATATCAGGAATATTAGAAGCGACTCGCCGCAGCCCATAATGATTAAGTTCTGAATACATATCTAGCCATCCGGATGGGCCTTGTCCACCCAGTCGCGGGCTACGGACTTCGGTAGGAGGAAGGTAAATCGCTTTTTCGTGTATAAGCTCCTCCAAAGACGCAATAATTGCCTCGTCATCTAAAAGCAGAATCATTTGCATACATTCAGCTGTTGAGAGCTGAGAGCACACTTTGTCTGCTCCGCCTTTGAACGTGTCTTTATATTTCCCTCGCTGCTTGATTGCTGACCTAATATATTGCGATTCTTTTGCAAGGAGATGTGAGGCCAATTTCTGAAGTTCTCGTTCGCTTAAACAACTACCAAGCAAAGCCGCAATATCGCCAATCGATGAGTCATTGTAAAAATTCTTGCTGTGCGAAAATTGCCCATTGTATTCGAGATACCATTTTCGTTCATCGCTGGGATTGTTCGAGAGTTCCACAATATACTCCGCTATTTCACGAAGGCCATCGGAAGGATAAGTGAGGCGCGCCCTATGCAAATTATTGCAACCCGAGTCTGAGCAATGCCAGAGCGGGAGTTTTGTTTCAGGCATCAACGATCTGGGGACTCGGCTTATTGCTAGACCAAACGGACCTGTTACGAAATATCCTGCTTGTACCACTCCTGGAGGAGTGCCTTCTAATAAGATTGCTGTCTCCTCCTCGTCCAACTGGTCAGACGGCCCACCTAGTAATTCAAAATAGCGGTCATACAATAGACGACCGTAAACCCAAGGAAAATCAATAGTACGGGAATAGAGTAAAGAATCGACAAATGCTGTAAGTTTTTCAATGTCGGTCTTGTCGACGTCCATCCAAAGTTCGCGCCCATGAAGATCCAGCAGAAGCGCGAAACTCAGATCTTTTTCGTCTGCATCTACAAAGTATTCTTTAAGTCGAGCAAGAACCTCTTCCCCTGCAGTAGATAACTTAACAAGTTGATCCCAATTCTTCGGTAGATCAATGTTCTGGACAGAACGCGAACGACGCAGTAAATATGATAACGAAAATATATCAAATACCTTTTTGTCCATGATTATCCCGTTCTTGTTAGATGGAAACGTCTATTGAATTCTTAATACTATCCTCTAGTGTTTTCCGATGTCAAAAAAAACGCCACCCGAGGGTGGCGTTTTTGCAGGCGTTGAAGCGGATTACGCTTCGTCGCTGTGGTGCGGTTCGTCCGCTGGCAGTTCGGCCACGATGGCGGCGCGTTCTGCTTCCAGCAGCGCTTTGCGCTCTTCGGCTTCCCACACTTCCTTCTCTTTGCGGGCGCGGTGGAAGGCCAGGCCGGTACCGCC
>Ga0102592_1003582_pt1 | contig 11512 bp, 8 predicted proteins | sample AraplaCol_mMF_r2_FD_76861 | JGI IMG/M metagenome (GOLD analysis project Ga0102592, IMG submission 76861) | Arabidopsis root microbial communities from North Carolina, USA - plate scrape MF_Col_mMF_r2 (SPADES assembly) (version 2) | ecosystem: Host-associated > Plants > Roots > Endosphere | place... | reverse complement strand
AATGGAGCTGGTGGCGCGCATTATGCCCAACTCTCTGTTCAACGGTGCAGGTAGTAATCAACTGCGGCGGGCGGATAAAGCAGAGAACACTTTTGAAGAAGGATTTACCTATGCAGATCCTGAACTGTTGCAAATGTTCAGTATACCAATGGTATATGGAGACCGGGATCATGCATTGAGCGAGCCTAATACCATCGTTATATCCAAAAGAAAAGCAGATAAATATTTTCCTGGCGAAGATCCTGTGGGGAAGGTACTGATCCTGAATGACGATCTTAAAAAGCCATACAGCATCGGTGGCGTGATGGAGAATTTTCCGGATAACAGCCATTTGCACTTTGATTTCCTGCTGACGCTGAAAGGCGTGGAGTTCTGGCCCGGCGAGCAAACGGAATGGTTATCCAGCAACTATGACACTTATGTAATGCCACGGCCCGGAACTGATATGGAGCGTTTTAATGCAAAGCTGGTGGATGTGGCTGTTTACAAATATTATGTACCAGCGTTAAAGCGGGCTGGCAATAAGATAGTAGAAAAGGTTGGGAAATCGTTGCAGTTAAGGATGATCTCGCAACCCGTGGAGGATATTCACCTGCGATCTGGCGGAATAGATGGTGGGAAAAACGGGATCATTTTCGTGTGGCTGTTTGGCGCCATCGCCCTGTTTATCCTCGTGATTGCGTGTATCAATTTTATTAATCTTGCGACAGCAAGGTCGGCCAACCGCGCAAAAGAGGTGGGTTTGAAAAAAGCCATCGGTTCCTACAGAAGCGACCTGGTGAAGCAGTTCCTGACAGAATCGCTGTTGTATAGTTTCCTTTCTTTCGGGATCGCCATTGTACTGGCCTGGCTGCTGTTACCGTATTTCAATACTTTATCCGGCAAATCCCTGTCTATTCCATGGACAGCCTGGTGGCTGGGACCTTTGTTTATTATATCGGCATTTATCATTGGTATCGTGGCAGGCCTTTATCCTGCATTTTATCTCTCTGCCTTCCAGCCGATTGCGGTATTAAAGGGCAAGGTAAGCAGGGGCACTAAAAATTCCAATCTGAGAAGCACCCTCGTGGTGTTCCAATTCACCGCTTCTATTATCCTCATCATCGGCACATTTGTAATTTACCGCCAGATGCAGTTTATCATGAACCGGGAACTGGGATTTGAAAAAGACCAGGTGCTGATCATCCAGGGCGCCAATACACTGGATAACCAGGTAGGCGTTTTGAAACAGGAGCTCCTGCAACTGCCGCAGGTGCAGCATGTTGCTATCAGTGATTACTTGCCGGTGTCCGGAACAAAACGAAATGGGAATCCTTTCTGGAAAGAGGGGAAAACAACTGAGGAGAACTCAGTGGATGGCCAGTTCTGGAGAATAGACCTGGACTATATCGAGACCATGGGCATGCAGATCGTAGCCGGCAGGAATTTTTCAAAGGATATGCGTACAGATTCGCAGGCAGCGATCATCAATCAAACCATGGCGGCTAAGTTGTTTCCCGGGGAGAAAAATGTGATTGGGAAGCGCCTTACCAATGGAGGGGCTCCACGTGAGATCCTTGGCGTTGTAAAGGACTTCAACTTTGAAAGTATGCGGAGCCGTATTGTGCCGCTTTGTATGGTATTGGGTAACAGCCCTACCATTGTTTCGGTTAAATTGAAGACCACAGATATGCGGAAAACCATTGCCGCTATTACCGGCGTATGGAAGAATATCAGCCCGCATCAGCCTTTCCGTTACACTTTCCTGAATGAGCGTTTTGCATCGATGTACGATGATGTGCTGCGTACAGGCAGGATCTTTACCGGCTTTGCTGTATTGGCTATTATCGTGGCTTGCCTCGGATTGTTCGCGCTCTCAGCTTATATGGCGGAACAACGCAGTAAAGAGATCAGCATTCGTAAAGTGCTAGGAGCTTCTGTCTCCCAGGTAACCGCCCTGATATCAAAAGATTTTGTAAAGCTGGTGGTGATCGCTTTGCTGCTGGCTTGTCCAATAGCCTGGTGGGGCATGAACAAATGGCTGCAGGATTTTGCATACCAGACCACGATCAGCTGGTGGATCTTTGCGATAGCAGGCGTGCTGGTGGTGATCATTGCATTGGCAACGATCAGTTTCCAGTCTATCAGGGCGGCGGTGGCCAACCCGGTGGATAGTTTGAAGAATGAATAAAGGGAGCCGTTATTTTTGTGATTTCCTTCACAAAAAAGGGCCGTACATTGGGCTGGTACAATAGATCATCCTATGCTTGATCCGCAGACCCTTTCAGACCTGAATATCGCATCGCTCAGAACAAAATTAGATTATTGCCAAACAACAGGAGGAAAAGAATACCTGGATATGCTGCTCAAACTGCAGCAGATCAGCTACCCGGAAATATTGGAGCGCCAACGCATCATAAAGTTCATCTGTGGACAAGCTGGCCGCTGGAAGATGCCCATAGGGGAGGAAGATGTTTTTTATGTCAAACAGTACCTGGGCTCTACCTATGTAGCCCTGGAAGGTGGCAACAGGATAGGCAGGATGCTTAGCTCCCTCTACAGATTCGCTTTTCACAAAGAGCAATACTACTTTACATTAACCGGGATCAAAGCTACGCTGCGCCTTGTGCAGGAGATCGTGCTGCTTTGCCGTACGGTATATGATCCCGCCATGCCGCGCAGCCTGAAAGAAAAGCTGGAAGGCGTGCAGGAAGCGGCCGCCTCCCTGGGTATTGCAGAGCAGGGATATACTACTTTCCTGCATGAGGAGCCCAATCCTATGATGGTGTTTAATGTAGACAGCCGGCTCAGGTCACAGCACCGGGATACGATAGCGGATATCCTGAAAACGTATTACCAGCTGGAAACCTTTTACAGCCTGGCTTCTGCGCATATGCACATGAAACTTGTATTTCCGGAGCTAAGGGAGAAGGGGCAGGATATTTACCTGGAGGGGCTCATACATCCGCTGGTGCGGCACTGCAGCGCCAACTCACTGCACACGAACGGAAAGCATATGATGATCATTACCGGGCCGAATATGTCTGGTAAAAGTACTTTCATGAAGAGTGTAGGACTGGCCTTTGTGATGGCATACCTGGGAATAGGCGTGGCGGCTGCATCCGCAGCAATACCGGTGATGGATGTGATCATCTCCTGCATTGATATCAAAGATGATATAGAAAAAGGGTACAGTTACTTTTTCAGCGAAGTGCAACGGGTACGCGCCATTGCAGAACAGATCCGTACGGGTAAGCGGGTAGTGGTAATAGGCGACGAGCTGTTTAAAGGCACCAATGTGCAGGATGCAGTAGACTGCACTTCCATGGTATTGCAAGGCTTCTTAAAACATGAGCGGAACTTTTATTTTATTGCTACGCACTTTACTACCGTTGCAGAACAATTTGAGCATGAGCCAGGATGTCTGCCCATTTGTTTTGACGGTAAGGTTGTGGATGGAGAAATTGCATTTGACTACCGCCTGAAACCCGGGATTTCCTCCCTGCGGATCGGCAGCCTGATCCTGCAACAGCAACAGGTGATAAACTTACTCGACCCCATAACAGCGACTGTTATGCCGGCTTTGAAATAATAAAGGTTACATTTGTTAAGCTCAACATAAGGGCCAAAGCCAATGCCTTATATTATTTCCGGCATAAAATTTATCATATTCTCAGTTCTGTCTTTCATTTTATTTGACAACGCAGGTGATGGCAAAGATTATTATGTACTGAACAAAGGTATTCCGGGAAACAATGTCAACAACCTGCAAAAAAGGCTGGAAAGAGCCGTTTTGAGCTATCAGCCTTCCCTGGTAATAATAATGATAGGTACAAACGACATGGTAAACCCCTCTAAAATGCTCTCTTATTCAACGTACAGTGATAAATTGAATCTGCTGGTAGACCGTATCACGAAAAATGGCGCTGATGTGCTGCTGCTGTCTGTTCCCTATGCAGATACCGGGTATCTGTTTGACAGGTATGGAAAGGATAAATATTCCGTTGGTCCTAATGAAAAAATTGACTCGGTGAATGAGATTATCCGGCGAACAGCTATAGAACAGCATTGCATGTACCTGGACATAAACCAGGTATTTAGCTCATACAACTCTCCCGGTAGAGAATCCTCCAGCCTGATCAGGAATGAGAAAAATACCGGCGTGAAAGATGGAGTACATCCAACGCCCAGGGGGTATCATGTAATTGCTGAAAGCATATTCACTTTTCTGAAAGAACAGGGAAGGTCCTATAATAAGATCATCTGTTTTGGAGATAGTATCACCTTTGGTGCTTTTGTGCTGGGACAGGGCACCAATAAAGGCAGAACGTATCCTGCGGTATTAAGAAGATTGCTTGCTGAATGATGATAGATACTAGGTATGGAATATTCGCTTAAACGTACGGATCAGGCCTTGAAAGGATAAATTCACTCTGCTCGGGTTAGGTTTCTCCATAGGGATAACCGCTGTTCCTAAGGTTTTCCGTATTTTTTGGTCGCTGTATTTTTTGATCTTGACCGGTATCCCTTCCGTATTTAAAAATTTCAGAAATTGTTGTTCTACCTCCTGCGAGGTGGTAATGTTGGCAAAGCTAAGCACCAGCTTATTATCAAACCCGATAACGCCGCAATTCACCTTTATTGTCTTACTGGGAGGTGGCGGTATGAATATAAAATGGTCAATGTACCGGCTAATTTCCGGGGGAAAATCTGCCTTCCCCAGATTAGTGACTACGCCGCTGTAACGGCTCGTTCCAAAGGAATAAAAGGTGGAGAATATAAATTTCTTAATGAACAGAGGGATCGGCTTTACAAAAGGATTCCGTTCTCCGCCCACGTTGCGGGAAAGCATTTTAGCGATAAGCTTTTCATCTGTTTCCAACCGCATCAGATGGTACACTGTTTTCACAATCTCCTCAAATGTGTAGTGACCCAGGCGCAGGTCAATTTCAGGCAGTACATAGAGTGAAAAATTCCGCATGGAAATGGTAGGGTAGATCCTTCTCAGGTTAACGGGTACTTCTATCCGTAATATTTTATTGCTGACGCGTTTCCTTAAAGGAGGCAGCGCTTCAAAAATTTCCTGCAAGGAAAACAGGTAAATTGCAGTAAGATACTCCGTAAGGCTTACACCATAAGTTTTTGCCTGTTTCAATACATTGTCGGCAGACAGCTCCATTGTAAGCACTTCCAGGCCAGGCGGCCTCTTTAAAGGGAAGGGCAGATGGAATGCCGCCTGAAGGTTCGCGCGCGGCGATACCGTTTTCCTGAAATAACGGCTATAGGCGTCTTCATATTCTTCTTCAGCAGGTATTTCTCCGGGGCGAATAAATGGTAATGACGCAGGTACAGGGATCCCGCAATATGAAAAGTAGAGGAACAGGAGGGATTTCAGAAATTCAAATGCGCCGGCGGCATCAGTAAGAATGTGGGAGAACTCTACGCTGATAGAATTTTCACCGGCAAGTATTCTGAACATCAGATCGTCTTTACCGAATGATCGGCAAGGTGTGCCTCCATCAGGCTCTACAGTCATAGGCGCTTCGTGGTGTGCCAGGTAATACCAGAAGAAACCGGCTTTCAGTTTCACTTTGTAGTAGGGGAATCTTTCTTCAATCGAATGTACCGCCTTTCGGAACAGTCCTTCCTGCAGATGTTCCTTTAAGATGACGATTAGCCTGAAAACGGACGTCAATTCCCTGGTCCGGACAGCCGGATAGATCTTGGCCGCATTATCAAGGCGAAGCCAGAACTGGTCTTGCATATAAGCTTTCCTTTCCCGCATAATAGCCGGTTTACCTATTGCATAGCAGCAAAAACTTAACCAGTTTGGAACATCCTGCTTATCAGGCGCTCATCAGCGTCGTTGAACGGCCCATCCCGGTAAAGATATCCGCTTTCAGCTCACTGAGGATGGAATACAAACCAAAGTACGTGCGGTTCACATACAATGAGTGGCGTGATCCTCTCGCTACTTTGGAATCCCGTATCTCTTTCAGGTTATACAGGTAATCCATGTAAGCATATATTTCCCGGAAGTAGGCTTCGTTGCCGAAGTCAAAGCGCTCTAGTGTAAAGGGCAGGGTCAGCAGGTCTATCATCTGCTGGAACAGGCCTGAATAGAAAGTGAGCTCTTTTTCCGTATCAGTAGGATGGATCATCTCCAGGTTCATATAGATCTCTATGCGTTTGGCCTCATCTTTCAGGATCTCTTTATCTACCAGCATGAAGTAGTTCTGGTAAAAATCTTCGGGTATCTCCTTAATACAGCCGAAGTCAAAAATACCCACGGTGCCGTCATCCCGCATAAGGAAATTACCGGGGTGCGGGTCTGCATGCACTTTTTTTAATTGATGCATCTGGAAATCGTAGAAGTCCCACAGCGCCTGGCCGATGGCGTTACGCGCTTCCTGTGAGGGATTGCGCTGCAGGAACTCTTTCAGGTGAAAGCCTTCCAGCCAGTCCATCGTGATCACTCTTTCGGATGAGAGCTCCGGGTAGTAGCCCGGGAACACCAGGTTAGGAATATGTGCACAAAGGGCGGACAGTTCCATGGAACGGCGTAGCTCCAGTTTGTAATCCGTTTCTTCCAGTAATTTGGTCTCTATCTCCTGGAAGTATTTATCCATATCCACCTCATTCATTCCTACGATACGAACGGCAAAAGGTTTGACGATCCGCAGGTCTGATTTCACGCTGTTGGCCACGCCTGGATATTGTATTTTGATAGCGAGCTGTTTACCCCATTTGGTGGCTTTATGTACCTGTCCGATGGAGGCGGCATTGGCGGCCTTCATGTCAAACTGGTCGTATAGCTGTGTGGGTGATTTGCCCAGTGTTTTAAGGAAAGTGTTCACCACCAGCGGACCAGAAAGGGGAGGAGCGCTGTACTGCGACATCGAGAACATGTCTGTATATGCTTTAGGCAGCATGCCTTTATCCATGCTTAACATCTGCGCTACTTTCAGCGCGCTGCCTTTCAGCTCGCTCAGGGTGTCGTAGATATCTTCTGCATTGTCTGCATGCAGTTCATCTTTGCTGAGGGTAGGATCCATCAGCTTGCGGGTATAGTGTTTGAGATAATTGGTGCCTACTTTGAGCCCTGTAGTAATAAAACGTCCGGCCCTTTCCACCTTGCCGGTAGGGATGTTCGATTGTTCCTTCATAACCACGCTGATTATTATTTCCCGGTGAACATGAATTTGCCAAAATCCAGCAGGCCATCTATTGAGTTGGCGCCAATCAGCTGGAAGCTGAGATGCACTGCTTTTTCTATAGCGGCATCGGTCATTTCAAATTTATCGCTGGTATCACTGATCCAGTATTTGAGCACGAAGAGCGCCTGTAACCAGAAGCCGTGCTTATACTGATCGGAAATATATTTTCGTTCCTTGATCTCCCGGGTCTGATACCCTTCTTTGACCAGCTCTTCTGCATATGTATAGAAGGCCTTCCGGAAGCTATCCAGCTGTCCCTGGTGTAATACCGGGAAACCAAATTTTTCTTTCTGGATGAGGATATAGCTGCGGTCTGTCTTCAGTTTCTGTACCCACATAAAGTAAAAGGCCAGCAATTTTTCCTGGGCAGAGTAGTGCTGGTACGTTTCATCTGCTTTCAGCTGGTTGATGGTATCTTCAAAGATGCCGAGCCAGATATCTTTTTCCAGGGATTCGAGAGAACTGTAGCTGTCATAAAAAGACTGTTCCGGTACGTCGACAATCTTACAGAAGGCATATACGGAAACGGGTGCTTTACCATTTTCCAGCCAGTATAATTTATACGCGTCGCGTAGCTGTTGCTTGTCCATAATGCAAGTATTTACGATTTGAGCGCAGGGTTAATATTCACTATGCAAATTTACGGCAGACGGGTGGATAATGAGCAGGCAGATTGCGAATAGTTGAGGGGGCGGTGTTAAATAAAAGCCAAAAAAAGTTTGAGGGTTTGAAAGTTTGAGGGTTTGAAGGGCATCTGGCTATTCCTGATACCTTCAAACTTTCAAATCCTCAAACTTTCAAACCTTAAAATGTTTGTAATTTCTTTAATACCTGCGACAAAGTATCATAAAATGGTTTCGGCTGTTCAAACATCGGGAAATGACCGGATTCCTGGATCCAGTGCAATTGCATGGAAGGGTGTATGATCTTGAGCTCGTAGGTGTAAAATGCGAGCGCATCCTGGCGGCCGGAGATCACTTCGATGGGTCCTTTATAATGGCTTAGCGCGGGCCGCGTGGTAAGGTCGTAACCGGTGCGGAAAAGGTCTTTGATCATCAGGTCCCGCATGGTGGCATTAGGGGGAGCTGCGTTGATCTTTGGCAAGAGGCTGTCTATCTTGTATTTATTGTAAATATATCCATAGCGATTGAGGCGGTCGTAGGCGGCTGATTCCTCCGCGGTCGGCTTGGTTTTTCCTGTGAGGGAATCCATCTGCCGCAATTCTGCCACGCCTAATTTTGTGCGCAGGTTGGCCATATGTACGGCAAAGAGCTCCTGCGATATTTTGTAATAGCCAGGCGCTACCAGCACCAGGGCTTTCACTTTTTCCGGGTGCGTGGCGGCATAGCACATGGCCAGCATGGCCCCCCAGGAATGACCGTAAATAAGCGCCTGTTTGATCTGCAGGTGATCCTGCAATCGTCCTACATCTTCAATGGCGGCCTGCAGGTTAATGGTAGTGGAATCGAAGGGGGTGGGAATGGAACGGCCGGTGCCCCGCTGCTCGAACAGGATGGCTTGATAGGTCTTGCCCAATTCGATGGCCACTTCTTCCTGCTGCCGGTAGGAATTACCCGGTCCGCCGGTCAGAACAATAACAGGCGTGCCCTTTCCGTATATATGATAGTAAAGGTAACCGTTAGCATATTTTATGGAGTCTGTTTGCTGTGATCTGGCAGTATTGTATAACAGCAGGGCGATGATACAGTAGATGGCTAAACGCATAATATAGGAAACTTGGTGTAAATTTATTAAAAATGAACAGTGTCATGAAGCAGTTATTGAACGGAATGCTATGCCTGGCGATAGGCCTCGCCAGCACCACCACTGTCCTTTCACAGGATAAAAAAACGGAAATAAAAGAACTGATAGACGCCCGCTCATATGTATTCAAAGCGCAAACAATGTTACCCATGGGCGGCCGCACCCGGCAACTCACTTCCGACTACGATGTGAAGGTAGCGAAAGATTCGATCATCAGTTACCTGCCATATTTTGGCCGTGCCTATACCGCACCTTTGGATCCCACCCAGGGAGGTATACAGTTTAAGTCAAAAGATTTTGAGTATACCATCAGTAATAAACGTAAAGGCGGCTGGGACATTGTGATCAAACCCAAAGATGCGGGAGATGTGCGGCAAATGTCGCTGATGATCTCGGAGGATGGGTATGGGTCGCTGCAGGTGTTGAGTAATAACCGCCAGGCGATTATTTTTAACGGGTATGTAAAAGCGAGGGAGCAGCGTTGATCAGTAGTGGTATCACAAGTTGTGATACCAGATATAATTCCCTATTTTTAAGCCAATCAAATATCTAATAATGAAACGCCCTTTATTATTCCTCGTTTGCTGTGCCATGATGCACATCGCCTCCGCACAATCCAAAGATGAAAAAGCTGTTGGCCAGGCAGTAGAAACCCTGCGTAAAGCCATGGTAGATGGTGATAAAGCTGCCCTTGAGAAAATAGCAGACAGCCGGCTTAGCTACGGCCATTCCGGCGGCAAGCTGGAAGACAAAGCCGCTTTTGTAGAAGCGCTGGCCAGCGGAAAATCTGACTTTGCTACACTGAATCTTTCTGAACAGACGATAACCGTAGCCGGTAATACCGCCATAGTGCGCCATACCCTGGATGCTGATACGAATGATAATGGTAAAACCGGCACCGTACATTTGAAAGTGCTGCTGGTATGGCTGAAAGAAGGCGGTGAGTGGAAACTGCTTGCGAGACAGGCGGTGAAAGAACCTGCTCCGGCAACTGCAAAATAAAGAGCGCTTCTGTCCCATCATTGCGCAAAATAAAAAGGCCCTCCGTCCCGTCATTGCGAGGCCCCACAGGGCCTTCGCGGGGAGCCGGGCCGAAGCAATCTCCAAACGACAAATGGTAAGTACTAAACGTATTCATCACCGTTTGCCGTTTGGAGATTGCTTCGTCGCCCACGCACAAAAAGCTTTACTGTTCCTCGCAATGACGGGAAGGGATACCCTGGTATTATAATCAACCCTTCTTCAACTTCGCATAATCAAACACCAGCTGGCAGAATACTTTCACACCTACATCCAGCTTGGAATCATCAATAATGAAATCCGGCGTATGATGCGCTGCTGCTTTTGCAGGATCCTGTCCGGCAGGCATACCTCCCAGGAAAAAGAAAAAGGCAGGCGCCTTGTCCCCAAAGAAGGAGAAATCTTCCGCACCAGTCGTCCATTCGGTCTCTGACACATTTTCTTTTCCTGCAGCTGCCTCGATAGAAGGCGTCATCAGCTTCACCAGGGCGGGATCGTTATAGGTTACTTTTGTTTTGGTATCAATGCTTACTTCGGCAGTAGCACCGGAGGCTTCGGCAATTTTCGCGGCGGTGATCTTCATGCGCTCGTGCACCTGCTGCTGCATCTTGCTGTCAAGCGTACGGATGGTGCCTTCCATGATCAGCTCTTCGGGTATGATATTAGGACGTACACCGGCATTGATCTTACCTACTGTGATCACCACCGGCGCTTTGGTCAGTTCCATTTGTCTGCTCACAATGGTCTGGAATCCCTGGATGATCTGCGTGGCCACTACTACCGGATCTATACCGCTCCAGGGCTGTGAACCATGAGATTGTTTGCCTTTCACCTTAACGGTGAACCAGTCGCTGGAAGCCATTTCCGCGCCTGACTTGAACTTTACTTTGCCAATAGGTGTCTGGGAATTGATATGCAGACCAAAGATGGCATCTACTTTCGGGTTGTCCATCACGCCTTCCTTGATCATCAGCGGTGCGCCGCCTTCTTCTGTACCGGGAGGACCTTCTTCAGCCGGCTGGAAGATGAATTTCACCGTGCCGGGCACATCTTTTTTACTGGCGCTCAATACTTCTGCAGTGCCTAGCAGGATGGCCACATGGCTATCATGCCCGCAGGCATGCATAACAGGTACTTTTTGTCCGAGGTAATCAGCAGAATCTACTGATTTAAAGGGAAGCTGAGCTCTTTCGTATACGGGCAGGGCGTCCATATCGGCGCGCAGGGCCACTACGGGGCCGGGCTTGCCACCTTTCAGAATGGCGACTACGCCGGTTTTACCAACACCGGTCTTCACTTCCAGTCCCAGTCTTTTCAAATGTGCGGCCACGTAGGCGGCTGTATGATATTCCCGGTTGGAAAGCTCGGGGTGCTGATGGAGCTGTCTTCTCCAGGCAATAACAGAGTCTTTAACGCCGGCTATACGCTGATCCAGTTCTTTCACCTGCGCTATTGCCAGCATGGGGGCAATCAGGAATAACAGTACAAGCTGATGTGTCTTCATTGGTTTTCGATTTTGGTTGCTATACCAA
>Ga0102592_1003580_pt1 | contig 11515 bp, 7 predicted proteins | sample AraplaCol_mMF_r2_FD_76861 | JGI IMG/M metagenome (GOLD analysis project Ga0102592, IMG submission 76861) | Arabidopsis root microbial communities from North Carolina, USA - plate scrape MF_Col_mMF_r2 (SPADES assembly) (version 2) | ecosystem: Host-associated > Plants > Roots > Endosphere | place... | reverse complement strand
CTTCGTCCCAGGTCAACATAGAGGTTTCCAATACTGTGGGATTATGAAAGCAGCGATACAAAATGAAAAGTGTTCATTCACATCGCTACAAAATTGTGTTGCTCATATACATCGAATCGTGCGACGCGTAGGTCGCACGATCCGGTGTTTTTTTATTGGCAGGCCTCGCATCCCGGGTCATCGATCGCGCAGAACTTGATGTCGGTTGCGGGCGTCGCATTCATCTGCGCCTGCGCCGCGGCAGCCGCCGCTTCGAGCGCGCTCATGCCGCTGCTCGCGGGTGCGGAGCCGGATGAAACCGAGTTCATCTTGCCTGCGGTCACGGTCGATTTCTCCGCGTGCGTCGCGCTCTGGGTGCGCAGGTAGTAAGTGGTCTTGAGGCCGCGCAGCCAGGCCAGCTTGTAGGTGTCGTCCAGCTTCTTGCCCGAGGCGCCCGCCATATAGATATTGAGCGACTGCGCCTGGTCTATCCACTTCTGGCGGCGCGCCGCCGCTTCGACGATCCAGGATGTTTCGATTTCAAACGCCGTGGCGTACAGCGCCTTGACGTCCTGGGGCACGCGGTCGATGGGGCGCAGGGAGCCGACGTCGTCCCACAGATTCAGGCGCTTGAGGTCGCGCACCAGGTAGTGGTTGATGACCGTGAATTCGCCGGACAGGTTGGACTTGACCGAGAGGTTGCCGAAGCAGGGCTCGATGCAGGCATCCACGCCGATGATGTTGGAGATGGTGGCGGTCGGGGCGATGGCGACGCAGTTGGAGTTGCGCATGCCGTCCTTGGCGATCTTCTTGCGCAGGGCTTCCCAGTCCAGGGTGGCGGAACGGTCGATCTCGACATAGCCGCCGCGCTGCTCGGCCAGCATGTCCAGCGTGTCCAGCGGCAGGATGCCCTTGTCCCAGAGCGAGCCTTTGTAGCTGGCGTACTTGCCGCGCTCTTTGGCCAGTTCGGTGGAGGCCCAGTAGGCGTGGTAGCAGACGGCTTCCATGGACTTGTCGGCGAACTCGACGGCTTCCGGGGAGGCGTAAGGCACGCGCAGCTCATACAGGCAATCCTGGAAACCCATGATGCCCAGGCCCACGGGGCGGTGGCGCATGTTGGAGTCGCGGGCTTTCTTGACGGCGTAGTAGTTGATATCGATCACGTTGTCCAGCATGCGCATGGCCGTGGTGATGGTCTTCTTGAGTTTCTCGTGGTCGACCGCGCCGTCCTTCAAATGCTGGACGAGGTTGACGGAGCCGAGATTGCAGACTGCGGTTTCGGTGTCGCTGGTGTTCAGCGTGATCTCGGTGCACAGGTTGGAAGAGTGCACGACACCGGTGTGCTGCTGCGGCGAGCGCACGTTGCAGGCGTCCTTGAAGGTGATCCAGGGATGACCGGTTTCAAACAGCATGGACAGCATCTTGCGCCACATGTCGGTGGCCTGCACCTTGCGGGACGGCTTGATCTCGCCGCGCTCGGCCTTGGCTTCGTAGGCGGTGTAGATTTTCTCGAAATCTTTGCCGAATTTGTCGTGCAGGTCGGGCGTGTCGGACGGCGAGAACAGGGTCCAGCTTCCCTTTTCCATGACGCGGCGCATGAAGAGGTCGGGAATCCAGTTGGCGGTGTTCATGTCGTGCGTGCGGCGGCGGTCGTCGCCGGTGTTCTTGCGCAGTTCCAGGAACTCTTCAATATCCAGGTGCCAGGTTTCCAGGTAGGCGCAGACGGCGCCCTTGCGCTTGCCGCCCTGGTTGACGGCGACTGCGGTGTCGTTGACGACTTTGAGGAAGGGAACGACGCCTTGCGATTCGCCGTTGGTGCCCTTGATGTGGGCGCCCAGGGCGCGCACGGGCGTCCAGTCATTGCCCAGGCCGCCGGCAAATTTGGACAGCAGCGCGTTTTCCTTGATGGCGTCGTAGATGCCGCCCAGGTCGTCGGCAACAGTGGTCAGGTAGCAGGAGGACAGCTGCGAGCGCAGGGTGCCGGCGTTGAACAGGGTGGGCGTGCTCGACATGAAGTCGAAGGAGGAAAGGATCTCGTAGAACTCGATGGCGCGCTCTTCGCGGTCGATCTCGTTGAGCGACAGGCCCATGGCCACGCGCATGAAGAAGGCTTGCGGCAGTTCGATGCGCTGCTTGCGCACGTGCAGGAAATACCGGTCAAACAGGGTCTGCAGGCCGAGGTAATCAAATTTGAGGTCGCGCTCGGGTTTGAGCGCGGCGCCCAGGCGGGCCAGGTCGAATTGCTGCAGCTTTTCGTCGAGCAACTCGTTTTCGACGCCCTTGGCGATGAATTGCGGGAAGTATTCAGCGTAGCGGACAGCCATGTCCGCCTGGGTGACTTCCTCGCCCAGCACTTCGCGGCGGATGGTGTGCATCAGCAGGCGCGCGGTGGCGTAGGTGTAGTCGGGATCTTTTTCGATCAGCGTGCGTGCCGCAAGGATGGACGCCTTGTAGACCTCGTCGATGGGGACACCGTCGTACAGGTTGCGCATGGTTTCCGCAACGATAGGATCGGGCTTGACGTCCGCGCCCAGGTTGGCGCAGGACGCTTCAATCAGCGCCTGAAGCTTGTCCACGTCGAGTGCGACGCGGTTGCCGCGGTCGGTCACGTGGATCAGGGGAGCGGTGGGCGTCTGGACCTGCGGCTGGCGCGCGCGCTCCTGCGTGCGCTTTTCGCGGTACAGAACATAGGCGCGGGCAATCTCATGGTGGCCGCCGCGCATCAGGCCCAGTTCGACCTGGTCCTGGACGTCTTCTATATGAAAGGTACCGCCGCCTGGGCGCGATCGCATCAGGGCGCGGATGACCGCCTGGGTCAGGCCGTCAACCGTTTCGCGAACGCTGGCCGATGCTGCCCCCTGCGTGCCGTGAACGGCCAGGAAGGCCTTCATCATGGCCACGGCGATCTTGTTGGGCTCAAACGGCACCACGCTGCCGTTGCGGCGGATGATCTGGTAGTGGGCAAGGGGATTGGGTTGGGTATTGGGGCTGCCGGCGGCCGGGTTGCTGGCGGCAACGGCTGGCGTTGCGGGCACTGCGTGCTGTGCTGTTTGCATGACTTCCTCTTTGCTTTGTTTTATGACTGGCTTGATGTGCGGGTTCGGGCAATCCGTTTGGCGGGGAGCGGCTCAAAACAAGAACCTATTTCTCACCGCCGGGGCCCGAATTACATCAATCTTGAATTAGGGCTTAGGCACTATACCTAGGGTACTGGGGGAATACAAGCCACTACAGGTAGTGTATCGCCGAGTTTATGGACCGTTACGTTTTGTGGCTTTTTCCATCGCGCCGCTGACCCCTCGCATAGCGCCTTGGTACTCATCCCGCAGATGTCGCGCAAAGCCTGATTTCATCAGGCTTGCGAGGCCCAGGCGACGCTGCGGTGCGGCTTGTCGCGGGCTTTCGTTCGCCAGCGCAAGCCCATGTTAGCGCGGTAAAAATACCTGGAAATTTCTGCCGGCAATGCGCACCACAGTGGTGTGGTTTTGTGCCGCGTGCGCTCAAACGGTTTCGGGAAAATACCTAGCCGGCAAGGCCAGCGAGTCCTGCAGCAAGGGCCAGTCAAAGCCCGGACCCGGGTCCTGTTTGCGGCCGGGGGCGATGTGCTCGTGGCCCGCGATGTGGGCGATGGGATAGGCCTGAAGCAGGGAGGCGCACAGCCCCGCCAGTGTCTCGTATTGCGGTGCTTCGAAGACACCGCCCTCCAGCCCTTCGAGCTCAATGCCTATGGAGTCGTCGTTGCAGTTGCCGCGCCCGCGGTAGTTTGACTCGCCGGCATGCCAGGCCCGATCACCGCAGCCGACAAATTGCCACAAGGCGCCGGAACGGGCAATGAAGAAATGCGATGACACCTGCAGGCCGCGTATCGCTTGGAAGTAAGCGTGGGCTTCCCAGTCGAGTTGGTTGGTGAAGAGCCGCTGCACGTTGCCGTTGCCGAACTCGCCGGGTGGCAGGCTGATGGAGTGAATGACGACGAGGTCGATCTGCGCACCTTCCGGCCGTGGGCCGAAATTGGGAGATGCCAGCGCGCGTGCATAGCGATACCAGCCGTCCCGCCACAAGGGTTGCGGGGTGTTCACGCCCGGGTTCTCAGGTGGGGTCATCGGCGGCATCGAGCCCATCGGCGGGGTCTTCGCTGCCCGGCGTCACGATGTTGAGGCGGGCAATGCGGTAGCGGATCTGGCGCAGGCTCAGGCCCAGCCTGGCGGCGGCCGCAGTGCGGTTGAACCCGTTCTCCAGCAGCACCTGCGTGAGGATGCTGCGCTCCTGCCTGTCCAGGTAGTCCTGCAGGTTTTCCGGAACGGCGACCTGCTCCTCGGCGGGCACGTCGAAATGCAGCTCGCTGCCATCGCCGAGCGCCACGGCCCGGTGCAGGGTGTTTTCAAGTTCGCGGACGTTGCCGTTGAAAGGCAGGGCACGCAGCTGCGCCAGCACGGCGTCGGTCAGCTCAGGCACTGGAAAGCCCGACTCCTGGCATATCCTGGCCAGCAAGGCTTTGCACAAGGCCGGCAGGTCCTCGCGGCGTTCGCGCAAGGCCGGCACGTGTATCTCTATCACGTTGAGCCGGTAATAAAGATCCTGGCGGAAAGTCCCCGCCTGGACTTCGGCCACCAGGTCTTTGTGGGTGGCACTGACGATGCGCACATCCACCGGGTCTTCCTGCGCCGAGCCCAGCGGCCGCACGGTGCGCTCCTGGATGGCGCGCAAGAGTTTGGACTGCATGGCCAGGGGCAGGTCGCCGATTTCGTCGAGAAACAGGGTCCCCCCTTTGGCTGCCTGAAAGTAACCCTGGCGGTCTTGGGTCGAGCCGGTGTAGGCGCCCTTGCGTGCCCCGAAAAATTCCGCCTCCAGGAGGTTCTCCGGGATGGCGCTGCAATTGACGGCCACAAACGGACCCGCCGCACGGTGGCTGCAACCATGCACCGCACGCGCGACCAGCTCCTTTCCGGTGCCCGATTCACCCTGAATCAGCACCGGCGCCATGCTGCCAGCTACCTTGAGGATGCGCGACTTGACGGTGCGCATGACGGCCGATTCACCGACCAGCTTTTGCAGTATCAGCGGGGCTTCGGCGGCCACCGGCAGGGGTATCGCCAGAGGCGCGATGCTTGTGTCGGCTGTGCCCCGCTCGGCTTTTTCGGCGGCCGGCGCCAGTTGCTTGGCACCCTGCACGGCCGATGCCACCACGCTGCGGAACTGTTTGAGATCGACAGGCTTGGTGAGGTAATCGAAAGCGCCGGCCTTGAGGGCCTCGACCGCGTTCTCGGCGGAACCGTGCGCGGTGATGACGACGCAGCGCTCGCTGCGTTGCTGGTTCACGATGTCGCGCAGCAATTCCAGGCCCAGGCCGTCCGGCAAACGCATGTCGGTGATGACCGCGTCAAACCGGTTCTCGCTGAGTTGCTGGCGCGCCTGCAGCAAATCGCCCGCGGCTTCCACCCGGTAACCCTCCCTGAGCAAGGTCAGCTCATACAGGGTGCGCAGGTCTGGTTCGTCGTCGATGACGAGGATGCGGGCCTGTTGTGGAACGGGGGGTTGCATGCTCATGGTGTCAGGTAGGCATTGTGGCAAAAGAAGGCGGGAGCGTGTTTGGGGATTGCGATGACGGCCTGAACATGACGAAAAATTCGTTCCCCTCGACGCCTTCGCGCTGCACGCGCTGATAACCGATCATGGCGCCGTAGCGTTCGCACAACTCGCGGCAGATATAGAGGCCCAATCCGCTGGAGCGGCTTTCTGACGAAAAGAAGGGTTCGAACAGGTGGGTCTGCACGGTCTGCTCCAACGGTTGGCCATCGCTCCAGACGGACAGGCGTGCCTGCCCCGGTGCCAGGCTCTGGGTCGCGACTTCAATTGCCCCGGGAGAGTCACTGGCATAGCGCAAGGCGTTATCCAGCAGATTGATCATCAGGCGCCGCAAATGCTCGGGTTCAAAAATCACCACAATGTTGTCCGACCTCGCCGAGACGCGTGTGCGCCCCAAGGCCGCAGTCTGCCCCGCCCAGTCGGAGGTGATTTTCTGGACGGTGTCGTCCAACGGCAGCGTGGTGGTTTCCGGTGAGGGCAACTGCGCCTGGGCGCGCGAAATATTCAGTACCTCTTCGACAATGCGGGCCAGGCGCTGCGCGTTTTGCCGGACCATGGCGGTCAGCTGACGCTGCCCCGGATCCTGCAGATCTTCCTCGAGCAGCGCGTTGGCTTGTGAAATGGCGGCCAGCGGATTGCGGATTTCGTGGGCAACCGCAGCCGACATGCGGCCCATGGCGGCCATTTTTTCAGTTCGCACGCGCGCTTCCATCTGCCGCAGGTCTTCCAGGAACATTACGCACAGGCTCTCGCGCGCGCCGTTTGGCGATGCGGCCAGCCGCGTGCGTACGTGCAGGCGCCGGGCGTGGCCGTCCGCATTGTCCAGGTTGACGTCTGCTTCCTGCGGTGCTTGCGCTACAAAAGTGCGATGCGTGAGTTCGGCAAGGGGTTGCCAGCCAGCTTCCGTGGCCAGGATGAAGGGAGCACTGCGCACGCTGTCGCCAGCCGCGAGCAGACTCCGGGAAGCCGGATTGGCCGATCGCACAATGCCGTTAACGTCAATCACCAGCACGCCATCGGCCAGGGCTTCGATCACCAGTTGGTTCACCTGCGTTTGCATGCGCGCGGCGGACTGGCTGCGTTTTGCCAGTTGTTCTTCCCTGGCCAGGCGCAGAGCCAGGTTGTTGGCGAGCAGTGCGACAAGAAAGAAGCCGAACCCGCTCAGGCCCGATTGCAGGAAGCGCGCGTTGGCGTCGCCCATCGCCTGTAGTGAACTCCACCAGGCATCGGCCAGCAGCAGCAGCGTCACGCTGGCGGCGGTCCCGAAGGCCAGCAAAATCGGCCCGAGGATGGAAGACAGCAGCACCGGCAGCGCGAACAGGGGGGTGTAGTTGATGCCGCTGGACTGCAGGAAGTTCAGCGCCGAAAAGGCGATGACGTCCACGCCGATGGTCAACAGCCATTGCGCATCAAAAGTACTGCCGGGTGGCCGCGGCTTCGACCAGACCCGCACGGCCAAGGTGGCGCACAGGTACGCGATGCAGGTTGCGATGGACCAGTGGCTCGTGACATTGCCCAGCGCATAGATGAATGCCTGCAGGATCACCAGCACAGCGGCGATGGCGACGCGCGCTGTCATGAACACATGCCACAGGCGGCCGAAGGAGCCGGGTCCAGGCGTGGTTTCCCAGCTGGCCGAGTCCTTGTCGCCGCCTGTCTCAAACCAGTGTGACGGCGTGCTCATTAGCCTCCTGCCTGGCGCCGGTGCGCTTCACTGCAATAAGTGCCCCGATTGCCGATCAGGGCTTCCGTCCTGGGCAGGTGCACATGGCAGATGTCGCAGGCCACCATTTCCGTGACGGCGGGTTCGCGCTGCGGCGTTGGCGGGCGCGGCGCGCTGGAACTTCTTTCCGCTTCACGGTTATGCCGCCAGATCCAGAACGCCCCCAGCACCAGGCCCATGACCAGCAGGTATTTCATGCCCGCCTCAGGATGACTTCAAGCACAAAGCGGGAGCCGGCGTAGCCGAGCAGCAGCAATCCGGAGCCCAGGTACAGGACGTGGACGGCCTTGCGCCCGCGCCAGCCCAGGCGCGCGCGGCCGATCAGCAGGCCGGCGAAGGTCAGCCAGGCCAGGACCGAGAACACGGTTTTGTGATTCCATTTCCAGGCCAGTCCCGGCCCGTACAGCGTTTCGGCAAACAACCAGCCTACGAACAGCGTCGCAGACAGCAATACAAAACCGGCCTCAACGAAGCGAAAGGTCAGGCGTTCAAGAGTCATCAGCGGCACGCCGGCGTCGGTTTGGGCGGCAAGCCGGATGGAGCGCTCGGAGCGCGTCATGAGCCAGCCGTGCACCACCGCCGCGGCAAACAGCCCGTAGGACGCAATGCCCAGGGCCCAGTGCAGCGGCAGCCATGGCGAGGCGATGGCGTGGTAGGAGGTGCCGGGAAAAACAAGCGTCAGGATGACCGCCACGCTGCCGAGGCCCGCGAGCGCCCAATGGGCCTGCATTTGCGGGAAAAGGCGGCTTTCGATGGCGTACACGGTCAGCACCAGCCAGACGGTCATGGACAGCGCGGGCGCAAAACCAAACCGGGGCGGCTCGCCTAACAAGCCGTCAGCCAGCGCCAGCGCGTGCAAAAACCACGCGGCAAGCAGCAGGCCGCGTATGGTGCTGGTGTCCAGGCGCGGCGCGGCCAGGGCCAGGACGGCATAGGCGACAGCGGCGCCGGTTGCCGCGGCAAGACCCCACCAGTCGCTCAAAGCTAAAATCATGGCTAGAGTTTAGCCTTTACTTCTTTCCCGACGGCCACCTCTGCGACTCAACTCGCGGCTTTCTTTCCCCACCTAACTGCCCCACGCCCGTGGCGCCTTCCCATGGCTTCAGCCCTTACCGACAAGTTATCCCGCCTCGTCAAGGAAATGCGAGGCCAGGCCCGCATCACCGAATCCAATGTGCAGGACATGCTGCGCGAGGTGCGCATGGCGCTGCTCGAAGCCGACGTGGCCCTGCCGGTGGTGCGCGACTTCATTGCCCGGGTCAAGGAAAAGGCGCTGGGTCAGGAGGTGATGGGCTCCCTCTCCCCGGGCCAGGCCTTGGTCGGCATCGTCAACAAGGAACTCGCCGCTACCATGGGCGAGGGCGTGAGCGACATCAACCTGGCGGCGCAGCCGCCGGCGGTCATCCTGATGGCCGGCCTGCAGGGCGCTGGTAAAACGACCACGACAGCCAAGCTGGCCAAGCACCTGATCGAAAAGCGCAAGAAAAAAGTGCTGACGGTCTCAGGCGACGTCTATCGCCCGGCCGCCATTGAGCAACTCAAGATGGTCACCAAACAGGCCGGCGCAGAATGGTTCCCCAGCACGCCAGACCAGAAGCCGGCCGATATTGCCCGCGCCGCCATCGACCATGCGCGCAGGCATTTTTTCGACGTCCTGTTGGTTGACACGGCCGGCCGGTTGGCCATTGATGAAGCCCTGATGGCCGAGATCAAGCAACTGCATGCCATCCTGAACCCGGTCGAGACCCTGTTCGTCGTCGACGCCATGCAGGGCCAGGACGCGGTCAACACCGCCAAGGCCTTCAAGGAGGCGCTGCCGCTGACCGGCATCATCCTGACCAAGACCGACGGCGATTCGCGTGGCGGCGCGGCGCTCAGTGTGCGCCAGATTACCGGTGCGCCGATCAAGTTTTCCGGCACCAGCGAGAAGATCGACGGCCTGGAGGTGTTCGACGCCGAGCGCCATGCGGGGCGTATCCTGGGTATGGGCGATATCGTGGCGCTGGTCGAACAGGTTGCCGCCGGTGTTGATGTGGCCGCGGCGCAAAAGCTCGCCGCCAAGATCAAGTCGGGCGACGGTTTTGACCTCAACGATTTCCTGAGCCAGCTGCAGCAGATGAAGAACATGGGCGGCCTGTCCAGCCTGCTCGATAAGCTGCCGGCGCAGATGGCCGCCAAGGCCGGCCAGGTCGACATGGACAAGGCCGAGAAAGACATCAAGCGCAAGGAAGGCATCATCCAGAGCATGACGCCGCTGGAGCGCCGCAAGCCCGAGCTCATCAAAGCCACGCGCAAGCGCCGCATTGCGGCAGGCTCCGGCGTGCACGTTCAGGAAGTCAACCGGCTGCTCAACGAGTTTGAACAGATGCAGGGCATGATGAAGAAGATGAAGGGCAGCGGCATGATGAAGATGATGAAGCGCATGGGCGGCATGAAAGGCATGCCGAAGTTTTGAGCTGACATGTGCCCAATAAAAAAGCCGCTTGAAGCGGCTTTTTATTAGGGCTTTCCGGGCTTCAGGCCGCCTTCAGCAGCGGCTTGGCCAGCCGGCTTGCATGCAGCCAGGCGCGGCGCAGCACCGCGGGGGAGCGGGTCTCTTCCGGAATCAGCAGGTAGTTTTGCGCCCGCATGGCGGTACCCACGCCAACCTTGCTGGTGAGCACGGTCATCGGGATGGACAGCAGCAGCGGCAGGCCCACCGGGATAAGCCAGACCAGCGCGCGCGCATCGATCACGGCGATGCCGACAGCCAGCAGCGCGATCACGCCGGACATGGGCGCCAGCTGCGCCAGCGCGTGGCGCCAGGGCACGGCGGCCGCTTCGCGCGGGGGCGATTTCCATTCGAGCTTCAGGCCCGTCAGCGCCACCACCACGAACAGCGAGTGCGCCAGCATGCGGATGGGTGCCTGCAACATGGCAATCAGCGTTTCCAGCAGCGCGCTGCGCAGCAGGCTGGCGGTGCCGCCGTAGGACTGCTGCTGGCGGTTGATCAGCACTGCAGCGATGCCCAGGATGCGCGGCAGGAACAGCATGCACAGCGTCCATGCCCAGAGCGACATCAGCTCGCCCGGCAGCAGCGTCCAGTCGGCGATCATGGGTGAGCCCGAAAGCCACAGTGCGGTGCCCAGGGTCAGGAAACATAGCCACAGCGGCGCCGACAGGTAGGCCATAGCGCCCGTGCCGAACATGGAACGGTGTACCGGATGTATGCCCGGTTCGGCGATCAGGCGCGAGTTCTGCAGGTTGCCCTGGCACCAGCGGCGGTCGCGCTGCAGCTCTGCCAGCAAATCCGGCGGCTGCTGCTCGTAGCTACCGACAAGGTCGCCCACCAGCCACACGTGGTAGCCGGCTCGGCGCATCAGCGCGGCTTCGACAAAATCGTGCGACATGATGCTGCCGGCCATGCCGCCTGTGCCCGAAATGTGTGCCAGTGCGCAGTGCTTCATGAAGGGCTCTATGCGGATGATGGCGTTGTGGCCCCAGTAGTGGGACTCACCCATCTGCCAGAACTGCATGCCCAGCGTGAACAGGCGGCCCGTCACGCGTGAGGCGAACTGCTGCGCGCGCGCATGCAGCGTCACGTGGCCTATGGCCTGGGTGGCGGTCTGGATGATGCCGGCCCTGGGGTTGGCTTCCATCAGCTTGACCATGGAGACCAGGCAGTCTCCGCTCATCACGCTGTCGGCGTCCAGCACCACCATATAGCGGTAGTCCTTGCCCCAGCGGCGGCAGAAATCGGCCACGTTGCCGGCCTTGCGGTCGGTGCGGCGCTTGCGCAGGCGGTAGTAGACCTCGATCTGCGGCTGGTCGGGGTGGCCGGCCAGCTGGGCGCGCAGGTCTTCCCATGCGGCGCGCTCGGCTTTGATGATGGCCGGGTTGCTGCTGTCGGACAGTACGAACACGTCGAAGCTCTGCACATAGCCCGTCATCGCGACCGACTCGCAGGTGGCGCGCAGGCCGGCGAACACGGTGCGCACGTCCTCGTTGCAGATGGGCATGATGATGGCGGTGCGTGTGGTCGCGTCCAGCGGGACGTGCTGGACCTTTTTTGCCGACAGCGCGTGCTTGTCGCCGAAGAGGGTGACGTAAAAGCCCATCATCGCGGTCATGAAGCCGGTCACCACCCAGGCCGACAGTAGCGCGAACAGGCTGATCTGGCCGTATTGCAGCCAGGCGTTGTCGTAGTCGGGTTGCATGTCCGCAAAGATGCTGGTCGCCAACACCGTG
>Ga0102592_1003575_pt1 | contig 11522 bp, 8 predicted proteins | sample AraplaCol_mMF_r2_FD_76861 | JGI IMG/M metagenome (GOLD analysis project Ga0102592, IMG submission 76861) | Arabidopsis root microbial communities from North Carolina, USA - plate scrape MF_Col_mMF_r2 (SPADES assembly) (version 2) | ecosystem: Host-associated > Plants > Roots > Endosphere | place... | reverse complement strand
AGGAGGCCATCGACAAGGCGGTGAACGGCGGCGAGGAGCACGAGCCATGACCTGGATCCTGCTCGCCTCGCTGCTGGTCAAGTCCAGCCTGGTCGCCGCCGTCGGCCTGGCCTGCGCCCGGGTCCTGACCCAGCGCGCCGTCGAGCGCGTGGACATCCTGCGCGCCGCGGTCTGCCTGCTGGTGGCCCTGCCGGTGATCATGAACCTGCTGCCCGCGATGAGCCTGCCCCTGCTGCCGGCCGCCCCGCCGCCCGCCCTCCTGCCCGCCGTCCCGCTGGCGACGCCGGTCGCGACGGCCGACCTGGCCGCGTCGAGCGCGCCGGCCTGGTCCTGGCCGCGTCCCGGCGCCGGGCTGATCGGCGGCCTGTGGCTGCTGGGTTTCGCGCTCGTCGTCGGCCGGCTGCTGCTGGGGCTGCACACCCTGAACCGCTGGACCCGCCAGGGCCGCGCCGTCACCTGTCCCGACTGGCTGGCGCCGCTGGAGCGCCTGTCGCCCGAGGACCGCCCGGGCCTGGTGTCCAGCGACCGGATCGCCGGCCCGCTCAGCTGGGGCGTCGCGCCGGGTTTCATCCTGGTGGACCCGGCCAGCCTGGCCGAGCGCCGCGCCGCCCCCGCCATCCTGGCCCACGAGCTGGCCCACCTGCGCCGCCACGACTGGATCTTCCTGGTCCTGTCGCGCCTGGCCGTGGCGATGTTCTGGTTCAATCCGCTGGTCTGGCGGCTGCACGCCGACCTGATCGAACGCTCGGAAGAGGCCGCCGACGCCGTGGCGCTGGAGACCGTCGACCGCGCCCTCTACGCCCGGGCCCTGATCGGCCTGGCCGCCAGCCCCGTCCCGTCCGCCCATCCCGCCCGCATCGCCGCGACCGCCATGGCCGCCGACGCCCGCACGCTGAAGACAAGGATCGCCTGCATCATGACGAACAGTTCCGCTCGCCGCCGGCCGCTCACCGTGGTCCTGGCCGTCGCCGTGATGGCCGCCGTCGCCACGCCGCTGGCCGCCCTGGCCGTCACCCGCCAAGTCTGGGTCGCGCCGCCCCCGCCGCCGGCCCCGCCCGCGCCTCCGGCCGCCGAGGCGCCGCCTGCTCCGCCCGCCCCTCCGGCCCCGCCGGCGCCCCCCGCGCCGCCGGCCGAGGCGATCGCGATGACCGAGCTTCCGCCGCCGCCTCCTCCGCCGCCGCTGAACGCGCCCGAACCGCCGCTTCCGCCGCTTCCGCCCGCGCCGCCGCCGCCCCCCGCCCCTCCCGCGGGCGCCGCCTACAGCTACAGCTACTTCCGCTACGCCACGCCCGAGGAGCAGCAGGCCGCGACCGAGGCCCGCGCGGCCGCCGCCGAAGCCCGACGCCAAGCGGCCGACGCGCGCCGCGAAGCCCGCCACGCCGCCGAGCGGGCGCGTGTGGACGCGGAACAGGCCCGGGCCAACGCCGAGCAGGCCCGCGCCGATGGCGAATGGGCCCGCCGGATCGGCGAACAGGCCCGCGCCGAGGCCGCCCGCGCCATGGTCAAGGCCCGCGCCCAGATGGCCCAGGGCGCCGTCCAGATGCGCCAGGGCGCCCAGCAGATGCGCGAGGAAGCCGCCCGCCTGCGCGACCCGGCCTATCGCGCCAAGCAGATCGAGGACAACCGCGCCCGCGGCAACACGGTGACCGACGCCGAGCTGCGGGACCTGTCGAACCGCCTGCCGGAACAGGCCGACGACCTGGAGCGCCAGGCCGACAAGCTGGCCGCGGAGGCGCGGCAGGCCAGCTGAACTGTCGTTGTCATCCCGGAAAGCGCGCAGCGCTTGTCCGGGACCCAGGTGAGCCGCAAAGCGCCAACCCAGTCCCCTGCGTCCCGGACAGCCCCTGCGGGGCTTCCGGGATGACACCTGTTTGGGAATGCGGTGAGTTCACCCCAGCCGCTTGATCGCCGCCTTCAACGGCTTGGCGGCGTCGAAATAGTCCTCCCAGGCCGTGCTCTTGGCGATCAGGTCGGGGGCCGTGCGGATCGTGTACTTCTTCGGGTCCAGCCCCGCCTTCACCTGGGTCCAGTTCAGCGGCATCGACACCGTGCCGCCGGGCCTGGCCCGGGCCGACAGGGGCGCGACGGCGGTCGAGGTGCGGTCGTTGCGCAGGTAGTCCAGGAAGATCCGCCCCTCCCGCGCCTTCTTGCTCATGGTGATCAGGTACTTGTCCGGCGCGTCGGCGGCCATGCGGGCGCAGACCTCGCGGGCGAAGGCCTTGGCCGCGTCCCACGGGACCTTGTCGGACAGCGGCGTGACCACGTGCAGCCCCTTGCCGCCGGTGGTCTTGCAGAAGCTAACCAGGCCCAGCTCCTCCAGCCGGTCGCGGATCTCGCGGGCCCCGGCGATGACGTCCTCGAAGGTGACGCCCGGCGCCGGGTCCAGGTCGAACACCAGCCGGCCGGCGACCTCCGGATCGTTCGGCTGGCAGTTCCAGGGATGGATCTCGACGGCGGCGATCTGGGCGGCGGCGACCAGGGCCTCGACCCGCTCGAACCGGAGGTAGGGCTGCTTGTCGCCCTTCACGTCGACCTGCTCGATCAGGGACGACATGCCCCGCATGGCGTGGCGCTGGAAGAAGGTCTGGCCGCCGATCCCGTCGGGGACGCGGATGATCGAGGCCGGCCGGCCCTTGACGTGCGGCAGCATCCATTCGCCGACGGCGGCCATGTAGCGGGCCAGGTCGATCTTGGTGGCCGGCGCGCCGTCGACGTCGGACCACAGCGGCTTGTCGGGGCTGGAGATCGTCACGCCCAGCACGACGCTGTCGGCTTTGGCGGTGGCAGACGCCTTGGCCGCCTTGGCCGCGCGCGGCGTCGGTTCGGCCAGCTCGGCGGTCTCGGCCGACGCCGGGACCTCGGCCTCGACCTCGGCGGCGGGCTTGTCCTCGCGCAGGCCCTTGAACGCCGCCTGGCGGATCGCGCCGTCGCCGGTGAAGCCCGCATATTCGATCTCGGCCACCAGTTCCGGCTTCACCCAGTGGATGTTGTCGGCCTTGCGCGGCGCGCCCTGCCCCTCGAACGGCGAGGTCTTGCTCTCCAGCGCCTTCAGCCGGGGCAGCAGCCTGGCGACCTTGTCGCGGCCGAAGCCCGTGCCGATCCGGCCCACATGGGCCAGCTTGCCGTCGCGATAGACCCCGGCGATCAGCGAGCGGAAGGCCGTTCCCGTGGTGGTCCAACCGCCGATCACCACCTCGTGCCCCGCCCGGCACTTGGACTTGACCCAGGTCTCGCTGCGGCCCGAACGATACGGCGCGTCCAGCCGCTTGGAGATGATGCCCTCCAGCTCCAGCTTGCAGGCCGACATCAGCACCGCGTCGCCGGCGGTCTCGAAGTGGTCGACGAAGCGCAGGCGCGGTTCGTCCTGGCCCATCAGCGCCTTCAGCCGCGCCTTGCGCTCGCGCAGCGGCAGGCCGCGCAGGTCCTCGCCGTTCTCGGCCAGCAGGTCGAAGGCGAAGAAGATCAGGTCGCCGCTGTCGCCGTCCGACAGGGCCGCCTGCAGGCCGGCGAAGTCGGGCTGGCCCGCCGCGTCCAGGGCCACCACCTCGCCGTCCAGGACGGCGTCGGGCAGGTCGGCGGCGGCTTCGGCGATGGCCGCGAACTTCTCGGTCCAGTCCAGCCCCTTGCGGGTGCGAAGCACCGCCCGGCCGTCCTCGACGCGCAGTTGCACGCGATAGCCGTCGAACTTGATCTCGTGCGCCCAGCCGGGCCCCGACGGCGGACGCTCCACCGACTTGCACAGCTGGGGTTCGATGAAGTCAGGCAGTACGGCGGGCTTGGCGGCCTTCTTCGGCGCGGCCTTGGGCTCGGCGAAGGTCCGCGTCTCCAGCGCCTCCTTCTGCAAGGCCTCGCGTTCGGCCTTGGTCCGGCTCTTCCACACGGCGTCCCCCTTGCCCTTGGACTTGAGGATGAACGGCTTGGGTCCCCGGCCCTTCCCCTCGGCGATCTGCGCCATCGTCCGACCGGAGGCGATCGAGGCGTCCTCCTCGAGCACCGCCATACCCTCGCCCGGCCGCGCGGCCTCGTCATTGTGCTTGATCAACAGCCAGTTCGAGCGCTTGCCCCCTTCTTGTCGCTTGGGGCCGTCCTTGGCGTTGCGGTCCCAGTTCATCCGCACCAGCACCCACGAGCCGTGCAGGCGCTCGCCCTCCAGCACGAACTTCAGCTCGCCCTTCTTCAGCGCCTTGGCCACGTCCTCGAAGCCCGGCTCGGGCGACCAGTAGCCGCGGTCCCACAGCTGCACCGTGCCGCCGCCGTACTGGCCCTTGGGGATCGTGCCCTCGAAGTCGCCGTAGTCGAGCGGATGGTCCTCGACCTCGACCGACAGCCGCTTGTCGGCCGGGTCCAGCGACGGGCCCTTGGTCACCGCCCACGACTTCAGCACCCCGTCCACCTCCAGGCGGAAGTCGTAGTGCAGGCGGGTGGCGTCGTGCTTCTGGATCACGAACCGGGCGTGCGGCGCGGAGGCCACGGCGGTGTCGCCGCTGGGCTCGGCGGTCTTCTGGAAGTCGCGCTTGCGGCGGTATTCGGCGAGCTGTCCTTGGGCCATGGGAAGGCTCCTGTCGTGCCTGGATGAAGGCGCGCGACGGGCGGGCGGTTCCTTAAGCCCCCGCGTCGAAACGCTTGACCAGGCTCTTTGGCGCGACCAGCCGCCAGGCGTCTTGAAGCAGCGCGCTCAATTCGTCGGTCTCGACCGCGTCCAGCCGCACCAGCACCGCCGGATAGCCGCGATAGTGGTCGTCCTCGAAGAAGGTCTCCGGCGCGGCCTCGAGCAGCAGCTCCTTCTTCTCCATCCGGCAGCGCACGGCCAGGACGCCCGGCACCAGCTGGCGCGGCCCCTTCGGCGTGGCCCGCGCCAGATACGGCCAGGACAGCCCTTTGCCGCGCACCGAAAAGCTCAGCGAATCCTCGGATTCGCCCGCCTCGGCCTCGGGCAGGGCCAGGATGGCGCGGCGGATTTTGGGATGATCGATCATGGAACCGGATGAAATCCCTACGACAGGGGCATGACAATCCATTGTCACCGGTGTCGCGGGACCGATTGTCAATGACACCGGTTTCCATTATGCACGACCAAAGCCCGTTTAACGGGACTGTAGTGTGTTTTCGCGAGGGAGGATTCGCGGCGTGACCGTTTCCGAGGCCGAGAGCGAGGTGTTCGCACCGGCGTCCATCGCCCCACAATTCGTCGAGGCGCGTCTGAAGGGCGTGTCGGTTCCTGGTTATCCCGGCGGCGTGCTTCCCCAATCCATGGCCGAGGGCTACGCGGTCCAGGACCTGGCGATCGACCTCTGGCCCGACGAGCTGGTCGGCTGGAAAGTGGGCCTGGTGCCCCCGCAGCACCGCGAACGCCTGGGCGCCGAACGCCTGGCCGGCTGCATCTTCAAGACCAAGGTCTGGGACGCGGGCGACCAGCCCACCCCCTTCCGCGCCATCGCCGGCGGCTTCACCGCGGTCGAGGCCGAGTTCATCATCCGCCTGGGCAAGGACGCCCCGGCCGACAAGACCGAATGGACCGCCGAGGAAGCCGCCGAATACGTGGGCGAGCTGATCGTCGGCATCGAGATCGCCGGCAGCCCCCTGGCCACCATCAACCAGCTGGGCCCGCCCATCGTGGCGTCGGACTTCGGCAACAACGACGGCCAGATCCTGGGCCCGGTGATCGAGAACTGGCGCGAGATCGCCTGGGAAGACATGCCGGCCGAGACCTTCATCGACGGCGTGTCCGTCGGCAAGGGCGGCGCGGCCTCGATCCCCGGTTCGCCCCTGGCGGCCCTGGCCTTCCTGCTGGGCCACGTGGCCTCGCGCGGCCGACCGCTTAAAAAGGGAATGCTGGTGACCACCGGCGCCAGCACCGGCATTCATGACATTGCCGCCGGCGAGAGCTCCCGCGTAGACTTCGGTCCGTTCGGAAGCGTCGCCTGCGTGGCCGTGCCGGCCTAAAGCCAAAGTCGTGCTTCAGGGCCGATTATTCTATACGCGTAGCCTTCGAGCGAGCCGGTATCCGGTTCGCCTGAAGGTGTCTAACGATCGGAAACCGGCGGAGGCGTCGGAATAACTACAAGCCTAAGGGTGAGGATGTGACGTCCATGGACGCTCCAACGATGCCGGCTCCGTCCGCGAAGATCGGCCGGTACCGGTGGGTCATTGTCGGCCTGCTGTTCCTGGCGATGGTGATCAACTACGTCGACCGCCAGACCATCGGCCTGCTGAAGGCCGACCTGAGCAAGGAATTCGGCTGGGACGAGACCCACTACGCCGACCTGGTGTTCTATTTCCAGCTGGCCTACGCCGTGGCTTACCTCGCCTGGGGCAAGATCATGGACAAGATCGGGGCCCGCTGGGGCTTCGGCATCGCCTTCCTGATCTGGCAGGGCGCCCACATCGCCCACGCCCTGGCGCGCAGCTTCGGCGGCTTCGCCTTCGCCCGCATGGGCCTGGGCATCGGTGAGGCCGGCGGCTTCCCGGGCGGCATCAAGGCCGTGGCCGAGTGGTTCCCCAAGAACGAGCGCGCCCTGGCCACCGGCATCTTCAACGCCGGCACCAACATCGGCGCCATCGTCACCCCGCTGGTCGTGCCGGGCATCGTCATCGCCTTCGGCTGGCAGATGGCCTTCATCGTCACCGGCGTCGCGGGCCTGCTGTGGCTGCCGCTGTGGCTGATCGTCTATCGCCGCCCGCGCGAGCAGAAGCGCCTGTCGGCCGCCGAACTGGCCCACATCGAGCAGGATCCGGCCGATCCGGTCGAGAAGATCGGTTGGGTCAAGCTGCTGGGCAAGAAGGAGACCTGGGCGTTCGCCCTGGGCAAGTTCCTGATCGACCCGATCTGGTGGATGTTCCTGTTCTGGCTGCCCGACTTCCTGGGCAAGCGCTATCACCTCGACCTCAAGAGCTTCGGCCCGCCGCTGATCGCCATCTATCTGATGAGCGACGTCGGCTCGGTGGCCGGCGGCTGGCTGTCGTCGCAGCTGATGAAGATGGGCTGGAGCATCAACAACGCCCGCAAGACCACCATGCTGGTCTGCGCCCTGCTGGCCATGCCCGTGATCTTCGCGGCCAATGTCGACAACCTGTGGACCGCCGTCCTGATCATCGGCGTCGCCACCGCGGCCCACCAGGGCTTCTCGGCCAACCTCTACACCCTGCCGTCGGACGTGTTCCCGCGCGGCGCGGTGGGCTCGGTGGTCGGCATCGGCGGCATGCTGGGCGCCGTGGGCGGCATGGTGTTCTCCAAGTACATCGGCCAGGTCCTGGACCGGATCGGCACCTACACGCCGATCTTCATCGTCGCCGGCAGCGCCTATCTGGTCGCCCTGCTGGTCATCCACCTGCTGAGCCCCAAGATGGAGCCGGCGAAGATCTAGGTCTTCGTCAGCCCCTGAACAGACGAGCCCCCGATCGAAAGGTCGGGGGCTTTTCTTTGCGCCCTCTCCCATAGGGAGAGGCAGGCACCCGCGTCCGCAGGACGCGGGAGGGTGAGGGGTTACGCCCTCTCTCTCCACAAACGCCCTGCCGGCACGCCGTCCGACCCCTTACCCCCTCACCCTCCCATTGCTCCGCAATGGGCCCCTCCCTCTCCCCATGGGAGAGGGTATAACGACTCCCATGTCCTCTCCCCTCCCCTTCAAGGTCGCCCTGGTCGGCTACGGCTTCGTCGGCAAGGTCTTCCACGCCCCGCTGATCGCCGCCACGCCCGGCCTGCTGCTGCACACCGTGGTCTCCAGCGACCCGGCCAAGGTCCATGCCGACCATCCGAACGTGAAGGTCGCGCCCGACCTCGACGCCGCCCTGGCCGACGCCGAGATCGACCTGATCGTCATCGCCACCCCCGACCCGCTGCACGCGGCCCAGGCCCACGCGGCCCTGGACGCCGGCAAGGCCGTGGTCATCGACAAGCCGTTCGCGGTCACCCTGGACGAGGCCCGCGCCGTCGCCGAGCACGCCCAGCGGGCCGGCAAGCTGCTGAGCATCTTCCACAACCGGCGCTGGGACAGCGACTTCCTCACCCTCAAGGCCCTGATCGCCGACGGGACGCTGGGCGACATCGTGCAGTACGAGAGCCATTTCGACCGCCACCGCCCGGTGGTCCGCGACCGCTGGCGCGAGAAGCCGGGCGCGGGCGTGCTGCTGGACCTGGGCCCGCACCTGATCGACCAGGCCCTGCAGCTGTTCGGCCGGCCGGACGCCGTCTACGCCGACCTGGCGGTCCAGAAGGACGGCGGCCAGGCGCCCGACTACTTCCACCTGGTGCTGCGCTATCCGCGCCTGCGGGTGCTGCTGCACGCCAGCCAGATGACGATCGACTCGCGCCTGCGGATGGCCGTGCACGGGACCAGGGCCAGCTTCCATAAGGAAGGCCTGGACGAGCAGGAGAACGCCCTGAAGGCCGGCGTCGTCCCGGGCTCCGAAGGCTGGGGCGCCGATCCGCGTCCCGGGACCCTGACCGTCCCCGACGGCGAAGGAACCGCCAGCCGCGTGGTGCAGGGCGTCCCGGGCGACTACCTGGCCTACTACGCCGCCATCCGCGACGCCCTGTCGGGCCACGGCCCCAACCCCGCCTCGCCCGAGGAGGCCCTGGCGGTGATGGAACTGATCGACCTGGCCGCCCGCAGCGCCGCCGAAGGCCGCGAGCTGTCGCTGTGACCGATAGCGAGCTGCTGGCCGCCATCGCCGCCCAGGAGAAGGCCCTGGTCTTCCCGCGCTTCACCCTGGACGACGCCTGGACCCTGGGGACCGCCCTGCGCGACGCCGCCCTGGCTCGCAACGCGCCGGTGGCCATCGACATCAGCCTGCGCGACCGCCCGCTGTTCCACGCCGCCCTGCCGGGCGCGGGACCCGACAACGCCGAATGGGCGCGCCGCAAGCGCAACGTCGTCCTGATCCTGGCGACCAGCACCCTGGCCGTCGGGCTAAAGCTGAAGGCCTCGGGCGAGACCCTGGAGGAGCGCTACGGCCTGTCGCCCCGCGACCACGCCGCCCACGGCGGCGGCTTCCCGCTCAGCCTGGAAGGCCTGGGCTGCATCGGCGCGATCACCGTCTCGGGCCTGCCGCAGGTGGAGGACCACGCGCTGGTGGTGGAGGTGCTGGAGCGGGTGTTGGGGGGTTAGACCGTGTGCCCCTGCTCCTTGAAGGTGGAGTTGCAATAGGGGTGCGAAACTCCGGCATTGCCGGCTTCCGGCCCTCCTCCATCTTGAACCCTTTGAATATGATCAAAGGTGATCGAATTTTTATGGACCAACGCTCCACAAATTGAACATCGAGTTCCCTGTGGAAGCGCCGCTGCAAAAAAAGCAGCCGTCTTGGTGCCAGGTGAAAAGGACGAGGCATTGCCAGAAGGGCGCTCCGCCTTTGATCTCGGAACAGTTACAAATCCAAGCTCATCATCTCTGGACAACTCGTCTTGTATCTGCGCTCCATTTTTTCCAGAGGTGAATCCTTCTAGCACTCTTTCCATATAGATTTGGAGCCATCCGGAACTGCGCCCTCCGCTTCCAAGCCTATGGACAAGTAAGCTCAAAGCCTCTTTATGCTCTACAAGAAAATCTTCGAAAGGTTTACGAACCTTCGTAAAGGCGAACAATCCGTTTCTCTTATCTAGATCTTCGAAGAATGTGGATGTTGCCAAGAACGCTGTTGGCTGGAACGCACCGCCCCTCGTGTAGAAATAGACTATCGGATGGACACCAAGTGATCCAGGATGGTTCGTGGTCAATCTTTGAATTCTTCTTCTAACAACCTTGAGATAAGATAGCGTTTCCTGGCCATCCAAATCGTCGGTCAGCTTATCAGATTGATCCTTCTTACTTGTACTGTCTTTTATTTGAACCCCATTCACATCATTGACAAAATCAAAGACGAAGGGGAGCGCATTATACCCCTTTCCTGCGACCGGAACATCGAGGGTCGTCAACGGCATTCCCGCGATTGGTGGGTCGTACAAAGCGTGGTGTAGTTCACGTCCCGATTTCTCGATTTCTTCACGTATGCTCTGAGAAAATGGACTCCAATATCGATGGCCAGTACCCGCTCGCGTTATCGCGCGAGCAGTAATCGCGCTGGCAGATTTACGTGACCGCAGAATTCGACGTTCTGTGGCATCGATTGGCGTCGCAGCCTGATTGATCTTAAAGAACGAATCTTCGGCTGTTCGGGCGTCAGTGGCCGGAACCCATTGGGCAATTACAGTATTAACCGCAAGATTTGAAAGCCTTGGCTGCATTTTCGGAGGAGCCGACGCCGGATTCGCCCTATGGGCGATGTACTCGGCGTAACTTCCAATCTCTTTCTTTACGAGCGAACGCGTTCTCTCCGCCGCCTTCACCTGGTCCAGGGGAATATTTCCGCCAAAATAGTCTAGAGACCGCTTTCGATCGCCATAGTCATCCAAAACCCAGGCTAGTAGCGCGCTCAACCGATGTGCGCCGTCAATTACGAACACAAACCTTCCCGCGCGCCAAAGTATAACAGCGGGGATCAAGTCCATGTCTACAAATGCTCTCACCAGATCGACCACCTTTTGCGGCGTCCAGTGAATGGTTTCTCGCTGGAAGTCCGGTTTTCTTAAAGTTGAAACCAGGAATCCTTGCTCAAGATCGGTTATCGAAAAGCGATCTTGAGCCGCAATTGGAGGGGCGTGAGCATCTACCGCGAAATCCTCTCGCGGAATGAGCGCATCAAGATTTACCGCAGTTGCCATTTCACCCCCCGACTATTCTCAATTGAATCTGAAACGATTCGCTACCTAGAGAACAGGCAAGACGTCCTGATCCACGTCCCCCTCGCCCTCGTCCGGCGCCTCCGGCAACGGCATCGGCCGCTCGATCCGCGCCCTGATCTCCGGGTCCTTCAGCAGCGCCACGCGCATCACCTCGCGGGCCCGGGGCGCGGCGGCGCTGGAGCCGAACTGGCCGCCGTGCTCGATGATCACCGACAGGGCGTAGCGCGGGTCGTCATAGGGCGCGAAGGCGATGAACAGGTTGTGGTCCTTCAGCTTCCAGGCGATGCCCTGGTTGCTGCGCGAGGCCCCGGCCGCGTACTGGCGCACCTGGGCCGTGCCGGTCTTGCCGGCCATCTTGACCTCGCCCAGGCCCAGCTGGCTCTGCTTGAAGGCCCCGCCGGTCGGGTCGTTGGCCACCGCCGCCATGCCGGCCCGCACGATGTCCAGGTGCGCCTGGCTGAACGGCAGGTCGGGCACGGCGTCGCCGTGCGGCTGCTCGACCCCACCTACCGACTTCACCAGGCGCGGATTGAGCGCCTTGCGACCATTGGCCAACCGCGCGGTCATCACCGCCAGCTGCAGGGCGTTGACGTTGATATAGCCCTGGCCGATGCCGTACGGCACGCTGTCGCCCGGATGCCAGACCGGGTCGCGCCTGAAGGCCGTCTTCTTCCAGTCGCGCGAGCCGACCAGGCCCTTCTTCTGGCCGGGGATGCCGATGTCGAAGGTCCCGCCGTAGCCGAAGGCCTTGGCCGTCGCGGCGATCGGGTCGGGACCGATGCGCAGGGCCATCTGGTAGAAATAG
>Ga0102592_1003574_pt1 | contig 11524 bp, 8 predicted proteins | sample AraplaCol_mMF_r2_FD_76861 | JGI IMG/M metagenome (GOLD analysis project Ga0102592, IMG submission 76861) | Arabidopsis root microbial communities from North Carolina, USA - plate scrape MF_Col_mMF_r2 (SPADES assembly) (version 2) | ecosystem: Host-associated > Plants > Roots > Endosphere | place... | reverse complement strand
AACGCGTTGCGCTGCTGCATCGCGGCGGCACGGGCCTGGCCTCCGTCGCGGGCAGCGGCGACGCTGTCGAAGTGAGCGAACTCGCGCATGTGCAGTCGCAGATCGCGCAGAACGCCGAGAGCCTTGCCGCGCTCAGAGTGCCCACCAATATCGTCGAACACGAACTCGAAGGCATTTGCGAAGTGTTCGGCAAGCCGGCGGAATACGTTTACATCAAGAGCCGGCACATCCGCATCGATATGATGAACGTGGTTCGGGAAGGCGAGACGAAAGGGGGCAACGATATCGAGTTTCACTTCGTACGGGTTCCCGGCGTCACGCCGCAGATGCGCGCCTTCGCGCTGGTGCGCTTTCGGCGCTCCGATCTGCCGCCCGGGGGATTGCGTATCGACGCCGCCATGCGCGCTCTTTAAGATCGGAAAGATGTGACGGGCTTTAGCGAAACGCAGGAGTCAACTGATGAAGATCTATCTGCTTTTATTGGCCGCAGCCACATGTATTTCCGTTTCTCTGGCGCCGTTGCAACAGGCCGTTGCGCAACCGTCCGCATTGAAGCCGATGCAGGACGCGCAGCGCAAGGCCGAACAGAAGGCGCGCGAGGCAAAGAAGGAAGACGAGCGGGCGGCAGTCCCTGACGAACCGCAAAAGCAGGAAAGCGCGAAGCCGGCATCGTCGCCTTGATGGGCGCCGTTTCAGTTTTTGCGGAGATCACTTTCAGCGTTGTGCAATTCGTATTGTTGAGACCCTTGCGGAAAACCGACAACGCGCGTGGAAAGTCATAGACTGTTTGCATGCACCGAACTGGTTTTGAAAGACCCGATAAGTTATCGCCGGCTTGTCAACGTTGTGCGCTTTGTTCGATGGGCTGACTTTCAATGAGGAGAACGTCGTTATGGCTGAGCTTTGGGTTGGCAATATCGAAGACAACACGACCGACGAAGAAATCAAAACGTTCCTGTGTCACTACGGGTTTCCGCCGTTCGATTCGATCCGGCGCGTCGAAGGAACGGGCGAGCGTCCCGCGGTCGTGCTTGAGTTCAATGACGTCGGTGCGCATGTGTTGCAGAGTCTGCAGCCGCGCGTTCACAACATGTTCTGGAAAAGCCGCACGCTGACGGTGCAGGTCGTGCCCACGCGGGACGAGTCCTGAATCCGGTCCGGTCCATGCGCGGCATGGGCCGCCAGCCGAACCGACACGGCGGTCACAGGAGACGAGCGATGCCTGAATTGAAGAACGAAAAGAACAGCGTACGCAGCGCAGAGTCGAGTGGCGCGCGTGAAAGCACGAAAGCGCCGGGACGAATGAAGAACAAGGACTATGAAAAAGAACTCAAGTCGCTTCATATCGAACTGGTGAAACTGCAGGAATGGGTCGTGCAAACGGGCGCGAAGGTCTGCGTGGTGTTCGAGGGACGCGATGGCGCAGGCAAGGGCGGCACGATCAAGGCGATCACGGAACGCGTCAGCCCGCGCATTTTTCGCGTCATCGCGCTGCCGGCGCCGACGGATCGCGAGAAATCGCAAATGTATATCCAGCGCTATCTTCCGCATCTGCCTGCTGCGGGCGAGATCATTCTCTTCGACAGAAGCTGGTATAACCGCGCGGGCGTCGAACGGGTCATGGGATTCTGCACGGAAGATCAGGTGCAGAACTTTTTCAAGGCCGCCCCGCTGATCGAGCGCGCCATCATTCAGTCGGGCATCATTCTTCTGAAGTACTGGCTCGAGGTCAGCGAGGACGAGCAGACGCGCCGTCTCGAAGCGCGCATTACCGACGAGCGGAAGATCTGGAAGCTGTCGCCGATGGACCTGCTGTCGTACAGCCGCTGGTATGACTACTCGCGCGCGCGGGACGACATGTTCGCGGCAACCGACACCGATCAGGCGCCGTGGCACGTGGTGCGCTCCGACGACAAGAAACGCGCGCGTCTGAACCTGATCACGCATCTGCTGGAAAGCATTCCGTACAAGGCGATGCCGCGCCCGAAGATCAAGCTGCCGAAGCGGAAAAAGGCGGAGGGGTATCGCCCTTCCGACCGGCCCGTCCGTTATGTGCGCGAGAAGTTCTGAAGGCTATCGACCCATCGCGTAGTACACGCATTCGTCGCGCGAGAGCAATGGGCTCTCGCGCGGTTTCATTTCGCGTCCCCGGTCTTGCCGCGTAGCAGCGCTTCAGGGTGTCGCTGCAAATAGTCCGACAGCGCGCGGAACGATGCGGCCGTGCGCGCAAGCTCGCGGACTGCGTCGCTGGTGTCCTGCTGCAGTGCCGAATCGGGCTGCAGCGCGGTGTTCGCGGAATCGAGCGTCGCCTGCGCCGCCGTCAGCGCGCTCTTCGCCTGCGGTACCACTTGCGTGTTGAGATTGCGCATCAACTGCGCGGTGCTGGCGAGCGTCTGTTGCGCGTTCTTGCCGATCTGTTCGAGCGGCAGGCTGTCGAGACGCGCCACGATCCGGTTGATCGACTCCTGCAGCGATTGCAGGCCGCTCGGCGTGGTCGGCAGTTCGGGGGGCGTGCGGTTCCAGTCGATATGGGCTTTCGGCGCGTTCGGGAAAAACTCGAGCGCGACATACAGTTGGCCCGTGATCAGGCTGCCCGTCTTGAGTTGCCCGCGCAAGCCGCGTTCGACGAGGAAATCGGCCAGCGCTCTCGGGTCGTCCGCGAGACGGCCGCCTCTCGGCTCTGACGCGTAACGCGATGTGAAGCGTTCCGGAAACAGCTTGATCTCGACGGGAATGCTGATCTGCTTCGTGGCGGGATCGAAGCGCGTGGAGATCGCCGACACTTCGCCGACCGTGATGCCGCGAAAATCGACGGGCGCCCCCACCACGAGGCCGCGCACCGAGCCCTGGAAATTGAACACGTAGGTCTCGACGATCCGGTCGTGCTGCTTCATCGCATCGGCGCGCGTGGCGAACAGCGGGAACAGTGCCTTCGAGGGCGCTTCTGGACGGCTCAGCGACGCGGTCGGCGTCTCGAACGCGAGGCCGCCCACCAGGATCGACACCACCGACTGCGTGTTGATCTGTACGCCTTCCGTGTTGAGCGTCACGTCTATGCCGCCCGCCTGCCAGAAGCGTGAGTCGCTGTTCACGTAGCGATCGTACGGCGCGTTGATGAACACGTGCAGCGTGACCCCGCCGCCATCCTTGTCGAGATCGAACGAGGTGACCTGTCCAACCTGCAGGCGTCGGAAATAGACAGGCGTGCCGACGTCGACGGAGCCCAGGTCGGCCGCTTTCAGCACGAACTCGCGCCCCGGCACGTCGCTCGCGAACACGGGCGGCACTTCCAGCCCTGAGTAGTCGCGCCGCTCCTGTTTCGCGTGGCCGATATCCATGCCGATGAACGCACCCGACAGCAGCGTGCTGATCCCCGACACCGTGCCGCCCGCGATGCGCGGCCTCACGACCCAGAAGCGCGTGTCGTCGACGAGCATGTCGGTGGCGTCACGGGTGAGTTCGGCGGTTGCGATGACGTTTTTATAGTCTTTCGACAGCGCGACTTTCTTCACGACGCCGATGTCGACGTCCTTGAACTTGATCTTGGTCTTGCCCGCTTCGAGCCCTTCGCCTGTCTTGAAGCTGATCGTGATGGTCGGCCCCTGCGACAGCACCGCCTGCACCGCGAGCCAGATGCCGACCAGCACGGCGACGACGGGCACCAGCCAGATCCACTGGATGTGCCAGCGCTTGCGCGGCACGGCGACGGCGTCGGGCAGGTCGGGCGGCCGGCTCATTCCGTTTTCCTCGCATCCCAGATGAGCCGCGGATCGAACGACATGGCGGCGAACATCGTCAGCACGACGACCGCGCCGAATGCGATCGCGGCAGGACCGGCGCGCACGGTGGCGAGCGCGTTGAACTGCACGAGCGCCGTGAGCACGGCGATCACGTAGATATCGAGCATCGACCACCGCCCGACCAGTTCGACGAGCCGGTAGATGCGCGCGCGCTGGTCCGGCTGCCAGGTGGAGCGGAAATTGGCGGAGATCGCGAGAAAGCCGATCGCGAGAATCTTCAGCATCGGCACCGCGATGCTCGCGATGAAGACCAGCACCGCGAGCGGCCACGAACCCGAGGTCCACAGATACACGACGCCGCTCATGATCGTGTCCTTCTGCGCACCGAACAGTGAGCTCGTGTCCATCACGGGCAGCACGTTCGCCGGGATGTACAGGATGATCGCCGCGATCAGGCAGGCCCACGTGCGCGCCAGGCTGTCGGGCTTGCGCAGATGCAGATGCGCGCCGCAGCGCGGGCAATGTGCGGCGTGCGCCGGCAGGTGCACGGCGGCATGCACGTTCGCAGCGTCGCGCTCGTCACGGGTTTGCGCGGGCGCAGCGCGCGTCAGCAAGCCGCAGTCGTGGCAGACACACAGGCCGCACCCCGCCGCCGTCCCGGCAGGAAACGGCGTGTCGCTGTCGAACGCGGGGCCGGCTTCGGGCACGCCCTGGAGGCGCGACCACAGATCGCGCGTATCGAACGCGGAAGCGGCCGCCGCGAGCAGCAGCATCAACGCGCCGAACGACCACAACGCGGGCCCCGTCACCACCGCCGCGATATGCGAGAGCTTCACCAGCGCGACGAGCAGGCCGAGGATCAGCACCTCCGTCATGCCCCACTCCTGCGCGACCCGCAGCAAGCGGAACACGGCATCGGCGTGATACGGCGTGCGCCCGAGCCGCAACGGCAACAGCAGCCACACGAGACCAAGCGCCTGGCACGCGGGCATCAGCATCGTCGTGATGAAGATCAACGCTGACAACGGCCACATGCCGTCCTGGTATAGCACGCGCACCGCGCCGAACATCGTCGTTTCGACGAGATCGCCGTTCACCGACAGACCGACGATGGGAAACGCGTTCGACACAATCCACAGCACGCAGGCGGCAAGCGCATAGGCGAGCGTGCGATCGAGGCTGTTCGCGTGACGCCGGTACAGCGTCGCGCGGCAACGGCAGCAGCGCAGCACGCCCTCGGGGGGCACGGTGCTTTCGCGCTGCAGCAGATCGCATTCGTGACAGGCGATCACCGGCGTGCGCGTCGCGTGGCCGAGATACGCGGACGCCGTCTCGCTCATTTCGCACCCTGCGCGGCCGCGTCGCCGCCATGCTGCGCGGCCTGGGTGGTCATGCTTTCGGCCGTGACGACCCAGCCGCCGCCCATCGCCTTGTACAGGTTCACATACGACACCAGCACGCCCGCCTGCGTCTGCGTCTGGGTCAGCTGCGCGTTGAAGAGACTGCGCTCGGCATCGAGCACCTCGATATAGCTCGTATAGCCGCCTTCATAGCGCAGCCGCGCGAGGTGCGCATAGGTCGCCAGCGCCTCGACCTGCCGGCCCTGCACGTCGAACTGTTCGCGCACCTTCTGCGACGAGATCAGCGCGTCGTTGACTTCCTGGAACGCGACCTGGATCGCCTTGCGGTACGCGTACAACGCCTGCTGCTGCACCGCCTCGGCCTGCTTCACCTGTCCGACGATCGCCCCGCCTTCGAAGATCGGCTGCGCGACCGAGCCCGCGAACGACCACACGCGCGCGGGTCCCGTAAAGAGCTTCGAGAACTGCCCGCTTTGCGTGCCGAACAGCCCCGTCAACGAAATCTGCGGGAAGTACAGCGCCTTGGCCGCGCCGATCTGCGCATTCGCCGCGACCAGATCCTGCTCGGCCTGCCGCAGATCGGGACGGCGCTCCAGCAGGTCCGAGGGCAGCCCCGCCGGCACGGCGGGCGCCGCGAGTTCGGCGAGCGCGCGCCCGCGCAGGATATCGCCCGGATTGCGCCCGAGCAGCACCGAGAGCGCGTCTTCCTGCTGCGCGATCTGCGCCTCGATCTGCGGAATCACCGCGCGCGACGCCTCATACTCGGACTGGCTCTGCGCGAGCTCCATCTGCGAGACCTCGCCGCCCTTGAAGCGCAGCTCGAACACATGCACGGATTCGGCGCGGCTCGCCGTGGTCGCCTTCGCGATCTCCAGCTGCCGGTCGAGACTGCGCAGGTTGATATACGACGACGCCACCGACGACACCAGCGTCAGCACCGTGCCGCGCTTCGCCTCTTCCGTGGACAGCAGGCTCGCGCGCGCCGATTCCGTCAGACGCCGGTTGCGGCCGAAGAGGTCGATTTCCCATGACGCCGAGAGCGCCGCCGTGTACGTGTTGAACACGGGGTTCTGCACATTCGCGAGCAGCGGCGAGGATGACGTCGAGATGCGCTCGCGCCCGGCATCGAAGCCCGCGCCGACCTGCGGAAACAGCGCGGCGCGCGTCGTCACGAACTGGCCGAGGAACTGGTCGACGCGCGCGGCGGCGATCTTCACGTCGTTGTTGTTCGCGAGCGCGGTCGTGATCAGGTCGTCGAGCACCGGGTCGTCGAACTGCTTCCACCATTCGGTGTTGGCGATGTCCGCCGCGTAGTTGTCGGGGAAGCGGTAGGTGGCGGGCACGTCGAGCGGCGGGCGCGAGTAGTCCGGCCCGAGCAGGCAACCGCTCAGGGCAAGCACGCAGGGCACACAGAGAACGAGGGCGCGGCGCATGTCAGGCATCCTCGCGCGGTGCGGACGGACTGGTCGTCGGCCCACCGCCGACCTTGGGGCCGCCCGCCGACGGCGGCACCTTCGGCTCGCCCGACGCTGAACCCGGCCCTGCACCCGATCCCGGCGCAGAAGGCGGCGCATCGCCAGCCTTCTTGGCCTTCTTCTTCTCCGAGCGCTCCGACATGGTCTCCAGCACATAGAAGAACATCGGGATGAAGAACACGGCAATCGCCGTGGCCCCGAGCATCCCGCCGATCACCCCCGTGCCGATCGAATGCCGGCTGTTGGCCGACGCACCCGTCGCGATCGCCAGCGGCACGCAGCCCAGGATGAACGCCAGCGACGTCATCACGATCGGCCGCAGCCGCTCCTCGGCCGCCGTCATCGTCGCGTCGAACACCGACTTGCCCGCCTCGCGGTTGAGCACCGCGAACTCGAAGATCAGGATCGCGTTCTTCGCCGCGAGCGCCACCAGCATCGTCAGACCGATCTGGAAGTACACGTCGTTGTTCAGCCCGCGCAGCAGGATCGCCAGCAGCGCGCCGAACAGGGCGAACGGCACCGCCATCAGCACGCCGAACGGCAGGCTCCACTTCTCGTACTGCGCCGCGAGAATCAGGAACACCATGATCAGACCGAACACGAACACGAGGCCCGAGGTGCCGCCCGACTGCTTCGCCTCGAACGCCTCGCCGCTCCACGCGATGCCGTACTCCGAGGGCATCTGCGCGCCCACCTCTTCGAGCGCGCTGATCACCTGGCCGGATGCGTAGCCGGGCGCCGCATTCGCCGTGATCTTCACGGCCGGGAAGTTGTTGAAGCGCGTGATCAGGTCCGGCCCCGTCACGTAGCGCGAGGTCACCACCGACTTCAGCGGCACCATGCTGCCGTTCGCGCTGCGCACGAAGACCTGCGTCAGGTCGTCGGGCTTCAACCGGTACGACGGCTCGGCCTGCAGGATCACCTGCCACAGCCGGCTCGAACGGTTGAACTGCGACACGTACAGCGAGCCGAACATCGTCTGCATCGCGCTGTAGACGTCCTGGACGGGCACGCCGAGCGTCTCGGCCTTGTCGCGGTCCACGTCGACCAGCAGCTGCTGCGAGTTCGCATTGAAGGTCGACGTGACCCCCGTCAGCTCGGGGCGCTGCTTCGCCTTCGCGACGAAGTCGTCGACGACGGCGGCGAACTGCGCGATCGTCGCATCGCCCTTGCTCTGGATCCACATCTCCGTGCCGCCCGTGGTGCCCAGCCCCGGAATCGACGGCGGATTGAGCGGCACGACGATGCCCTCGCGGATCTGCGAGAGCGTCCTGTATGCATCGACGAGCACGGCGCGCGCGTTCTGGGTGCGGATATTGGCCGACGAATACCGGTCCTCGAAGCTCTTGAAGCCGACGAAGAACGTCGACGAGTTGTTCTTGTTCTGGCTGTCGAGAATGCTGAAGCCGTCCACCGTCGTGATGCTGCCCACGGCCGGCTGCTTCATGAAGTACTCGGACACGCGGTCCGACACCTGGCCCGTGCGATCGAGCGACGCGGCATCGGGCATGATCACGGCGCCCAGCAGATAGCCCTGGTCCTCGGGCGGCAGGAATGCAGTGGGTATGTCGCGCATCATCACGACGGCCAGCGCGATCATGCCGGCGAACAGCAGCAGCGCGACCACGAAGCGCCTGATGATCAGGCGCACGGCGCGCGTATAGCCCGCCGTCATGCGCGCGAACTGGTTGTCGAACCAGCGGAAGAAGCCCTTCTTCTCGTGATGGCCGGGCTTGAGCAGCAGCGCCGCGAGCGCGGGCGAGAGCGTCAGCGCGACGATGCCCGAGATCACCACGGAGATCGCGATCGTGATCGCGAACTGCTTGTACATCTGGCCGGTGATGCCGCCGAGAAACGCCACGGGCACGAACACCGCGCACAGCACCAGCACGATCGCGACCACGGGGCCCGCCACTTCGTCCATCGCCTGCTTGGCGGCCGTCTTCGGATCGAGCCTGTTCACCGTCATGTTGCGCTCGACGTTCTCGATCACGACGATCGCGTCGTCGACCACGATGCCGATGGCGAGCACCATGCCGAACAGCGTGAGCATGTTGATCGAGAAACCGAGCGCCTCCATGCCCATGAAGGTGCCGACGATCGACACGGGCACGGCCAGCACGGGGATCAGGGTGGCGCGCAGGCTCTGCAGGAACACGAACACGACGATCACCACCAGCACGACGGCCTCGAAGAACGTGTGCACGACGTCCGTGATCGACGCGCGCGTGAACTCGGTGGTGTCCATCGCGATTTCGTAGTCGATGCCCTCGGGGAACGACTTCTTCATCTCGGCGAGCGTGGCGCGCACCTGCTTCGAGACATCGAGCGCGTTGGCGCCCGGCTGCTGGTAGACGGCGATCACGGTGGCGGGCTTGCCCTGGAAGCGGCTGCGGATCGAGTAGTCCTTCTGCCCCAGTTCGGCACGGCCGATGTCCTTGAGCCGCACGATCGCCGCGCCGCCGCTCTGCGCGCGGATGATGATGTTCTCGAACTCGGAGGGCTCCGTCAGGCGTCCGGTGGTGGTGACCGCGAACGACTGTTCGACGGGATTGCCCGTGGGTGACTGGCCTAATCGTCCCACGGCGAACTGCTGGTTCTGGTTGGCCACCGCGCGCTGCACGTCGGCGGCCGTGATGCCCAGCTGCGCCATGCGGTCGGGGCGCAGCCAGATGCGCATCGCGTAGTCGGGCGTGCCGAAGATGCTCGACTGGTTCGCGCCAGGGATGCGCTTGAGCGCATCGAGCACGTAGACGTTCGCGTAGTTGGCGATGTAGGTGGCGTCGTAGCGCTCGGTGGGCGAGTAGATCGCGATCACCATCATGAACGCCTGCGACTTCTTCTGCACCTGCACGCCCTGGTTGGTGACCGACTGCGGCAGTTGCGGCAGCGCGAGGTTCACGCGGTTCTGCACGTCGACCTGGGCGAGTTCGGGGTTGGTGCCGATCTGGAAGTAGGCGTTGATCGTCAGGTTGCCGGTGGAGGAGCTCGACGAGCTCATGTAGATCATGTTGTCCGCGCCGTTGACCTGCTGCTCGATCGGCGCGGCGACGTTGTTGGCCACCACGTCGGCGCTCGCGCCGGGGTAGGTGGCGGAGATCGTGATCTGCGGCGGGGTAATGTCGGGGTACTGCGCAGTGGGCAGCGCGAGCATGCACAGCGCGCCGCCCAGCGTGATCACGATCGAGATGACCGAGGCGAAGATCGGCCGGTCGATGCAGAAATGGGAGATGTTCATCGGGTCGGGGTGCGCCGGATGGCGTCGGTCGTCATCGGGTCGTCGGGGCGGTCATGGGCTGGGGCGTGGCTGCGTCTGCGCCAATGTCGCGGCCGGTGCGGACGCGGCGGCGGCGCTCGCTGCAGGTGGCGCGGAGGCGGGCGTGCCAGGCGTGCCGGGCGCACCCGGCGCCGCGCTCACCACCTTGATGTGCGCATCCGACGACACACGGATCGCGCCATCGACCACCACGCGCTCGCCCGCCTTCAGCCCTTCGTTGACGAACCAGTCGTCGCCGTGCCAGTCGCCGACGTCGACCACGCGCTGATGCGGCTTCGAGTCCTGGTCGAGCACCCACACGAAGTGGCTCTTCGCGCCCTGCAGCACGGCGCGCTGCGGCACCAGCACCGCATTGGGCCGCACCGCCCCCGAGACCTTCGCGCGCACGAACTGGCCCGGCTTGAGCGTGCCCTTCGGATTGGCGAACACCGCGCGCACGAGGAAGGTGCCCGTCTGCTGGTTGAACGCGGGGTTCGCGAAGTCGATGCGGCCCTGCTGCGGATAGACCGAGCCGTCGGCCTCGATGATCGTCACGTCGAACTGGTTGTTGGCCGGAAAGCGCAGCAGGCCCTTCGCGATCTGGTCGCGGTAGCCCAGCAGTTCGTTCTCGGAGATGCTGAAGTTCACCCACATCGGGTCGAGCTGGTAGACGTAGGTGAGCAGGCCCGACTGGTTCGGCGTCACATAGCTGCCGTCCTGCACGCGCGCGAAGCTGGAGAGGCCCTTGAGGGGCGAACTGATCGTGCAGTAGCTCAGGTTCAGCTCGGCCGTGCGCACCTCGCCCTGCGCGGCGATCACGGCGGCTTCGGCCTGCTTCTCGTTGCCCGTGGCATCGTCGAGGTCTTTCTTGCTCAACGCGTTCTGCGCGGCCAGCGGAATCACGCGGGCGAGGTTCTGCTTGGTGACGAGCAGGCGCGCCTGCTGCTGCGCGAGCGCGCCCTTGGCCGACTGCAGCGCGGCTTCGAACGGCTTCTTGTCCATCACGAACAGCACCTGGCCTTCCTTGACGAGCGAGCCTTCCGTGTACATGCGCCGCTCGAGAAAGCCATCCACGCGGGCGCGGATTTCCACTTCGCGCGAGCTTTGTGTCTGCGCGGTGAACTCGAAGTCGACGGGCGTTTCCTGCTGATGCACCGTCACGACGGTGACCTCGATGGTCGGGCGTGGGGGTTCGGTGGGGGCTTTTTTGCAGGCGGTGAGCGATGCCAGTGCCAGCAGCGCGAGAGGCATCAGCAGCCGCCTGCGCGCCGGACGTTGACTCATAGCAAGACCGAAACAGTTCGATCGCCAATACGACAAAGACGCCATGAGCGCCTCCCCATTCAAGCTCATACGTGCCGTGTATCACGCGACAACACGAGCGCGCGCTCGCGCGCCGCGGCAGCCAGGTTCGAATTGTGTTGACGGGCCAAAACATCCAGTCGCCTGGCTGCTTCGAAGGTCTCCTTCGCGCCGTCACCGTGTTCGCCGCTGGGCGGGAGAACAGCGAATGCGCGGGTCCGCAATGTTGCGCGGCATGTCGGCGCACACGCCGCGACCGAAAGCGCGGGCTTCACGCAGCGAGTATCTGGCAACGGCTCGGCCCGCACCATTGGACTTTGGTCCAATACCGATCCCCGGAATCGTGCATTACGCTGAACAGAACGCTGGACGCCTGATGCGACCCATACG
>Ga0102592_1003573_pt1 | contig 11526 bp, 13 predicted proteins | sample AraplaCol_mMF_r2_FD_76861 | JGI IMG/M metagenome (GOLD analysis project Ga0102592, IMG submission 76861) | Arabidopsis root microbial communities from North Carolina, USA - plate scrape MF_Col_mMF_r2 (SPADES assembly) (version 2) | ecosystem: Host-associated > Plants > Roots > Endosphere... | reverse complement strand
TTGGGATGGATCTGGCACTGATCTCGTCAACGCCGCCTCGCCTTACTTCTGCATGAACGACGCCCAGCGCTTCTCGGCGGCCTCTCCGGCCGGCGAGGACCACCACGCGTAGGACATCAGCGCCTGCTTGGCCGCATTGGCCGGCTCGCTCGGCAATTGCGCCGCGCGCTCGGGCTTGATCACGCTGGTCTCGAACGCCTTGGGATTGCCCGGACCATAGTCAATGTGCAGCGGCAAATTGGCCTGGTGCACGGGATCGACCGCCTCGTTGAGGAATTTTACCGCCGTGTCGAGATTCGGTGCACCCTTGAGGATGCAGAGCGAGGTGCTCTGCAGGATGCCCTGGTTATAGGTGAACGACACCTTGGCGCCTTCCTTGGCGACCGCGCTGACGCGGCCGTTCCACGCCATCTCCATGTCGACCTCGCCGTCGTTGAGGAGCTGCGCCGACTGCGCGCCCGAGGTCCACCACACCGTGATGTGCGGCTTGATCTCCTCCAGCTTCTTGAAGGCGCGGTCGACGTCGAGCGGATAGAGCTTGTCGGGCGCGACGCCGTCGGCCATCAGCGCGGCCTCGAGCGTGGCGAACGGGTGGTTGCGCAGCGCGCGGCGGCCCGGGAATTTCTTCACGTCCCAGAAATCCGCCCAGTTGCTCGGTGCGTCCTTCGGAAAGGTCTTCTGGCTAAAGGCCAGCACGCTGGAATAGAACTCGTAGGACACCGAATAGGGACTGCGATAGGCTTCCGGCATCGCCGCACCGTTCGGAATCTTGGAGAAATCGAGCTTCTCGATCAGGCCCTGCTCGCCGCCACGCAGGCAATTGCCGGTCGGCGTGTCGACCACGTCCCAGATCGGCTTGCCGCTGCCGACCTGCGTCTTGATCGCGGGCCAGGCGTCGGGAATGGAGTCCTGGTTGATGGTGATGCCGAGCTTCTTGGCGGAGGGATCGAGGATCGCCACCGTCTGCGCCTGCTGATAGGCGCCGCCCTGCGAGACGAAGGTGATCTGCTCTGCGGCGTCAGCCGCGGTGCCGCCGAGCGCAAGCACGCCAAGCAGCGCGCAGCCAAGTTCGAAATTCCGTTTGGTGTTCATCATCGCCTCCTCCTTCGCCAAAATGAGCTTACCTGCCGATCGCATCGAGAAACTGGTACCAGCCGGCGACCACGCGCACGGCGGGCTCGCGCAGCGGATAGAACGGAATGGTTTTCATGCGCCTGACATCGAGCAGACCGACGTCAGGCGACTCACCGCGCACGAGAGCCGCGAGATAGCGCCCCATCAGGCTCGACATCGCAACGCCGGCGCCGTTGTAGCCCATCGAGACCAGCGTGCGATCGTCCAGCCGGCCGATATGCGGCACCGAGTCCAGCGTCATCGCGACGAGGCCGGACCATTTGAATTCGAGCGGAATGTCGGCGAGATCGGGGAAGATGCCGACCATCGCCTTGCGCAAGGCGTCGAAGGCGGCCTGCGAGTCCTGCTTGCCGAAGGCGCCGCGGCCACCGAAGATGACGCGGTTGTCGACCATGCGGAACCAGCGCATCATGCGCTTGGTTTCGGTATAGGTTCGCCCGGTCGGCATCAGTTTTCCCGCGAGATTGCGTGGCAGCTTTTCCGTCGCGACCATGGCGCTGCGGAACGGAATCAGCGTGCGTTGCATGTGCGCGGTGGCGGCGGTCAGATCCGAATAGCTGTTGGTCGCGATGATCGCCTGCTTGGCGCGCACCGCGCCTTGCGGCGTCTCGGCGACGATGCCGTCCTTGTCCCGGCGGAGCTTGACCACCGGCGATTCCTGGAAGATCGGCACCCCGCGGCCGGCCACGCCCTCGGCGAGACCACGCAGATAATTCAGCGGATGGATGCCGCCCGAGCCGGGATTGAGCACGCCGCCGACGAAGATGTCGGAGCCGGTCTCCTCGCGCACGCCGTCCTTGTCGAGGATGCGGACCGCTGCAGAGCCCATCTCGCGCGTCATCCAGTTGGCCTCGTCGATCGCGGCCCGGAGCGTCGCCTCGTTGTGTGCGGCCTTGACCTGGCCGGTGCGCGTCAGGTTCGCGCCGGCGATGCCATATTCGGAGACGAGCTCCTCGACCATGTCGGTCGATTCATGCGCGATCTCGTACATGCGCTTCGCCATGGCGCGGCCGTGGGCGGCATCGACTTCGCGGAACGACAGGCGGAATTTCGCGGTGATGACGCCGCCGTTGCGTCCGCTCGCGCCCCAGCCGGGGCGGTTCGCTTCCAACACGACGGGCGACAGGCCGCTCTTGGCGATGTGATGCGCCGCGGACAGACCGGTATAGCCCGCGCCGACGATCACCACATCCGCCTGCTGCTCGCCAGACAGCACGGGATAGGCGCGCGCCGGATTCGCCGTGGCTTCCCACAGCGAATTGACCGGTGGCAGCGCGCGCCAATCCCGTGTCATGGCCGCGCTCATCTAGGCCGCCGGCCCGATCGCGGCGTCGGCGAGCGCCTTCAGGGTCGGGTAATGGAAGTCCGGCTTGGTCAGCGTCTCCACCGCCGGCGTGCCGCCGAAGCCGGCGATGCCCTGACGTCGCTCGATCCAGCACACCTTGTAGCCGAGCTTCCGCGCGATCCCGATGTCGTGATACTGGCTCTGCGCCACGTGCAGGATGTCCGACTGCTTGTAGCCGAAGGCGGACTGGCGGCCCTTGTTATAGGCGAAGAATTCCGGATTCGGCTTTGCCACGCCGGTGTCGTCGGCGCAGACGGTGTCGTCGAAGGGATTGCCGAGCGCATGCGCGTAAGCCGACAGCGCGACGCGGTCGGCATTGGTCATCGCGACCAGGCGGAACCGGGTGCGCAGGCGCTTGAGCGCCTCGACCGAATCCGCGAACGGCCCCCAGCGCAGCACCGCGAGCTGGAAGGTGTCGCAAGAGGCGTCGTCGGAAGGCAATCCGAGCTCCTTGGCGAGATGGCGATAGACGTGGAACATCGCCTCGCTGGAACGCTCATAGTGCTTGTCGCGGCCACGCTTGTAGGGCTCGAAAATCTGATCGTCGCTGAGCTCGGCCGGCGTCTTGCCCGAGATCTTGCGCACTGCATCGATGACGCCGGTCTCGAAATCGATCAAGGTGCCGACGACGTCGAAGGTGAGAACCTTGAAATTGCTGAACGCGGCTTGGGTCCACAGGTCAGTTTCTTCTTTCGGTTGGACAAGGATTTGGTTCAGTCCACCCTGGGCACGACGATGGTGTCCTCGGGGTGAAGGGTGACGGTGAGGCGGCCGCCGAGCGGCGGGATGCGGCTGTAGGCCTGGTGGTAGCTCGGCTGGCGCAGGCTGAGCGCGAGGCCGCCTTCGAGCGCCAGGAAGATGCGCAGGCTTTCGCCCTGATAGACGATGTCGGTGATCGTGCCGGTCAGCCGGTTGCAGGCGGCATCCTGCGCGCCGTCGTCGATCAGGAGCTTTTCACTGTGCACGGCGAGCATCAGGGCATCGCCGTCCGGAATGACGCGGGCGCTGCGCAAGAGAGCATTGCCGAGCGCGACGCTGGAGGCATCGACGCGGCGAACGGGAAGCATCGTCGCCTCGCCGATGAAGCTCGCGACGAAGGAATCGGCGGGATGGTCGTGCAGCCGCTCGGGCACGTCGATCTGGATCAGCCGGCCGTCCTTCATCACGGCAACGCGGTCGCTCATGGTCAACGCCTCGCGCTGGTCATGGGTGACGTAGATGATGGTGGCCTGGATGCGCTTGTGCAGCGCGCGCAGCTCGATCTGCATGGATTCGCGGAGCTGCTTGTCGAGCGCGGAGAGCGGCTCGTCCATCAGGATCAGGCGCGGCTCGAAGATCATGGCGCGTGCAAGCGCGACGCGCTGGCGTTGGCCGCCGGAGAGCTGCGCAATGCCGCGCTCCTCATAGCCGGCGAGGCCGACCATGCCGAGCGCCGCGCGCACCTTGTCCGGCCATGAGGATTTCGGCAGGCGCCGCGCGCGCAACGGAAAGGCGACGTTCTCGCCGACGCTCATATGCGGGAACAACGCGTAGTTCTGGAAGACCACACCGATGTCGCGCTTGTGCGGCGGCATGTAGGTGACGTCGCGGCCGCCGAAGAGAATCGTGCCCGACGTTGGAAGGATGAATCCACCGAGAATACCGAGCAGCGTGGTCTTGCCGGAGCCGGAGGGGCCGAGCAGGGAGACGAATTCACCGGCGCCGACCGTGAGCGAAACATCATCGAGCGCGCGGACGGCGCCATAGGCCTTGCTGGCAGACCTGATCTCGACGCTTTCCGCTCGCTTGTCCAACGATCGACCTCGCCATGTCCCCAGCTGGCGTGCCTCGCTGCGCGCCATAAGCCTGCTTTATAGACAGAGTGCTCGCTGCAACCATGGCGGAAGCGTCCGCTGCACCACATCGTCGCTCTGAGCCGCTGTCTTTTGGCTGTCATGTCGATGACACCAGACTTGCGAAAACTCGGCAATTGCCAAATTCTCACCGTGCTCATAACATGACGTTATGCCCGAGCTCCGCCGCATGCTGCCATCCAGCAACGCCCTGTTCGTCTTTGACGCAGCGGCGCGCAACGGCAGCTTCACCGCAGCGGCGGCGGAATTGAACGTGACGCAGCCGGCGGTGAGCCGGATGCTCGGCCAGTTCGAGGAGCATCTCGGCGTGCGCCTGTTCGATCGCAAGGCAGGCCGCGCCGTGCTTACCGAGGAAGGCGAACTCCTGTATCGCCGCGTGCTCGACGGCTTCCGCAGCATCGAGAGCGGGCTTGTCGAAATCGAGCGGCGCCGCAAGGGCACCGAGACGGTGACTCTGTCGGTCTCCTCCGCCTTTACCACGCACTGGCTGATGCCGCGCATCGACAAGCTGCAGAAACAGTTTCCGCAAGTCGACCTGCGCTTCCAACTCATCTCCGGCGCGTTGCGCGGACCGGTCGAGAATGTCGATCTCGGCATGCGCTTCCGCGATCGCGACGAACCGTCGTCCGACGGCACACTTGTGATGAAGGAAGTGATGCTGCCGATGTGCAGCCCCGGCTATCTCGGGGAGACCGATCCTGCCGAGGGCAACACCATCATCCGTCTCGCCGAGACGCCGGGCGACTGGGCCGCGGATTACGCATCGCTTCTGACCGGGCGCCGCGGCGCAGCCAAGGGGCTGAGCTTCACCGATTATGCCGTTGTCGTGCAGGCCGCTCTGCTAGGTCAGGGCATCGCTCTCGGCTGGATGACGGTGACCTCGCATTGGCTACTGACCGGCGCACTGGTGCCGGCCTCCGATACACTGACCATCACACGCCGACTCTGCGAGTTTCTGCCACCCCGCAACCGGCCCATGCGGCCCATCGCCGTCGAAATCCGGGATTGGATCATCGCGCAGATGCGAAAAGAGATGACCGCGATCGACCGGCAGTATCCGCAACTTGGATTGATGTCGGCCTGCTATGGCGTGAGCCTTGCCTAATTGGCGAAAGGCAACAGGTTCGCTTCGCCTCACATCGGCCGTCTGGCGGCCTGCACTTCGACGAACTCGGCGTCGGGATGGCTGACGATGGTGGCGACCCAGATGCCGCTGATGATCAGCGACCAGGCGGTGTCCCAATAGATCCAAAACACGAGCCAGCCTCCGTCTTCGTCTCACGCGTCATCTCACGCGCCCGCAGAGCCCAGATAACGGCACCGCGGTGCCGCCGTTCCCGACGCGAGGCGCGGCACGACCGCGCGGCGAGGCGCTATTTGGATTTAGTCTGCGGCGATGCGCGGTCGGTTTGACCGGTGTGGCGCTTTGCCACGACGTCTTCATCGCGCTCGCCTTCCTGCGGGCGCGGCGGCGACTTGGGCTGGCCCTTCTGGCCGCCATGCTTGCCACCCATGTCGGGCTGGCCTTCGAGATCGTTTTCGCGGGGCATGCGGGATCAATGCGCTGGCGCGGCATTGGTTCGCAACGCGCCTGCCGTTTTCGGCTGTGAACGAGTTCATAGGATTGCCGCGGTTTGCAGTGCACGATCCGGATGCCCGTGACATTCACGACACCGACGGATTCGGCCTGATGCGGAAGCGGCTCATCGCCTGGACCTTCCTGACCTCCGCCCTGGTCGCGGTGACCATCTGGACCGTGCTCGGACCGCCTGTCCCTCCGTCCGGCCCGCATCTGCCCTCCCGGACGGCTTCCGTGCGGTAGCCTCTGGGCGACCGATCCAATTTCGGCATCGATTGATCCCAATTGGAATTTGGTGCGGCGGCACGGTGCCCGCTATCCTCATGGGCAAAACGACAAGGAAGCGACCCGGCCTTCAGGAGGAGCCCATGTTGAGACCGACCCAACGCATCGCGTCCAAAGCGCCGCGCGCTGCGATCGCCACCACCCTGTTCGCAACCCTCACCCTCATTTCTGGAGTCCACGCCGGCATGGCCGAGACCTTCGCCTATGTCGGCAACGCCGACAGCAACGATATCAGCGTGTTCAAGATGACCGCGGGCGGCGAGATGACGCCCGTGCAGACGGCCGCCTTCAAGGGCGTCGACAAGCCCGGCTCCTCGACGCCGCTTGCGATCACGCCCGACCACCGCGTGCTGATCGCCGGTGTGCGCTCGCAGCCCTTCCAGGCGGTGAGCTTCGCGATCGATCCCAAAACCGGCCAGCTCAGCCATATCGGCAACGGGCCGCTCGCCGACAGCATGGCCAATATCGCGATCGACCACAGCGGCAAATTCCTGTTCAGCGCCTCCTATGGCGGCAACAAGGTGGCGCTGAATCCGCTTGGCGCAAACGGCGTCGCCGGCGAGCCGAAGCAGGTGATCCCGACCGGGCTGAATGCGCACGCGTTCCTGCCCTCGCCAGACAACCGCTTCGCGTTCGCGACCAATCTCGGCTCCGACCAGGTGCTGGCCTTTGCGTTCGACGCCGCGACCGGCTCGCTGACGCCGAGCGATCCACCGGCCCACAAGGTGCCGGAGAAATCGGGGCCGCGGCACTTCGTATTCCACCCCAATGGCAAGTTCGTCTATCTCCTCCACGAGCTGAACGGCGACGTCGCCGCCTTCGCCTATGAGGCCAAGAGCGGCGCCTGGGACGAGATCCAGCGCACCACGGCGCTGCCGGAGGGCTTCGGCGGAAAACCATCTGATAAGAAGCCTTGGGCCGCCGACATCCACATCACCCCGGACGGCCGCTTCCTCTACGCTTCCGAGCGCACCACCCACACGCTCGCCGCCTACAAGGTCGATGCGGCCAGCGGCAAGCTGACCGCGATCGGCAGCGTGCCGACCGAGAAGCAGCCGCGCGGCTTCAACATCGATCCCTCCGGCCGCTACCTCGCGGCGGTCGGTGAGCTCTCCGACAGCATGACGGTCTATGCGATCGACCAGAGCAGCGGCGCGCTGGGCAAGCTGAAGTCCTATCCTACCGGCAAGAAGCCGAACTGGGTGGAGTTCCTGGACCTGCCGTGAGCAGGGTGACCCTGCAAATTTGGGCACTGTCGTCTCCAAATCGTCATGGCCGGGCTTGTCCCGGCCATCCACGTCTTTGCCCGCGGCCCTGAGAACATGGATGCCCGGGACAAGCCCGGGCATGACGACCTTTCGTGGAGGCGCAGGTGCGATCACGCCGCTGCCCAGGACAGGGGCAGGCCGACCTACGTAATCATCCGTAATTTCGGAGAGCGCGCCTTCTCGTCATATCAGGGTCATGGACCGTCAGATCGTCTTCAAATGCCCTCAGACCGGCATGAACGTGCAGCATCGGCTCGGCGACGAGTCGACCGGCCGTACGCATGAATCGGTGTCCTGTCCGGCCTGCGCGCGGCTGCATTTGATCGACCGGGCCAGCGGCAAGCTGCTGGGCGAGCGCCGCCGCTGACGCGCCGCTTACGGCCGCCCCCCGACCTGCCCGGTCACTTGCCCCGTGACGTCTTCGACGTGATGCAGCAGATAGACCAGATGGCCGGTGGTGTCGTGGATCGGCGAGTTGATCGGCTGCCAATGGCGCTCGATGAAGGCGCCGTCGGGATCCCGGATGTCGTAGCGCTGGACCGCCATGGCATGCGCCTGACCGGTTTCGCCGACGATCCTCAAGCTGCCGTAGAGATTGCTGACGCCATCGGCGAGCGGATCGTCGGGATTGTCAGGGAATATCTCGAACAGCGATCGACCGACGATGTCGGCGCGGCCGGTCAAGGTCGCGGCTGCATAGGCATCGTTGACGTCGACGATCAGCAGGCCCGGCCCGGGGTCCAGCAGCATATAGGGATGCGAAGAGGCATCGAATTCGGGCTGGAATTGCCGCCGGATCGCGTCGGCGTCACCGTGCTGCCGCCGGCGCTGTTCGAGCGGCGTCGTATCGGCCCCTGATGCGGCCGAGTTCAGCAGCGCCAATTGGCGTTTCGCCGATGCCAGCAGTGCGCGCACGGTGTTCTGCACCGTCGGATCGGCCGTTTCATGGAGCAGGCGCTCGAAATGAACGATATTCTGCTCGCAAACGAACCGTTGCATCCCACCTCAACCACGAGCTGCGCGGCGGTCATGCCGCGTCATTCTGATCATAGTCCCTTACAGGCGGCTCAGGCCGATGAGAATACCGTGATGGCCGGCACCTTGGGAGTAGGGCCGGCAACGGCACTCGCTCATGAAAAGCGAACCTGTTGTTCAATCCCGCGACTAATCAAAGACTTGCCGCGACGGAGCAGCGGCGGCGTGGCATCCTCTTTTGGGACAACGCTGCCGTAGTCCGCGCCCCTGCCATCTGCTATCGATTGGAAGCATAGCTCCCGTGGAATTTCCGATGCGTCATTTGCCCCGTGCCGTTGTTCGAAGCCTGTGTCCCGTCGCCGTCGCCGGCGTGCTGGTCCTCGGTCAATATCCGGCCCGAGCTGCCGATGAGGACGCGCCCAAGGGGCCGGCCGTCACGGTGCTGAAAGTCGCAAAATCCTGCTTCTCCGACATCGTCGAGGCCACCGGCACGATCATCGCGCGGGAGGAAACCTCGGTGCGGCCCGAGCGTCCGGGCCTGAAGGTCACGGACGTGCTGGCGGAAGCCGGCGACACCGCTACCGCCGGCCAGGTGCTGGCGCGGCTGGCGCTGCCCGAGGGCGGCACGCTGCAGGTCACCGCACCGGTGGCGGGCGTGATCGCGACGTCGACCGCCCAGATCGGCAATTTCGCCTCGGCCAAGGGCGAGGCGCTGTTCACGATCGTGGCGCGCAGCGAATACGATCTCGTCGGCCTGGTGGCGACCACCGACATGCGCAAGCTCGCCGTCAATCAGCCGGCAACGGTCCGGATCGCCGGCGCTGGCGACATCGAGGGCAAGGTGCGCCGCATCGGTCCGACCGTCGAGCCGAACATCCAGCAGGGCATGGTCTATATCGGCATCTCCTCGCAGAAGCGGCTGCTGCTGAAGGCGAGCGGACGGGCGCTGATCAAGACCGGGCAGAGCTGCAACGTCGCGGTGCCGCTGACGTCAGTGCAATATTCCTCCGCCGGCACCGTGGTGCAGGTGATCCGCCGCAACCGGGTCGAGACCAAGCGTGTCGAGGTCGGATTGATGTCGGGCGGCAATATCGAAATCCGCGACGGCCTCAATGAAGGCGATGTCGTCGTCGCCCGCGCCGGCGCGCTGTTGCGTGAAGGCGATCCCGTGCGTCCGGTGATGGCCGCGGAAGCGGCGAAGTAGCCTCTCGACAACTCTCGTGTCCCGGACGCGCTGCAGCGTGTAACGCTGCTGCGCACGGGACCCATCTCGCCGCAAAAAACACCCAAAATAATGGGCCCCGGCTCAGCGTCGCATCATCACATGATGCGCCGCGTCCGGGGCACGGGACGTCGCGGGACTTACGAAAAACCTAACCGCCGGCTTCGCCGAAATGGACGTCTTCGAGCAGCGAGGACGAGACGGTCGGGACCTGATCGCCTTCGCTGGCGCGGGAGATGGCAACGCGGGTCTTGTTGAAGACGCTTTCGGCGCTGCCCTTGGCGTTGAGGTTGTTGAGGAACTCGCTGACCAGCACGCTGTGCTCGCCCTTGCCGTCGTCGACGACCTTGCCGGGCGAGGCCGAGGTGAGGATCAGCGCATTGTCGGACGCGCTGATCGGCGCGAGGCCGTGGCTGTAGGAGCGGAAGCGGCGCTCGTAAGGATTACGGCGGGACGCGTCGACGACGACGAGCTTGGCCTTGGCGCCCTGCTCCTTCATCATGTCGAGCACGCTGTCGATGGAGACACCCTGGCGGCGAACGTCGCTTTCCTTCCAGATCGCGGCATCGACCGGCAGCATGTAGCTCTCGCGGCCGGCCTGCACGCCATAGCCGCCGAAGAACAGCATGACGACGGTGTCGCGCTTGATCCGGGACTTCAGGCGGCTGACGGCGCGGACCATGTCGTCCTTGGTCGCGTCTTCCACCATGTCGACGTCAAAGCCGTTCTTGCGCAGGGACGAGGACAGCGCGCGGGCGTCGTTGATCGACTGCGTCAGCGGCGCGCTGGCGTCGGGATAGTGTCCGTTGCCGATGACGAGGGCGAGGCGCGAGGACTGGCCGATCGAGCCGGTGATCTGGTCGGTCGAGACGGCCTTGGCGGCATCGATCGCACGCATGTTGAGAGCAGCATGGGCGCCGATCACCAGCGAGACCGTGCCGATGAGGGCCGCGGCCACCGCGATGGTGCGTCGGGAAAGGTCGAGCTGCTTTACATTCATCTCGGTTCGTTTCCTGTGCCAAAGACCAGCCAAGCACGCGCACACTGTTTGAGTAGCGCGATAGCGTCTTTAGGTTTGAGGGATTGGCCGGGGATGTGCCCCCGAATTGCGCGCAATTTGCGGCGCCGCACCAAACAAACCTTTAACCGGATATAGGAGCCCGGGCAATAGATTGCCTGAGATTTGATCTAAGACGCTGAAAATACTAAATAATCTCTCCGTCAAATTTCTGAGCTTCGGCGCTTTCCCCGTAGCTTTCCGGAGATGATCTTGCAGTTCTCATGCCTGCTTTTCCGTGACGCCCATCACATTTGTTTTTCCCGCGAATCCGGGTAGCCTTTTCAACGACTTGCAAGGGGGTGGCGCGTGGGGAGCGCGCTGGCCGGCCCCCGGCCAAAACCCGCTAAAGTCCCCGCGACCAGGTATTTCATGAACTTTCATTATTTCGCCGGCGCCGCCTGCCGGGCGCTGCTGGCGCCAAAGGACGGCCCCTCGCTTTACGATGTCTGCGATCCCGTATTATCGGGCCCAGCCAGTGGCGATCCGCATCTGGCCAAGTTCTACAAGACCGCGCTCGGCAATCCCGCGCTGCGGGTGCTGCTGCGGCGGGCCGGGCTGCCCGAGCTGCGCGACGAGGCCCGCCTGACGGCGCTGCGGCAGGCGCTGGCTCACGCCCGCGACGAGGCCGAACCCGACTGGGCGGCGGTCGGCCAGCCGGTTGCCGATCTCGTCGACAGCATCGCGCTCGACCATCCCCGGCCCCCGCCGGCGATGTTCACCGGCTCGGCGCCGCCAGAGGCGCAGATCGACGGCGTGATCCGACTGCGCGCAGCATCTGCTCGGCTCCTACCGCAAGCACGGCTTC
>Ga0102592_1003568_pt1 | contig 11543 bp, 10 predicted proteins | sample AraplaCol_mMF_r2_FD_76861 | JGI IMG/M metagenome (GOLD analysis project Ga0102592, IMG submission 76861) | Arabidopsis root microbial communities from North Carolina, USA - plate scrape MF_Col_mMF_r2 (SPADES assembly) (version 2) | ecosystem: Host-associated > Plants > Roots > Endosphere... | reverse complement strand
GTACTTTGTTGTCATCCAGTCCTACCTGGATCTGGATGGTGGATACTTTACCCATATCAGTTTTTTTTCTTTCAGAGGGCAAAAATAGGGTTTAATGCGCTGATGTACTAATTAGCTGATCAAAGAGCAGTGCCGCACTATGATCCCATGATCCCGGAAGAGGGAGTGCCTCCATGTTGTTCAGCAGGCGGGTGCGCAGCTGCTCGTCCTTGTAAAGCAGGCCCAGTTTGTCTGCCAGGTCTTCCAGGTTTTGCGGGTCGGTATACAGCACGGCGTCTTTTCCGGCTTCCCGGGCCGCCGATCCGTCTATCGCAATCACGGGTACCTGGCACCGGATAGCGGCGTATATGGGCAAGGCCACCCCGGCCGTACGGGTGGGATACACCATCGCGTAGGCGGCAGCCGTGAGCTTAGCCAGGGCAGGCTGATCTGCCTCCTGCAACCAGATCACATCCTGGCGGAATTTATAGGTACGCAGGCTGGCGGCTATTTCCTGACCAGCCTCTGTGGCCCTGCCCGCCAATACCAGCTTCATATTGGAACGCAGGCGGCGTTTAAAGGCCGAAAAAGCCTTTAACAGGGGTGTGATATTGTTACGGGGATGTAAGGCGGCTGTCGCAATAAAGTATTCCACCCCATCGGTATATTCCTTCTTTACGGCTTCCCGCTCGTCCCAGGACAGGGGCCGGTAGCTTTCATGGATAGCGGCAGGCAATATGCTCAGCTTAGCCGCGGTGGCAGGGGCATACTGCAGCAGCTCCTGCTCCAGGCTTGCAGAGGGCACCAGTACTTTGGCGGCTTTGGCCAGGTACTTAAGCGTTTGGCGTTGCAGAAAACGCTGCCAGTTAAGCGGTTCCCCGATCACTTCATGCAAAAAGGAAAGGTCCCTGATGAAGAGCAGGGAGGGTATCGTACTGCGCAAAGACACACGGCCGTCCATAGCCAGGAATACATCCGGACGGTAGCGTTTCATGGCCCGGGGCAGCTGCCATTGCAGCCACCATTGGCGGCGCCAGAGGGAAGCAGCTTTGAGCGGCACCTCTACTGCCGTTGCATTGGCCGGAAGCGCCAGCTGCGGGGGGGCCGGCCGGTCAAAAAAGAAGATAAATGAGTGCTCCGGGTGCTGCAAACACATCCGCAGTGTTAATTCCGTACAGGCGTTGGCTGTATCGGCGGGCGAATCCAGGCTGATGCCAATTGCGCTTACTCCAATTATCATGGGCGCAAAAATAGGCATTAGTTAGTAGTGGATCACCAGGGGGTATGTGGAAGGTATATGGAAGGTAAGTGGAGGGTATATGGAAGGTACGTTGCAAAAAAGATCCATGCCTATGGCATGGATCTTCTATATTGAAAATCAATTTCCTGTATTACTGATCCGCCTTATTCGTGATCCAGAACTCCTTGATGATCTTGTTGTTCGGATTACTGATAGAGCTGATGGTAACCGTCACCTTTACGGTACGGATCGGCGGAAGGTCCTTCAGGTTAATAGTAATGTTCTTACTCTTTACCGGTGAAGGAATAGGATCCTGCGGTATGTTCTGGCCACCCGGGTCTGTCACTACTACCACGGTAACGGATACGCCGCTGGCAGGCAGCTCAGACGTAACGTTAGCGGTAAAAGAATAGGTTGGGCCGGGAGCAGCGGTATAGTTGCCTTCCTGTACGCCATCCAGGGATGATGTTAGCTGTACTTCCTGGGGGGGAGGATTATCTCCGCCAGAGCCTTTTTTCTTTTTACAGGCGGTTACGGTGATTAACAACAGTGCACAGCAGGCTAAAAGATATGATCTGATAGGCATAGTCTTTCAAAGGATTTGCATAAAATTATATTAAATTATAATACTAAACAAGGATAACTGATGAGTTAATACGAAGATACGATCATTGTTTTACATCCATCGCATCTCTCAGGCCATTGCCTAAAAGGTTGAAGGCCAGCACCATCAGCATTATGGCCACGCCAGGGGCCAGCGCCAGCAGCGGGTTGTGGGTGATGATGAAGTTGTAATTCTCTTTGATCATCAGACCCCAGGAAGGCTGGGGCGGTTGTACCCCTACTCCCAGGAAACTGAGGCCCGCCTCTACCACAATGGCAGTGGCAAAATTGCCTGCCGCTACTACCATTACGGGTCCCAGAATATTGGGCAGAATGTGCTTTACGATGATGCGTGCATGGCCGTATCCCAGGGCGCGGGCAGCTTCCACAAACTGCAGTTCACGGATACTAAGCACCTGTCCGCGGATGATGCGCGCCACTCCTACCCACATCGTAAGCCCTACTGCAATGAATACCTGCCAGAATCCTTTGCCCAGGGCTAATGTAATGGCAAATACCAACAGCAGGGTGGGTACAGACCAGATCACGTTGATCAGCCACATCACCAGATCGTCTGCCCAGCCACGAAAGTAACCGGCCACGGCGCCTAACAATACACCGATACTTAGGGATATGAGCACGGCGATACAGCCTACGCTCAGGCTTACACGGGTTCCGATCAGCAGGCGGCTGAGAATGTCGCGGCCAAAACGGTCGGTCCCCAGCCAGTAAGTTTTCGTAAGGATACGCTCTTTTATGATCTCCTGTTGTATAACCTGCAGCGGCTCCTGCAGCGGCTGATCACGCCCGTACCAAACGGTAGACAGGCTGTAGCGCTCAGGGATCGTGGTCTCTTCATCCGCATATTTCTGTACTATGATATCATTTCCTTCAAAGCGGTATTGGCGTATAGGGACGTACGTTAGCGCTGCTTCTTTTCCATAGAGCAGGCGCGGAAAAAACCCGGTGTGCTCAGCCGGGCGGTCCTTGTGTATTGCCAGCATGGTGATATGGAAGCCCGGGCGCTGGCCGCTGATCTCCAGCACCATGCGGTTGGCATAAGGCGTGGAGTCTGGCGCTATCCAATAGGCGGCGATGCTCACCAGTACGGCTAATGCAATAAGACAAAGCCCCGCCATTGCGCCTTTGTTGCGCTGCAGGCGCTTCCATGCCTGGCGGCTGAAAGAAGAGCGGATATTGTCTGGGCCATTGGACATTAACTAAGTGTTAGCTGGTCAGAAAATTGAGCATTTAAGTTAAAAAATATATATCATTGCCGAACGGCAAGTTACAAACTATGCGGACATTCATTCACCTATGAACACACAAACACATTCATCTACCGGCTTTGAACGTTTCTTTGTTGCAGTGGCAAAAAAACTGTCTTCAGTACCGGCGAAATATCTTTTCGGGTTCTTTATCCTGCTGGCCATCGGCATATCCTGCCATTCCTGGTTCAGCTCTCAGGATATGGCGCAATGGACAAGGTATAACAACTATGTGATCTTTAAACAATCGTTCTTTCACCTGATACATTCGCAGGACCTGTACCCGGAATATCCTGCTGAACATTACGATATGTATAAATACAGCCCTTCATTCTCCCTGTGGATGGGCATCTTTGCATGGCTGCCAGACCTGCCGGGCCTGATCTTTTTTAACCTGGTGAACATCCTGGTGTTCATTATTGCGCTGCGCAAACTGCCGTTCACCAAACCCAGACTGAGCCTGTTCCTGTTCTTCATACTGATAGAGGCGATGATCTCGCTGACCAGCTCACAAACCAATGTGCTGATTGCCGGTCTGCTGATACTGGCCTGGCATTTCATGGAAGAAGATAAAGTGTGGTGGGCAGCCTTAATGGTAATGATCACCATCTACATCAAGATATTCGGTATTGTGGCGCTGGCGCTGTTCCTGCTGTATCCTTCCAGGTGGAAGGCGGCTGTGGCTACCATTTTCTGGGCGGTAGTACTTGGACTGATGCCGCTGCTGGTGATAACGCCCGGGCAGCTGCAGTTCCTGTACAAAAGCTGGGGACATTTGTTAACAATGGATCATGGTGCATCTACAGGTGTATCGCTGTATGGATGGTGGCGTACCTGGTTTGGGTTTAATATGAACAAACAGGTGTTTGTACTGATAGGAGCGGTGTTGTTCTGCTTACCGCTGCTACGGTTTAAAGAATGGGCGCAGCCTTTGTTCAGGTTGCATATATTGGCATCAGTGCTGATATGGGTGGTGATATTTAATCATAAGGGGGAATCTCCTACGTATATTATTGCGATGACGGGTGTGGGCATCTGGTATTTTACACAAAAGCAAAAAGGGATGAACCTGGCCTTGTTGCTACTGGCCCTGGTGTGTACATCGTTTTCGTCTACTGATCTTATTTTTCCGTATAAGCTGGCGAGGACTTATGTGGAGCCGTTTGCGGTGAAGGCGGTGTTTTGTTCGCTGGTATGGTTTAAGCTGGTGTGGGATTTAATGCGGGGGACGGGAGAGGCACAATTGGCGGAGCCGCTTCCCGCTTAATTCACGCGACGGCCCTTCCATTGGTAGGAGCCGAATTTACCCAGCCAGCCGGCTATAACAATGTAAGGGATGTGAAACAGTTGTCCGGGAATCACCCAGCCCAGGAATTTGGTTTTGCCAAAGAAGCGGGCAATAGGGAACATAAAGCATAACTCTGTTACGATCTTGAATAAAAGGGAGATCAGCAGCCAGCTCCATACAATAGGAAAGAAAAGCGCGGCCACTCCCATGAAGAGCAGGGCGGCATTCCAGAAATACACAATCGCCAGCATCCAGGTAAGACGTTTATCGTCATATTTATCTGCCTTTGACGACCAGCGGATACGCTGATGCATAAATGCATTGAAAGTATCTACCGGTAGTGTACGCACAATGGCTTCCTCATTCTTCAGATAACCAATGCTGTCAGGATATTTGCGGTACACCTTATACATCAGCAGCATATCATCGCCGGAGGCAATATTATCAATCCCTTTAAAACCGCCTACTTCCAGGAATGTTTCTTTCTCATACGCCAGGTTAGCGCCGTTACACATCGTGCCGATACGAAGCTGCGCCACGGCGCCTGTAATGCCCTGCATGTTCATGAAATCAAGCGACTGCAGGATCTTAAAGAAATTAGTTTCCTGGTAAAAGCTAACCGGAGCGGCAATAAATTTAGGGCGGCGTGTTTCATAGAACTGTACCAGCGTTTCTATCCACCGTACACCCATTACACAATCTGCATCTGTGGTAACAATCAGCTGGCCGTTTGCCTCGCCAATGGCCATTTCAATGGCCTTCTTCTTGTAGGAGTTCAGGCGCTGCGTAATATCCAGGCGATCGCTGAGACGCAGCAGCTTTATGTTAGACGCCGGGAAGGAACGTACTACCTGCGCGGTATTATCGGTAGAAAAATCATCTATCACAATCACTTCCAGGAGATCTGCAGGATAAGTCTGAGATTGCAGGGCCGCTAAGAGAGGCGGCAGATTTGCTTCTTCATCACGTGAAGGGATGATCACGGTGACGCGTGTACGGCCACTAACGGGCGCTGAGGGAATAAATGCAGGGAGCCTTTTCCAGCCAAGGGCATACCAGATCAGCAGCAGCCCATAGCTTACCCCCAGCAACGATATAATAATGAGAAAGATATTCATGTTAATTTCCCGTCAAGCGGCCGTCAAAAGTATATTATTCTCTGTAAATATTAAGCCCCCTGCACTGCAAAGCGATGGAAAGGGCCGGTTTATCAAGCTTTGCAATCAGGGGGCTATGTTAGTTGTTACGCTTACCACTTAGGCTTACGGTCGTTACCGTAGCCGCCGCCCTTAGGACGATCTTCAAAATGCAGGTGAGGTCCGGTAACATTACCGGTAGCGCCTACTTCACCTAATTTCTGACCGGCTTTTACTTTAGTGCCGGTAGATACAGAACGTACGGAGAGATGGCAATAAATGTAATCGCGGCCGGTGGAAGTACGCAGGCCGATCCATTTACCATAGGAGCCGCCGTTGTCATTAGACCATGCAATGGTACCATCCAACACTGCTACTACTTTAGCGCCTTTAGGTGCGGCGTAATCGTCACCGGTATGATAACCGGCGGCGTATCTTGGGTTTTTAACCCCATAAGGATAGGTCACCTTATAACCGGGTACAGGTGATGCAACTGCAGCCAGCAGTGATACTTCGCCTGCCGCCAGTTCTGTTTCGGGTATTTTTGCTACTTCGGTTTCGGGCTTATCCTTAGGTAAAGAAGGTGCTACACCTGTTTTTTGACAGGCAGCTACAGACAGTACGAGGGCGAGGGCCGCTATCGGACGGATAGCGTAGGTTTTTCTAGCCATAGGTTAAATGGTTTTTAATGGATTAAGGACTTCCGGCCCTTTCGCTTGATAAATATAGGAAATATATTATATTTTAGACAGGATGGCTTTGCCCAATTCTTCGGATATAAGCTGGTGGCCTTTTTCAAGCACTAATATTTCTCCTGGAAAGGAACCGTCCACCAAACGCTCACCTACTACTGCAGGAATAATGCGGTCATATTTTCCATAGATAAGGAGTGTGCGTATATCATACTGCGCCAAAGCCTTTTTGCATTGCTTCAGATCGGGCAGCATGCGCCGCATGCAGGTCCATACATTGTACACCAGCAGGCGTTTATCCAGCTTATCCATGCTGTGAAAAGCGAACTTGTATACGCTTTCGTTAAGAGTGCCCAGTTTACGCACCGCGGTAAGCAACCTGAAGAACAGCTGTGGTTTATAGGTCACATATTTAAACAGGCGGTTGCCCAGCGCCGTGCGGGTAACAAACATATGCCAGGGGTTATTCTTAATACCATCGGGCGCCAGTAATATTACATGGCGCAGCTGCGGGGCCACCACAGGTATCATGGAGAGCGCCAGGCGTCCGCCCATGCTGTATCCCAGCAGGGAAAAATGATGCTGGTGCTGTTCCTGCAGGATCATTTCAATAAGGGCCTGCAGATCGTGCCGGGTAAAAGGGCGTTTTTCCTCCCAGGTGGTTTGCCCGTGAAAAGGCAGATCAATACCTACGATGGTAAAACGGCTACCCATATATTTTGCCAGGGGCACAAAGTGCATAGCGCTTTCGCCAAAGCCATGGAGGCATATCAATAGCTGAGGGCCGGTACCTTCCCGGATACCGTGAAAGCGGCTACTGGCGTATGGTAAAAAAAAGGATGGCATGATAATCAGCGCAATTTTAATCAACTTTTGCCATTTGCCCCAAACTAAGTAAATTACGAAACACCCAAACTTCAAACACTAAAACAGGTTTAAGATGGACACAACAGTTGAAAAGAAGGCTACCCTGAAAGGGGCCGAATACCTGGTAAAGGAAAGCACGCCGGACGATGTGTTTACCCCTGAAGATTTTTCTGAAGAACAGCTCATGATCAAAGAGATGGCGGAACAATTTGTGTCGAAAGAAGTGACACCTTTGCTGGAACGCCTCGATAAGCTGGAAGAAGGACTGATGCCTTCCCTGCTGGATAAGGCAGGTGAACAGGGCCTGTTAGGCGCTTCCTTCCCGGAAGCCTACGGCGGGCTTGGTAAAGACTTTGTGACCGCTACCCTGATCAATGAAGCATTAGGCTCCGGCCACTCTTTTTCTGTAGCCATGGCTGCGCATACTGGTATCGGTTCGCTGCCCATCCTGTATTTTGGTAATGAAGAACAGAAACAGAAATATATTCCCAAACTGGCCAGCGGCGAGATGAAAGGCGCCTATGCACTGACAGAGCCTAACTCAGGTTCTGATGCACTCAGTGCAAAGACCACTGCCAAACTCTCTGACGATGGTAAATACTACCTGCTGAACGGACAGAAATGCTGGATCACCAATTCCGGCTTTGCTGATGTATTCACCGTTTTTGCGAAGATAGACGGAGATAAATTCACCGCCTTCATCGTAGATAAAGATACCCCGGGATTCACACTGGGCGCAGAAGAGCACAAGATGGGCATCAAAGGATCCAGCACCCGCCAGATCTATTTCCAGGATGCCAAAGTACCTGCAGAAAATGTGCTGGGCACCATCGGTAAAGGTCACCTCATCGCTTTCAACATCCTGAACATAGGCCGTTTGAAACTTTGTGCAGCCGCCTTAGGCGCATGCAAACGCTCTCTCAGCGGCACTATTCAGTATGCCACTACCCGTGAGCAGTTCAAACAACCCATTGCCAATTTCGGCGCTATCAAACATAAACTGGCAGAGATGGCCATCCGTACCTGGATGTGCGAATCATCCCTGTACCGCACCGCACAGCTGATAGAACTGCAGGAACAGGAATTGCTGGCAGCCGGCAAACCCTTTAACGAAGCCGTGCTGGGCGCAGCAGAAGAATACGCCGTAGAATGCGCCATCCTGAAAGTGAATGGCTCTGAAGTGCTGGATTATGTAGTGGATGAAGGCGTGCAGATCCACGGCGGCAACGGCTTCAGCGATGAATACGTGATCTCCAAATCATACCGCGACGCAAGGATCAACCGCATATTTGAAGGCACCAATGAGATCAACCGCCTGCTTACACTGGACATGACGCTGAAACGCGCTATGAAAGGAAAGCTGGATCTCATGACGCCCGCCATGAACGTAATGAAGGAACTGATGAGCATTCCCGAATTCGGCAATGATGATGAAACACCTTTTGCCGAAGAGAAAAAAATGATCAGCAACCTGAAGAAAGCGATCCTGCTGGTAGCAGGGGCCGCCGTACAAAAACTGGCCATGAAGCTGGAACAGGAACAGGAAGTGCTGATGAACATTGCCGATATGGCCATAGAAACCTTCACTGCAGAAAGCGGATTGCTGCGCCTCATTAAGCTCAGCGAAAAACAAGGTGAAAGCGCTGCCTTCCTGCAGGCCGATGCGGTGCGTACTTACCTGGCCGATGCAGCAGACCGTATACACAAATACGGTAAAGACGCCATCAACAGCTTTGCAGAAGGCGATGAACAACGCATGATGCTGTTAGGCATTAAACGTTATACCAAAACACAGCCCTATAACACCAAGGATGCCCGCAGAAGAATAGCGGATAAGCTGATAGCTGAGAATAAATACATCTGGTGATATTTATAGTTTGAGGGTTTAAGGGTTTGAAAGTTTGAAGGCGGCTCACTATTTGAGAATTCCTTCAAACTTTCAAACCCTTAAACTTTTAAACTTTTTGCATCTTTGTGCGTTAGATCGGGGATCATGATGAAATTAATGCAAGGCCGGCTGTTGGGAGTAGCCGTTCTGTTCTTTGTATATCAGCTGAGTTATGGACAGGCTTTTATACATCTGAGCCAACCAACACGGGAACAAAACAATGTAAGCACTGCTAAACAATATATTTCAGGACGCACCTGCAAAGGCTGCCGCTTGCAGATGAATGGCGACAGCATTCACGTATATACTACCGGTTCTTTTGCTATCAAACAGGAGCTTAAAACAGGCAGAACGACATTGGTGTTAACCGCCACAGACACTACCGGTAAAACCTATACCAGGCAGCTCACGTATTACTACCAGCCGGTGCCCCCTCCTACGCCCACCCCGGTTTTCAGAATAGATTATTTTACCATTACACCGCAAGGCAACCTGCAGCTAACGGAAGGCGATACCCTGCGTATTAAGATGAAAGCTTTTCCCGGATGCCAGGCCAGCTGGATCAACAATGCACCCCTGCAGGAAGTGACTTCAGAGAACGGCACACCCGGCTTTTATGAAGGCGTGTACGTGATCAAAGCATCAGACAGCCTGCTGAACGGACGTATCAGAGTAGCGCTGCGGAACAGCGGCGGCGTCACAATCGTTAAAGAAAGCCCGCAGTATTATTCGTATATGCGGAACGAGGGCCTGTTCACCGGCCGCACTATCGACAATATGACCTATCTCACCGTCTCCCCTCATGGCGACCGCCTGGGCCCTCAAAAACTGGGTTACCTGGATGAAGGCGTGCTGCTGCAGATCAGCGGGTGGGAAGGAGATTATTATAAAGTGAGGCTTGCCGCCGGGCATTATGCCTATATACCCGAACCCTTTGCGGATACCGCAACCCTCCCCGAGCCGTCTCCAGTGAGCATTGTTAACGAGGCCCGGGTATGGGCGGATGAGCATTATGATTACGTATCCATTCCCCTGGCCGATAAACTGCCTTATATCTCCACCCAGGAAGTCAGGCCTGGCAAGATCATCGTAGATGTATTCGGGGCCTATGCGGAAGCAGGCCTGCAAACCCAGATAGGCAGCACCCTCGAGATCCAGCAGGTGGCCTGGCAGCAGCCCGAGCCGGAGGTATTCCGGATGGTGATCAACCTGCGGCATGCCTTTCCCTGGGGATACAAGACCTTTTACCAGGGAGATACGCTGACCATACAGGTAAAGCGCACGCCCGATAGCCTCCAGTTAAGCCATCTTACCATAGGGTTGGACGCGGGCCATGGGGGCAGCAATGTGGGCGCCCTGGGACCAGCAGGCGTTTATGAAAAGGAACTGAGCCTTTCCATTGCCATGCTGCTGAAGGCGGCACTGGAAAAGGAAGGGGCGACCGTACTGACTACCCGCACCAGGGACCAGTTTGTGGCCAATGAGGAGCGCCTCTCCTACTACCGGCGTACAGACCCTGACCTGCTGCTGAGCATTCACCTGAACTCTTCCATCAACCCGGTAGACATCCGGGGAACGGCTACCTACTATAAACATCCCTTTTGCGAACCGCTGGCCCAGGCCATTTATAACCGCATGCTGGAAACCGGCCTGTCGGGCTTTGGCTGTAACGGGGATTTCAATTTTATCCTGAATAACCCCACCGAGTTCCCAGACGCGTTGATAGAAACCCTGTTCCTCAGCAACCCGGGAGATGAGGAAAAGGTGCTGGATCCGGCCTTCCAGGCAGAAATGGTGGAAAAAATCGTGCAGGGGCTGGAAGATTATCTGAAAGAAGCAGGGCAATAAGGCGGAGCGCATAATTTAAAGTTATCACCTATAACCTTTTATTATCCCCCGGAATGGGCTCACTAGTCTACCACCACAGTAGATTATTATATATTTGCACAAAGCTTTAAGCAACAAATAATCACTACCTTGTGTGTTGAATGATTATTTTTGATAATGTAACGTAAGTCATATGTCAGACCAGATCAAGGAATTTAACGACTACAGGGGCAAAATGAACGAGGTGATCCTGGGCAAGCAAAACAAGGTGATCAACCGCCTGTTTAACCTGGATACCAACACATATATGGAAGGGGCGCTCAGCACTAAAGTAAAAGAGATGCTGGGACTGGTATCATCCATGGTACTGCGCTGCGACGATTGTATCAAATACCATCTGGGTAAATGCCACGAACAGGGCATTACCACTGAAGAAATGTATGAGATCTTTGCCGTTGCCAATATAGTTGGAGGCACGATTGTGATACCCCATACCAGGAGGGCCGCAGAGTATTGGGAGCTGCTGGTGAACGCATAATTAATAACCTTAACTTTGTATACTATTTAATATCAAAAGATGTCAACAACAACTATCGCCCCGCAGGCGTTAACGGCCAAGGATTTTGCTACGGACCAGGAAGTACGCTGGTGCCCTGGCTGCGGGGATTATTCTATATTAAAACAGGTACAGACCATTATGCCCGGACTGGGTATTCCCCGGGAAAATATTGTGATCGTTTCCGGTATCGGGTGCT
>Ga0102592_1003565_pt1 | contig 11547 bp, 11 predicted proteins | sample AraplaCol_mMF_r2_FD_76861 | JGI IMG/M metagenome (GOLD analysis project Ga0102592, IMG submission 76861) | Arabidopsis root microbial communities from North Carolina, USA - plate scrape MF_Col_mMF_r2 (SPADES assembly) (version 2) | ecosystem: Host-associated > Plants > Roots > Endosphere... | reverse complement strand
CGTCATCGTCGAGCAGGACGAGCAGAAGATGTTCGAGCGTCGCATATTGATGGTTCCGGCGGGTCGCATGCAGGAGCGCTTGCCGTTTCGTCGCCTGGAGTTGCGGCGAGGCCGGACGGCTGAAATCCATGAAGGCATCGACCTGCCTCAGCCTGGCCACGGCATCGAGCGTTGCCAAAAGGCTCTGCTTGTCGGCCATCGGCAGCCGCAAGCGTGTTGCGACGATATCGGCGACGCGTCCGGGATCGCGAGTCTGCTCGAGGAGCGGCCAAACGTCGGGGATGATGATCTGGCGGGTTGCCGCATAGCGCTCGAAGCGCTTGATTGCGCGCAGGATCAACTCGGGTGCGTCGGGGATAGGTCCTTCGCTGAGAGCGGCGACTTCGGCTTCGAAAGCACCATCGCCGACAAAGCGATGAATCAGCACGCGGCGGTGGACCTGCGTCAGCACTTTCAACGTGCCGTCGGGAAGCGGTTCGAGCTCCAGAAGCTGGGCGAGCACGCCGATGGAATGAATGTCGTCGAGGCCGGGCTCGTCGACGCCGGATTGCTTCTGGATTGCGAGCACGACCTCGCGCTGTTGTCCGAAGGCACGTTCGAGCGCCTGAACTGTTTTCGGGCGTCCGATGAACAGCGGATAGGTCGCGGCGGGGAAGGGGACCAGATCGCGCAACGGAATGGCCGGATAGGTTGTGACGCCGGCATGAGGTGCATCTCGCATCGCAACTGCTGTCGGCTTGCGGTCGTGTCGACCGGTCCGAAGCATCGCCGACAACGTGTTCCAATCGGCAACGCCGAACATCCTGGAGACCAGCTCCAGGCTTTCGGTGTGGCTCATGGTGAAGGCTTTCGTCTTGAGGGAGTCGCGCAGGGTCTGCGCCATAGCCTTGGCATCGCGAAAATCGCGCATTTACCTCGTCCTTTGCAATGAGCGAGCCAGGCGTGTCAGGTGGTTGCGTTGCTGACCCGGTCGCTCGGGCAAAGGGTGGCCGCAAAAGGCTCCGATACGTTCACCGTCCCCCGCGGGGGTGCAACCGGCAGGTCGTATCAACCGGAGGAAAAATTGAACCAAAGGACGCTCGTTGTCAATTCCGCCTGCAGCAGGCTTGCCCCGTCGCGTCGGAGGACCGTAAATTCGGACCGCACCTTCCCCGTCTCGAGAACTTGCCGATGCGATCCTTGCTGGTGCTCGCTGCGGCTGTCGCAGTCCTCTGTTGCGCCGGCTCGGCCGCAGCCCAGCCGGTCGGACAGTTTCCCTTCGCGCTGACCCGTGAAGGACAGATGCTCGGCGCCGTCGAAGGCGAGGTGGCCTCGTTCAAGGGACTGGCCTACGCCGCGCCGCCGGTCGGAGCGCTGCGTTGGCGCCCGCCGCGGCCGACGCCCGAAAGTTCGGAGATGCAGACCGCCTACGCCTATGGCGCGCCGTGTCTGCAGCCGGCGCTGCGGGCCTCGAGCGAGGATTGTCTCACGCTGAACGTGTTCCGTCCCTTCGGGGTCGACGGCCCGCTGCCGGTGATGATGTTCATCCACGGCGGCGGCTTCGTCAGCGGCACCGCGAACGAGCCGCTGTTCGACGGCGCCAGGCTGGCGCAGGCCGGCCTCATCGTGGTGACCGCCAATTACCGCCTCGGCGCGCTCGGCTGGATCGCTGGTCCCGCGCTGTCGGAAAACGGCTCCGGCAATTACGGCCTGATGGACCTGATCGCGGCCCTTCATTGGGTTCATGACAACATCGCGGCCTTCGGCGGCGACGCTGGTAACGTCACCTTGTTTGGCAGCGACGCAGGCGCGACGTCGATCGCGCTTCTGATGCTGTCCGCGCCAGCGCGTGGTCTGTTCCAGAAAGCCATCCTGCAGTCACTCCCCGCGCGCGTGCGGCTGCGCTCGTTGCAGGAGGCGGAGGTCGTCGGCCGGCAGCTCGTGGCGGCGCTGGGACCGCAGGCGGATTTGCGTGCCGCCGAACCGCGACACGTGCTTGCCGCCGAGAGCCGTCTCTTGCAGACATCGCGGCGCGGCTTTGCGCCGATGATCGACGGAGAGCTGGTGACCGAGGATATTGCCGCCGGCTTTGCGGCTATTCATCAAAGCCGCATTCCCCTTATCGTCGGCTCGAACGATGACGAGACCGGTTTCGACAATGAGTCCGACATCAAGGAGGAGGTCGCATCCTCGGGCCTCGCGAGCGATGAGCTACGCAAGCTCTATCCCGACCTCGCCCGGCCGTCCGACCTTGCGGCGAGGGTCTATACCGACAAGGTCTTTTCCGAGCCTGCGAGGCTGCTGGCCCGACTGCATGCCGCAAGCGGCGCAGCAACCTTTCGCTATCGCTTCGCTTACGCGCCCGAGTCGCGCCGCGCCAGTCCCGAGGGCGGGCACGGGCGGGAATTGCAATTCATCTTCGGTGCGGAAGGCGTGCCGGGAGCCGGCATCTTCTCACGCGGCGATCGCGAGGTCGCAAGCCGCATGCGTTCCTATTGGATCAATTTTGCGAAGAGCGGCGATCCCAATGGCGGCGATCTGCCGCGCTGGGACCGCGCCGCGGGCCGCGATCGCCTGCTGCTGATCACGAACGACCGCATGTCGAGCGCAGACGATCCTTGGTCTGAGCGTCTCGACCGGCTCGCGCGCTAGCGCGCCAAGAGAGAGTGGATTTACGCCGCGAGCTCGACGCGGGGCGCGGGCGTCAGCCGGTCTTCCTCCAGATAGTCCATCGCGCCGTCCTTCTCGACGGCGTAGAACTGCTGGCCTTCGCGCGACCTGAAGGCGGCGCGCACGATGCCGCGGCGGCCCTTGTCACTGTTGACGACGTCCCCCAGCGCAAACTTCTTCATCTCACGTCTCACTTGTCTTCAGGCCGACTGCTTCGGCCATGCCTGGGATTTTGGGCGGCAAATCGTTAACGACTTGCTAACCATGCCGGTTTGCCTATGCTCGCCGCCGGTCGCGCGGGCGCTGGCACCGCGCCTATGACCATTGAGGCGAGCCCCATGACGCGATTTCCGACCCTCTTCCTGTCGCACGGCGGCGGCCCCTGGCCGTTCATGGAAGACAGGCGGGTGCAATACGCCAAGACGGCCGCGGAGTTCGGCCGGCTGCCGCAGCTGTTGCCGGAAAGGCCGAAGGCGGTGCTCGTCATCACCGGCCATTGGGAGGCGGACGCCTTCACCGTGTCGACCTCGGCGCATCCGCCGATGGTGTACGACTATTACGGTTTCCCCGAGCATACCTACCACCTCAAATATCCGGCGCCGGGCCAGCCCGAGCTCGCCGCGCAAGTGAAGGCGCTGCTTGCGCGCGCGGGCCTCGATTGCCGGGAGGACCCCAACCAGGGTTTTGATCACGGCACCTTCGTGCCGCTCGGGCTGATGTATCCGGACGCCGACATGCCGATCGTGCTGCTGTCGCTGAAGTCGGCTTACGATGCGGCCGAGCACATCAAGGTCGGCGAAGCCATCGCCTCGCTCCGCGACGAAGGCATCCTGATCGTCGGCAGCGGGCTGACCTATCACAACATGCGCGGCTTCAACCGGCCGGAATCGAAGCCGGTCTCATATGACTTCGAGGCCTATCTGAACGAGGCGATCAGCAACAAGGATCCGGCGCGCCGCAACGCGATGCTGGTGGATTGGGAGAACGCCCCGAGCGCGCGCCTGGCACATCCGCGCGAGGACCATCTGCTGCCGCTGATGGTGGCGGCAGGCGCCGCCGGCAGCGACATCGGGAAACGTGTCTTCGTCGACGAGGTCGCCAATGTCGCGATGGCCTCGTATATGTTTGGGTGAATGTTTCTTCCTTCTCCCCTTGTGGGAGAAGGTGGCGCGAAGCGCCGGATGAGGGGTATGTCTCCGCGACCCCAACTCTCATTTGAATTCGCGGAGAGAGACCCCTCACCCGTCTCGCCGCTCCGCGGCGAGCCACCCTCTCCCACAAGGGGAGAGGGACATTCACCCGTACTTCAGCTTCATGAACAAAATGCCGCCGGCGAGCACGATGGTGATGGCGTTTGCCGCGACGAGCGGCCCATCGCCGGAGAGCAGGCCGTAGATCAGCCAGAGCACCAGCCCCAGCACCATGACGAGGAACATGCCGAGCGAGATGTCGCCGGTGGAGCGGGTCTTCCACACCTTGATGGCTTGCGGCGCGTAGGCCACGGTGGTGCAGGTGGCGGCGGCAAAGCCGATCAGCTTGATCACGAAGGGGTCCATGCCGGCTCTATAGCATGGATTCGACGACGGTCATGCTTCAGGCGCGGGCGGCCATCAATCCGCGATACAGCGCGGCATATTCGCCGGCGCGGCCTCGCCAGGAGACGTCGGTGGCAAGGCCGTTTCGCTGCAGCCGTCGCCAAGCGGCCTTGTTATGGAAAGCGGTGTTGACCTTGCGCAGTGTCCAGGCAAGCGCATCGGCGGTCACCGGGCCGAACTTGAAGCCGGTGGCGTCGTGTCCGGTTTCGCCGATATCGACGATGGTGTCTTCCAGCCCGCCGACGCGCGAGACGATCGGCACGGAGCCGTAGCGTAGAGCGCAGAGCTGGGTCAGGCCGCACGGCTCGAAGCGCGAGGGTACGATCAGCGCATCGGAGCCGGCCTGGACCAGATGCGCCAGGATCTCGTCATAGCCGATCACGACACCGATGCGGCCGGGATTGGCGCGCGCCGCAGCCTGATAGCCTTCCTGCAGATCGCGGTCGCCGCTTCCGAGCAGTGCAAGCTGCATGCCTTGCTCGATAATCGTCGGAATCGCCTCAAGCAGCAGATCGAGACCCTTCTGCCAGGACAGACGGCTGATGACGCCGAGCAGCGGCGCTTCGTCGGAGGAATCGAGATTGAACTGCTGCTGAAGCACGGCCTTGTTCGCGGCCCGGAACGTCAGGTCCTCCGCGCCAAAGCGATAGGCGATGTGCGGGTCGGTTTGCGGATTCCACACCGAGGTGTCGATACCGTTGAGGATGCCGCTCAGCACGTCGCTGCGTGCGCGCAACAGCCCGCCGAACCCCATGCCGCCTTCGTCGCTCTGGATCTCCCGCGCATAGGTCGGAGATACCGTGGTGATGCGGTCGGCGAATTGCAGGCCGGCCTTGAGGAAGCTGATGCCGCCGAAATATTCGAGCTCGTTGACGCTGAAGGAGTGCCAGGGCAGGCCGATCGCACCGATCAGCTCCGGCGCGAACTTGCCCTGATAGGCCATGTTGTGAATGGTCATCACGGTCGCCGGGCGCGGGCGATTATCATAATGCAGATAGGCGGGCGCGAGCCCGGCCTGCCAGTCATGGGCGTGCAGGACATCGGGAACGAAGGTCGGAACGAGGCCGTGACCGATATCGGCAGCGATGCGCGACAGCGCCGCGAAGCGCACGCCATTGTCCGGCCAGTCGATGCCTTCGGGGGTGACGTAGGGGTTGCCCGGCCGCGCATAGAGATGCGGCACGTCGAGCACGAACAGGTCGAGCCCTTCATGGGAGCCGGCGAGCAGCCGCCCGGGACCGCCGAAATAATCCGGCCAGCGCCGGATCTCCACCGCGCCGGCGATCTGCCGCATTACCTCGGGATAGCCCGGCATCAAGGTACGCATCTCGACGCCATGCGCCTTCAGCGCGATCGGCAGCGCACCGGCGACATCCGCGAGGCCGCCGGTCTTGACGATGGGATAGACTTCAGAGGCGACCGCGAGGACGCGAACAGGCGTCATTTATTGAGCCCGTCGATCATCGGCTGGGTGATCAGCGAGATGCCCTGCTCGGTGGTGCGGAAGCGTTTTGCGTCGAGCTCCGGATCCTCGCCGACGACGAGGCCTTCCGGAATCTCGACGCCGCGGTCGATCACCACGTTCTTCAACCGCGCGCCGCGGCCGACATTCACGTAAGGCATGATCACGGCGTTTTCGACATTGGCATAGGAGTTGATGCGCACGCCGGTGAACAGCAGCGAGCGGCGCAGCGAGGCGCCGGAGATGATGCAGCCGCCGGAGACCAGCGAGCTGACGGCCTGGCCGCGCCGGCTCTCCTCGTCATGGACGAATTTGGCGGGCGGCGTGATCTCCGCATAGGACCAGATCGGCCAGGCGCGGTCGAACAGATCGAGCTCCGGCACGACGTCGGTGAGATCGATATTGGCGGACCAGTAGGCGTCGACCGTGCCGACGTCACGCCAATAGGCGCCGTTGTGGCCGTTGGTGCGCACGCAGGAGGTCGAGAACTGGTGCGCGATCGCGCGGCCGTTCTTGACGAGGTAGGGAATGATGTCCTTGCCGAAATCGTGGTTGGAGTTCGGGTCCTCGGCGTCGCGCTTGAGCTCGTCGAACAGGAATTTGGCGTCGAATACGTAGATGCCCATGCTGGCGAGCGAGACGTCCGGCTTGCCGGGCATCGGCGGCGGATCTTTCGGCTTCTCCAGGAACTCCTGGATCCAGCCGTTCTCGTCGATATGCATGATGCCGAAGCCGGAAGACTCCGCGCGCGGCATCTCCAGACAGCCGACCGTGACGTCGGCGCCGCTCTCGACGTGCTGGCGCAGCATCACCTCGTAGTCCATTTTATAGATATGGTCGCCGGCCAGCACGACGATGAAGCGGCAGGCGTGGGATTCGATGATGTCGATGTTCTGGTAGACCGCATCCGCTGTGCCGACATACCACATGTTCTCCGACACGCGCTGGCTTGCGGGCAGGATGTCGAAACTCTCGTTGCGCTCGGGGCGGAAGAAGTTCCAGCCCATCTGAAGGTGCCGGATCAGGCTGTGAGCCTTGTACTGGGTCGCGACCGCGATCCGGCGGATGCCTGAATTGACGGCGTTCGACAACGCGAAATCGATGATGCGGGATTTGCCGCCGAAATAGACGGCGGGCTTGGCGCGCCGGTCAGTGAGCTCCAGGAGCCGGCTGCCGCGTCCGCCAGCCAGGACAAACGCCAGCGCCTGACGGGCGAGCGGCTCATTACCGACGGCACTCATGTCATCCTCCCAAACTCTGGCATTTCGGGGCTTTTTGTCGCGAGAAGGCCCCGCGGTCCCGCGCCCACTGGAACCGATAGTAACGGTACGCATAGTAAATCAGGAAGTGGGTTGTTGGTTGCGAACGCGGCAAGCTTAATGCTTTCGCTTGGCCATCCAGCAGCGCGCCGTGGGCGGGACTTGTGCGCCGCACGCAAAATCCGGACTTTGACTTGGCGCAAGGATACCCGATCATGACACTGCGATCCTTTTCCAAGCGAAACGTCAGACAGGAGTGAGATGATGAGGGTCTGGAAAACGGTAATAGCCTGTTCACTGGCTGGGGTGGTCATCGCCGGCCAAATCCAGCATTCGGCAGCGGCCCCGCTGCCGACCAACGTCGCGACCATGAAGGCCGCGGTCGGCGACGACGTCACGCAGGTGCATTGGCGCGGCGGCGGCTGGGGCTTCGGCGGTCTTGCGGCCGGCATGATCATCGGCGGCGCCATCGCCAGCGGCGCGCCGTATGGTTATTATGGCAGGCCTTACTACGGCGGCTACGGCTACGGATATCCGGGCTACGGCTATGGTTATGCCCCCGCCTATTACGGCGGCTACGGCTACGCGCCAGTCTATCCGCGATACTATCGACCCTATCGGCCGTATTACAGCTACGGCTATTACCGGCCATACCGGGTCTATCACCGGCACTATCATCGCCGCTATTGGTGAGCGCGGCGCGCGGTTAGAGCGAGAGCCAGACGATCAGGCTCATGCATGCGAAATGCATGAGCACGATCGCCACGAGACGCAGCGGGCCGGCCTTGAGGCTGATCCCGCGCATTCCGCCGCGCCCCCGCGCTAGTTCGATCCGGCGGCCGCGGCGGTGAAGCTGCGGTCGAGGGCTTTGTTCACGTCGAGCGTCTTCGGCAGGATGCCGTAACGCGTCGAGCGGTCGGAGGCTGCCTGCACCTCTTTCACTACCTTCTCGTCGATCAAGATTGGGCTGGTGCGCTGCGTGGTGTAAGCCGAGAGCAGCACGTCCTCCGGTAGCTTGGTCAGTTCGGCCGTGTTCCTGGCGTATTCGGCGACATGGTCCAGCGACCATAGCCGCGCCTTGTTCAAACGTTGCACCAAGTCCTGCACCGCCGCGCGTTTGGTGGCGATGGCGGCGTCGGAGGCCACGATAAAGGTGATGGTCGGCGTCAGACCTTCGCCATTGGCAATCACGCGCGCTTTGTCCTTCAGCGTGGCGAACGACACGTAAGGTTCCCACACCGCCCAGGCATCGATCGAGCCGGCGACCAACGCGATCTTGGCATCGACTGGGCCGAGCGGCGCGAAGGTTGCATCCTCGAGCTTGATCTGCGCCTTCTCCAGCGTCGCGTTGATCAGGAACTGGCCCCAGCCGCCGCGCGTACCGGCGAGGCGTTTTCCCTTGAGGTCGGCGGCCGATTTGATCGGCGAATCCTGACGCACCAGGATTGCCTGCGTCCTTGCATCCGAACGCGTGCCGCCGATCGCCTTGATCGGTGCGCCCGCCGCGTAGACCGAGAGGAAGGAAAGGTCGCCGGTGTAGCCGACATCGAGCGCGCCGGCGTTGAGCGCTTCTAGGATCGGTGCCGCCGCCGGAAATTCCGACCACTCGATCTTGTAAGGCAGGTCCTTTGCGTAGCCGGAGATTTCGAGCAGCGAGCGGTTGCCGCCCTTTTGATCGCCCACGCGCAGCACCACAGTGTCGGAGGCGAGCGATGCGGCGACGGTCGATAACGTGATGGCGACGGCGACGAGTGAGGCGGCGAGCCGGCGGGGGATGGAAAGATTGAAAGAAGAGTTGATGCTCATGTGATCCGTCTTTTTGCTTGGCCCACGATGGGTGATGCAGCGAGGACGATCAAGTCTATAAGTGCGCGATATGCAGTCAATGAAATGGCTAACCTTATAGCGCATGCTATGAGCAAAGACGTTTCAACAAGAGGCGGCTTCACAGAAGGCGACGCGCGCGCATGGCACACGAATCCGCAATGACGCTGATGCCGCGGTCGCAACAGAGAATGCGATTGGATCGCGCGACAAAAATCCTTTCATCGTTGCCGCGTGCGGCGATGGAGAGAATGACCTCGCTTTGCGCAACATTCGAAATTCCATTTCATTGACGATGCGACGCGTGCACCGCATGATTTGCGCATCGCATCAACGCGGTGTGTACCGCCGCAGAACGACATTCTCTCAACGCAGCTCCGCACGGAACATGCGCAACGCGACACGTTGCGCAGACGGCGGAGCCGTGCCAGCGCAGGAGCGGGGACTGATGAACAACGACAACAAGCGCGGCGGTTCGAGGCTCGACCGCCGCCATCTGCTTCAGGCAGGATTGGCGGCTGCCTTCGCCGCGCCGCTCGGCGTCCTGGGTGCGGCGCAGGCCTTCGCGCCGGGCGGGATTGCGACCGGCGTCGACTTCTCCGAGTTTCCGCTGTGTCGGACGGCATCGAATGCGCCTGCTCTCACCGGCGCGCCGCGCAAGCTGAAGCTGTCGTGGAATGCCGGTGCGGTGTGCCTTGCGCCGGTGCCGGTCGCCATCGAGCACGGCTTTTTCCAGAAGCACAATCTCGACATCGAGCTCATCAACTATTCGGGCTCGACCGACCAGCTGCTCGAGGCGATCGCGACGGGTAAGAGCGATGCCGGCCTCGGCATGGCGCTGCGCTGGCTGAAGCCGCTCGAGCAGGGTTTCGACGTCAAGATCGCCGCCGGCACCCATGGCGGCTGCATGCGCGTTCTGACCCGCGCGGACTCCAGCGTCAGCAAGCTCGCCGACCTCAAGGGCAAGATCGTCGCGGTCGGCGATCTCGGCGGCCCCGACAAGAATTTCTTCTCGATCCAGCTCTCCAAGCTCGGCATCGATCCCGTCAAGGACGTCGACTGGCGCGCCTATCCCGGAAACCTCCTCAACGTCGCCGTGGAGAAGGGCGAGGTGCAGGCGTTCCTGTCGTCCGATCCGCTCGGGTATCTGTGGCTCAAGGACAGCCAGTACAAGGAGGTCGCCTCCAATCTCGACGGCGAATATCGCGATAAGAGCTGCTGCATTCTCGGCCTGCGCGGCTCGCTCGTGCGTGAAGAACCTCAAGTCGCGCGCGCTCTCACGCAGGCGCTGCTGGATGCCGCGATGTTCACCGCGCAGAACCCGGTCGTGACGGCGAAGTCGTTCCAGCCCTACGCGCCGAAGACGGCCACGCTCGCCGACATCGAGGGCATGGTGCGCTACCACACCCACCATCATCATCCCGTCGGCGAAGTCCTGAAGCGCGAGCTGAAGGGATATGCCGATGACCTCAAGAGCGTGCAGGTCTTCAAGCAGAGCACCGACACGGCCAAATTCGCGGAGCGCATCTATGTCGACGTATTCGCTGTCTGACGGCCTCGCCTCGGGCGCGCCGCGGAGCGCGCCCGCGGTCACAGGCTGGGTGCGCGACTCCGGTATCGGCGTTCTCGCCAGCGTCGCGTGGATCGCCTTCGGCCTGTCCTGCCTGTGGTGGGAGGACGTCGGCGACTGGTCGCGCACGCATTCGCTCGGCATCGCCGCCTTCGTCATCGCGGCCGTTGCGCTGTTCGGAACCGTCGGTGCCGATTATCTCGGCCCGGCCGGAAAGGCCCTGCGGCAACGCGCGCCCTGGCTCGTCGCGCTCGGCGCCTTCCTGACGGTGTGGGAAGTTGCCACCGCAAAGTTCGCCTGGCTGCCGCTGCCGTTCTTCCCGCCGCCGCAATCGATCATCGAGGTCTATACCGACGATCTGCCGAAGCTGCTCGACAGCGTGTTTGCCTCGGTCAAGCTGCAACTCGGCGGCTATCTAATCGGCGCGACGGTGGGCTTCCTCACCGGCGTCTCGATCGGCTGGTCGCGCGCGGTCGGCTATTGGGTGCATCCGGTGCTTCGCTTCATCGGCCCGTTGCCGGCGACCGCCTGGCTGCCGATCGCCTTCTTCACGTTTCCGTCGAGCTGGAGCGCCTCGACCTTCCTGATCGCGCTGGCGACGGGCTTCCCCGTCACCGTGCTGACCTGGTCGGGCGTCGCGAGCGTCAGCAACGCCTATTACGACGTCGCACGCACGCTCGGGGCCAAGCCTTCGTTCCTGGTGCTGAAGGTTGCGATTCCGGCGGCGCTGCCGCACGTCTTCGTCGGCCTGTTCATGGGGCTCGGCTCGTCCTTTGCCGTGCTCGTCGTCGCCGAGATGATCGGCGTCAAGGCCGGCCTCGGCTGGTACCTGCAATGGGCGCAGGGCTGGGCGGCCTACGCCAACATGTATGCGGCGCTGATCGTGATGTCGCTGCTCTGCTCCGGCGCGATCACGCTGCTGTTTGCGATCCGCGACCGTTTGCTGGTCTGGCAGAAGGGGACCGTGAAATGGTAGCCGCAACTGCACTGGCCGAAGCCGCGACCCAGCCCGCCGCGGGCGCCGCGCTCGATATCGAGCAGGTCAGCCACGCCTTCGACATCGACGGGACCGAGCTTCCGGTGCTCAGCGACGTCAGCATCTCGGTCGAGCCCGGCGAGTTCGTCGCGCTGCTCGGCCCCTCCGGCTGCGGCAAGTCGACCTTGCTGCGGCTGGTCGCCGGCCTCGAC
>Ga0102592_1003564_pt1 | contig 11548 bp, 8 predicted proteins | sample AraplaCol_mMF_r2_FD_76861 | JGI IMG/M metagenome (GOLD analysis project Ga0102592, IMG submission 76861) | Arabidopsis root microbial communities from North Carolina, USA - plate scrape MF_Col_mMF_r2 (SPADES assembly) (version 2) | ecosystem: Host-associated > Plants > Roots > Endosphere | place... | reverse complement strand
CCTCGGTCTACATCCTGATGTTCCTGGTGCTGCTGGTGCGTCCGCGCGGACTGCTCGGCGAGCGCATCGAGAAGTTCGAATGAGGACCGCCTCCACACCCGCGAGATTGAAGCCGCTGCTGATCGCGACCGCTGCGATCGTCGCGCTGCCGTTCCTGCTGAAGGCGTTCGGCCTGTCGCTGAACACCGGCACCTGGATCGTCGGCCTCGCGATCGCGACCATGGGGCTGAACCTTTGCATCGGCTATACCGGCCTCGTCTCGTTCGGCCACAGCGCCTGGTTCGGCATCGGCGCCTATGCCGACGGCCTGATCCAGCTCCGCTTCTTTCCCGGACAGATCTGGCTGCCGCTGCTGGGATCGATGATCGTCGTCGCCATCGCCTCCACCGCGATCGGGGTGCTGATCCTGCGCCGGCGCGGCGTCTATTTCTCGCTGCTGACGCTGGCGCTGGCGGCGCTGGTCTACACCACAGCGTTCCGCTGGACGAGCCTCACCGGCGGCGAGGACGGGCTCGGCGGACTGAAGCGCGGCGGCATCGGCCCGGTCAGCTTCGACAACGCGCTGAACTATTACATCGTCGTCGCGGTGATCGGCCTTGCAGTGCTCTACGTGCTGATGCGGCTGGTGCGCTCGCCCTTCGGGCATGTGCTGGTGGCGATCCGCGAGAATCAGCTCCGCGCCAGTTTCCAGGGTTATCCGGTCGAGCGCTACAAGCTCGCGGTGTTCGTGATCTCCGCCGTCGTCACGGGGCTGGCCGGCGCGCTGATCGGCTTCCTGAACTATCTTGTCTCGGCCGAAGCCGTCTCGGTGCCGTTTGCCGGCGAGCTGCTGGCGATGGTCGTCATCGGCGGCATGCGCAGCCTTCTGGGACCCGCGCTCGGGGCGCTCTTCTTCATCCTGTTCAGAGAACTGTTCTCGATCTGGACGTCCGACTGGCTGTTCTGGTTCGGCCTCACCTTCGTGGCCTTCGTGATGTACTCGCCCGGCGGTCTCGTCGGCATTGGCGCACTCGTCATGCGCCGCCTGCGTCCTCCGGCCGAAGAGTCGGCCGCGATGAGCCGCCGCAAGATCTATGACGGCCTGCCGCTGCCCGACCTCCTGCGGCCTGAAGCACTCAAGGGCACGGTGCTCGAGGTCAGCGGCGTCTCCCGGAAATTCGGCGGCATCCGCGCCGTCGAGAACGCCAGCGTCTCTGTTGCCGCCGGCGAAATCCATGCGCTGATCGGGCCGAACGGCGCCGGCAAGACCACGCTGTTCAATCTCGTCTCCGGCCTCTACGCGCCGGACCAGGGCACGATCCGCCTGCAGGGCCGCAACATCGCGGGCGTGCCGGCGAACCTGATCTGCCATCAGGGGCTGGCACGATCGTTCCAGATCACCAATCTGTTTCGCGGGCTGTCGATCTACGAGAACCTTCGCCTGTCGCTGCAGGCGCGCCGCCCCATGCGCTTCAACATCTGGAACGACATCGACGCGTACCAGGACATCCACGCCGAGACCGCCGCGCTGGTCAAATTCCTCGGCCTCGAAGGCATCGAGGAGATCGAAGGCGGCGAGCTGTCCTATGGCGGGCAGCGGCTGGTCGATCTCGGCATCGCGCTTGGCTCGAAGCCGCAGGTGCTGCTGCTCGACGAGCCGCTGGCGGGCCTCGCCGCAGCCGAGCGCGAGCGCGTCTCCAACCTCGTCAAGAACATCGCGGCCAACATCCCCGTGCTGATCGTCGAGCACGACATCGACCGCGTGCTCGGCTTCTCGCAGGTCGTCACGGTGATGAATCAGGGCGAGGTGCTGATGTCCGACTGCCCCAGGGCGGTACGCGCCGACCTGCGCGTGCAGGAGATCTACACCGGCAAGGGCATTCCTCCGGTCGAGCAACGCCGCAGCCTGGGGGAATCCGGCGCGCACGAGACCGTGCTGCGTCTCGAGGGCATCAATACGTTCTACGGCAAGAGCCACATCCTGAGCGATGCCGCGCTCGACGTGCGCGAGGGCGAGATCGTCGCGCTGCTGGGCCGTAACGGCGCCGGCAAGTCGACGCTGCTCAAGACCGTCGCCGGCCTGGTGCCGGCGGCATCAGGCAGCATCGACTATCGCGGCAGCGATATCGCGCGCCTGCCCGCACCCGACATCGCGCGCCGCGGCGTTGGCTACGTGCCGCAGGGCCGCGGGCTGTTCGCCGGCATGACGGTGCGCGAAAACCTCGCGCTCGGCCGCCTCGCCCGCAAGACCGACGGCATCGACGGCGTGGTCTGGAACGAGGAGCAGATCCTGCACACCTTCCCGCGGCTGAAGGAGCGCATGAACGTCGCGGCCGACTATCTCTCCGGCGGCGAGCAGCAGATGGTGGCGGTTGCCCGCGCGATGTCGGGGAATGTTCGCCTGCTGCTGCTCGACGAACCCTTCGAGGGCCTCGCCCCGGCGGTGACGCTGGAGCTGTTCGGGGTGTTCGACCAGCTCCGCAAGCACATGTCGATCGTGATCGTCGAGCACAATCTCGACCTCGTGCTCGCGCTCGCCGACCGCGTCTTCGCGCTGGAACGCGGTGCCGTCTTCCACCAGGGGCCAGCCGCGCCGCTGCTGAACGATCTTTCCTATCGCAAGCAGATCTTGTGGCTGTGAGGGGCTGCGTGAGCTTTACATGGGGCCGTCATGCCCGGGCTCGTCCCGGGCATCCACGTTTTTCGTGCCGCGCGTCAGGACGTGGATGGCCGGGACAAGCCCTGGCCATGACGTCGTGGAGGCTTTGGCGCTCACAACGAACAGACCCGAGGCCCTACTCCGCCTTGATGTTCGCGGCCGCGACGACCTCGGCAAGGTCCTTGGTTTCCTTCGCGATCTTGGCAGAGTAGTCCGCCGGGGTCAGCACGCTGACGACGCCCTGCGAGCCGAGCTTCTCTGCAACCGCCGGATCCTTGGCCGCAGTGACGATCTCCTGGTGCAGCGTCTGAAGGATCGGCGCGGGTGTCGCCTTCGGCATGAAGAAGCCGACCCAGAACGAGATGTCGAAGCCGGGATAGCCGGCTTCGGCGACGGTCGGCACGTCGGGCAGCGACGGCAGCCGTTCGGCCGAGGACACCGCGAGCGCGCGCAGCTTGCCGGCCTTCACCAGCGGCACGGCGGACAGCGGATCGAACACCGCCAGCACCTCCTGCGCGAGGATGCCGACTTCGGACGCAGCACCGCCGCGATAGGGCACGTGGATCAGCTTGATCCCGGCCTTCTGGGCGAGCAGCTCCATGGCGAGATGGGCGAGGTTGCCGTTGCCGCCCGAGCCGTAGGCGAGCTCGCCCGGCTTGGCCTTCGCCGCGGCGACCAGATCGGCGACGGTCTTGATGTCGGCGGTTTTGGGGTTCTCCGGATTGACCACCAGCACAAGCGGCGCCGACATGACGGTGGTCAGCGGGGCGAAGTCTTTTTCCGGATCGTAGCGGATGTCTTTGAACAGCGTCTTGTTCAGCGTGATGGTCGAGGAGTTGCAGGCGAGCATGGTGTAGCCGTCCGCTTCGGCACGCGCGACGCCTTCGGCGGCGATCATGCCGTTGGCGCCGGCGCGGTTCTCGACGACGAAGGGCTGCCCGAGCTTGTTGCCGAGACGATCGCCAACGATGCGCGCGACCACGTCGACCGGACCGCCTGCGCTGAAGCCGACCATGATCTTGACCGGACGCGCCGGATATTTCTGCGCGACGGCTTCGGTCGTCGGCGCGCAGGCGCATAGCCCGGCGATGAGCGCCAGCAGGCGAGCCGTTCGTTGCATTCGTTCTCTCCCAACTTCGCGCGCCGCTTGTGCATGTTTGTTGGTGCGGCGCGTGCAGTCATGATGAGCGGGCGCGCCGGATTCCGCAATCGCGTTTGCAACGCTGCCGCGCCCCGCATTCCGCCGCGCGGCAGGCAAAGGGCGCTCTCCAAACAAAAAGTTCGAAAACAACCCCATGCACAGTAGCCAGCCCGTGACAGAACAAGGGCTTGCGCGCTCCGCAACGAGGTTTGCGTTGTCGGGCAAAACAGGGGCATACTGACACCATCGCAACACGCGTCAGCATCCACGCCGAGCCGGCCCTGGATGTCTCGACCTCGTTGCGCGTAACCCCTTCATCGACATTCCGAAATCCGCATCCGCGCGCGACGGGCGAACGCTCGCGCGTGCCTGCGTCAGCCAAGGACACTGCCCCATGACGACAGCTCTCGAACGCCACATCACCTCGCCGCTTGCGGCAAACCATCGCAGCGGCGATGCCGCGAACCCGCGGGTCAAGCTCTACAAGCGCAGCATCGCGATCAGCCATCCGGACCCGGAAGCCGGTGAACGCTTGCTGGCCGAGGCGCTCGGTGCCGTCGACCGCGACGCGTTGCACGGCATGCTCCGGCAATTGGTCAAAGCGAGCGCCATCGGCCAGAAGCCCGACGAGGCCAATCTCGCCTTCATGATCTCCACGATCAGGAGCATCGCGCCGAAGGATTCCATCGAGGCCATGCTGGTGTCCCAGATGGTCTCGGTTCACATGGCGGCGATGCGCTGCGCATGCCGGCTCGCCTGCACCGACGACCTTCCCCAGCAGGAAACGGTCACCCGCACGTTGACCCGGCTCTCCCGCACCTTCGCCGCCCAGGTCGAGGCGCTGAGCCGCCACCGCAACAGCGACGAACGCGCGATCACGGTGCAAAACCTATCCGTGCAGGACGGCGGTCGCGCGATCGTCGGCAACGTCACCCAGCATGCGAACATGCTCGTCGCCGAGACAGGCCCGAGCGTCGCAAAGCCATGACCGGCACCCACCCCCGCAACACGGCCACGATGCAGACGAGCCCTCGCTGCGGCGCGCGGACCCGCGATGGCGGGACCTGCCGCGCACCGGCCGCCCAGGGCAAGGACCGATGCCGCATGCACGGCGGGGCACGGCGATCGGGGGCACCGAGAGGAAACCGGAATGCACAGACGCACGGTCTGTTTACGCGAGCGGCGAAGGCCGAGTCGGGCCGGGTTCGACTGCTGCTCGACGAGGCGGAACGACTGCTCCAGGAGCTGAAGTGATGGCGTGCCGGGCGCGCGCGGACGCCCCCGGTTGCGCTTCAGCTCTCCCGATTCCGAGAGCCTGCACCGACAATTTCCGCGTGCTTGTGAGCTATTTCACACGCGCGCCCTCTCCCGTCTCGCTAGCTTGGGCCAGATTTCGGGCCAAACAGCGGGAGGGGTATCATGGGGGCATTGAACCTTGCGCAGGTGCTTTGGGAGGAGCGACGGGCTCTCGCGGGGGCATCTCTGCAATTCGCGCCGAAGAAAGAGAACGATCCGGCACCCCGCACGTCGTCGGACGCGCCGCCGACGCCTGGACCCTCCCCGCAACCAGCCTTCGACCTGTCGATTTCAAATCAGCAACGGTCCCCCGAACCTCCGCCAGGAGCATTGCCGGCGGCGACGGCCGCCGTGCCCGGGCAACTCCTCACAGTCTTCCAGGCCCTGAATGCGGACGACCGATGGGCGCTGTGCCTGTCCGGAGGAGGAATTCGCAGCGCGGCATTTGCGCTCGGCATCCTGCAAAGGATTGCCAAGCTGAAGGTCACGTCGAAGCGCACGGACGAGAAGGCCGGGCCGGCGCTGAAGCAGTTCGAATATCTGTCGACGGTGTCGGGAGGTGGCTATATCGGTAGCTGGCTCTCGGCCTGGCTCTATCAGGAGCACGAGAAGTCGCACAAGGAGCAGCCCGACGGGGCACACGCCAAGGCCGGTGAAGTCAAGCAGAGCCACGCTGCGGACTCCGGGACTGACACTGCCGCCCTCGTGGTCTCATCGCTGAACCAGCGAGACAGCCGCGGTCAGCTCGGCGATCACGAAGAGGCCGAGCCGATCTCCAACCTCCGGCGCAACTCGCATTTCCTCTCTCCAAGCTTCTCCTCGATCTCTCCCGACCTCTGGAGCGATGTCGCCAGCGTCCTGCGCAACCTGTTCCTGAACTGGGTCCTGCTGGTTCCGCCGATGATCCTCGCGGTGCTCGTCACCAAGGCGCTCTACTTCGCCGTCATCGATGCCCAGCACATCACCAGGGAGAACACGTCGGCTGCCTTCCTGGTCCTGATGGGCGCACCAACCGTCTGCTTCCTGGTTTCGTTGTCCTTTTCCGTGGCCAACCGTCCCGCCCGCGGATGGATCAATGTCTCGCAACCCCGGTTTCTGTTTTTCGATCTCATGCCCTTCCTGTTCGGGGCGACGCTGCTGGTTTTCGTATTGCAAAGCCCCTACGGCTTGTGGGCGCTGACGAAAGTGACCAGCGCACTCGGCGTCCCGTTCGACGCGCAGGACAAGGGAGCTCGGTTCTACGCCGGCGTGGTCGCGCGCGGCGCAGCCCTGGGGGTCGTATTCTATCTCGCCTCCTGGGTGCTCGCGTATCTATGGACCTACGCGTTCGGGAAGACGGCGCGCCGGCCGCGCGCCAATCCCTGGCTGCTTTGGATCGATCTTGTCGCCTGGTGCGCCGCCGGCGCGGCCTTCGGGCTGGTCAGCGGCGCGGGACTGGCTCTGCTCTGGATGTTCAGCGAGTCCGGCCTCGATGCCAGGAGTGCGGGCTTTGCCTGCGTGCTCGGGCTGCCATGGATCGTGCTGGCGCGCATCATCGCCGACGTGATCTACATCGCGTTCGCCGAATTCCTGTCCGAGGTGGACGTCGGGCTCGAATTCCAGGCGCGGTCGAGCGGACTCTTCACGCTGGCCTACCTTGGCTGGCTGATATGGTTCGGGCTCGTGCTCGGCGCGCCCGCCGCCGCGAAGTTGATCGCGAGCAAGGTCTTCGTCAGTTCGCTCGCGGCGGGCGGCGGCATTTCAGGTCTGTTGTCGGTCATGCTGGGCGCGAGCTCGAAGACCAAGGCTGCCGCCGAGCAGGTGTCAGGCTTTCGCCAATATCTCGGACTCAACACGCTCGCTGCCATCGCGGCGGCGCTTTTCGCGATCGTATTGGTTGCTCTCCTCTCCATCGGCTGGGACGCGGCATTCAAATCCATACAGCCCAACGGCAACGGCCATATGCCCTGGACCATCGTGTTTCTCGTCGGCTTCCTGCTTTCGGTATGGATTGTCGTGGCCTCACTCGTCCTCAGCATCAACCGCTACTCGCTCCATAGCCTCTACCGGAACCGGCTGGTGCGCGCCTTCCTCGGTGCATCGCGCAAGGAGAAGGACCGTGACAGGACGAAGAACGCCTTCACGGATTTCGACGGCCGTGACAGCCCGTATCTGCAACAGCTCTGGAAGCCCGGCGTCGTGCCGACAGGCGCCAACTGGAGGCCGTTCCACGTCATCAGTGCGGCGCTCAATCTCGTGTCGTCCAAGAACCTTGCATGGCAGGAACGGATGGCGGCGCCCTTCACCTTCTCGCCCCTGCATTGCGGCAGCGGCAGCGCGGTGTTCTCGGATGGTGCTTACCGGACGACCTACGCCACGGCCACGCAGCCGCAGCCTTATGGCGGAGCACCGCTCGGCCTGACTCTCGGAACCGCCATGGCGGTCTCGGGCGCGGCCGTGAGCCCGAGCATGGGTTACAACTCCTCGCCGGGCGTCGCCTTCCTGATGGCGCTGTTCAACGTGCGCCTCGGCTGGTGGCTCGCCAATCCGCGCGGCGACAATCCCGACTATGCGAAGGTCAAGCCGCCCTTCGCGCTCCGGCCGTTCTTCATGGAGATGTTCGGGCTGACCAGCGAGACCGAGCGCTGGGTCTACCTGACCGACGGCGGACATTTCGAAAATCTCGGCCTCTACGAGATGGTGCGCCGGCGCTGCCGGGTGATCGTGGTCAGCGACGCCGGCTGCGACCCCGATTATTCCTTCGAAGATCTCGGCAACGCACTGCGCAAGATCTGGATCGATCTCGGCGTACGCATCGACCTGCACGGGCTGGACCTCCTGAAGAAGCGCTTCAAGGAACGTCCGACGCCCGCGGAGCAGGCGCCGTACTGGGCGATCGGCGACATTCGCTATAGCGAGGCCGACGGCGAAGAGGCGAAGGACGGATTGCTGCTGTACTTCAAGTCCGGCCTGCACGGCACGGAGCCCATGGGCGTGCTAAGCTACGCAATCGCGCACGCGACCTTCCCGCACGAGACCACGCTGAACCAGTTTTTCTCGGAATCGCAATTCGAGAGCTACAGGGCCCTCGGCTACGAAATCGCGGGACGTGCATTCGAGTCGGGCGGAGGCCTTGCGGTCGATGCGAAGACCAAGATGCCGCCGACCTTCCTCTCCATCGTCGAGAAGCTCAAAACCCAGATGCCCGGATGCACGGACTCCGTCCCGGCCCCCAGTGGCTAGAGCTGAATTGGCGGAACTCCTCGAGAGCGAAGTGACATCGCCTGCACCACGGAGACACGGCGTCGATCGCGCCGATCACTCCCGCGTGAGCAAAGGGCATATCCGTCTCACCCCTATCCGGCCACCGGAACAGATCAAGCCCCTGCGCACTTAACAAATGATAAGAACAGCGAGGTGCAATCATGGGCCAATCAAAGCCGATCCGCCCGACCGCGATCGTCGTCGAAGATGACGACATTCAACGCGAAATGCTCGCGCTGCTGCTCGAAGAAAGCAATTTCGACGTGCTGCAATGCGAGGACGCAGAAACCGCGGCGCTGGCGCTGAAAGTCAAGCACCCTGCCCTGATCGTCACCGACATCAACCTCGTCGGCAAGATGGATGGCGTCGATCTGGCTCACCTTGCCAGGCAGCAGCACTCTGCCGTTCGGATCATCGTGATATCGGGTCGCCCGCTTCCACGCCCCCTGCCCGATGGCGCCACATTCTTCACCAAGCCGGTCTACCCGACCGCGCTGCTTGCGGAAGCAGGCCGATAGGACTCCGTCGAATGAGCCATCACGAATGCCGGCGATCGATGGCCCGCCCGCGAAGCGGGCGTCGCGGACGATGCTCTGCATCGCCGGGCGAACCATGCAGCCGGGCTGAACCGACCAGTCCCCACTCTCGTGCACAACACCCCGCTTCTCAGCGGAACCGCGCGAGATAGTAGGCGAGATCGCCGATCTGGTCGTTGCCGACGGTCTGCATCACGTCGGCCATCGTGGCGTCGTAGCCGTGGCGGCTGTTGTCCTTGTATTCGGCGAGCGTCTTGGCGAGATAGTCCTCGCGCTGATTTGCGATGCGCGGGACGTTCTCCTTTCCGGAATAATCGGGGTTGTGGCAGGTGTTGCAGCGGTTCTGGTTCGCCAGGGCCTGCCCGCGCGCCATCCGCGCGGCATCCGCGGCATCCGCCGGCGGCGCAGGCTTCGGAAGCGCCGCGATGAAATCGGAGAAGGTGCGCAGATCGTCGTCGGTGAGCGATTTCGCCATCTCGTTCATGGGCTCGAACACGCGCAGCTTCTCGCGGAACATGAAGAGCTGGATCAGCGCATAGGGCGCCTGCTGGCCGCCGAGCGAGGGCGTGTTCTCGGTCTCCGAGGTGCCGCGCTCGCCGTGACAGGCAAGACACGGTGCGGCGCGCTCCTGGATGGTCTCGGCTGTCGCGGGGAAGGCGAATAAGGCGAACGCCAGAGCGGCGAGCATGGTTCTTTTCATTGGCCGCTCCCGGCAATTTCCGTCATTGCGAGCGAAGCGAAGCAATCCAGAAATATTTCCCCGGAGGGATTCTGGATTGCTTCGTCGCAAGTGCTCCTCGCAATGACAGTGAGGTTACTACCTGTCGCGGCCTACTTCGCCGCGACCTTCTGCTTGCCGTAGGTGATGCGGTAGACCGCGCCGTTCCAGTCGTCGGAAACGAGCAGCGAGCCGTCCTTCAGCTGCATCACGTCGACGGGGCGGCCGACATATTTGTTGTCCTCGAGGAAGCCGGTCAGGAACGGCTCCATCGACTTCACGGTGCCGTCCTTGTTCAGCTTGACGACGACGACGTCACCGCCGTGCTTCTGCGACTTGTTCCAGGAGCCGTGGCGCGCGACGAAGATCGCGTTCTTGTACTGCTTCGGGAACATGCTGCCGGTGTAGAAGCGCATGCCGAGCGCTGCGGTGTGCGGGCCCATCAGACCGACCGGCGCGACGTAGTCCTTGCAATCCTTGCCCCAGCCGAGCTCCTGGTCGATTATGTTGCCCTGGTAGCAGTACGGCGCGCCGAAATGCTCGCCCGCCTTGGTGACGCGGTTGAGCTCGTCCTCCGGCACCGTCTCCGACAGCCAGTCGCGGCCGTTGTCGGTGAAGTAGAGCTGCTTGGTCTCGGGATTCCAGTCGAAGCCGACGGTGTTGCGCACGCCGACCGCGTAGACTTCCGCGCCGGAGCCGTCGAGATTCATGCGACGGATCTGGCCGTGATCGGCGTCGTGCAGCACGTTGTTGCCGGGCTGGCCGACCGGGACATAGAGCTTGTTGTCGGGGCCGATGGCGATGAACTTCCAGCCATGCGCCTCGTCCTTCGGCAGCTTGTCGTAGATTATCGTCGGCTTCGGCGGGTTGTCGAGGTTCTCGTCGATCTTCTCGATCTTGGAGACCTTCGACAGCTCGGCGATGTAGAGCGTGCCGTCCTTGAAGGCGACGCCGTTCGGACGATAGAGGCCCGAGGCGATCACCTTGACCGACTTCTTGCCGTCCTTGTCGGCGATCGCATAGACCTTGTCGACGAGACGGCTGCCGACGAACACCGTGCCCTTGTCGCTCTGCGCGAGCGAGCGCGCATTCGCCATGCCCGATGCATAGACCTCGATGTTGAAGCCCGCCGGCACGCTAAGCTTGGCGAGCGGCAGCTTGTCGGCCTGCGCCGGAATTGGCGGCGGCGCGACGGGCGCGAGCTTTGCAGCGGCCTCGCCGTCCGGACGGCCGATCAGCGGTGACCCCGGCGGAAGCGGCTGCGCGGCCGGCGCGGCACCCGCGGCGGGCGGGCTCGCGGGCTGCTGCGCCGAAGCGGCAACCGTGAACGCAGTGAAGACCACGCCAGCCAGCAACAGGCTGCGCGAGGCAGATGACAGACCCATCATGATGTTTTCTCCCCAAGGCGGAAGCCGTCTTCCAGGCGCTGGCGCGCCCACGGCGTTTCCAGGCCGCACTCTCTGAATTTGCCGCGGCGAATGCAACCGGAAACGAAGCAGAGCACCCCTGCGTGTGGTCATCGCAATGAATGATCGAGCTGCGCCAGTCGATGCGATCGGTGTTACGGCACGCGAAGCCGAGTGCGGATGACCGATATTGCTTTGCAACATCCGAGGGGCCGCGCTTCGCCGCATCGCAACGTGCGCGGTACGACGCCATCGAATCTTAACGCAGGTTAGTGGAACCGGGCGAAAGTGCCCCGGATTCCGGCGGGGGCGGGCATAGCGTCGTATTTTGGCCCAAGATTGTTTTGTCTCTGCGGCGGGGCGGGCTTCCTGAACCTGGAGACCTGCGATGCGTTGCCATGTTGCGTTAGGCGTTGCTTTCATTATTGCGATTTCATCCACCGCCGCCGGTGCACGTCCCTTCCGATCCCACCTCACGGCGCCGCCCGAATGCAATGTCACCATGCCCTGCGACTTCTCCGGCGCGAACGTAGGCGCCCGCACGACGGCGCTGCGCGTGCGTGCGCCGCG
>Ga0102592_1003562_pt1 | contig 11552 bp, 10 predicted proteins | sample AraplaCol_mMF_r2_FD_76861 | JGI IMG/M metagenome (GOLD analysis project Ga0102592, IMG submission 76861) | Arabidopsis root microbial communities from North Carolina, USA - plate scrape MF_Col_mMF_r2 (SPADES assembly) (version 2) | ecosystem: Host-associated > Plants > Roots > Endosphere... | reverse complement strand
ACGGAACAGCCGCCGGAGCGCATGAAGCGCAGCGAATACGAAGATCACCTGGAACGCCTGCATATCGAGCTGGTGAAACTCCAGCAATGGGTCGTCGCCAAGGGCCTGAAGGTGTGCATCGTGTTCGAAGGGCGCGATACCGCCGGCAAGGGCGGTACCATCAAGGCCATCACCGAACGCGTCAGTCCGCGCGTTTTTCGCGTGGTGGCGCTACCGGCGCCGAGCGACCGCGAGCGCACCCAGATGTACATCCAGCGCTACGTGAAATACCTGCCCGCGGCGGGCGAGATCGTCATCTTCGACCGCAGCTGGTACAACCGCGCCGGCGTGGAACGCGTGATGGGCTTCTCCAGCGAGAAGACGGTCCGCACCTTCCTGCAGATCGTTCCGCTGATGGAGAAATCCATCGTCAAGTCCGGCGTGATCCTGCTGAAGTACTGGCTGGAAGTAAGCGAGGAGGAGCAGGAGAAGCGCCTGAAGGAACGCGCCACGGATGCCCGCAAGACCTGGAAGCTATCGCCGATGGACCTCAAGTCGTACAGCCGCTGGTACGACTACTCGCGCGCGCGCGACGACATGTTCGCCGCCACCGACACCGCGCATGCGCCCTGGTACGTCGCGCGCACCGACGACAAGCGCCGCGGACGGCTCAACATCATCCGGCACTTGCTCGAGCACGTGCCGTACGAGGATCTGCCCAAGCCCAAGGTCAAGTTTCCAAAGCGCCAGAAGCGCGGCAACTATACCGAGCGCGAGCACGCGTACAAGTTCGTCGACGAGGGTTACTGATCGCTCCTGCGACCAGTTGGAACGACGCAAGGCCGCCGGGATCAGGCGGCCGCTTCCCCGCGCAGTGCCGGAACGTTCGCGCGCTCCCATTCGCGCGTGCGCCGCTTGGCTTCGTCGAAGATGCGCTCGTGGTTCGCGAAGCGGACCATGTGGCTGGCCTCGGGCGTCAGCAGATTCCATACCGGATCGTAGAGGTGGAACACGTCGAGCATCGCCTGGGTGCTGGCCGGCGAGACGCAGTCGGTGCCGAACAGGATGCGATGCGGGTTGCGATTGATCACGCCGGCGACGCGCTGCGAAGCCTCCGGCGACTCGACCGCGTAATTGGCCACCTTGTCCCACGAGATGTCGAAGTAGACGTGGTCGAGGTCGGGGTTGTTCATCGCGTCCTCGATGATCTCGGCCTGGCGTTCGACCGGATTGACCACGCGCCCCAGTCCGACGTGCGCCCAGACGATCGTCGTCTTCGGATGCCGCATGAACAGTTCCTTCGTCTGGTGCGCGAAGATCGGCACCTGTCCCTTCTTCGGGAACGGACGTTCGATGTCGGTGTGGATGAGTACGACGAGTCCGACTTCAGCCGCGAAATCGAGCAGCCGGCCCAGCGCGGGATTGCCCAGCGTCGCCTTTTCGCCGGCGATCTTCGCCGACACGAATTCCTTGATCACCGAGAACTCGCCGATGCCGCAGAACACGCCGGGGAAGGTCGTGAGCACGCGACGGACGTGGTCGGCGGCGTACATGTCGGCCGGGTTGAAGCCGGTGATCATCGGTTCGAAGCGGGCGCGCGATGCTTCGTCGAGCGAACGCCACTGCATCGCAAGATACGCATCGGTGAAGGAGTAGTAGTACAGCGATGCGTCCGACATCATGTAGTACGTCGGCGGCGTATCGCCCATTTCCGCATGGCTCCAGAACTGCTGCACGGGCAGGCCGAACAGCACCGAGCGCTTGATCCTGTCACCCATCATCGCCAGGTAATCCCGGATGTCCGGGCCTTCCTGCACGTAGTTGGTCAGGTGGATGTGGGAATCGTTGAAGAGGTAGTCGCTCATGATCGTGCGCTCCACGATGGACCTTGCTACCTCACGAACGCCGTTGCTTCATCTGGATCATGGCCGAACGGGAAGCCGATCCACGGCACGGCCCGAAACCTCCGGCGTACGTTACCGCCGCGCAGTGCCCGGATAAATTGACCTTTGGGCCCACGGTGAGTTCGACCATTCGTCGCCGGGCATGGCCCCCCGGCAGCGTCGGCCTGCAGCACCGCAGGATGGGTTCGCGCCGCGTAACCCGTCGTCAGGCGCGCTGATCGCGCGTCACGGTTCGACGACGACCGCGCGGCGGATGACCGCACGCGCCGCATCGCGATCGCGCGTCGCTTCGGCATCGAGCCATTCGCGGAAGCTGGCGATCTTGCGGCTGTCGTGTCGCGATGCGGGGTAAGTGAACCAGAACGCGCGGCCGTCGCTGACGACGAGGTCGTGCGCGGGCACCAGGCGGCCCGCGTCGATCTCGTTGCGGAACAGGATGGGCGAGCCGATCGCGACGCCCTGGCCGGCGATGGCGGCGGCGATGTCCAGGTATTCGGCCGACAGTTGCGTGCCGAAACGGTCGGACGGAATCGCGCCCATGAAACCGAGCGCGCGATACCACAGCGACCACCAGTCCGGCCGGCCCAGCAGCGGCACCGGGAGTGGATGTCGCGGGTCGCGGCCCAGTTCCGCCACGCTATCGCGCAGCGACGGCGCGCACAGCGGCATGAACAGGCTCGGCAGCAATTCGACGGTACGCAGGCCCGGCCAGTTTCCATGGCCGTTGCGAATGGCCGCGTCGTAACGCCCACCGCTCAGGTCTTCCGCCGCGGCCGACAGATCCAGTTCGAGCGCTATGTCGGGATGGCGCGCCCGGAAGCGCCCGAGCTTCGGCGTGAGCCAGCTCGTGGCCAGCGAGGGCAGGGTCGTCAGCGACAGATGCGTGTCGTCGGCCTGCGCCGCCTGCACGAAACTCGCGCGCAATGCGGCGAACGCGTTGATCGCTTCGCGCGCGACGATCTCGCCGGCGCGGGTGAGGATCACGTGGTTGGGATGACGCACGAACAGGCCCACGCCGATCTGCTGTTCGAGCCGGCGGACGTGGTAACTGACCGAGGCCGCCGTGGTGTCCAGCTCCTGCGCGGCCTTGGAAAAGCTGCCCAGCCGGGCGGCGGCTTCGAACGCCCGGATGGCGGAAAGCGATGGGAAGCGGCGGTCGCTGACCATAAGTGTGGCTGAGTGTGCGGGCCGCATTTCGAGTGGTCAACGTGGGGCAGGGCTGGCGATGATCGGCCGTCGTTCCCTCCATCGGACAGGAGCTCCCCGTGATGTCAGGACTGCCGTCGTTCCCCTTCGATCCGCGCATCGATTCCCCGTCGCGTCGCCGCTTCATCGCCACCGCCGCGGGCGTCGCGGGCTGCTCGCTGCTGTCGCCGGCTTTCGCTTTCGCGCCGGCCGCGCCCGCGCATGCGCACGACTGGCAGTGGCTCGAAGGCAGCTGGGACGTGTGGCACCGCCGCCTGAAGGACCGCCTCGCCGGCAGCGACGAATGGGAGGAGTTCCCCGGCAAAAGCTCGTTCTGGCAGACGCTGGGCGGACTGGGCAACGTCGACGACAACATCGTCGACATCCCGTCGGGGACATATCGCGGGATGAGCGTGCGCGCCTTCGATCCTGCGACGGGCACCTGGGCGATCTGGTGGCTGGATGCCCGCGCGCCGACGCGCATCGACCCGCCCGTGCGCGGCGGGTTCAAGGCGGAAGAGGGCACCTTCGTCGGGCGCGACACGTTCAAGGGCCGGCCGATCGTCATGCGCTTCCGCTGGAACGACGTGCACGGTGCACGACCGTGGTGGGAGCAGGCGTTCTCGCCGGACGACGGAAGGAGCTGGGAGGTCAACTGGCGAAACTACTTCACGCGTACGTCGAAGACGCCGGTCGCGTTGCCCAGGCTCGGCGACGCGCCGAAGGATTTCGATTTCCTCGTCGGGCGCTGGAAGGTCAGCCACCGGCGCCTGCGCGAACGGCTGGTCGGCAGCGATCAGTGGGACGAGTTCGGCGGCACGCTGGCGAACTGGCCGGTGCTTGGCGGCAAGGGGAACGTCGGCGACAACGTCATGGAATTCCCGAAGGGCACGGTGCGCGGCGTCGGCCTGCGCGCGTTCGACGAGGCCAGCGGCGAGTGGTCGAGCTGGTGGCTCGACAACCGCGATCCTTCGAACATCGCGGCGCCGGTACGTGGGCGTTTCGGATCGGACGGCATCGGTACGTTCATCGGCGACGACACCCTCAACGGTCGCGCGGTGAAGACGCGCGTGACGTGGTCGCGGATCACGCCGACGTCGGCGCGCTGGGAGCAGTCCAGTTCCGGCGATGGTGGCGCGACGTGGGAGAGCAACTGGATAAGCGATTTCACGCGACTGGCGTGATGCCGTTGTAGCCCGGGTAAGGCCGGAGGCCGCACCCGGGGATGCCGCGTCATAGCGACTCGTACCCTTGACGGCCCCCGGCTGCGCTTCGCTTACCCGGGCTACAAGAACGCTGCTACTTCGCCACGCGATACGTCAGTTCCGCGAATCCGCTGCCGACCTGCGTCACCGAAACAAGCGCAAGCCCCGGACTCAGTACGCGTCGCGGAAACAGCGGCTTGCCCTTGCCGAGCGTGACCGAACCGATCTGGACGATGATCTCGTCCAGCACGCCGGCATCGTGGAACTGTCCCGCGAGATCGCCGCCGCCCATCACCCACACGTTCCTGCCTGCGACGACTTCGCGCATCCGCGCGTGCGCCGCGGCCACGTCAGTGGCGAACGTGACGTTCGCACCATCGACCACCGGCAGCTTGCGGCTGGTGAACACCCACGTCGGCTGCGTGTACGGCCACGCCGATCCGGTCTGCTCCGACACCGTGGTCGCGTTGCGCAGAATCCATTCGTAGGTCGTGGATCCCATCGCGATCGCGCCTACGCGTTCGATGAAGGCGGGGTAGCTGGTGTCGTTGATGTCGCCCAGCGGGAACAGCCAGTCGAGCGAATCGTCTTCGGTGGCGAGAAAGCCGTCGAGGCTCGCGGAGGTGTAGTACTGCGTCTTCAACCTGCCACTCCTTGTCCGGAAACGAATGCCGACGATACAAGCAGGCGGCATGGCCCGCATGACCCGTTGTGGCGTGTGGCTTGCGAACGGATCACGGCCCCATCACGAGACGACCACCTATCCTCCGCCAGCCGCCGCCGGTGACGCCGCGAAGGGGCCATGCGCGAGGAGACCGCCGCACGCAACGGCATCGCCGCACCGTCGCGCAAACGCGCCGCGGCGTTCGCGCGCCTGGCTGCGCCGCTGTCGCCCGCGGGGTTGCTGCTGGGTGCCTTGTTCCTCGTCGCCTCGCTCACGCCCAGCCTGATCCCGCGCACGCCGACGATGCAGGGCGTTCTCGCAGGCACGGCGTTCGGCGCGGGCTACGCCATAGGCGTGTTCTTCCGGTGGCTCTGGGAATACCTCGAGATTCCGCCCGCGCGCGGCCGCACGCCGTGGAAGGTGAAGCGTGCGCTGTACGGGCTGGTCGCACTGGTCGTGCTGTGGGCGCTGTGGCGCGCGCCTCACTGGCAGAACTTCGTCCGTGCGGCACTGAACATGCCGCCGGAGGAGGGTGCCGATTCGTTTACCGTCGCCGCCGTCGCGCTGCTCACCTTCGGGGTTCTGCTGACCGCGACGCGCGTGTTCCGTGGCATGGCGGTGGTGTTCTCGCTGTCGCTGGCGAAGGTGATGCCGCGACGCGTCGCGAGCGTGCTGGGCGTGTCTGCGGTGCTGCTGCTGGCGATCGTGCTGAGCAACAGCATCGTGCTGCGCATCGCGCTTCAGGTCATCGACTCCTCGTTCCGTCAGGCCGATGCGCTCATCCCGCCCGACACCGCGCCGCCGCGCGAGGGCTTCCGCACCGGCAGCACGCGGTCGCTCATCGCATGGGAAAACCTGGGGCGGATGGGACGCCGCTTCGTATCGTCCGCACCGGATGCCGATGACATCGCCAGGCTGGCGGGCGCGCCCGCTAAGACACCGCTGCGCGTGTACGCGGGGCTTCCCTCCGCCGATTCGGCGCAGGCGCGCGCGCAGCTGGCGCTGGACGAACTCAAGCGAGTGGGCGGTTTCTCGCGCGGGGCGCTGGTCATCATCACGCCGACCGGCACGGGCTGGGTCGATCCGGCGGGCATCGAATCGATCGAATACCTGCGTCGCGGCGACGTCGCCAGCGTGGCGATGCAGTACTCGTACCTGTCGAGTCCGTTGTCGCTGATGATCGAGCCCGAATACGGCGAGGAGAGTTCGCAGGCGCTGTTCGAAGCGGTCTACGGCTACTGGCGCACCCTGCCGCACGATGCGCGGCCCCGGTTGTACCTGCACGGACTCAGCCTGGGCGCGATGAACTCGGAACGTTCGCTGGAGCTGTTCGACGTGCTGGGCGATCCGCCGCAGGGCGCGCTGTGGAGCGGCCCGCCGTTCGCCGCGCGGCAATGGCGGCGGATGACGCAGCTGCGCAACCCCGGATCGCCGGCATGGCGGCCGCAGTTCCGCGACGGACGCTTCGTGCGCTTCATGAACCAGCACGGCTCGTCCGTGCCCGCCGACGCGCCGTGGGGACCGATGCGCGTGATGTATCTGCAATACGCCAGCGACGCGATCACCTTCTTCGATCATCGCGACCTGTTCAGCGCGCCGGCTTGGCTGCACCCGGTGCGCGGTCCCGACGTCGCGCCGCAGATGCGCTGGTATCCGGTGGTATCGACGATGCAGCTCGTGCTGGACATGATGCTGGCCGACGACGCGCCGATGGGATACGGCCACGTCTTCGCGCCGTCGCATTACGTCGCGGCGTGGCGGCAGGTCGCGGACACCGGAGACTGGTCGCCGCAGGACCTGGCGACGCTGTCGCGCACGCTCGATGCGCGACGCGCGGCGGAGATTGCGCGCGACGAGGACGAAGGCGGCGGGTGACGCTACTGCTGCGGCGATTCGTCGTCGGCCGGCACGGTGCTGCGATCGACCAGTTGCGCCTCGCGGATCTCGCGCTTGGCGTCGCGCAGCGAAGCGCCGTCGATGGGCCGGATCGTGTCGATGCGGCAGCCCCGGTTCGATGCGCCGGCCATGCGCGGCACCACGCTGTCCAGGCGCGTGACGTTGCCGAGCGAGTTGGTGATCGAAACGCCGCCGGCCGACAGCATGCCGGGGCACCGGCTGCGCAGTTCGATCAGATGACCGCGATTGGCGCTGGACCACACCGCCAGCGCCTGGTCGCCCAGCGGCGTCCACTGCTGCATCCCGGTGGCCCGCTCGAGGCGGAACGACATCACGGGTGCACCGGCATGGGCGCGATACAGGTCAAGGCGTTCCTGCGTGGACAGGGTCGGGCCCGTCGCACAGGCGGCCAGCCCGAGCGCCAGGGTCGAAAGAAGCAGGGCATGAGGCTTCATGTCGTTACCGTCCATGTTCGAATCAAGGTGCGCGAACGCCGGTCGAACAGGCGAGCCACCGGCATGCGGTGGCTTGCCCTTCCGCGATGGCGTTACGGATCAGCGCGTGACGCGCGTGGTGGTGCCGTCGGAGGACACCTGCACGCGATCGCCGACGCGGAACTGCTGGCTCGTGCCGTCCTGCGTGACCGCGATCGTGCGGCCCGAATCGAGTTCGACCGTGACTTCCACGCCTGCGCGCGAGCTTCGTGCCATCGCGTTGCCCGCCGCGCCGCCGGCTACCGCGCCTGCGACCGCACCGGCGGTGTTCGCGCGAGTGCCGCTGCCAAGCGTGCTGCCGGCGATGCCGCCGAGCGCCGCGCCCGTTGCGGTCCCGACCGTGCGCTGGTCGTTCTGGATGGTGACGTCGCGAAGCCCGCGTATCGTGCCCATTTCCACCGTGCGTGCCGCGCCGACTTCGGAACGGTTGAACGTCGATGGCGTGCTGTGCGTCGCACAGCCCGAAGCGAAAACCAAGCCAAGCGCCAGCATTGCGAACCTGATCGCGTCGCGTTTCATTGCGGAAGCCTCCATGTCGATGCCGGAGCGGTGCCGGCCCACAAGCGGTGACGTCGGTGCACGCCGGATTACTCCCGATGCGGTGAAACGCTGGTGAAGTCGTCGTGACGGAGGCCGGCCGATCTAACGCGGGCTTCACGCGATGCAGACGCGGCATGGACGACTTTCGCGACTCGTGCGCGGGCAATGCGGCGCACGCTGCGCTCGGGCGTCCCCGGAGGACGATGCCATGACGAAGCCAGCGAAGTCCTGCCGCCGACCGGCCGCAACGCGGTCACGCGCTTCGCTGCGCTGCCGCACGCTCGTCGCGGCGACCTTCGCGATGCTGCTGGCGACGCCAGCGCAGGTCCTCGCGCAGGACGCGATGATGGGTACCGTGCTCGAGGAACCCGGCAGCGCGGGCCTTGGCTTCGCGTTCCGCGCGGAGTCCTCGCCCTATCTGGAAGGCGGCACGCGCGAGGACTTCATGCCGCTGTACCTCTACGAAGGCGAGCGCTTCTTCCTGCGCGCCAACGAGTTCGGCATGCGCCTGTGGCGCGACGACACGATGGGCTTCGAAGGCTTCGTGGAACGTCGCCTGGAAGGCTTTCCGGAGGACGAGGAGCCGGTATCCCTGGAAGGGATGACGGTACGCAACACCGGCGTGGACCTGGGTGCGCGCTTCTACGTCCAGCAGGGCGCTTCGCGCTGGGACGCGGCGGTGCGTTACGACATCGCCGGCCTTTCCCACGGCACCGAGGTGCGTGCGGGATACGCGTACACCATCGAACGCGAACGCTGGCGTCTTCAGCCGGTGGCGATCGCGTCGTGGCGCAACGGCAACCTCAACGACTACTACTACGGCGTGGCGCCGCTGGAAGCGCGCGACGACCGCCCCGCCTACGACGCCGGCGATGGCTGGAACGCGACGCTCGCGCTGTATGGCAAGTACCGCATCTTCCAGCACTGGAGTCTGGTCGGCGGGGCGTACGTGACGAAGCTTTCGTCGGAGATCACCAACAGCCCCGTCGTCGACGACGAGGTGCAATGGGGCGTCATGGCCGGCGCGGCGTACGACTTCGGCAACGGGCAGGTGCGCTGGGACGAGAACACCGCGCCGACCTACGTGAAGGTCTTCTACGGGCGCGACACGGGCGACGGCTGCCACCTGGCGCGCATCATGACGCTGCAATGCGTGAGCCTCAACGACGACGACCCGACCGACATCTGGGGCGTGCACGTCGGGCGCCCGTTCGTGTCGAAGTTCAACGGCTGGCCGCTGGACATCATCGGCTACGTAGGTCTGCTCCGGCACGATGAGAAGGGATTCCAGCCCGATGGCTGGCAGATCGACGCCTACATGAAGGGCTTCTGGTACGGCTTTCCGTGGAGCCACCGCGTGACCACGCGCGTGGGCTTCGGCATCGGCCTGTCGTACGCAGAGCGCGTGCCATATACCGAAGTCGTCGCGCAGGCCCAGCGCGAACGCAACACGTCCAAGCTGCTCAACTACCTGGAACCGAGCATCGACGTGAGCGTGGGCGACATCTTCGGCAACGAGCGCTGGCACGATGTCTACTTCGGTTTCGCCGTGTCGCACCGTTCCGGCATCTTCGCCAGTTCGCAGCTGCTGGGCACGGTGGATGGCGGTTCGAACTACCTCTACGCCTACCTCGAAGCCGCGTTCTGACGCCGACGTCCATGCGCGCCACGCCGCCTCCCACGCACATCGCGACGCTGCTCGGCATCAGCGCGGTGTTCGTGATCCTGCTGGCGTTGTACCTGGGGCGGTCGCTGTTCGCGCCGGTGTGCTTCGCCATCTTCATCATCGCGCTGGTGTGGCCGTTGCAGAACCTGCTGGAGAAGAAGCTGCCACGCGTACTGGCGATGTTCGTCACGGTGGTGATCACCGGCGCGGTGATGGTGGCGATGGCAAGCCTGGTGTTGTGGAGCCTGAATCGCGCGGTCCTGTGGGCCATCGGCAACGCTGCCGCGTTCCAGGCGCAGTACATGCGGATGGATGCGTGGCTGCAGTCGCACGGGCTGTACCTGGCAAGCGAGTTCGTGCACAACTTCGATCCGCGCTGGCTGTTCACGGCGCTGCAGCGACTAGGTGCCGGTCTGCAGTACGTCGCCAGCTTCGTGGTGATCGCGCTGGTGTTCGTGATACTTGGATTGCTGGAAGTGGATTCCGCGCGCCGCAAGCTGGTTCGCGCAGGCAAGGTGGAACTGATCTCCGCATGCCGCGCCGCCGCGGGGAAGTTCCAGCGCTACATGGTGATCCGCGCGGTGATGAGCCTGGCGACGGGCATCGGTGTGTGGGCTCTGACGTACGCGCTGGGTGTCGATCTTGCGCTGGAATGGGGCGTCACCGCGTTCGCGCTGAACTTCATTCCGTTCCTCGGTCCGTTGTTCGCGACGATGCTGCCGACGCTGTTCGCGATCGTGCAGTTCGAGAACTTCCTGCTGCCGCTGGCGATCTTCGTCGGCCTGAACGTGGTCCAGTTCCTGATCGGCAGCTACCTGGAACCGCGGGTGGCCGGGGATCAGCTTTCCATCTCGCCATTCCTGGTGCTGTTCGCCGTGTTCCTGTGGAGCATGCTCTGGGGCATGGCGGGCGCGTTCATCGGTGTGCCCATCCTGATCGCCGCGATGACCTTCGCCGAACACCATCCCACCGCGCGACGCTGGGCCTCGCTGCTTGCGGGCGATCCATCGCGGCATGCGCACGTCAGTGAATAGCCCCGTCCGATTCGACAGGAGACGATCATGTACCGGGTCCTGCTATTGATCGCCATCGGCGCCGTGCTCGCGCTGGTGGCCGTGTTCCGCCTGCCGAGCTGGCCGACGGCGCAATCGACGGGCATCGCCGCGAGTTGCCCTGGTTTCTCCGACTCGTTGACGCGTGCGCAGGCGCGGCGGGAACTGGACCTGCGTCGTACGGCCACGGCGGCGGGTACCGACAACGAGCGGCTGGCCACGCGCACCGGCGACGTCGCAGAGCAGCGGCGCGCGGGCGCCGTGTACAGCGCGACCCGTCAGAACGAGCTTGCCGGCGCGGAATGCACCGCCGAGCTGGAGCAGATCGCCAGCGGTGAGCGGCTCAGCTCCGCACGCGGTGAATGGCTGCGCGTGACGGCGCTGATCCTGATCGTCAGCATCGGCGTGCTGTTGGCGTTGTACTTCGGGCGGATCGCGGCGTTGCGGCGGAGCTGGTTGCGGAGGTGATCCGTTGCCCATGTACGAGATGACGGGTTCCGCGATGCGAAACCTGTTCTGCGGATGCGCCGGGGTTCACGGGGGCGGACGGTGCTTCGCCGCCGTCTGCGCGAACGAACGGGTCACCGCACACGCGTCCGCGAGGTTTGCGCCGTTGAGGCGCGCCTGCGCATAAGCCGCGAACACCGGCGGGAGCGGCGGAATCTCGCCCGGCGCCATGCCTTCGGTGGCGAACAACGCCGCGTCGATGACATCGAGCACGTCCTCGGGATGATCCTTCGCGATCGCGTCGCGCGTGGACATCGCGAGCGACGCGACGCGATCCTTGCTCAGTCCGAAGCGCGCGGACACACGCGTGATCGCCGCATCGGCGCGCTGGATGCGTGGCGAATTCGCCGGCAACGTGCGGCCGGCCTCCTCGTTGAGCATGCGGTGCCCCGGCGACATGCCGCGTTCGACCAGCGCGCCGGGCGGTGCGTCCTGGCTGCTTTTCCGGTCGAACATCGAA
>Ga0102592_1003560_pt1 | contig 11558 bp, 8 predicted proteins | sample AraplaCol_mMF_r2_FD_76861 | JGI IMG/M metagenome (GOLD analysis project Ga0102592, IMG submission 76861) | Arabidopsis root microbial communities from North Carolina, USA - plate scrape MF_Col_mMF_r2 (SPADES assembly) (version 2) | ecosystem: Host-associated > Plants > Roots > Endosphere | place... | reverse complement strand
AGCGGCGCATGCACGAGGCTTCCCGCCGCCGCACGCTGCGTGAGCAGCACCCGCAGGATGCGCGCGGCATCGAAGTCGTGGATGCCGCGCTCGTAGCCGTCGCGGTAACGCGGCGCGGCGAAATCGCGCACGGTCTTCGCGAGCGCGTCCGTGTCGCCGAGCTGCTTGCTCAGCAGATCCAGCGAAAGCCCTTCGGTGCCGGCTTCGGCGGCGTCCAGCACCGCGCCGGCGAGGTATTCGCCGCGATAAAGCGACGGCGATTCGGATTCCAGCGTCACCGGCCAGAACTCGCGCAGCGCGGCGAGCTCGTCGCTGTACAACGGTTCCATGAAGTCGGTGCCGGTCAGGTGCAGGGCGAGTTCGTCGCCGCGCGGCAGCAGGGTGAGGTCGAGCGGCTGCGTGTTCACGCTGAAGCGATGGCGCCCCAGGCGGATCAGGTTGCCGCCGTCCTCGAACAGTTCGCTGCGGTCGCGCAGGCCGCGCACGGCCTGGTCGCGCGCGCCCTTCAGGCGCGCTTCGACGTCGTCGGCCTTCACGATGTCCTTGAGCGCGCGCAGGCGTTCGGCCAGTTCGCGGATCTTCAGGATCAGCGGATCGCCGGCGAAGAACGCGTTGAGCTCGTCCATGCCGGCGAGCTTCGCCGTGCGCCGGCCAAGGCCTTCCAGGATGCGGTTGGCGGCGTCGAGCACCGACTGCGCCTTGCGCTGGCGATCGTCGAGCAGCGCCTGCTTGTGCGCGTCGAAGGCCTCCAGCAGCTCATCGCGCTTGGCGAGGATGTCGCCGAGGAACTGTTCGTGCTCGCCGAACTGGCTTTCGAGCTCTTCCAGCTGGACCATCAGGCGCGAGAGCTGTTCGTCCGCGCGTTCCGGATCGCTCGCCAGCGCCAGGGCATTCGTGATCGCCTGCCCGAACAGCGCGAACTGCGCGCCGAACTGCGCGACCGCCTCGCTGGAACCGAGCGTCTTGCGGCGCTGCTCCGCACGCGCGCGTGCCTGGTTCAACTTCGAATAGATCAGCGAGATCGCCTCGACCACGCGCGTACGCTGCGTGGCGTCGTCGACCTTCAGGCTGGCGACCAGTTCCGACAGCATGTCCAGGTCGGACGATCGCGCCTGCAGGGCGGCGATGTGCTCGGCCAGCTGCTTCGCCGTGGTGGCCTGCTGTGCGGCGGCGTCGAGTTCCTCGACCTGTTTCGCGAACGGCGCCAGCGCCTTGTCGTTGCCGAGGAACGCGCCGGTCGCCTGGCCGATGCGTTCGTGCGCTGCCTGCAGTTCGGTGCCCATCGCGTCGATGGAGGCGACGTCGATGTAGCGATACTCGCGGATCGTCAACAGCTGGCCGCGCAGGCGCGCGATCGCGCCGAGGGCTTCGACGAACTCGGCGATCTGCGTCCAGTTCTCCGGCAGGAGCTGTCCCATCAGCGCCTTGTGGTCGGCGCGCGCCTTCGCCATCGCCGCATCGGACTGGCGGCGGATGTCCTCCACTTTCTCGAACTCGTCCAGCACCGATTCGCCGGTCGCGCAGATCTCGCGCAGCACGGTGGCGGCGCCGTCGCAGTTCGTGTCGTCGAGCCAGTGATGCGCGTCGAACAGACGGCGCGCGTGCTGCACCAGCAGCTGGTAGCGCTGCACCGAGACATCGGAATCCTCGATGCGTCGCGCGAGGTCGAGCAGGTTCGACACGCCGCGGACCATCTCGGCGTTGCCGATGCGGCCCATGAAACTGGTGCCCGGCGGGCGGCTGGCGGCGAACTCGTCGCTGGTGAACGGTGTCTGCCAGACCTGCATCGGATGCACGCGCGTGGCGCCGTCGCCTTCGGCATGGAACAGCACCATGCGTCCGTCCGGAAGCACCGCGTGGCCATGGCCGAACAGCGGATTCTGCAGGCTGCGCTGGATCATGTTGTAGACGAACAGCGCGCTGCGGCCCTGTTCGGGCTCGTAGAACGCGTACATCACGTCCTCGCCGTTGGGCGAGTGGATGGCGCGCTGGAACTGCATGCCATCCATGCCGGCGTCGAACGCCTTGTGTTCGCCGCTCTGCAGGTAATAGCCGCCGGGGAAGAGGATGCCGTGGTCTTCCGGCAGCTGCACGCAGGCCTGGGTGATCGCGTCGTTGCGCGTGACGGTGCCGGTGAGCGTGTTGTAGACCAGGCCGCGCCATTGCGTTTCGCGGTACGGCAGCACCTTGAGCAGGATCAGCGTGCCCACGCGTGCGTAATCGAAGGTCGCGTCGTCCAGCGACTGCGTCTTGTCCTCGACCGGCTCGCTGTAGATGCCTTCGCCGCGCTCGGTGTTGTTCTCGACCTTGATGGTCAGGTCGCCGCCGGTGGTTTCGACGAAGATCGTGTCGAGGATGTTCAGGTGCGGGAAGCGGCCGCTGACCATGCGCTCGCGGGTGGCGCGCGTCCAGTCGAAATCGAACGGCGGCGGCAGCACGAGGTCCTGCGCGCCGCGCGTGTCGACGTAGGTGAGTTCGCCCTGGTTGGAAATCGCCCAGCGGAACACGCGCACGTCGGCGGCGCGCTCGCCGATCTGGAACGCCGCCAGCAGCTTGCTGCCCGACACGTCCAGCTGCAGCAGGCGCGCGTTCTTGTAGTAGGCGTAGAGCTCGTCGAAGTCGCGCACGAACGCGGTATCGCCGAGGAAGCTGCCGGCGATCTCCACCGGCGCGACGTCGAAACCTTCCTCGTTCTGGACGAGGCGATAGAGGCCGAACACGTCCTGCACGCGCGTGACGGTCTTCAACCCCATGAAGACGTTGTAGCCGAACAGCAGCATCTCGCCGACCGGCACGATGTCGCGGCCGATGCAGTTGTTCTCGGTGCGGATGCGCAGGCGGCCGACCACTTCCAGCCTGCTGTCGCCGAACTCCTTCAGGCGGCGCTGGTTGAGCGCGCCCGCCAGTTGCTCAAGCCGCTGGCCCTGCGTGTCGAGGCGGCGACGCAGGACTTCGTAGGCACCGCCCTCGGCGACGGCCTGGTCGACCTGCGAGGGACCGACCTGCGATGGGCTGGCGGTGCTGGAGGTTGCGGCGTGTTCGGCGGTTACTGCTTGCGACATCGTGGTACCTCGCCCGGTCCTGGGCGTCGGGAAAACAGCGGCATAAGGTCGATCCGGACCTTCGCGGTCGTGCCGGCCCGACGACGGGCCGGCCAAGCTTCAAAACCTTGCGAAACCCTTCGTCCGTCCGGCTTACGGCGAAGCCGGAACCTCGATGCCGAACTCGCGCGCGATCGCGTCCAGCTGCGCCTTCATCGCCGGATCGATCTCGTCCGGGCGGATGCGCGCGATGATGTTGCCCAGCACGCGGCGTTCGTTGTCGTCGGTCACGCCGTCGCGTTGCGCGATGACGAGGATGCGGCCCAGTTCGGCGGCATCCAGGCGGCCGTCGTTGCTGAAGCACTGGATGGACTGGAAGGCCATTTCCAGGAAGTCGCGGTTCTCTTTGCTCATGTCTGAAATCCTTGTCGTTGCGTGGTACGGAGCGGGGCGGAGCATTGGATGGACAGCGTCCGGCATCACGGGCGCGAGGTGCCGCCCGTGATGCGGGAGGATCGGCGCGTCAGGCGCCGACCGGTTCCTGGCGCGACTTGTCGGCCGCGTTGATCGACACCACCGGTGCCGATGCGCCGTCGATCACCGTCTCGCGCGGCGCGGGACGCGCGACGCCCAGGTAGCGTTCGAGCAGGTCCGCGACGATCGGGCTCTTGCCGGCGAAACCTTCGATCGACTTGCCCAGCGAGAGCGCCTTGCTGAAGCTCTCGAACAGGCCGCCGTCGCCACCGACGAGGTCGATGTTGGCGTTGCGCAGCGCCGACGCGATGACTTCCGCGTTTTCCTTCGACACTTCGCGGCCGGCTTCGATCGCGGCCATCGCCTGTTCCAGATGCGTTTCCAGCGTCATGCGGAACTCTTCGTGGGCGCGCGCGGTGTCGGTGAGCGAATCGATCGCCTCGAACTTCGCGGTGAGGCCTTCGGCTTCGGCGGTGAGCTTCTTCACCGTGACGTTGGCTTCTGCAACGCCGACCGATTCCACGGCGGTGGCGCGGGCGCGGCCCATCTTTTCCTCACCCTCGGCCTGCGCGGCGAGGTTCTCGGCGAGCACGCGGGCTTCGTTGCTGCCCTGCTTGTAGGTGGCCTCGGCCTTGGCTTCGATCACGCGCGCCTCGGCGACGCCGACCTTTTCGATCGCGCTGGCTTCGGCCTCGCGCACCTGCGCTTCGGCAAGACCCGGCGCGGCGGACTCGGCGCGCACGCCTTCGGCCAGCAGCTTCTTGGCGTCGGCGTTCTTGGCGGCCGCTTCAAGCTCGGCCTGGGCGAGGGTGGAGATCTCGTTCGCGCGGAATCGGGCGGCCGATTCGGACGCTTCGGCTTCCTTCACGGTGCGCACGAGGTTCTCCTGCGCCTGGGCTTCGGCGGCGATGACGCGCGACTGGCGCTCGCGTTCGGCCTCGGACACCACGCGCACTTCCTTGATGCGCTCTTCTTCCTGCGCCACGGTCTTGTCGATGGCGATGCGCTCGCGGGTGATGTTCGCCACGTCCATCTTGCCGTTCTCGACGACCTTGTCGCGCTCCACGCCCTGCAGCTGCACTTCGCGGTCGGTGGTCACCTTTTCGAGCTGGCGCGCGCGATCCACGCGCTCGGCCTCGATGGCGACGGCGCGCTGGCGGTTCTGCTCGGCGACTTCGACTTCGCGCTGACGGTTCTGGTCGCGGATCTGGATCTGTTCCTCGGCGGCCAGGCGCGCCTGTTCGGCGAGCAGGCGCTGCTCTTCCTTGACCTTCTGCGTCTCGGCTTCCTCGCGGGCGCGGATGGTGTCGACCTCGCGCTTCTGGCGCGCCTCGGCCTCGGCCTGCTGGCGTTCCAGCGCGAGCGTGGCCTCGCGCGCCTCGACGTTCTTCTTGGTGATCGCCAGGCGCTCGTTCTGCTCGAGCTCGTTGGTGACCACGTTCTGCTTCGCGGTCAGCTCGGTGATCTTGCGGATGCCTTCGGCGTCCAGGATGTTGTTCTGGTCGAGCAGGTTCTTGGGCGTCTGTTCGAGGTAGTCGATCGCGACGTCTTCCAGCGCGTAGCCGTTGAGGTCGTTGCCGATGACCTTGATGATCTCGTCGCGGAATTCCTGGCGCTGTTCGAACAGCTCGGTGAACTCGAACTTCTTGCCGACGGTCTTGAGCGCCTCGGAGAACTTGGCGTTGAACAGTTCGTCCACGGCGTTCTTGTCGGACGCGCGATCGGCGCCGATGGCCTTGGCCACGCGCAGCACGTCGGCCTGCGTCTCGTTGACGCGCAGGTAGAAGGCGACGGTGATGTCGGCGCGCATGTTGTCGCGGCAGATCAGGCCTTCCTTGCCGCGGCGGTCCACCTGCAGCGTGATCAGGCTGATGCGCATGTGCTCGGCGCGGTACAGCACCGGGATGATGAGCCCGCCGGTGAAGCGCACCTTCGGCATGGAGCTCATGTCGTTGACGATCAGGGCGGTGCCCTGGTCGACCTTGATGTAGAAGGCCTTGAACAGGCCGAACAGCCCCAGCATCACGACGAGCAGGATGCCCGCTCCGATCAGGAAGGGAAGGACCAGGGACACGCTCATTGCAACTTCTCCTTGTTGTAACGGTTACTGCACTTGGACGGTACGGTTGTCTGGTGGAATGCGTCGGTCACAGACGCTGGAACTGTTCCTCGGACACCACGCGGTAGGCGTGCTGCGCGTTGAGGTATTCGATGAGCACGACGCGGTCGCCGCGCTTGAATCCGGCCCGCTCGTCGCGGACCTGCAAAATGAGTCCGGCACCGCCGTCGTCGACGGTGGCCTGGCCGTAGGCGGCATCGACGGTCGGCGTGCTCACGATCGCCACGCGACCGAGGATCGAGGCTTCCGTCGGCGGGCGAAGGCGCAGCAGCAGGCGGCTCACCGGACGCAGCAGCAGCGAAGTCGCGAACACGCCCGGCACCAGCATGCCGATGGCGACGCCGATACCGGCGACCCAGCGCAGCGTGCCCGGCAGGGAACCCAGCACCAGCAGATGCACGAAGTAGGTGCCGAGCCAGCCAAGGAAGGCGAGCACGGTCAGCACGATCATCACCGGCACGCCGCTCAGGCCCAGGCGCGCGATCATCGCGGCGATGCCGCTTGCGTTCGCATCGGTGTCGTGACCATGCCCATGACCGTGGCCATGCGCATGGACGTGGCTTTCGCCACCGATCAGGCCATCGGGACCGTCGGCATCCACCATGCCCGTCGCCGCGAGCAGCCAATAGATCACGCACACCGCCAGCACGATGCTGTAGGGCAGGGTGGGGAAGGTGAGCGCGGTGGTGAGGAACTCGTTCATCGTGAACCCTTGGGTGTCCTTGCCTGTTTGCCGCGACGCGGGGGCGAGGTGTCCGCCAGCCGCTGCGCGAGCCGGTCGAGCACCTGTTGCGCGCGCGCGTTGCGTTCGTCGATGCCGGCCGCGCGCAGGCGCGCGTCGAGATCCGGATTGCCGGCGGGTTCGGCGTCCGTTTCGCCGGTCGTGCGCGGCGCCGTCTGGCGGCGAGCGCGCAGCAGCGATTCGATGGCGTTCTGCGGCAAACCCGGACTGCCGCCCTGACGACCCGCGACGGTCTCCTGCGCGCGTTGCACGGTTTCGGCGGCACGCAGCGCGTCCAGCTGCAGTTGCAGCCGGCGCAGCTGGTTCTCGCCTTCCTCCACCACATGGCGCAGTTGCGCGATCCGCACGTCCTGTTGCGCGACGAAGGCCTGCTCGTCGTCGCGCGCGTGTTCGAGCTGCACGATCTCGGCCGCCACGTCCTGCGCGAGCGCGCGTTCGCCGGCCTGCAGCGATGCCACGGCCTGCGCCTCGCGCTGCACGATGGCCGCGACGGTCTGGTCGATCCGCTCCATCGCGGTGAAGCGGCGCGCCTGCAGTTCCGCCAGCGCGGCCCGCAGCTCGCGCACGCGCGCGTCGCTGGTGCGGATGTCCTCGTCGAGTTCGCGCTGCGCCTGGTTCGGGGCGATCGCGTCGCTCAGTTCGGCCAGCTGCTCGCGCACGCGGCCGAAGATGCGGGCCAGCGCGCTCATGCGGCGCCCTCCAGCGGTTCGCCGCGCAAGAAGGGCGCGTAGGCCTCGGCGGCATTGAGCACGTTCTCGGCGAGGGTTTCGATCTCGAACAGCACGTTGGCGAGGCTGGAACGCGTGTCCAGCGCGCCGTACATGATGTAGCAGGGCACGCCGCCGATGGCCTCGATGGCGAGGTTCGACAGCGGCAGCACCTTGTGCGTGCGCAGGACGTGCGCGTTGAAGGCGGCGGCATCGAGCACGTCGGCCACCGGCCACATCAGCGACTCGACCACGATCTGTTCGCCGCTCACCGCGATGAAGACGGGCAGGTCGCCGTGTTCGTGCATCTCCAGGTGCAGGCCGGGCTCGACGCCTTCCAGCAGTTCCAGCGAGACGTAACCGGCGCGCACCGGGCGCGATTCGGCCAGCGCCGCATGCAGGCTGCGCGCGGTCCAGGCCGCGGCGGCCGTGTCGCCAAGACGGCCGTCCGACCCTCCGGGGATGCGCAGGCGGCGCTCGACGGCGCTCAGCTCCTGCGCATGTTCCGGAAGGATCCAGACATCCTTCTTGATGAAGCCATCCCGCCGCATCCGTTCGCGGAATTCCCGGACGTACTCGGTGGACGACTTCGGGCGAGGTCCTTTCATGAAAGTTACAGTAGGGATTACATGTAAGGTTCGTCAAGACGACGAACGCCACGGTCCGACGAACGGCGAGGCGGCCTGGGAAGGCTCGCGGCGGTGTGGTGTCGGTGTCCGGTGCGGACGTGGTGCGTGCCGGCGCCCGTCGGTCGTCCGGGCGGTTCAATCCTTTGCATTCCTGCTTCCCCATTCCCCTGGGCGGAGCATCGCACGGGGCGGTGGCGCTTTACACCTCGTCCGCGATGAGGCGAGGGCGGGCTATTTCGCGGCCCTTCAGTAGCTCGATGACGGCCTGCGCGTCCTTCGCGCGCCTGGCGTCCGACACCATCGAGGTCAGGCCGGATGCGATGGCCTGAGCCGCCGCGCGTCCGCCATGGACGCGACGCTCAAGCGCCGCCGACGTTGATGCCCGCGGCGAACAGGGTGCACAGCAGGGTCATAGCGGCGACGAGCCCCACCAGCAACGCTTGTCCCACCTTGCGATTGGCCTGCGACCACACGGAGAACGCCAGGTAGACGCCGGGCGCGACGCCGATGTAACGCGTCATCGACATCAGCGTCCCCGTCGAAAGCGGTGCCAGCACGGTAAACGCGGTGAACAGTGCGATACCCCGCCAGCCTTTCTTCCAGCACGTCACGATGCTGCCCAATGCCAGAAGCGTCATCGAGAAGTTCAGGATTTCCGCATTCCACTCCGTTACCAGGCGGTGCGGTCGCGCCAGGTAGCCGAGCAGTGCGGTCCATGGCGGATGCAGTTCGCGCCCCCACGTCACCTGGATGTCCTTGAACGCGAGCGGGTTACCGGTGATTTGCCATAGATAAAGCATGAAACCGGCGAGGCCGAGGCCGGCGACGGCGATCTTCGCAAGATCCGCGAGCCGCCTGTCGGACTTGCGCCATTCCAGGAATGCGGCAGGAACCAGGAAAATGCCGTTGACCCGGGTGGCGCCGCCAAGCAGGCCACCCAGGCCGACGAGCCACCACTGCCGCCTCAGCGCCGCGAACAGCGACAGGGTCGCCAGCATGAAGAACAGCGCTTCGGTCTGTGGCAGCGAGGCGAAGTAGCTGGTCGGCCAGAACGCGGCGAACAACACCGCGTCGTCGGCCATCTGGTTGCTGGAGAGCAGTTCCCTCGACAGGTGCCATAGCAGGCAGAGTCCGGCGAACCACAGCGCATTGGCGACCAGGACGCCGGACCAGAACCACTCGCCGGTGACGGCCGCGGAGGCCCGCCAAAGGGTGGGTTGCATGGGGAAGAACGCCCAGTTCGCGGCATGCGAAGTATCGAAAGCCCGCTTCTCGTATCCGTCTTGGGCGATGCCCAGGTACCAGGACGCGTCATTGGCGTATGCAACGTGCCGCATCCCGTCGACGACGTTCCGCGCGCTCACGCGGATCGATACGTCGCTCCCGTTCCATTCCGACATCGGGATATTGGAAATCATGGGTACGAGCGTGAAGATCCCGAGCATCAGAATGCGCGAGAGCACGAAGGCCAGAGCCACATGGCGCAGCCATCCAAACCTGCTGTGGACGGGCGATGTTTCCGTAAGTGCAGCGACAGCCATCCTTGGGCCTCCCCAGTCCCGGCGCTTAGCGTAATGGCTTTGTCGCCGCAATGGGATCCGCGCACTGCGATGGCGGTCGTAGAATCCGCTCCTGGCCGATAGTGGACACTAATGTCCGCTTTCGACCCTAATCATTTGGACGGCTCGACCCTTTGAGAGCATGGATGCAGAACAGCGCCTTGAATGTCAGCTTTGCCGTGGCTGTGTCCATCTTGCTACCAGCCTGTGATCGGGCGACCGACGCAGGCACGCAGTCCACGAGCGGAGCGGTCAACCTCACCACGCCCGTCCTCTATCGACTGGACGGCAAAAGCTACGACATTCCGCTTTCGTACCATTTCATGGACCGCGTTTCCCCTGCTCGTTGGCCAACACCGCGCACGGAACGGAGGGATGTGGACTACATCAGCATCATGGGATTGCTCCCGGGGTTCACACCATTCCGCGAACAGGACGCGGCCGCATTCAACGAGCCCGGACCGGGCAAGCGCGTAGACGTGCTTATTCAGAGCGCCTCCAATGGGCATCCTCGTCCAATGTCCGACTATCTCGCGTTTCTCCGACAGGGGGGCAGGTTGCGCGACGAAGGGCGGTATCACGGTTTGAAGCATTTCTTCGATACGAAGCGCTCCGCTCTGGAAGCGAAGGGCGCTGATCTTTACGTCAAGGAGGACGAGGCCTATTTCCAGATTTATTGCGACAGGACTCCGGAGGACGGGCTGTGTCAGACCTCGCACATCAGGGGCGATGGTCTGTATATCCAGTACTCGTTCTCAAGGCGTTACCTGCCTCAGTGGCGCTCGATTGATCAGGCGATCACGCACAGCTTCGATGGATTCGAAGTGACTTCCGCAGGCTCGCCCCCGCGAGTGACGGCTTCTGGCCGATAGCGGCCATTGTGGGCGGCGGGGCCGCCAGGGCGGTGCTAATGTCCGCTTCAGACCGACGCGGCCGGCAGCCAGCTTTCAATCAGGGAACGACATGTTGCTAAAGATCATCTACTTCGTGATGTGCATGATCGGCATCGCTTATGGCGTTAATGCGATCCGCGTGCGTCGCATCCGTTTCGTCCTCTGGAGCATGCGTGAACCGGGCGACCCCTTCTACGGCCGCGGCCGTGATGCGAACACCTTCACCGGCCTTCCGGCGGTGGTGCTTGGCGCGGCGACAATTGCACTCTCCCTGTACTTGCTCAAGCTGCATGTGTTGTGACTCGATCAAGTCCGAAGAAGCGGGTTCGAGGCCCGCATCCGGGACATGTCCTACATGAGGCAATGACCACTTCTGGCCGTTAGCGCGCATGGGCGCTGTCAGGTCGCAAGTCGATGTCCGCTTTCGACCCGAGGCCGAACTAGCACGGCGCCTGCGGCACCACGCTGCGTCCATTCGTTGCAGAGTCCATGGCGGCCTGCAGGATCGCCATCACGGCGATGGCCTCCTCGGGCGGAACGGGGTTGGGACCATTGCCTGCTATGGCCTCCGCAAGTTCGGCGTAGAAACGCGACTGGTCGCCGGGCAGTGCGGGGCGCGTCTGGACGGCGTCGTCGTCGCATCGCCATTGCAGCGGGTCGCGATCGACGCCCCATTGCGCATCGCCCGGCCGCACTCCCGCGAGCAGTTGCGATTCCTGTGGGTCGGGTTGCGCCTTGATCAGCGAACCTAGCGTGCCGTGCACGACGAAGCGCGGACCGGGAATCGCCGCGAGCATCCCCACCTGCAATACCGCGCGCGTCTCACCGAAAGACAGCACGACGTGCGCCCAGTCGTCCGTCGTCGCGCCGTTGCGTTGTCGCGCGAGGCTCCCCTGCACGGCATCGGGCCAGCCGAACAGGGACAGTGCCTGGTCCACCAGATGCGGTCCCAGGTCCCACCATAAACCCGTCGCGGCACCGGGCACTTCGCGCCATCGGTCGCGCACCTGGGGACGGAAGCGTTCGATGCGCGATTCGAAATGCCGCACGTCGCCCACGAGCCCGTCCTGCATCGCCTGGCGCACGGTCAGGAAATCGCTATCCCAGCGCCGGTTGTGGAAGACCGAAAGAAGCCGGCGCTGCGCCCGCGCGGTTGCAAGCAGTTCCATGGCTTCCGTCAGGCTCGGCGTCATCGGCTTGTCGACGACCACGTGCTTGCCCGCGCGAAGCGCGGCCTGCGCCAGCGGAAAGTGCGTGTCGTTGGGCGTGGCGATCACGACCAGGTCGACGTCGGCATCGACTACCGCGCGCATCGGATCGCTCTCGACCGCGACATCGGGCAGGTCGGCCCGTACCTGCCCGGGGCGGCTGGAGGCGACCGTCGTCAGCGACAG
>Ga0102592_1003557_pt1 | contig 11565 bp, 8 predicted proteins | sample AraplaCol_mMF_r2_FD_76861 | JGI IMG/M metagenome (GOLD analysis project Ga0102592, IMG submission 76861) | Arabidopsis root microbial communities from North Carolina, USA - plate scrape MF_Col_mMF_r2 (SPADES assembly) (version 2) | ecosystem: Host-associated > Plants > Roots > Endosphere | place... | reverse complement strand
AATAATGTGCCCAAGCGGGGAAATTAAGGGGATCGTTTATATATAAAAGCACGAGGATTACAGTGAGTGTGCAACAAGGGCTGTCCGCTAATAGCGGACAGCCCTTTATTTATGATACTATTTTATCCAAAACAGCTTGCCACAACGATATTGCAAGGAGAACACAAGGAGAAGACAAGGTGAACTATAGGAGAAGACTGCCAAAATAGTATCACTACTGTTCTGAGCACTGGAAAGGATCAGGATTACTGGCGGGGGCCTTTTTGTCGTAAGACCAGCAGAAATTCATGGCCTGGCTGGTAATGCTCATCAGCTTCAGCTGCACTTTCATGCCTTTACGGCTACCTGCAGCTTCTACGGAGCGGCTGCCTTTGGCAGGCACTTCGTTGATGGTGTAGGGCTCTGTTTTGAAAACCTCTCCGTTACTGCGAAGGTATTGTACGGTGACCACTACATTATCCAGCGGGTATTCTGTCTGGTTGCGCACAATAAGTTCCAGGTTCTTGATCCCGCCCAGGAAACCGGTGCGGTAATCGTTGGTGCTTACGGCGATGAACTGCTGCCAGTTACGGCGGTAATAGGCGCGGCGCTCTACAAATTTACCCTGCACGCGTTGCTGCTGCTCCTTTCTCTCCGCGATCTGCTGGGCGGTCCCGCTCACGGAAGTAAGGCTTTCTTTGAGGTCGCGGTTCTCATTCAGCAGGCGTTCGTTCTGCGTCAGGATCTTCTTTACCCTTTGCTGCTGGCGGAAATACCCTATCCCCAGGAGCACGGCGATAAAGAAGCAAATGATCGTATAAAGTGAAGCTCTTTTCATATGGTTACTCTTGGCTGTCCCTGTAAATATTTGTTACTGTCAGGCTCCCTCAGAAAAAATAGTGCCATTTCAGTGAGGGGCCGGGGCTACGTATTTGAGAATTCGTAATTATGTTATTTTTGCTCCCTTATGGAGCTTGTCAAAGTAGATAACGCAAAAACGGCCCAGCTGTTTATACAGGTACATGCAGATCTTAACAAACAGTATCCCAATTGGATCCGTCCCCTGGATAAAGATATAGCAGAAGTATTTGACCCGGAGAAGAACAAAACCTTCAAATTCGGAGAATGCGAGCGTTGGCTTCTGCGTAACGAACAGGGCGCCTGGATAGGCCGTATTGCCGCTTTCGTCAATAAAAAGTACAAGACCAAGGGCGATTCCCAGGCTACCGGCGGTATCGGCTTTTTTGACTGCATCAATGACCAGGCAGCGGCCAATCTGCTGCTGGACACCGCCAAACAATGGCTCAGCGCAAGAGGGATGGAGGCGATGGACGGCCCGATCAACTTTGGGGAAAGGGACCGCTGGTGGGGACTACTGGTAGAAGGCTTCCATGAGCCCCTGTACTGCATGAACTATAACCCGCCCTACTATAAAGACCTGCTGGAGCATTACGGCTTTCAGCCCTTCTTTCACCAGCTCTGCTTTGCGATGAAGACAAGGGAACCCTTACAGGATAAGTTCCTCAAACGCCACGAGCAGCTGTCGCAAGATCCGGGCTTTTCTTCCAGGCATCTGCAAAAGAATGATCTTGCGAAATATGCCACCGACTTCTCCATCGTTTACAATAAGGCCTGGGCGGGACATGACGGGGGCAAAGAGATCTCTCCCACACAGGCGCTGCGCATTTTCAAAAAAATGAAGCCGGTAATGGATGAAAAAATAATATGGTTTGTTTATTACAACAATGAGCCTATTGCCTGCTGGCTTAATCTGCCTGAGCTGAACCAGTTCTTCAAACACATGCACGGGAAATTCGGGCTGCTGCAAAAACTGCTGCTGCTCTGGCTGAAATTTACGCATAGGTGCCGAAAAATTACCGGTATCGTGTTCGGCGTAGTGCCGGAATTCCAGGGCAAAGGCGCAGACGCTTATATGATCGTGGAAGGCGCCAAGATCATTCAGGGCCCCCAGTATGATGATTACGAGATGCAGTGGATAGGCGACTGGAACCCTAAAATGATCAATATAGCAGAAAGCCTGGGCACTTACCCCAGCCGCAAGCTGACTACCTATCGTTATTTGTTTGACAGAACGAAGGAGTTTAAACGGCATCCGATGGTTTAAAGTTTGAAAGTTTATGCGTTTAAAGGTTTGAAGGTATTCACGTTATTCGGAGCATCTTCAAACTTTCAAACCTTTTAACTTTCAAACATTAACTTCTTTGGAAAGATGCTTCACTATCATCTTATAGATCTCTTTTTCCCGGAAGGGTTTCAGCAGCCAGTCGTTAAAGCCGGCTTTGCGGAAGTTTTCCTCGTCCTGAGGGGTGATGTCTGCTGTTAATGCTATAACAGGAACTTTTGCTTTCCGGGTGTCGATGTCTGTTCTGATACGGCCTACCACGTCTATGCCGCTGAGCTGGGGCATCTGGAGGTCGAGCAGTACCAGGTCATAATTGTTTGTTGAAAACATTTCATAGGCGATGGCGCCATCCTTAGCCATATCAAAGCGGCATTTCCAGCGGGTCAGCATTATTTTCAGCAGCAGGAGGTTCATCTCCTGGTCGTCTGCGATCAGCACGTAGAGGCCTTCCAGGTGATTGCCGTTCAGCTGTTCGAGATCCTGCCGGGTAAGGATCAGGGTCTGGGGCGGATGGGCCAGTTCATAGGGAATGTGACCGGTAAAGACGGAGCCCCTGCCCATTTCACTTTCCGCGTAAATATCGCCGCCATGCAGCCTTATCAGGCGCTGGGTAATGGCCAGTCCGAGGCCGGTGCCTTTTATATCCAGCCGGGGTGAACGCGCCTGGTAGAAGCGTTCAAAGATCCGGGGCAGCGCCTCAGGCGGCATACCGGGACCTGTGTCTGCAACAGAGAAAGTAAAAAGGCCGCGCTGCGTTCCCGCCTGTTCCAGTTTACCCTTTACCGTTATACTTCCTGTTTCGGTGTATTTAATGGCATTGCCAATGAGGTTGATGAGGATCTGCTTGAGGCGGAACATATCGCCCTGCACATGTTGATGCTGATTGCCTTCAAAGTAGAAATGCAGCCCGAGCTGCTTGCGCTCAGCCTGTACCCGCATGGTGTTGATCGCATCCAATATAGCCTGGTAGAGCGTGAAAGGTTGCCGGTGGATGGAGATATAATCGCTTTCGAGCTTTGAAAAATCGAGCACGTCGTTCACCACTTCCATCAGCATATCAGCAGAAAGCGTTATTGCACGGAGCAGTTCGCGCTGCTCTTCGTCCAGCGGGGTATGTTCCAGCTGTTCTGTAAAGCCTACCAGTGAGCTGAGCGGGGTACGGATCTCATGGCTCATATTGGCCAGGAAAACAGAACGGGCGCGGGCTTCTTCCAGGGCCTTTGCTTTTTCGATGGCCAGCAGTTTTGCCTTGCGGCGATTTTCGCGGTAGAAAAAAACACTGCAGGCAGCCGTGAGCAGGAAAAAAATGAATAACCATATGAAGTTAGCGGTCATCCTGCTCATATTTTTACCGGTATTAAGCCCTGCGCGGAACCTACGGTCTGCTTCATCTTGCTGCGTCTGTACCCTGATCGTTTGGAGGGTCTTTTTCAGATCGCCCAACAGCGAGAGGTTAGTGAGCGCAAGGGATTGTTCTGCCAGGTTGATCTCCGTACGGCCTTGCAGCTGCTGCCGCAGCACGTTCTTGTAATAACTATTCACATCCGCCAGAATCCGTTGTGTACGGCCGGCTTCATATGCATCCCGCGACAATAGCTTGCCGTCTTTTGTTCTGACGAGGATGGTCTGTTTTGATCTGATCGTATCACGCCTGTTGGCAATGGCCTGGCCCAGGCGCCTGAGCAATCCCTTCTTAGCAAGCTTTGATTGCTGATCAGTGAGGGTGTCCATCGTAATCTGCTCGTCCGGGATACGGCTGGGAGCATAAGATTGGGTAGCACTCAGCATTTTTTCAATCCTGTCGTCGTTAACGGAGTGAGCCAGCAATTCGTCTGTAGTACGTTTGATGCTGGCTATTTTTCCCGCCAGACCTTCCTTCCCGCGCATCAGATCCGCAAGCTGACCGCCCAACAGGAAGGTAACGGTATCGAGCTGGAGGCGGAAAGTTTGCAGGTAAGCGGGTGCATACAGCACGGTATAAAGACGGTAATTGCTTTCTGCTGCATTGAAGGTGATAAGGGCTGAATCTATCAGCCGGAGGCGGGGATTGTCCTGTTTCAGGGTGTCTATAGAAGTCTGTAAACAAAGCTCGCCGGAGCGATATTCGTTGAATGCTTTAATACCAAGCAGGATCGTGATGACAAACAATACGGGTATAATAATACGTAAGACAACTGAACGGTTCATTTCCGCAGAATTGAATTTAATTTAATGGATTGTGGTTGTGCCTGGTTATTTGGTTAGCCTGGATTAACTGGGATCTACCTACTCCTGGAATCAAATTATTTGGGTACCATTCTGTAAGGTAAATAAAATTACAGACATTCAAGGTATTAGTTGCGAGCCCGGCACTATTGCTGCTTTAACGCATTACTATTTTCTTCAATGAGATTTTTACTTACATTATTTTAATTTAAATTTAAATCCCCAAAGCAATTGGGACTATCCGACTTTATTTTCTCTAACCTGTATGTACTATGTCCAACGATAACCCGGTCAACCACGCGCCGGTTCATCCTACATTCCAGCCGCCTTTCAGAAGGCAGGTAGTAAAGGCATCTGGCTTTATCTTACTATTCTTTACTGCATACATCCTGTTGCTGATACTCACCACTGCGTTGGCGGCGGCCTGTATGGCCGGAGGCATTCTGCTGCTGATGAGCCTTCAGCAGGTGCTGCCGATCATCCTCGCATTAGGGTTAGTGCTGTTAGGCGCGATGCTGCTGTTTTTCCTGGCCGGTTCTCTTTTCAGCCGCAGGAAAGGAGCGCGTCAGTTGCGGACCTTGCTGCAGCCCGCAGAGCATCCCCGTTTATTCCACTTTATTAAAGAATTATCGGCGGCTACACGTACACGGTTTCGTGGCAAAGTGTTTGCCGTGCCTGGTGTAACGGCGGCCGTATTTCACGGTCCGGGTAATCTGCGGCTTGCAGGGAGTCAGCTGGAGATCGGGCTGGGCCTGGTAAATAGCCTGAACATCAGTGAGCTCAGGATGATGTTGGCGCGTACACTGGCGAGGTTTTCCGTGCCGGGCATGCGGCTGGGCAATTATGTATCGGGCCTGCATCAATGGATCTATCAGCGTTTATACGAAAGCGAAGGGCTGCACATCATCATCATCCGGCGGCTGGGGCGCAGTTACCTGTTGCGGCCTTTCAGCCAGGCCACTATGGGCGTTGCCAATGGTATACAATATTTACTGACGGAATTGTTTGCACTGGTGAACCGTGCATACATTCCCGTAAGTCGTGAAATGGAGTTCTATGCAGACGCAGTAGGCACGCAGGTGGCAGGCAGCCAGACGGCTATTTCGGCACTGCACCGTGCGGAAATAGGCGGCCATTGCATGGAGCGCTGCCTGGATGAGCTGCCCGGACTGGATACCCAGGGGCTACGTTTCCGCAACCTGTATGAGGCGCAGGGCGCATTGACAAGACGTTATGCAACACGCAATTATCTCAGCGCGGATGCCGCCGGGCTTCCGCTGATCACGGATACTTACCTGCAAACATTTGTGAAAAGCAGGGTACAATTCAGGCGGCAGGGTGCTTCGCAACCAGGCCTTGATGAAAGAACGCAGCGTGTTGGCGCCATTGCGGCCACAGATTCGGGAGAAAGAGCCAGTGCCTGGGACCTGTTCAATGACCAGGTTCGCCTGCAGGAAGATATGACGGCGCTGCAGTATGGAGAAGAACCCGTGCAGGAGGATCAGCAATGGTATACCATAGCAGCATTCCTGACGGAACTGGAACAACAGGAACAGCAATATCAGTCTCCGGCGGCTTTTTCAGGATACTATGATAACCGGCTTTTTACACCGCTCAAACCTGTCTGGAAGCAGCCAATGACGGATGAGGAAAAGGCCATCCACACTTTTGATGCCTTATATGATCCTGCCAATACCATCAGGATCAAATTATACTTCCGGGACCGCCAGGACCTTGAAACGCTGGAGGCCATTGCAGAGAGACAGATACCGGTAAGCCATTTTGAATTTGACGGGCAAACATATTCCGCTGTACAGGCCTCGCAGTTGATAATAACGCTCAGCGATGCCGTTGCACAGGAGGAAGCCTGGCTGCAGGCGCATGACTGCCTTGCTTTCCGTTATCACTATACCCGGGCGCTGGAGAAAGACTTACAGCAGGCGCAGGGCATGCTGCAGTTATATGAACAGGTAGTGCTGCACCAGGAAATGGCAGAGCAACTCGGTGAGATAGTTACGGGCACTGTTGACCACCAGGCCATGTTGTTTGATGCCGGGCAGGAGACCATGGAATATATGGATGCCCTGGATGATATCCTGAAAGCTGGCCACCGCCGTTTCAAGGCGCTGATCGAAATACTCTGTCAGTACCAGGATGTGGTGAGTCATTGGGATGAGGAACTGCGGGCAAAAGTCACAAATTTTATACAGCAGGCGGAGAGCAAGCCAGGCATTCGCCGTGAACATCCCCTGGTAATAGCCGAAGATGTTGGCACACAGGTACTGCATCACTATGATAACTACGTGGCGCTGAAAAGGAAAGCTTACCTGGATCTTGCACTGGAACTTAGTCCGCAGGTCATTGTCCATGAGTATTAAAGAAATTATGTACTTTCGATCTTTGCGAATGCCTTTGTATATATGGAGAATTTTATCGTTTCGGCCCGGAAGTACCGTCCTCAGAATTTTTCTACGGTAGTAGGACAATCTCACATTACTACTACGCTCAAAAATGCGATCCGCAATAACCAGTTGGCGCACGCCTTCCTGTTCTGCGGTCCCAGGGGGGTAGGAAAAACCACCTGTGCGCGTATCCTGGCCAAAACCATTAACTGCGAGAACCTGCAGCCGGATGGGGAAGCCTGTAACGAGTGTCATTCCTGTAAATCGTTCAACGAGGGCAGCTCTTTCAACATCCATGAGCTGGATGCTGCATCGAACAACTCGGTGGATGACATCCGTACGCTGGTAGAGCAGGTGCGGTTTGCGCCCCAGGCAGGTAAATACAAGATCTATATCATAGATGAGGTGCACATGCTCAGCTCCTCGGCTTTTAACGCTTTCCTGAAAACATTGGAGGAGCCTCCCTCCTATGCCATTTTCATACTGGCTACGACAGAGAAGCACAAGATATTACCCACGATCCTGAGCCGATGCCAGATATTTGACTTCAAACGTATCACCATCCAGGATACGGTAGACCATCTGCAGGAGATCTGTCAGAAAGAACACATACAGGCGGAGGCCGATGCCCTGCACCTGGTGGCGCAGAAGACAGACGGTTGTATGCGTGACTCCTTAAGTACGCTGGACAAGATCGTGAGCTTTACCGGCGGGCATCTGACCTATCAGAATACGCTGGAGCATCTTAACATACTTGACTACGATTATTTCTTCAGGGTAATGGACGCTGTGCTGCAACAGGACATTGCGAGCGCCCTGCTGATATTTGACGAGATCCTGCAGAAAGGTTTTGAGGGGGATAATTTCCTGAACGGCTGGGCAGAGTTCCTGCGCAACCTGCTGATGTGTAAGGAAGAGAAGGTGCTTCACCTCCTCGAGGTATCGGGCAACCTGAAGGACCGTTATAAGCAGCTGTCCGGCAAGATAAGCCCCGCCTGGCTGATCACGGCCCTCCACCTGCTGAACGATACGGAGATCAATTACCGCCTGGCACGTAACAAACGCCTGCATGTGGAAATGGCGCTGATCAAGCTGTGTTACCTGCAACAGGCAGTGACCCTGGTGAGCGATGACCAGAGCGGCGAAGTGCTAAAAAAAAAGTTAGTGCCTGACGGGACTACCCCGCAGCAGTTAAGAGCGCCGTTTGCACAGGCCGCCTCCCCCCGGAGTGCGGGTAAGCCAGCCACAGCGGCGTCTATCGCACAAAATGAATCCGCCCGTCTTACTATAGAAACTTCAGCTGCTCCGGCAGCCAGGGCAACGCCAGCCGCTACCCCGGCCGCTCCGCCTCCGGCAGCACAGCAGCCTGTTACGACTGCAGCTCCTGTTAATACGGCTTCGCGTCCCGCAGGGACTACACCCGCGGCAAAACCGGCCGCCGCTACAGGCAGCAAGCTCACCGGACTGGCAGCCATGAAAGAAGCGCTGGCCGCCAGGCAGCAAACAACCGTGGTGCAGCAAGCCATTCCCATTACCGCGGGGGCCCTGGCGGTGTACTGGGAAGAGTTCATTGATATTTTCCGGCAGGCCAACAAGATGACGGTGGTAAGTAACCTGCAACTGGCGGTAGTGAACCTGCTGGCCCCGGAGGAGATCGGTATTGTGAGCCGGAACATTGTGCAGTTCCGCTTTATGGAAGAGGAGAAGCTGGCTATTTCAGAGTTTTTCAAGAAGAAGTTCAATAATTCCGCTATTATCCTCACGCTGCAGCTGGATGAGACCCAGCAGACGCAGGATATCGGTCCTGCGCCGAAGAGCAGCCGTGAACAGTTCCAGGAGATGATAGACAAATATCCTCTGGTAAAAGAGCTCAAGGATAAATTAAACATGGAGCTGGACTTTTAATATTCAGTATTAATTTTTCGTCTTTCTTTTGTAGGTTTGGGCAAAATTTTGAGTAAATATTATGGCAGAAGTTATCAGAATGCCCCTTTTAAGCGACACGATGACAGAAGGGGTGATTGCGGAATGGCATAAAAAGGTGGGTGATACCGTAAAATCAGACGACGTAATAGCTGAAGTGGAAACCGACAAGGCTACCATGGAGGTTATAGGATATGTTGACGGCACTTTATTATATGTAGGTGTTGAGAAAGGGAAGGCTGCCAAAGTAAATGAGATCATTGCTATTGTTGGTAAACCCGGGGAAGATTATAAGCCCCTGCTGGAAGGTGGTGCACCTGCCGCGGCTCCGGCCAATGGCAAGGCTGAAAGCGCACCGGCACAACAGGCCAGCGCTCCCGCAGCTGCCCCGGCCGCGTCTAACGGAGATGCAGCCGCTGCACAGGAAGCTTTGAAGAACGCTACCGTGATCCGTATGCCGCTGCTGAGCGATACCATGACAGAAGGCAAGATCGTAGCCTGGAATAAAAAAGTGGGCGATACCGTGAAGAGCGACGATGTGCTGGCCGAAGTGGAAACCGATAAGGCTACCATGGAAGTGATCGGGTACGCAGACGGTGAGCTGTTATATGTAGGCGTAAAAGAAGGCAATGCTGCCAAAGTAAACGATATTATCGCCATTGTAGGCAAGAAAGGCACCAATGTGGATGCCATCCTGGCTGCAGAAAAAGGAGGCCCTGCCCCGGCGGCGGCTCCTGCAGGTGAAAGTAAACCCGCGGCCAACGCAGCTCCGGCGGCACCTGTAGCCGAAGCAACCCCTGCGGTAAATGGCGGCAGGGTAAAAGCTTCTCCCCTTGCGAAGAAGCTGGCAGAAGAAAAAGGTATTGACATTAGCCAGGTGCCCGGCAGCGGTGATGGCGGCAGGATCGTGAAGAAAGATGTTGACAGTTTTGTACCGGGCGCGAAACCAGCGGCAGCAGCCACTGCCCCGGCAGCCGCGAAAGCAGCTGCACCTGCGTTTGTAGCGGCCGGACAGGAAGGTTACACAGACATCGAGGTGAGCCAGATGCGTAAAGCAATTGCACGCCGCCTCAGCGAAAGCAAATTTACTGCCCCCCACTTCTATCTCAAGATTGATGTGAACATGGATAAAGCCATGGAATCCCGCAAAACCATCAATGAGATCTCTCCCGTAAAAGTTTCCTTTAATGATATGGTGATCAAAGCTGCCGCGCTGGCGCTGCGTCAACATCCGTTTGTGAACAGCAGCTGGATGGGTGATGTGATCCGTCAGAACCAGCATATCCATATCGGCTCTGCCGTAGCTATTGACGAAGGCCTGATCGTACCGGTGATCCGTTTTGCCGATCAGAAATCCCTGAGCCAGATAGCAGGCGAGGCGAAGGAACTGTACGACAAAGCCAAGAACAAAAAGCTGCAGCCGCAGGAATTCAGTGGCAGCACCTTCAGCATTTCCAACCTGGGTATGCTGGGTATCGACGAGTTCACCGCAATCATCAACCCGCCGAACTCCGCTATCCTGGCTGTTGGTAATATCAAAGAAACTGTAGTATCAGATAAAGGCCAGTTCAAGGTGGAGAACATCATGAAGCTGACCCTGAGCTGCGACCACCGGGTGGTAGACGGCGCAGTTGGCGCACGCTTCCTGGCTACCCTGAAAGGGTTCCTGGAAAACCCGGTGACCATGCTGGTGTAAACGTTTCGAGCTAACAACAATCGTTATATGAAGAGCGAAGCCTGTACGGTTTCGCTCTTTTTTTATCGATCATTTAATTGTGAACATGATAAGGTGAGTGCTAATTTGTAAATCAATTAACTTATAATTCGTAAATTAGTAATCACCCCCCAAATAATAATCCTGATAATTATCCTGTCATGATACCTCCCGTAAATACACTTAACTGGTTCGAGATACCCGTAAATGATTTTGACAGGGCCAGGCAATTCTATAGCCGGCTGTTTGACTACGAGATGCAAGATGCACTGGCGGGCCCTAACCGCAGGGGATTTTTGCCACATGACCAGCAAGGCGGCGGAATTGGCGGCGCGATTGTACAAGGCCCGGATTATATACCCAGTCAGCGCGGATGTTTGGTTTACCTGAATGCAGGCGATGACCTGAGCATTGTGCTTGCGCGTGTAACGGATGCAGGCGGAAAAATCATCCAGGAAAAGGCCCCTGTATCTGAAGAACAAACGCTGGGGTATTATGCTATTATACGCGACCCCGAAGGAAACCGTATTGCTTTACATTCTATGCATTGAGAACGGATGATATAAATCCCTCAACTATCTTTCAATATATTTTGAAACTTCAATAAGTTTCCCTATCTTTATATTGATGAAATTAGCGGAAGCAAAAGCACAGTTTATTCAAACCTGGGGCTCACTGGGCGCCCAGTGGGGCATTAACCGTACCATGGCGCAGATCCATGCACTGTTAATGGTGATGCCTGATCCGCTAAGTGCTGATGAGATCATGCAGGAACTGAACATTTCACGGGGGAATACCAATATGAACGTGCGGGAGCTGATCAACTGGGGACTGGTAGAGCGGGTGTTGGTGCCCGGAGAACGCCGCGAATTCTTTACTGCTGAAAAAGATATCTGGAAAGTAGCCACCTTAATTGCCAGGGAAAGGAAGAAACGCGAGCTGGACCCCATTATGAAAGTATTGAACCAGCTGCAGGACGTAGAAGGGGATCCGAAAGACAAATACGTAAAATCCTTCAGGGACTCCATTCATAACATCAACAAGTTTGCCCACCAGACAGACAAGACCATCACTTCTTTCGTTAAATCTGAAGAGAGCTGGTTCTATGGTACCCTGATGAAGATCTTCAAATAATATTTTTTTCTCTTAATGTTTCAATAATTATTGAAAGTATTGAAATACTACAGATCATGAAAAAC
>Ga0102592_1003541_pt1 | contig 11640 bp, 13 predicted proteins | sample AraplaCol_mMF_r2_FD_76861 | JGI IMG/M metagenome (GOLD analysis project Ga0102592, IMG submission 76861) | Arabidopsis root microbial communities from North Carolina, USA - plate scrape MF_Col_mMF_r2 (SPADES assembly) (version 2) | ecosystem: Host-associated > Plants > Roots > Endosphere... | reverse complement strand
ATACGTCCCTCATCTGTGCCCTTCTTCACGACCTCAGGAAGCAGGTCTACCCAGGCTTCGGGAGCGATGTCGGGTTCGCCCTTCTCCGCCATCGACGTGATCGTCGGAACAGTATCACCCACAGTGATTTCCGCCTGGCAGCCATATCCCTCGTTCAGGATGATCTTATCCAGGTTCGACAGCACTTCGGCACTTTGCCAGTTCATGCTCGCGATTGTGACGCTGCCACACTCTGCTGCATTTGCGTATGAGGCCACTCCCAGCAGCCCAAATACCATGCACGTAGAAGCCAATAACTTGGTCATTATCGTTCCCTTTTTAGCGGCATCTATTCCTGAGCGGGACGCCGCGAAGCCCGCTTCAACGGTCGTTAGGAAGCGTCTCCCATACTCACCGATTTCTTGAAGGCTGCGGCCAATCCATTGGAAACAGCATCGTCGAATCCCGAAGCGCGCATCTCTTGAATGCCCGCCGCAGTCACGCCGCGATATTCGAGAAAGCGATTGACGATCTCGGTCGGGTCGTCCTGCTGTCGTTGCAGCAGGCGTCCGGTTCCCGTCAGCATCGTCAGGACAGCTCGCCGGGCAACCTCCACAGGCAAACCTTGACTGATCGCGTGCTTCATCATTGCCGCGGCAAGGAGCGCGGGAAAGGCGGGGCCGGTGCCAGATAGGCCCGTCAGGTAATCGATGTGCGTTTCGCTGCCCACTTCGTCTTCGACACCACAGGCGCCAAAGGTCTTTCGCACCAGACTGCGATCATCCGTATCGACACCGGCCGATGCCATCCAGGGCGTATAGGAACAGGAGACTTCGGCGGCAGCGTTGGGGAGGGCTCTGACAACTCTTTCGGTCGCGTGCCTTTCGATCAGCGCCGAGACGCTGATACCGGCCATGACCGAGATCAGGAGCTTGCGCTCCAGCTTTACCGGCACCGAACCCCAGTCTTCCGGGCGCACAGACAAGATCACCACATCCGAACGGTCCGCAAGGAGCTGATTGTCCGTTGTCCAGTGCGAGGCCGGGAAGCGGTCTGGCCGAGAGCGGCGATAGGAGAGCGTCAGATCGTCAGGATCGGCGAGGCCTGTGCGAAGGATCGCCTCTGCGATGGAACCGCCAAGCCAACCTGCGCCACCAATGATCCCGATCCTTGCTTTTCCGCTCATCTCATCCCTAGCCTGGCTTGTAGCTATGTCTCGCAAAGAACCGGTCAAGCTCTCGCTGTTGCGGAGTTTCACCCGTGTAGATTGCGATATACTCGGGGATGCGCTTCATGCGGACGCTGACACTTTCGTTCGACTGCATCGAAATATAGCCGATCTGAACGAGGTAGGTTGTCCGTGCGCGAACATCCGCGCCGATTTCTGGATGGCCAAAGCGTTTGAACATGCTGGCAAGCGCGTCCATCCGCGTTCGATCGGCCTCTTGAACCTCCTGAAGGATCTCCTCCGACTGTAGTGCCCAGCTTCGCACGGCAAACTCGAACTTGCTGTCGAACAGCCGGCTGTCCAGCCAGCAGTCGAAGACGTTCAGCATCGCTTCCGCCAGGGTCTCCGCATAGGCTTCCGACTGCTTGACGATCGAACCTGTGTTCTTCTCCCGCCAGCGCGAGACCAGCTCGTCCAGAAGCTCTTCGCGATCCTTGAAGAACCAATAGAAGCTGGTGCGCGACAGATTGAGCTTCTTTGCCAGGGGCAGGATCTTCACGGAGTCTATCCCGGACTCCAGCAGGGAGTCGTAGGCTGCCTCGAGCCAGCCCTCCTGCGATCCACGCCAGCCACTGTCGCTCAAATTCTGGTCCATGTTCAATTCCTAGCAAATCGTTAAGCTCCGCACAATCAAAATGTACATGACTGTCCATTACATTTGACTGTGGTGTTTTCGTCGTTGACACATGTGTACATTCCGCCTAGCGTTCCGACCACTTCCTAATTCGGAGCATGACAGATGTCGAACGATCCCCTGCTGCAGTCGTATCAACTGAAGCATCTGACGCTACGCAACCGCATCATCGTGACATCCCATGAGCCGGCCTATCCCGAGGATGGCATGCCCAAGGAGCGCTACCGGGCCTATACGGTCGAGCGGGCCAAAGGCGGCGTCGCCATGACAATGACCGCGGGATCCGCAGCCGTGTCCAAGGACAGTCCACCGGTCTTCAACAATCTCCTGGCGTACAGGGACGAGATCGTGCCCTGGGTCAGGGAAATGACGGACGCCGTCCACGAAGAGGGCGCTGCGATCATGATTCAGCTCACGCACCTCGGCAGGAGAACGCGCTGGGACAAGGGCGACTGGCTTCCCGTCGTTGCTCCGTCTCACCACCGCGAAGCTGCACATCGAGCATTTCCGAAGAAGCTGGAAGATTGGGATATCGAGCGCATCATCAAGGACTTTGCCGACGCCGCCGAACGCATGAAAGCCGGCGGGATGGACGGCGTTGAACTCGAGGCCTACGGCCATCTGATCGACCAGTTCGCTTCGCCATTGACCAACGAACTCGAGGGCCCTTACGGCGGATCGCTCGAAAACCGCATGCGCTTCTGTTTCGATGTCTTCAGGGCGATGCGCGAGAGAGTCGGCAACGACTTCATCCTCGGTGTCCGCTACACCGCTGACGAACGCCTTCCTGGCGGCACCGGCAAGGAAGAGGGCATTGAAATCTCCCGCAGGCTTCGTGACAGCGGCCTTATCGACTACCTGAACGTCATCCGTGGTCATATCGACACGGATCCGGGGCTGACGGATGTCATTCCGATCCAGGGAATGGCCAATTCGCCGCACCTCGACTTTGCCGGGGAAATCAGGGCGGCGACCAACTTCCCAACCTTCCATGCCGCCAAGATCCCCGACGTCGCCACGGCTCGTCACGCAATTGCGGCCGGGAAAGTCGACATGGTCGGCATGACGCGTGCGCACATGACCGATCCTCATATCGTCCGCAAGATCATTGAAAAACGGGAAGAAGACATTCGGCCGTGCGTCGGCGCCAATTACTGTCTTGACCGTATTTATCAGGGCGGCATGGCGTTTTGCATTCACAACGCTGCCACCGGGCGAGAGGAGACGATGCCGCACGTCGTCCCAAAAGCCGAAGTCCGTAGGAAAATCGTCGTGGTCGGCGCTGGCCCGGCCGGCCTCGAAGCGGCCCGGGTCGCCGCCGAGCGCGGCCACGAGGTGATCGTCTTCGAGGCGGCAAGCAATCCGGGCGGACAGATCCGGCTGACTGCCCAGAGCGAACGTCGCCGAGAGATGATCAGCATCATCGACTGGCGAATGGCACAGTGCGAAAAACGCGGCGTCGTCTTCCATTTCAATACATGGGCCGAAGAAGACACGATCACCGCGGAAAAGCCCGACGTCGTCATCATCGCGACAGGCGGCCTTCCTCACACGGAGGTTCTGACCAAGGGCAACGATCTTGTCGTGTCCTCCTGGGATATCATCTCAGGAGACGTGAAGCCGGGTTCGAACGTTCTCGTCTTCGACGATGCCGGAGACCACGCGGGCCTGCAGGCCGCCGAATTTCTGGCCAAGGCCGGAGCAAAGGTCGAGATCATGACACCCGATCGTTCCTTCGCGCCCGAGGTCATGGCCATGAACCTTGTTCCCTACATGCGATCTCTTCAGAAGCTGGATGTGACATTCACAGTTACATTCCGCCTCGAAGCCGCCGAACGGAACGGAAACCAGATCGTTGCCAGCGTCGGAAGTGATTACGGCGGCGTATCGAAACAGCGCGTCGTCGACCAGATTGTCGTCAATCATGGCACGATCCCGCTCGACGACCTCTATTTCGACCTCAAGCCTCTGTCGAGCAATCTTGGCGAGACCTCGTACGACCAACTCCTGTCAGGCGAGCGGCAATCCGTCGTCCGCAATGTGGAGGGAACGTTCCAGCTCTTCCGCATCGGCGATGCGGTCGCAGCGCGGAATACCCATGCGGCCATCTATGATGGCCTGCGCATCGCAAAGGATCTCTAGACCACGCAAGACGCATCCCAGCAGACAGAGGTTTGTCAGTGGCAGAACGGGCCGAACAGCTACAGCTTCTACGACGCCGCCGATGTGGCGTTCGATGAACATGCTAGGGATCCGGAAGCCCGCCGTTCGCTCGGTCAGGCATTTTCGTTGCTTCAGACGTCAGGCGGACAGCGGTCGGGAGAGGGGCGCCGCCCCCTCGTTCCGTGCTCTGGAAGATTGAAAATTCCGCTCGCCAAGCAGACGCTCTTGGTCGGCCTCAACCAATGCATTCTTCTTTCCCTGGCCATGGTCGTTCTGGCGGGCCTGGTCGGGGCAGGTGGCTTTGGCGCTGAGGTGACGCGCGGTCTGACCCGCATGGAAATGGGACTGGGCTTGCGCGCGGGTCTCGCAATCGTGGCTGTTGCTCTCTTGCTCGATCGAGTGAGCCGTGGTCTTTTCGATCGCGACAGAGGACCTCGGGCGGCGTGACATGAAGGAGATTGAGATGCGACCAGAAGGCTATCGGCTGGCAGGAGCCGTCGGCAAATCCGCCAGCCGACTGAAGGTTGGTTTTATTCTTGCCCGGTCTTTCACGCTTTCGGCGTTCGCGCTCTTTGTCGATACGCTGCGGCTTGCCAGCGACGAGCATGATCGTTCCGGACGCGTGATGGCGGACTGGCAGGTGCTCGGAAGTACGAGGCATCTGATCGCCTCCAGCTGTGGTGTTCAGGTGGCCCCGACGTCGGATTTCGTGGACCCGAAGAGGTTCGATTACATTGTGGTCGTTGGAGGGCTTCTCACGGCGAAGGATCCGGTCGATCACGACACGATCAGGTTTCTCAAGCGCGCGGATGCCGCCAAAATCCCGTTGATCGGTCTCTGCACCGGATCGTTCATTCTTGCCGATGCGGGGCTGATGGCCGCCCACGAGACCTGCGTGAGCTGGCTTCACTACAGGGAGTTTCGCGAGCGCTTTCCCGATCTCGCCGTGCGCTCGGATCGGATATTCAATCTCGATCGGCAACGCGGCTCCTGTGCCGGTGGCAGCAGTGCAGCCGACATCGCGGCAACCCTGGTGCGGCGGTACATCAGCCGGGAGGCCGAGAGAAATGCCTTGGAGGTCCTCCAGATCGAGAAGGCGCGTTCCGCCGGCGACATCCAGCCCCGGCGCCCGCTACACGACGACTACGAAGATAACCGCGTGAAGGCTGCAATGATCCTGATGGAGCAGCATGTCGAGGGGGGCATGACCATTCCCAGGCTCGCGGCGTCGGTTCGCCTGTCGCGGCGACAGCTCGAGAGACTGTTTTTGGAGAAGGCGGGGATGTCTCCCGCGAAAGCCTATACCCGCGTTCGAATGGAGAGGGCACGCGCGCTGCTTGTGCAATCGAAGGCCTCCCTGATCGAAATCGCGCTCGATGTCGGATACGAGAACGCCTCCCACTTCACCCGTACGTTCAAACGCATATTCGGCCAGACGCCAACGCAACTTCGGGCCTCTGCACTGGGGTTTCAATAGATGCGCAAGGTCGGAACAATCAGCGAGTTGTGGCGCTACCCAGTCAGTTCCACCGCAGGCGAACTGATCGAGCAATGCGAGGTCACGTCGACCGGTGTCGTCGGCGATCGTCGGCTTGCGCTCGTTGATGCAGCCACAGGTGTCGTTGCTCATCCTGAGCGCGACAAGCGATGGCAGAAAGCAATCTTCATCAGATCGAGGACCATCTCGGATGGCACCGTAGAAATCAAGTTGCCGGACCTCGACTGGCTGTCCGTTGATGCGCCGGGGCTGACGGAAGCTCTCACGGGGTTCTTCGAGTTCGAGGTAACTGTAAAGCCCTATGAACGCGCAAGGCCGGCGGATGATCGAACCACCTTTGCCATCGACCGGTATGACGTTTCGCCGCTTCACCTTCTGACAAGCGCGTCGGTCGACCATTTGAAGGCCATCCATCCCAAGGGAGATCCCGACCGTCGCAGATTTCGCCCGAACATTTTTCTTGAAACCGAGCCGGATCTCTCCGGCTTCGCCGAATTGCAGTGGGTCGATGCACCTGTAAGGATAGGACATGTCCGCGCAACGGTGATTGCACCGACCAAACGATGCGGGTTTACGATCATCGCTCAGGACGGACTGGAGAACGATCCGGAAATCCTCCGAAATGTGATGAAGTTTGGTAATCGCAACATGGGCGTCTACTGCCGACCCAACGAGCCAGGGGTTGTCCGTGTTGGAGATGCCGTTTTCATTTCCGCGTGACCGTCCTGCTGCTTCCCTCAGCTTAAGGCTGTCATCCTCGTTGAACTTTGGGCCGCCAGCGAAGGCCGACATGACCGACTAACACTGAACGAGAAACCAGCAGGATGGAAACTTCGCCTTGGCGGGTGAGTAGTTTTCAAGCTCGCACCCGTTTGACGTCCTTGCCAAGGCCGTGGCCAGCGCCACGTTGGCGTTGCAACGAGGCGCTGAGACCTGAGAAACATCAGCCAATTGCTACTGGCAGACGCGCAAGCTCTCCATATGCCATCCACCATCGTAGGCATTCGGCACCCGCCGGTCTTCGAACCAGCAACGCGGCGGTGGTGGAGGCGGCGGGTCGATGTAGCGCGGCCCGCTGTTGTTTACGATCGCGCCCCCGATCAACCCACCGATGACGCCGGCAGCCAGACCACCGGCAATCGCGGCGCCATTGTCGTGATGGTGATGGCGCCGCGGTGGAGGCGGCGGATTGTCATAATGTGGCCTTCGCCACTCCTGGGCAGACGCAGGCGCGGCCATCGGCAACAGAGCGGCAACGCCGCAAGAGGCCATGACTGCCCAGGTAAGTATCGTTTTCATTGCAACTCCGATATCGGCTAGTGGATTTGAAAAATAGCTTAAGGTGGCCGGATCACACGCCAGCAACCTTATCCTGGTTCTTGGTGTCAAAGTCGGCGGCATCATGGCGCGCCTCAACAAGAGCCTAAATGAAGCAAGGATAGCCAAATGTCGCCTGATAAGCCTTCAACCAGTCAAGCCTTCTTCGAACTCCTTGCGCATAGCTTTCTGCGTGCTGTCGGCCGACCGCTTGTTGAGCCAGGGCAGGGAGCCGAATGGCTCTACTTCGACGCCCCTTTTGTGGTCGTCGCTCACAATGCCGAGCCGGATCCTCGGTTCATTTATGCAAATCTCACGGCACAGCGATGTTTCGGATACTCGTGGGACGAGTTTACGAAATTGCCTTCTCGATTATCTGCTGAAGCTCCGGATCGACTGGAGCGCCAGGCGCTTCTCGATGCAGTCGCGCGGCAAGGATTTATCGCGAATTATCGTGGGCTTAGAGTTCGCAAGTCCGGCGCGCATTTTTGGATGGAGGACGGGCTCGTCTGGGAACTGCGGTCAGAAGCCGGAATTCGGCTGGGGCAGGCTGCCACGTTCTCCAGCTGGACGGAAGCATAAGCTTATTGGGGAGCGCACCGGGACCAATGGCATGCCTGCCTGGCCAGCGACTTGGAGTTCCACGGCGATCACCTGGTGTTTGCGCCGTTGATGTCGGCATGAAACTCGCGAGACGACACTTACCCGTTCGTCTCCTCGTGCATTGCGATTGCGTCCCTGCTTCTTGCTTCACCAACCACGCCACGTCGAAAGTGCGATCTAGACGCCTTTGCCGAATTTACGGAAATGGAGTCGAGATCGAGGCGGTTGTGATCGGATCAGCAACGTGCCTGCCGTAGGGGTTGACGGCGACCGGGAACGATGAGAAGGCGTGCGGCGCACCAAATCGCGCAAGAGGCTTTGACACACATGGGTCAAGAATCGGTGATCCTTGAGCAACTTCGCATGCGAAGATCCGGATCTGCCCGCTCGTCTGTGCCCAAAATTACCAAGAACGAGACGGTCTTTGCGTGGCAATAACAGCACCCGCAAAACGCACAATTAAAAACCCAGTCACCCCACCGACAAAACTCAAAAGTCAAGCTCAGGCACCTGCCCCGCGGACGCTCACATCTCTGCACGCGAGGCAATTCCGCGCGGCAGTGGACGTGGGCGAACCCGCAATGACCTTTGCGCATTCCTGTGGTCGCGACCTTTCTTGTCGCCGTCCTGGCCGCGGAATGCGCTGGACTTGTAGTTGGGGTTAGGCCCCTTTCAGGAGCTTTCTTAGTGGGCTTCATAGTTTGACAAACTTTGCCATCACAGGGTTGCCTGAGACCTCAAGGAGACTCTAATGGCAACCATGAATGTATCCCTGCCGGACCCGATGAAAGACTGGGTCGAAGCGCAAGCCAAGACTGGTCGATACTCGAACGCGAGTGACTACGTTCGAGACCTTATCCGCAGAGACCAGGCCCGGACGAACAAAATTGCGGAGATGCAACGTTTCGTCGATGACGGAATCAAAAGCGGCGTAGGAGGCCGTTCGAAGGACGAGTTGTTTTCCGCTGCCGTTGCGCGTGCCGAGATCACCCGCAGACGTGATTGATGCCATTCAGGCTCTCTGCTGAAGCGGAAGAGGATATCGTCTCAATCGCCGAACAAGGTATCCGCAACTTCGGATCCTTGGCCGCCAAACGATATCACGATGAGCTTTTTGATGTGCTCGATCTCATAGCCGCGAGTCCTCGAATGACGCGTGAGCGCCATGAGATTTCGCCGCCTGTCAGAATCCATACATTCAAGGCTCACCTGGTAATCTATCGGATCAACGATGATGGGAGCGTTCTCGTGATCCGTATCCGTCGTGGTCACGAAGATGGATTGGAGACTCCCTCTAACGCGCCGCAGTATCGCGTTTTGCAACTAAGGCTTTGGACTTCCCGGTAGCAGAGCTTCCCAACCACAACTGAAGGCTGCCAACTCGACTTACGTCGATCCGCTCCAACACCGATCAGGACGATCTTCCCAAAGGGACAGCCGGATAACACAGCCGAAGATGTGGCCGCGTTGCTCTCAGTAGTGAAGGGTGCCCATCGGCAGCCAGCATCTGTTTCCTACAGTCGGAGATATTGTGGATCCGCGTCTGATGAGGAGGCATTCGACACTATCGCACGATTTCTATTTGCTGACACGGAGGTTGGAGAGTGAATCACCGATCTGCTTGAAGGCCGACTGAAGCGCGGCCGTTGTCGGCGAGTTGAAGTAGAAGGCGTTCTGGCTGGCGCAGCTGCTCAAGAGCTTTTGCGTGGTTTCGTCGGGCCCATTGAAGGCAATTGTGTAAATGATGATGCCGGAGTTCTTCATCGCCGTGCAGACCGAGGACAGACGGTTGTTGAGTTCCGTCACCGCCGCCGTGGAGTCGCTTGTCCCGAGTTTCTTGTCGGCCAGCCAACCATAAGCGCTATAGACTGTCGAGGACATGGTGTTCTCGCCGTCGGTCATGATGACTGCCGCCTTGTTCATGTTCTTCGAGTAGTAGTCGAGAGGCAGATTGTAGGTCGACATGTCGCCGCCCCAGAGGCCACGCCATTTGGGAGACAACATCCGCCAGCCCCACACGGCCCCGAAGTTGATGTGGGTGTTGCCCACCGCCTTCATTGCCGCGATGGCGGCAACAACCGTTGCTTTCTTGGGCGTCAGGCGCGTTACCTCGGCGGGGCAGTTCTTGTTGGGGCCGAGGGACGTGGTGAGAGGGTCGGAGTATTTACCCTTTCTGATCCAGTTGTTATCCGAGCCGTCTGGCCAATAGTAGGGCGTGATCGGCTTGCTGGAGGGAACCGCGTCAGAAATGTCGTCGGCCTTGACGGCCTGCGCCTCGACGCAGCCACCCCATGAGCCACCCGTTGATGTCGATCCCCAATCGAGCGCGGCGATGGAGCCCGATTTCATCCAGCCGGCATGGCTCGTGCCGACATTGACCGACTGCGAGAACGGAACGATGCCCACATAGAGGTTCTCGGCAACTGCGTCGTTGCCATAGAGGATGTTCACCAGGGTGTTGGCCGCAGACTTGAGGCTCTCGAGCGGCGTTCCGGACATGGAGCCGGTGTTGTCGAGAACAAGTGCCAGTTCAAGGCCATTGGTCGATCGTTCGATGACGCTTTCCGCGCTGGTGCTGATCGTCTGGACGCCGAGGATTTTCATCAACGTCGCGGGAGCGCTGGCCGATGCCTTCACGGTCAGTGTCTTGTTGTCCGAGCTAATGGTCCAGGTCAGGCTGTCGAGCGTCCCGCCAATCTCCCCATTGTTGAAATTGGCGACCGCAAACTTTCGCAGCTCCACGTCGATGGTGGCGGTGTCCAGCTTGGCAACGGTCGAAAGAGCGCCGGCGTCGATGGCGCGCTGAAGGCTCGAATGGAGAAGCATCAGGCGGGCCGCGTCGATGCCGAACCCCGTTGCCCCGATCAGCGCCAGGCTGACGATGCCGACGAAGGGGAGGACGGCACCTTCCTCGGCCTTGCGGAAGCGGGAGATCATGGACATCAACGACATTGGATCATCCTTTCCTTGTGGACTAGCAACCGGGCGCGCTCGTGAGGCTGCCGAGACGGGGGCGGAAGACCGCCGTCTTGTAGAGCTGCGTCTCGACCGGCGTAAAATTGGAAAATAGCGGGGTGTAGCGATAGAAGACCTCGGCGACGATCACATTGTCGGTTGCATCAAGGGTGAGGTTGCCCGGAAGTGTGGCGGCCTTGGTGACAACACCGATCTTGCTCGTCTGGGCGTCAGAGCCGCCCTTGCATTGCCAGGCAACGACCGGTGCCGCGCCGCCAGTGCGGGAAACCGACGTCAGGATCACGTAGCCGTTCTCTTTGAAGTCTTCGTTTCCCATGACCGCGGATGACACCGAAAAGATCGAAGTGATGTCCGACGACGTGATCGCTTCGTAGCGCGCAACCGCATCCGCTACCGTCGATGCCATCTGCGCAGTCTGGAAATGCGAGCGGGCATAGAGGCTGACTTCGCTGCCGCCGCAAAGAAGGAGCAGCAGCACGGGCGTGATGATCGCCATTTCGATACCTGCGACGCCCTCCTCGTTTGCCACCAGCCGACGGGTTATGGAAGAGAGAACGCGCAGGGGCTTGGAGATCAGGTCAGTACGGCTCATTCTGCACCACCGCTGTTGCCGTCAGTTCGACGGTGCCGTCGTTGCCAACAAGCTGCTTGAGGACCGGAGTGTGGAAGGTCCATGGGTAGGTTACGGTGTAGAGGACGACTTGTGCCGTGCCGCCGTAGCCGTTCGCCCCCTGGTCGATGTCGTAGACACCGTTCCCATTGACGTCGGTGAAGTTTTCGCCATCGTCGCGAACGCCGTTGCCGTTCTTGTCTGTGAATGGCTCGGGCTTTTTGAGAGCATCGAAGCCCTTGTAGGACAGGCTGGTGATAACGAGCTTGTCGGCATCCATGAATACGCCCGCCTGGTTTCGAATTTTCGCCTTTACGGTCGCATCCTGTGTCGAGTTTTCCGACACAAACCCCGTTCGGCCGGTCCTCGCTGCGTCATAGGTAGCGTTTTTGAGAACAATGTCGGCAGCAAAGGCAATACCGGACTCGACAATAGCGAATGTCAGGAAAATAAGAACGGGAGCGATGATTGCGAATTCGACTGCGGTCGCTCCGTCCACCGCGGTGCGGAAGCGCGTCAATACAAGTCCCCTCACGAAACACCCCATTCGCATCCATTCCGCGATCTTTTGGATGTTCTAGCGCCGAAACTTTCATAGGAATGTAACGCGATAGATAAAATTCTATGCAACT
>Ga0102592_1003540_pt1 | contig 11648 bp, 8 predicted proteins | sample AraplaCol_mMF_r2_FD_76861 | JGI IMG/M metagenome (GOLD analysis project Ga0102592, IMG submission 76861) | Arabidopsis root microbial communities from North Carolina, USA - plate scrape MF_Col_mMF_r2 (SPADES assembly) (version 2) | ecosystem: Host-associated > Plants > Roots > Endosphere | place... | reverse complement strand
GAAAAGTACCCGACGAAGAAACTGAACTGAGCCACGCCCTGCTGGGCGCCAAGCTCTGCGAAAAATACGGAGAGCATGCCGCTGTGGTGAATGCCGTAGGCGCCCACCACGATGAAATGGAAATGCAGTACGTGATCTCCCCCATCGTTCAGGCCTGTGACGCCATCAGTGGCGCCCGTCCTGGCGCCCGCCGTGAGATCATGCAGAGCTACCTGCAGCGTATCAAGGACCTGGAGAACCTGGCCCTGGCGCACGAAGGAGTGGAAAAAGCCTACGCCATCCAGGCAGGCCGCGAACTGCGTGTGATCGTAGAGAGCGATAAAGTGACCGATAACGATGCAGACCGTCTTTCTTTCGAGATCGCTAATAAGATCCAGACAGAAATGCAATATCCCGGACAGATAAAAGTGACGGTGATCCGGGAAAAACGTGCGGTGAACGTAGCGAGATAATTACCTGACATCACCTTATAGCAGAAAGGGCCCGGATGTTTCCGGGCCCTTTTCTTATACAAGCTAATAGTATTTTACTATCTTAAAGCCTTGTAAACTAAATACCTGTCATGCAAAAAACCACGTCTTTACGCCAGCGCCTGGGCGCCTGCCTGCTGGCAACCGGGCTGATACTGGCCACCACAAGTGTAATGGGACAAAAAGCAGAGTCCCTTTTTAATGGTAAGAATCTGGATGGATGGAAAATTTACGGAACCGAAAAATGGTACGTGGATAACGGCAACCTGGTTTGTGAAAGCGGGCCCGATAAAGAATATGGTTACCTGGGCACCGATAAGGATTTCAAGGATTTCGAGCTCACGCTGGAATTTAAACAGGAAGCCAATGGCAACAGCGGCGTATTCTTCCACTCTTCCATAGACGGCACCAAGATCACCGGATGGCAGGCAGAAGTAGCTCCTGCAGGTATGCATACCGGCGGTATTTATGAATCTTATGGCCGGGGCTGGCTGATCCAACCTACTGCCGATAAAGAGCAGTACCTGAAAATGGGAGAATGGAATACCATGAAGGTGCGGGTAAAAGGGAATGTGGTGACCACCTGGCTCAATGGCCATGAAATGATCACCCTGGATGACGAAAAAATAGGCGGGCGCAACGGCCAGATCGCCCTGCAGATCCACTCTGGCGGAGGGATCAAAGTAAGATGGCGGAACATCCAGGTAAAGAACCTGTAATTAGCTCTCAAGCGAACTCAATCATAGGCCGGTCAGTAACAAAGCTCCTGACCGGCCTCTTCTTTTATCACTATTACCTTATCTGATGATTATCTAACCTGATAATTATATATGCAATCGTTTGCAGAAAAAATTTATTTTACATAACTTGTCAGCACTAATTCCAGACTTGTTTGAAAAACTAAATCCAGGTAGACACCTTTTTTGTACCGTTAAATAAGAATTGCACGCTATGAAGAACTTGCTCAAATCGGGGGGGCTCTGGCTATTTCTGCTATGCCACAGCCTGTTTATCCACGCTCAGTCCAAAATTATCCAGGGAACAGTAAGAGATGCCAAAAGCGGCACAGCTTTGCCCGGAGTAACCGTATCGGTAAAGGGAAAATCAACCGGTACCCAGACAGACATGCAGGGTCAATTTAAATTACAGGCAGACCCACAAGCCACTTTAGTATTCTCCTTTATCGGCTACACCACACAGGAAGCTCCTGTAGGTGGCCGCAGTAATGTTGACATTCAGCTGGGAGAAGACCTGAAAAAACTGGAAGAAGTAGTGGTAGTAGGTTACGGCGCACAGAAAAAGAAAGACGTGACCGGCTCCATTGCCTCTATCAATTCAAAAGCCATCCAGGAAGTATCTGTTACCAACCCGCAACAGGCCTTGCAGGGCCGCGTAGCAGGCATAGATGTGCTGATCAACAGTAACAAGCCGGGTGATGAGCCCCGGGTACGTGTACGCGGTAACCGTTCTATCACAGCTGGTAATGATCCGCTGTACATTGTAGACGGGATCCCGTATGCAGGTAACATGAACGACATCAACCCGGGCGATATCGCTTCCATGGATGTTCTGAAAGATGCATCCGCTACAGCGATCTACGGTTCCCGCGGCGCCAACGGCGTGATACTGATCTCTACGCATAAAGGCAAGAGCGGTCCGCCCAAAGTGAACTACAGCGCCAATTACGGCATTATCAAAACGCTGGGCCGTACAGACATGATGGATGCCAACACGTATATTGCCATGAGAAGGGAAGCCAACCGCGCCATCGGCAAATACAATGACAACAACCCGGATTCTTCCGATTCTAAAATATTCAACGCCACAGAATACCCCAACGTAAAAAGTGGCGTGAACACCGACTGGCAGGACCTGATGCTGCAGACCGGCTGGCAAACACAGCACAGCCTGGGCGTAAGCGGCGGCAGTGATAAAACAAAATATGCTGCCAGCCTGGGATACTTTAAACAAGAGGGCGTATTGAAACTGCAAAGCTTTGAAAGGTATAACCTTCATGTGAACCTGGACCAGGAGATCAGTAAACGGATCAGGGCAGGTATCTCTTTACTGGGCTCTTACAGCAAACGCAGGGGGGAAACCTACAACGGCATGGACGCGGCGCTGAAAATGCTGCCCATTGCATCTCCGTATGATGCATCCGGTAACCTGATCACGTATCCTACCGGTGATAACCAACAGCCTAACCCGCTGCTGGATTATGTGAACGACAACCGTGTGGAAGACAGGACCCGCTTCCGTGTATTTACCAGCCTGTATGGCGAAATAGACCTGGCCGACGGATTAAAGTACCGCCTGAACGTAGGCCCGGATATTCAGCAAAGCAATTACGGCCTGTTCATGGGTAAGAACAACTCCAACCAGCTGATAGCAAGCGGCGATGCTGTTGCTCAAAAGAACGGCTATACCGTAACCGCCTACACGGTAGAGAACCTGTTAACCTATAACAAAGTGTTCCGCCAGAAACACAACGTAGGCATCACCGCACTGTACAGCGTACAACGCCAGCGCGAAGATTCTTCCAATGCTGCTGTGCGCGGTATTCCCGTAGAGGACCAGCAATGGTACAACCTGGACGAAGCCGGTAACGTAACCGCCATTGGCAGCCAGCTGGGAACCTGGACCATTCTCTCTTACATGGGCCGTATCAACTATGGTTATGACGATCGTTACCTGATCACACTGACCCTGCGTGCAGACGGATCTTCCAGGTTTGCGCCAGGTAAGAAATGGGGTTACTTCCCATCTGTGGCGCTGGCCTGGAATATGACCAACGAGGATTTCATGCGCTCTGTTACCTGGCTGGATAACCTGAAGATCCGCGCCAGCTATGGTAAGATAGGCAACACCGGTATCCCGCCGTATGTTACGCAGGGCGGATTGCTGCGCAGCCCTTACTCCTTTAACAATAGAGGCGTGCTTGGCTATGCTCCCTACCAGCTGCGTAACCCTAACCTGACCTGGGAAACCACCACTTCATCCAATATCGGCTTCGACTTCAGCGTGTTCAAAGGAAGGCTGAGCGGCAGCTTTGATGTGTATAGGCAAAAGACCACCGACCTGCTGCTGAACCGCCTGCTGCCGACCAGCGAAGGTTTCCCCAGCGTGCTGGAAAATATCGGTGCCACAGAGAACAAAGGCCTGGAAGCTGCCTTATCAGCTATTATCCTGCAAACACCCAGCGGATTTACCTGGTCAACAGACGTGAACTTCTTTATTAACCGTGAAAAGATTCTGTCATTGGGCAATGGCGCGAAAAGCGACCCGGGCAATGCCTGGTTCGTTGGCCAGCCTATCACCGTTTATTACGACTACCAGAAGATAGGCATCTGGCAGGATGAAGCCGCAGCACAGGTGTACAAAGCACACCAGGGTGAAATACAGCTGAGGGATGTGAACAACGACAAGAAGATAGATGCCAACGACCGCGTAGTGCTGGGATCACAGCAGCCTGACTGGTCTGGCGGTATGACTCAACGTTTCTCCTGGAAAGGTATCGACCTTTCTATCGTAGCTTTTGCGCGTGTGGGCAACATGGTGAAGAGTGATTTTTACCAGAACTATAACACCCTGTTCGGAAGGTATAATAACCTGAACATCAATTACTGGACGCCTGCCAATCCTACCAACGATTTCCCGAGGCCTAACCGTAACCAGGAGCGCCCGAACAATTATACTACACTTAGTTATTTTGATGGTTCCTTCTTTAAGATCCGTAACATAGGCGTGGGCTACAATCTGCCCAAGAGCCTGATGGACCGCTGGAAGATGCAGGCGCTGCGTGTAAGCGTAGACGTAAAGCAGCCGCTGATCATTGCGCCATACCGGCAGAAATACAAGGGCATTGACCCGGAAGATGTGAACACGATCAGTGTTGACGCACCAGCTACCTGGATGCTGCAGTTTGGTTTAAATGCCACTTTCTAAAATTTTAAAAAAAGACCGTTATGAAGAATATGAAAAATTGCTGGTTGATAGCGCTGCTGGCCTTTGCAGCAACAAGCTGTAACAAGATGCTGGATGAAGACGTGGTGTCTACCGTTAACGACGATTTCTATAATACTCCTGCCGGGTTTACATCTGCCGTGAATGGCTCGTATGTGGCCATGCGGAGTTTCTACAGCACAGAGCGTGGTATGAGCCTGACCGTGTTTGGTACAGACGGTTATACCAACGGCTCTGATGGCAACTTCAAATTTGCGAATCAATATACTTCACAGCTGGATGGCCGTTATGACCATATCAGGGAGCTGTGGAATGCTACCTACCAGGCGATTAATACCGCAAACGTAGCAATAGACAGGGCTGAAAGCATCAGCGGGCTGGACTCTGTCGTAAAACGCACGGGCGTGGCAGAAGCGCGTTTCTGCAGAGCGCATTATCATTTCATCATGATGCAGTTATTCGGCGCCGTGCCCTTACAGCTGCATGAGAACAAAGAGATCAAGACAGACGCCCATCGCGACTCTGTCCCGAAGATTTACAACGCCATCATAGAAGATCTGCTGTATGCAGAACAGAACCTGCCCAACGTGCCTGATTTTGGCAGGGCGAGCAAACCCGCAGCAGAACACCTGCTGGCAAGGGTGTACCTGACAAGGGCCAGTTCTATAGCCAAACAACCTACGGATTATGATAATGCTGCCAAATATGCGCAGATGGTGATCAGCAGCTACGGCTTCTCCCTGCTGCCAGATGTTGGACAGGTTTGGGCGCAAGGCAAGGAAAACAACGCAGAAACCGTGTGGGCGGCACAGTATACCACCGATGCGCTGTATAATTCCAATGATAACAACGCCTGCCGCTTTTTCCTGATGCAGTACGACATATTGGATGGCATGAAGCGGGACCTGCCCAACGGCACACCCTGGAAACGTTTCAGGCCCACCGCTTTCCTGCTGGATACCCTCTACCAGGAACGCGTGCACGATACCCGTTATGAGAAATTCTTCACTACCGTTTGGAAAACAAATAATCCTACCGCTACACTGAAATTAGGCGATACTTCTGTATGGATGCCCGGCTACAACGTAACCGATTCAGCGATCGCCAGCAAAAAGTATCTGCTGGTGCCCCCTCGCAATTATACAGAAGTGCTGTACCCTTCGCTGAATAAATTCGCGGATGCACTGAGGCCTGATAACCAGGCTTCGGGTGTACGGCCCTTTATTGCTTTCCGGCTGGCGGAAGATTACCTGATAGCAGCGGAAGCACTTATGATGAAAGGCGATAAAGCCAATGCCCTGAACTTCATCAATGCCGTGCGTATGCGCGCTGCGCGTCAGGGTTCCACCCCTGACGAAACTACTGCGCACAGGGATGCCATGAGGATAACAGAAGCTCAGCTCACCCTGGATTTCGTGCTGGATGAAAGGGAACGTGAACTGGTGGGCGAGCAGTTACGATGGTTTGACCTTGTACGTACCAATAAACTGCTGGAAAGGGTTAAGGCTCACAACCCGCAGGCGGCTAAAAATATAGAACCCAGGCATATGCTGAGACCTCTGCCGCAGGACCAGATAGACAGGGTAAGTAATCCACAGGATTTCCCGCAGAATCCGGGATATTAATCTGAGGGTTTGAATATTTGTTTGAGGGTTTGATAGTTTGAAGGTTTACTGCCGTTTCAAACTTTCAAACCCTCAAACTTTTAAACTGATTGTTTTATCGTATCTTGATCTTCTCTAAAACCCTCTGTGTTATGTCCCAAAAAAAGATACTCTTCCTCACCGGCGATTATGCTGAAGATTACGAAACCATGGTACCCTTCCAGATGCTGCTGATGGTAGGGCATGAAGTGCATGCAGTATGCCCCGACAAAGCTGCCGGTGAGAAAGTGATCACCGCCATCCATGATTTTGAAGGAGACCAGACCTACAGTGAAAAAAGGGGCCACTATTTTACGCTGAACGCTTCCTTTGCAGATATACAGCCGGCGGAATATGATGCGCTGGTGATCGCTGGCGGCCGGGCGCCTGAATACCTTCGCCTGGATAAGAAGGTGATAGAGCTCGTGAAATACTTCTTTTCCAATAACAAACCGGTGGCGGCCATTTGTCATGCCATCCAGATCCTGACGACAGCTGATGTGGTGCGGGGCAGAAAGCTGACCGCCTACCCGGCCGTAGGCCCGGAGGTGACCATGGCCGGAGGGAACTATCAACATGTGAACATTGACGACGCCGTAACGGACGGTCTGCTGGTAACCGCCCCTGCCTGGCCGGCCCATCCCAGGTGGATAGCCGCCTTCCTGAAAGTGCTGGGTACCCGTATAGAGTTGTGATAATCTGTAAATTATTGATTTTAAGTTCGGTATTTGCCGAAGAAATAATCCTCATTCCGGTTTCTTAATTATGCCTGCATTGCTTACCTTTGCAGCCGAATTGAAATCCATAATATCACTATGTCCGGACAGCTTAAAGAAGTTCGTAGCCGTATAAAATCAGTACAATCCAGCCAGCAGATCACCAAGGCAATGAAAATGGTGAGCGCCGCCAAGCTGAGACGCGCACAGGATGCTATTTTGCTGATGCGCCCTTATGCCGTGAAGCTCCAGGAAATGCTGCAGAACATCGTTTCCAGCACGGAAGGCGATTTTGAAATGGCCCTGGCCGCAGAAAGGCCGGTAGAAAAGGTGCTGATCGTGGTAATCACTTCTGACCGCGGACTGTGTGGCGCTTATAACTCTAACCTGATAAAGCTGGCCAAACAGCTGATCCGCGAGAAATATGCGGAGCAGTACGCCAAAGGACGTGTGGAGATCATGCCTATCGGCAAAAAAGGTTATGAGCACTTTGCAAAGAACGGATATAAGATCAATGACCAATACTGGCACCTGTTCGCAGATCTCAACTTTGATCATGTAAAACAGGCTGCCGCCATTGCCTTGAACGGCTTCATAAAAGGCGATTACGATGCAGTAGAGCTGGTATACAGCCAGTTCAAGAACGCCGCTACCCAGGTATTTACCACCGAGCAGTTCCTGCCTATCGCTAAAGTAGCACAAAAGGAAGGACAGCAGAAGATCAAGGCTGATTACATTTTTGAACCGGAGAAAGAGGCCCTGATCGCAGAACTGATGCCCAAGATCCTGAACACCCAGTTCTTTAAAGCCATACTGGACGGCCATGCTTCTGAGCACGGCGCCCGTATGACCGCCATGGATAAAGCGACAGAGAATGCCGCAGAAATGCTGCGCAGCCTGAAACTGTCATACAACCGCGCCCGTCAGGCCGCCATTACAACGGAACTGACCGAGATCGTGAGCGGTGCTGCCGCCCTGGCAGGTTAAGACGTGAATCTTATTCACATCAAATCAACAGCGAAAAAATTCATTTCTTCAATAGCGTCAAAGACTGTAACTTTCAGTCTTTGACGCTTTTTCTTTACGGGTGCAATGCGCCAACTACATTGTACAAAATTCACAACTATGGAAATCTCTCAGATCATACCGCACGTAGAGGCATTAATATTTGCCGCTGACCGTCCCTTACCGGTACTGGAAATTGTGGATCTGCTGAATAACGCACTGGCCTTCCTGGAAGACCGCGCCACGCTGGACCAGGTGGAAACAGCCATAGAAGCCATCAGGGAAAAATACCATACCGAGTTCTACGCTTTCGAGGTGAGGGAAAGCGGAGGAGGTTACCAGTTCCTGACCAAAAAGGACTACTACCAGACGGTAGCGCAGCTGAACGGGGAGAAATTCCTGAAACGCCTGTCTACCGCCGCCCTGGAAACCCTGGCCATCATCGCCTACAAACAACCTATTTCCAAAGGGGAAATAGAGCATATACGCGGCGTAAGCTCCGACTATTCCATTCAGAAACTGCTGGAAAAAGAGCTGATCGTCATATCCGGCCGGAGTGAGGAACTGCCCGGCAAACCTTTATTGTATACCACCTCCAAGGCATTTATGGACTATTTCGGCCTGAACTCCCCTGCTGACCTGCCCAAGCTGAAAGAAGTGTTTGATGAAGAAGTGATACAGCCTACCCTCATTACCGACGAGGCATTCCAACATAGCAATGGTAACGGTTTTGTGGTATCCGAGAACGGGGAACTGCTGGAAGACGCCTACATTCCGACCATCACCATTCATGAGGATGTGGCGATCCCTGAAGATGTGGAAGAAAGCGAAACACCGGAAACACCTGAAACAGACGAGCCGGCGGAACCTGCCGAATCTACGGAAGCGCCCGTGGAAGATGCAGCGCCGGAACAGGGAGCAGGAACGGAAGAAACACCGGATGTGAATGCTGCTGCCACCTGGGGCGGTGATGAAGATGAAGAGGAGGAAGAGGAAGAAGAACTGGACGATCTTGATGAATATGACGGGGACGATGACGAGGATGAGGATGATGAAGACGATGATGACGAAGATTTTGAAGAGGAGGATGATGAAGAGGAGGAAGATGGGGACGGGGAGGAAGATGACGATGAAGAGGAAGACGAGGACGATGATTTTGATGATGAAGACGAAGAGGAAGATTTTGACGAAGATGAGGATGATGAAGAGGAAGAAGACGAGGATGATAAAAAATAAGGCAACACCACTACTGCAAATAAAGATGTCCCGCCTTGGCGGGACATTCCTTTTTTAAGCCGGTCTGTTTATTCTCCTATCTTCATGACCACGGCGGCAAATATGGCGCTCAGTTTTTCATCTGCCTTGCCGGCCACGGCAATGATCTCTTCAATGGAAACCGGGTGCAGGTTATCAGGATCGCATTCATCGGTGATCACTGATACGGCTGCACAGGGCAGCTGCAGCTGGTTGGCCACGATCACTTCGGGCACGGTGCTCATCCCCACCACATCGGCTCCTATCATACGCAGAAAACGGTATTCCGCCCTGGTTTCCAGGTTGGGCCCCATAACGGAAACATATACACCGGTTTTTAAAGCGGCGCCTTTGGCGCTTGCGGCTTCCTGTAAAAGCTGCCCCAGCTGTTTATCATATGGACAGCTCATATCCGGGAAGCGGGTGCCGAAAGCCGGGGCATTTAAGCCGCGTAGCGGGCTTTCAGGCTGCAGGTTGATATGATCTTCCAGTAATACCAGGTCTCCTTTTTTAAAGGCAGGATTCATGCCACCGGCGGCATTGCTCAGCAGCAGCTGCTGCACGCCCAGCGCTTTCATGACCCTTACCGGGAAGGTGATCTGCTGCATGGTATAGCCTTCATAGTAGTGAAAACGCCCCTGCATGGCGATCACCTGCGTATTGCCGATACGGCCGAAAATGAGGTGCCCTTTATGGGATTCTACCGTGGCCTCCGGGAAATGAGGGATCTCGTTATAGGGAATGCTTTTTTCTACCTGAATATGATGTACCAGCTGTCCGAGGCCTGTGCCCAGCACAATGCCTACTTTGGCCTGGTGATAGTTAAACTGGCGTAACCAGGACGCAGTTTCCGTGATCTGTTGTAATAGCGTTTCCATGGCGCAAAGAAAGTATAAAAGCGCTTCACTTTTGCGTTTTGTACAGCAACCAGCGCAATCGTTTGCAGTAAAAATTAAACGGGTATTGGCTGGAATTCAGACCTTTGTAAAAGGCCTTTGCAAAATCGATTTTCCGCTCATCACATTTTTAATGCAATCGGTTGTGTAATTAACTGGCATTTTATAATTTGGAAGCATTTTAAGCCCCGGCAGAGAGGGGAGCATAACAGAATGACACTGCGTAGTTAAGGCGAGGGCAGACCAGCCAGTATAGCAGGCGAATAAATTACACGTAATGAGAAAAATATTGATCTTTTGCAGCAGCTTAATGCTGTTACATGGCGTTGCAAGCGCCGGAGCACCGGTTAAAAAGGGCCAGTGGACGCCACTGTTTAACGGCAAAGACCTGAAAGGATGGAAGCAATTGGGAGGTACAGCGAAATACAGTGTACAGAACAATGAAATTGTGGGAACGACTGTACTGCAAACACCCAACTCCTTCCTGGCAACTGAAAAAAATTATGGCAATTTTATACTGGAGCTGGAATTTAAGCTGGATAAAGCGTTCAATTCCGGCATTCAGTTCCGGAGCCAGAGCCGGGCTGATTACCAGAACGGCCGTGTGTTTGGCTACCAGATGGAAATAGACCCGTCTGACAGGCGCTGGAGCGGAGGTATATACGAAGAAGGGCGCCGCGGCTGGCAGTACCCGATGGAACTGAACCCGGGCGGACAAAACGCCTTCAAAAAGACGGAGTGGAACAAATACCGGATAGAATGCAGAGGATCTGAGATCCGTACATGGGTAAACGGGGTACCCACCGCTCACCTGGTAGATACCGCCCTGCCTAAAGGCTTTATCGCCCTGCAGGTGCATAGTATCGGCAATAAAACGGATGATGCAGGCAAGGATATCCGCTGGCGTAATATCCGCATTATAGAGGATCCGGCTGCATCACAGTATTCGCCTTACGATAATATCTACGTGGTGAATAACGTGGAAAACGATCTTTCCGCCCAGCAGAAAAAGAACGGCTATGTGATGCTGTGGGACGGCAAGACGAACAAAGGCTGGAGAGGTGCTTACAACAAGCCCTTCCCCACCAAGGGCTGGACCCTGGATGACGGCACCCTGAGCATTCACCAGTCTAACGGCGATGAAATGGGTTCCGGCGGAGATATCGTAACCGAAAAAGAATACAGCGCTTTTGAACTGGAATTCGAGTTCAAGCTGACGGAAGGCGCCAACAGCGGACTGAAGTATTTTGTGAAAGAAGTATATGAGACGGGCGGTAAATCGGCGATCGGTCTGGAGTACCAGGTACTGGACGACGAAAAACATCCGGATGCCAAGCTGGGCCGCGATGGAGACCGCACCCTGGCGTCATTATACGACCTGATGCCAAGGAAACAGATAAAACAAGCGTTGAAACCGATTGGAGAATGGAATAAAGGACGTATTATTGTATCTCGAAATAACCATGTGGAGCATTGGCTGAACGGTTTTAAAGTACTGGAGTATGAACGCGGATCACAGGAGTTCAAGGACCTGGTAGCCATCAGCAAATACAAAAACTGGAAAAATTTCGGCTTATGGCCAGAAGGACACATCCTGTTGCAAGACCACGGTAACAATGTTTCTTTCCGCAGCCTGCGCATAAAAACTTTATAATCAATAAGACATATCAGCAGTAAAGAGTAATCGCTTACTTTTTACTG
>Ga0102592_1003539_pt1 | contig 11653 bp, 8 predicted proteins | sample AraplaCol_mMF_r2_FD_76861 | JGI IMG/M metagenome (GOLD analysis project Ga0102592, IMG submission 76861) | Arabidopsis root microbial communities from North Carolina, USA - plate scrape MF_Col_mMF_r2 (SPADES assembly) (version 2) | ecosystem: Host-associated > Plants > Roots > Endosphere | place... | reverse complement strand
GGAAGCGGCCCAGCAGCGCGCCAGCGTCCTGCCCAAGCCGGCCGATGTGCCGCCGGCGGCCGTGATCGCCTCGGCAACGGCTGCTGAACAGGCCGCGACTGAACCATTAGCAACGGCGCCGACATCCTGACCGGATTGTCATTGGGGGCAGACATGGACCAAAAGACACAATCGGACGACGCCCTCACGCGGGCGGCGTCGAGCCTGCGCCGTTCCCGGATCACGGAAGGAAAGCCGTTTCCGCTCGGCGCCACCTGGGACGGTCTCGGCGTCAATTTCGCGCTGTTCTCGGCCCATGCCACCAAAGTCGAGCTCTGCCTGTTCGACGCCGACGGTGAAACCGAAATCGAGCGCATCGAGCTTCCCGAATATACCGATGAGGTCTGGCACGGCTATCTGCCGTCGGCGCGCCCCGGCATGGTCTATGGCTATCGCGTCCATGGACCCTATGAGCCTGACGCTGGACATCGCTTCAACCCCAACAAGCTGTTGCTCGATCCCTACGCCAAGCAGCTGGTCGGGCAATTGCGCTGGGGACCGGAGCTGTTCGGCTACCAGCTCGACCACGCCGACAAGGACCTCTCCTTTGACGAGCGCGACAGCGCGCCGCTCATGCAGAAGTGCCGCGTCATCGACCCCGCGTTCACCTGGGGCGCGGCGCGCAAGCCCGAAGTGCCGTGGGAGCGGACGATCGTCTACGAGATGCACGTCAAGGGATTCACCGAGCTGCATCCGCTGGTGCCCGAGGCAGACCGCGGGACCTTCTCGGGGCTGGCGCATTCGGAAATCCCCGCCTATCTGCGCTCGCTCGGGATCACCAGCGCGGAGCTGTTGCCGATCCATGCCTTCGTCGACGACAGCTATCTCGTCGACAAAGGCCTGCGCAATTACTGGGGCTACAACTCCATCGCCTTCTTTGCGCCGGAGCCCCGTTACCTGAAGACGCCCTTCGCGAACGAATTCAAGGAAATGGTCAACCAGTTCCACGCCCATGGAATCGAGGTGATCCTGGACGTCGTCTACAATCACACCGCCGAAGGCAACGAGCTCGGTCCGACGCTGTCGTTCAAGGGCATCGACAACGCCAGCTATTACCGCCTGCTGCCGGACCAGAAGCGCTACTACATCAACGATACCGGCACCGGAAATACTGTGAACCTGTCGCATCCGCGGGTGCTGCAGCTGGTTGCGGATTCCCTGCGCTACTGGGCAAACGAGATGCGGGTCGATGGCTTCCGCTTCGACCTCGCCACCATCCTCGCGCGCGAACCCTATGGCTTCGACGAAGGCGGCGGCTTCCTCGACGCGTGCCGTCAGGATCCGGTGCTGTCCAGCGTCAAGCTGATCGCAGAGCCATGGGACATCGGCCCGGGCGGCTATCAGGTCGGCCAATTTCCGCCTGGATGGGCCGAGTGGAATGACAAGTTCAGGGATAGTGCGCGCGCCTTCTGGAAGGGCGACGAGGGATCAATCGCGGACTTCGCCAAGCGCGTGTCGGGGTCAGGCGATCTCTTCAACAAGCGCGGACGCCGGCCTTGGGCCAGCGTAAACTTCATCACGGCGCATGACGGCTTCAACCTCAACGATCTCGTCTCGTACAACGACAAGCACAACGAGGCGAACGGCGAGGATAACCGCGACGGGCACAGCAACAATCATTCCTGGAATTGCGGCGTCGAAGGACCGACCGACGATCCCGAGATCACTACGCTGCGCGAACGCCAGAAGCGGAATCTGCTCGCGACGATGCTGCTGTCCCATGGCACGCCGATGCTGCTTGCGGGTGACGAGTTTGGGCACACCCAGAATGGCAACAACAATGCCTATGCCCAGGACAACGAGACCACGTGGCTCGACTGGATGGGTATCACGGCCAACGGCCGCAGCCTTCGCGAATTCGCGCGCAAGCTGATCGCCACGCGCAAGGCCTTCCCGATCCTCTATCGCAGCCGCTTCCTGGTCGGCTCGCACAACGAAGAGCTCGACGTCAAGGACGTCACATGGCTGTCGCCCTCCGGCGACGAGATGACGGGCGAGCAATGGCAGGACGGCAACGCCAAGTGCTTCGGCATGCTGCTCGACGGACGCGCCCAGGAGACGGGGATCAAGCGCCGCGGCTCGGACGCGACGATGCTTCTGATCTACAACGCCCATTACGACGTCGTGAACTTTACCTTGCCGACCGTCACCGACGGCAACAGCTGGTTGGGCCTGATCGATACCAATCAGCCTGAGGCCCAGATGCCCGCCTTCGAGCTCGGACACGCCTACGCCGTGACTGGACGGTCGCTCGTCGTATTTGGTCTTGCCACCGAGAACGCGGCCACGCGACGCCTGCTGCACGGCCTCGGCGCGCTGCTCGATGTCGCGGAAGCGCCGTTGCCGCGCTAGAGTTCCAGCCTTCGCGGGAAGCACAGCCGGCATCGCCCTCGCCGGCCCGTGCGGGTAGACTGCTCCGATTCCCGGAGCGTCTCCCCTTGGCCTTCCTCTTCGTTCTCGCCGTCGGCCTCGTCGCCGGCACCATCTCAGGCATCGTTGGCACCGGCTCGTCGATCATGCTGATGCCGGTGCTGGTCTATGCCTATGGGCCCAAGGAAGCCGTGCCGATCATGGCGGTGGCCTCCGTGATGGCGAATTTCTCCCGTATCCTGGCGTGGTGGCGCGAGGTCGACTGGCGGGCCTGCGCGGCCTATTCGGTCACGGGGATTCCGGCCGCGGTGCTGGGCGCGCGCACGCTGCTGGCGCTGCCCTCGCATGCCGTCGATCTCGCCATCGGAATCTTCCTGATCGCGATGGTGCCGGTGCGGCACTGGCTGGCGCGGCACGACCTCAAGGCCAATCTCTGGCATCTCGCTATCGGCGGCGCGGTCATCGGCTATCTCACCGGCATCGTGGTCTCGACCGGCCCGCTCAGCGTGCCGCTGTTTCTGTTCTACGGTCTGTCGAGGGGCGCTTTCCTCGCCACCGAAGCCGCGAGCTCGCTCGGCCTCTACTTCGCGAAGTCCGTGACCTTCGAGCGTTTCGGCGCGTTGACCGGCGATGTCTTCATGAAGGGCCTGATCGCGGGCGCCTCGCTGATGTCGGGCGCCTTCATCGCAAAACGCTTCGTGCTGCATTTGAAGCCGGACTTGTTCCGCCTGCTGATGGACGCCATCATGATCGCGGCCGGGCTCTCGATGCTGTGGAACGCGGCGCAGTCCTGATTGCGCTCAGGCGAATTCGGGCGCGATCGAGGGGCTGTCGGCGAGGACGCGGCTCTCCACCGCCGGCCGCTTTTCGAGCCATTGCAGCACGGCGTCGAGCGGCTGCGGACGCTGATAGAAATAGCCCTGCCCGAACCTCACGCCCATCTCGCGCATGGCCTCGGCCTGTTCGGCGCGCTCGATTCCTTCCGCAACCAGCGTCAGTCCCAGCGTGTCGGCGAGCGATGCGATCACGCCGACGATCGCCTTGTCCTCCGCGCTGTCAGGAATCTCGCTGATGAACGCCTTGTCGATCTTGACCTTGTCGAGCGGGAAACGCCTGAGATGGGCGAGTGAACTGTAACCTGTGCCGAAATCGTCGAGTGCGATCGTGGCACCGAGGCGGCGCAGGCGATGCAGCGTCTCGGAGGCACTGGCGATGTTGTTGATCAGCGAGCCCTCGGTGATCTCGAGCTCCAGCAGCGATGCCGAAACGTCGAAGCGCGCGCAGGTCGCGCGCAGCTCGGCGGCGAGCGAATGGTCGGCGAGCTCGGACGGCGGCAGATTGATCGCGATCCGGATCTGCGGCCTGCCCGCGGCGGCCAGCCGTTGCAGCGCCCAGCAGGCATCGGTCAGCACGTAGCGGGTCAGCCGCGCGTTGTTGCCGCTGCGCTCGATCAGCGGCAGGAACTCGGCCGGACCGATCACGCCATGCTCGGGATGACGCCAGCGGATCAGCGCTTCGAGGCCGACGACCTCCTGGCTTTCGAGGTCGACCTGACTCTGGTACCAGACCTCGAACTGCCCCTCGGCAAACCCTGCGGGAATGGCGAGCTCGAGATCCCTGCGGCGCCGGTACTCGCGCTGCAGCGCTTCGTCCAGCACGGCGACGGTGCCGGGCGCCTTGCTCTTGGCATGATAGAGCGCGATGTCGGCCAGCGTCGGCAGATGCGACAGCTCCGGATCGTCGGCGCGGCGCACGGCAAGGCCGATGCTGGCACGCGGCACCACCTGCTTGTCGTGGAGCCGGATCGGTTCGGAAATGGCGGCCAGCACCTGCTGTGCGAAGGCGTGCGCCGAGGCCTCATTGCTGACCTCGGGACGGATGACGACGAATTCGTCGCCGCCGAGCCGGGCGACCCAATCCTCCGTTTCGACCGCACGACGAAGACGCTGGGAAATGTGCACCAGGAACTGGTCGCCGGCCTCGTGGCCGAAAGTGTCGTTGATGCCCTTGAAGTCGTCGAGATCGATGAAGCAGAACGCGACCAGCGCGTCCGGCCGGCCCCTGTCGCGGCTCGCCACCGCCAGCCGCTCGGTCAGGGAGCGCCGGTTGGGCAGCCCGGTGAGCGGATCGTGCCCCGCCATGTGCCCGAGCCGGTCGAGCGCGCCGGACGTCGTGTGCTGCATGGCGTTGAAGGCGCGCGCGAGCTGGCCGAACTCGTTCGAGGATTTGACGTCCGCGGGATAGGCGCGGCCGTCCTGCTTGCTGCGCTGGATCGCCGACATCATGACCGCCAGCGGCCGGCCGATGAAGATGTTGGCGGAGATCCGCATGGCGATCAGGGTCGCGAAGGTTGCGAGCAGGCCGACCACCAGCAGCAGCACCAGGCGGCTGCCCGCATCCGCGTAAAGCGCCGCATGAGAATAGGCGATGGCGATGCGGCCGGCCTGCACGGAGATGTTGCCGTTGCTGTAGTGGATCGGACGCGAGACCTCCGCGATCGACGGGCTCTCGGAGCGCGCCACGACGCGGGCAATCACGGCGCCCGTATCGTCGTAGACGGCCGCCGCCGCGATCGTCTCGTCGTGCATGATCTCGTTGAGCACGCCCGTGACCCGGTCGTAGCGCATCTTCCAGAGCGGCTCGGCGATCAGCTCGGCCCGGCTCTCGGCGACGCGGGCCATGCGGGCGTCGAGCTGCTTGACCTGCGACCAGAAGCTCGAAACCTCGACGCCGGCCGAGGCGAGCAATTGGACCAGCAGCAGAACGGGCACCGTGGCCCAGATCATGGCGCGAACGACCGGGCGCAAGCGCGGCGCGGCCGGCTCCTTACTTGCAGGGTCGGTCATCGATTCATCCTGGCGCATCAGTCGGCGGCGCCTTCGGGAAGCGGCAGCGACGATATGAGCGCATCGAGGGAAAAGTCATAGCGACCGCAGCGTCCGGCCTTTGCCCGGAAGCGCGTGAAGTCGATCCGGTCGAACGCGCGCGTCTTGACGAGATCGCCGACCGAACCGAGATTCCGGCGGGTGATCGCGGACGTCTTGACCTCGACGCGGGGCGAGACCGCCGCGAAATCGCAGCCATCGGCATAGTCGCGCAACAGGACGATCGACCAGCCGCCGAGCAGGAAATGCCCGCCGTCGGTCAGCAGCAGGCGGCCTGCCCTGATCTCACGCAGTGCATCTTCCGACCAGTTGAGGCCGACCAGTTGGATGTCGCGGCCGGGCACGAGGCCGGCAGCGGTCACCGCGCGCAGCGCGCCGAGCGCCATCGGATCGTTTCCGGCCCAGATGCCGGCGGGACGGATCTGCTTGCGCGAGGCCCAGCCCAGATAATTCGCGGTGACCTGCTCGGCCTCCGACTGCGTCCAATTGGCGAACAGCAGCCGGTCCACCACGACGTCGGGCGCGGCATCGACCGCCAGCTTGAGACCGGCGTTGCGCGCGATCGAGGCCGGCGTGATCTCGTCGCCGCCGATGCCGAGAAGGTGGATCTTGCCGTCCGGGCTCTGCCATTTCTCGGCGCGCGCCGCCGCGATCAGCGCGTTGGCCATCCGCGCGCCCGCGGTCTGAAGATCGGTCGTGATGTCGCCGAGCCAGGTCTTGAGCTTCTGGCGCGGCGGCCCAAGACGCTTCGCGTCGTCGCCGATCAGCGTGTTCGAGAGCAGCAGCGTCTTGACGCCCGCAGCCTCGGCCGCCTCCAGGATCGGGACGGCGGCGGATTCCTCGTTCGACAGGATCAGGAAATCGGGCTTGTCGGCGCGTGCCAGCACGCCATAACCGAGCTCCTGCATGGTGCGGTAGTTGCGTTCGCTGGTCAGCACCTCGACATGGGCGTCGAGCTTGCGCCCCGCAGCCTGCATGCTCTGCGCGACCATGTCCCAGAAGACCTCGCCGGTCTTGCCGGGATTGACGAAAACGATGTCGAGGGGCTTGGCAAGGCTTTGGCTGGCGGACGCGACGAGGCCGCAGGCCATGCCCGCAACCAGCATCATTCGCAGAAATACCGTCATCTTCTTCGCCGCCCCCGATGGTTCCGAGATTGGCCCGGCGTCCGCTAACACTTCGCAAAACCGGTTCCATCACGGCGGCACAGAGCTAATGAAAGGTATATCTGTCGTGACGAATTGAGATATTCGATGCGCCGGCGATCACCCCGCCGTTCCGTGCTATCAGCAAACCCAACCCGCGACTCAAACCTCCCCATGGCCAAGAACACGCTTTCCTTCGTCTGCCAGAACTGCGGCGCGGCCTATAACCGCTGGCAGGGCAAGTGCGAATCCTGCGGCGAGTGGAATACGCTCGCCGAAGAAGACACCAGCGGCAGCGTGCCGGTCTCGATCCGCTCCAAGCGCAAGGGGCGGACGTTCGCGCTCGAGAGCCTCTCCGGAAAGAGCCCGGATGCGCCGCGCCTGTCCTCGGGCATGACCGAGCTCGACCGCGTCACCGGCGGCGGCTTCGTCCGCGGCTCGGTGCTGCTGGTCGGCGGCGATCCCGGTATCGGCAAATCGACGCTGCTGACGCAGGCGACCAGCCTGCTGGCGCGCGCCGGCCACCGCGTCGTCTACATCTCCGGCGAAGAGGCGGTCGCGCAGGTGCGGCTGCGCGCCGAGCGGCTCGGCCTGTCGGACGCCCCGGTGCAGCTCGCAGCCGAGACCTCGGTCGAGGACATCGTCTCGACGCTGTCGGAGGGCGCCGTTCCGCGCCTCATCGTGATCGACTCGATCCAGACCATGTGGACCGACACGGTGGAATCGGCGCCCGGCACCGTGACCCAGGTGCGTGCCTCGGCGCAGACGCTGATCCGTTTTGCCAAGAAGACCGGCGCGGCCATCATCCTGGTCGGCCACGTCACCAAGGACGGCCAGATCGCCGGTCCCCGCGTGGTCGAGCACATGGTCGACGCGGTGATGTCGTTCGAGGGCGAGGGCTCGCAACAATTCCGCATCCTGCGCGCCGTGAAGAACCGGTTCGGCCCGACCGACGAAATCGGCGTGTTCGAGATGACGGGCCTGGGCCTGCGCGAGGTCACCAACCCTTCGGAGCTGTTCCTGTCGGAGCGCGATCTCGGCACGCCCGGCACCGCAGTCTTCGCGGGTATCGAGGGCACGCGGCCCGTTCTGGTCGAATTGCAGGCGCTGGTCGCCCCGACCTCGCTCGGCACGCCCAGGCGCGCGGTGGTCGGCTGGGATCCGAGCCGGCTGTCGATGGTGCTGGCGGTGCTGGAGGCCCATTGCGGGGTCAAGCTGTCCGGCCACGACGTCTATCTGAACGTCGCCGGCGGCCTGCGCATCCACGAGCCGGCAGCGGATCTCGCCGCCGCGGCGGCGCTGGTGTCGTCCCTGGTTAACGCGCAATTGCCGACCGATGCGGTCTATTTCGGCGAGATCTCGCTGTCCGGCGTGGTGCGCCCGGTGGCACAGACCCCGGCGCGGCTGAAGGAAGCGGCAAAACTCGGCTTTCAGCGCGCCGTGCTACCCGAATCGGCCCGCGGTGAGGCCGGCGGCGATGCCGGATTGACACTGAACGCGGTCAACAGCCTGACGACATTGGTGGCCGAGATCGCCGCCCGCGGCTCCCGCCGGGGCGAATCGAACGCGCCGGCCGAGAAAAATGCCACACCGGCAAGATTCCGCCGTGGAGAGGGTTAGGTGGAGGTGACGCCGGAGGCCCCCGCCGCTATACAGCCGTCACAAAAGCAGCATGGGATTGCGTGGTTGCGGCCTTGCCGGGAACGCCGTCTGCCCCTCTTTTAAGGCAGCGGCCAAACACCGATTCGCTAGAGCACCTTCGACGTACGAGCGGACCAGACCAGCCGATGCCAGTTACCATCCTCGACCTGATCCTGCTCGGTGTGATGCTGATTTCGGGGCTGCTTGCCTTGGTCCGCGGCTTCATGCGCGAAATCCTGTCGATCGCGGCCTGGGGCGCCGCGGCGATCGTGACGCTGTACTCGTTCTCGAAGCTGCTGCCGACCGCAAAGACCTATTTCAACAACGACACCGTCGCGACCGTGGTCGTGATCGCTGGCGTGTTCATCGGCACCCTCGTCGTGGTCTCCGTGATCACGGTCCGGATCTCCGACATGATCCTGGATTCGCGCATCGGCGCGCTGGATCGGACCCTGGGCTTCCTGTTTGGCCTCGCTCGCGGCCTTTTGATCGTGGTTGTCGCCTACCAGTTCTTCATCTGGCTGGTTCCCGACAAGCAGCAACCGGATTGGGTGCGGGGCGCAAAATCCCGGACCGTGCTCGATTCGACCGGTGATTGGCTGAAGTCGCTCTTGCCTGACGACCCCGAGAACACCATCTTGAAGAGATTCAAGAAAAACAAACCAGATGATGATCAAGCTGATTCCGAGCAGCAGCCTTCGGGCAGTGGCGACGGATACAGTAAACCTGCTCGTGACAGTTTGAAGAAACTGATCGAGAAACCTGCGGCGCGTTGATTGCCCCTAGAGAGAGGCGTGGACGAGATGCGACACCCTGACCAGGACGCCCTATCTGATCTCGATCCAAACGCCGGCCCGGGTCCGGCCGCGCTAGAGGTTCAGGACGATCTGGAGGGGGATACGCTGCGCGAGGAATGCGGCGTGTTCGGCATCTACGGCCATCCCGACGCCGCCGCCATCACCGCGCTCGGCCTGCACGCCCTGCAGCACCGCGGCCAGGAAGCCGCCGGTATCGTCTCCTACGACGGCAGCCGTTTCCACAGCGAACGCCGGCTCGGCCTCGTCGGCGACACCTTCTCCCGCCGCGAGGTGATCGACCGCCTGCCGGGCAACATGGCCGTCGGCCATGTCCGCTATTCCACCACCGGCGCAACCATCCTGCGCAATGTGCAGCCGCTGTTCGCCGAATTGAATGCCGGCGGCCTCGCGGTCGCCCACAACGGCAACCTCACCAACGGCCTGACGCTGCGCCGCGAGCTCGTGAAGAGCGGCGCGATGATGCAGTCGACCACCGACACCGAGGTGATCCTGCATTTGGTCGCGCGCTCCAGGCGCAGCCGCTTCATCGAGCGCTATATCGACGCGCTGCGCGAGATCGAGGGCGCCTATGCGCTGGTCTCGCTGACCAACAAGAAGCTGGTCGGCGCGCGCGATCCGCGCGGCATCCGCCCGCTGGTGCTCGGCGAGCTCGACGGTTGCCCGATCCTGACCTCGGAGACCTGCGCGCTCGACATCATCGGCGCGCGCTTCATCCGCGACATCGAGCCGGGTGAAGTCATCGTGTTCGACGAGAGCGGCCAGGACATCCACAAGCCGTTCCCGCCGATCGCGCCGCGCCCCTGCATCTTCGAATACATCTATTTCTCCCGTCCGGATTCCATCGTCCACGGCCGCTCGGTCTACGAGGTCCGCAAGGCCTTCGGTGCGCAGCTCGCGCGCGAGAGCCACGTGCCGATCGACGTCGTCGTGCCGGTGCCGGATTCCGGCGTGCCCGCCGCGGTCGGCTACAGCCAGCATTCGGGCGTGCCGTTCGAGCTCGGCATCATCCGCAATCACTATGTCGGTCGCACCTTCATCCAGCCGACGCAGGCGATCCGCGAATCCGGCGTGCGCATGAAGCATTCGGCCAACCGCGCCGCGATCGAAGGCAAGCGCATCATCCTGATCGACGACTCGCTGGTGCGCGGCACCACCTCGAAAAAGATCGTGCGCATGATGCGCGATGCCGGCGCCAAGGAAGTGCACTTCCGCCTCGCCTCGCCCCCGATCCTCTATCCCGATTATTACGGCATCGACCTGCCCGATCGCGGCGGCCTTCTGGCCGCGACGCATTCGCTGGAGGAGATGCGCGAGATCATCGGCGCCGACTCGCTCGCCTTCCTGTCGATCGACGGCATGTACCGCGCCATGGGCGAGCCCGGCCGCGACCCCGCCAATCCGAAGTTCTCGGACCACTGCTTCACCGGGGCCTATCCGACCCACCTTACCGACCAGACCCAGACCGAGCAGCAGCCGCGCCAACTGTCGCTGCTGGCGGAGGCGAGCTGACGGGGGAGCGTCCCCGCGAAGCCCGTCAGAGGCTGCCTTTTTCGTCATGGCCGGGCTTGTCCCGGCCATCCACGTCTGTAATACCCGCCACAAAGAACGTGGATGCCCGGGACAAGCCCGGGCATGACGGAAGTATTCGACGATGACAAAACCCCTCGCTGACCGCATCGCTCTCGTCACCGGCGCCTCGCGCGGCATCGGCTACGCCACCGCCATCGCTCTGGCGAAGGCCGGCGCGCATATCGTGGCCACCGCGCGGACGCAGGGCGGGCTCGAGGAGATCGACGACGAGATCCGGAAGATCGGCGGCAGCGGTGCCACGCTGGTGCCGCTCAACCTCACCGATTCCGACGGCATCGCGCGCCTCGGCGCGGGGCTCCACGAGCGCTACGGCAAGCTCGACATCCTCGTCGGCAATGCCGGCGTGCTCGGCCCCTCCTCGCCGATCGGTCATATCGAGCTGAAGGCCTTCAACGACGTCATGGCCGTGAACGTGTCCGCGAACTTCCAGCTGATCCGCTGCATGGAGCCGCTGCTGAGGCAGTCCGATGCGGGGCGCGCCGTGTTCGTCACCTCGGGCGCCGCCAACAAGGCGACCGCCTATGTCAGCCCCTACGCCGCATCCAAGGCCGCACTGGAAACGCTGGCGCGCGCCTGGGCGCAGGAGACCGCGAATACGCCGTTGCGCGTCAATCTGTTCAACCCAGGCCCGATCCGCACCCGCATGCGCGCAACGCTGATGCCGGGCGAGGACCCGGCGACGCTCGACACGCCCGAGCAGGTCGCCGAGTTCATCGTGCCGCTCTGCGCGCCCGACTGGACCGAGACCGGCAAGTTCTACGACTACAAGACCCGCAGCCTGATGAGCTTCCGCTCGCCTGCCTGATTGCCTTACCTGATTGCCTTGCCTGATTGACTCGGGTGCCTCCCCGCGATTGACTGCCGCTGCTCAAGCGGCACCAAGCCGCAAGCCAACAAAATGGGAGGTCGCCATGGCGCCATGGCATCGCGCAGGCTTTACGCGTGCGCTCGCGAAATTCTCTCACGTCTTCTCCATCCTGATCGCGGCCATCGCATTCGCGCTTCCGGGCGTAGCGAGCGCCGGCGACGTTCCGACTTTTGCAGTCGATCCCTCCTGGCCAAAGCAACTGCCGAACAACTGGATCCTCGGCCAGGTCGGCGGCATCACCGTCGACTGGCAGGGCCACATCTGGGTGATCCATCGCCCGCGTTCGCTCACCGACGA
>Ga0102592_1003527_pt1 | contig 11684 bp, 14 predicted proteins | sample AraplaCol_mMF_r2_FD_76861 | JGI IMG/M metagenome (GOLD analysis project Ga0102592, IMG submission 76861) | Arabidopsis root microbial communities from North Carolina, USA - plate scrape MF_Col_mMF_r2 (SPADES assembly) (version 2) | ecosystem: Host-associated > Plants > Roots > Endosphere... | reverse complement strand
ATCAGGGCCTTGCCCAGGAAGGTCGCCGCCGGCTTGGTGCGGGCGGTCAGGATCACGCCCGAGGTGTCGCGGTCCAGCCGATGGATCAGGCGCGGCCGGGGCCGGTCGCGCCGGGCCAGGGCCCACAGCAGGTCGTCCAGCGTATGGGCCTGGATGCGCCCGCCCTGGCTGGACAGGCCGGCCGGCTTGTTGAGCACGAACACGCTGTCGTCCTCGTGCAGCACCAGCGACCGGGTGAAGGCGACCTCCTCCGGCGTCAGGGCGATGGGCGTGTCGGACGCCTTGGGCTTGGCGACGCCGGGCGGAGTACGGAAACGGGCGCTCTTGGCGGACGGTCTATTCAGCGGGGTGGTTCTCTCGGCGCCGCGCCTGAAGCTCGTTGAGCTCGCGCTTGAGGAAAAGGCCATAGATTCCGACGGCGATTCCGATCGGACCAAGGATGCAAAGCATGGCTTCGAAGGGCGTCACGTCTTCTCTCCGTGAGGCGCAACATACCATGCGAGGGTATGCAGGACGAGGGCGAGCGCGATGCCGAGAAAGGTCCCGGCCTTGAGACCAGCGCCCTTGATATAGGTCTCGATGAACGACGCGCCCATGATCGCATAGGCATAGCTTGTCAGGTTGGTCGTAAAGAGCTTCAGCCGAACCTGCAGGTCGGCCTCTCGCTGAATGGGATCACGCCGCTTCATAGTTCCGCCGCTCTCGCTCAAGATGAGAACAAAACAGAAACTATCGCAATCCGTCAACCTCGACCTTCGGCGCGATCCACAGCGCCCGACCGTTCAGGAACAGCCACAGCAGCAGCAGTCCGGCCGGGGCCAGGGCCCAGCCGCCGCGCGAGGCGAAGCTGGTGATCAGGAACACCGCGAAGGCCAGCGGCAAGGCGTAGACGGCGTTGGCCAGGATCGAGGGCCAGTGCGGCGGGCGGGTGAAGACCAGCAGCGGCCCGCTGGCCCGACGGCGCAGGATCAGCGGCGGCAGCACCAGCAGCAGGGTCGCCGTCGCGATCGGGATCATGGCCACCAGCGCCCCGGCCAGCGGGATCTCCAGCGCGTCCGACCATTCCGGCAACTGCTCGCGATAGAACCGGTGCAGCGGATCGGCCGCCAGCCCCGCCAGGGTCGCGACCAGGGCCAGGACGGTCACGCCGATCACGACCAGGGCGCTCTTCTGGGTACGCAGCAGCCGCCCCCCGAAGCGCATCACCAAGGCCGCGACGATCACCGCGCAGACGCCCAGGCTGAAGCAGGCGTAGGCGATATCGGCGTACAGCCACTTGCGTGTGGCGTACTGGGTCTGCAGGGCGGCGAACCGGGCGGTGGCCGCCTTGAACGTCTCGCCGTCGGGCTGGCCGAAATAGAGCGTGGCGCGCAGGCGCTGCAGCTCGGCGAAATAGGCGTTGGAGTCCGTATGCCAGGGCGTCGCCGCCGCCAGCCACAGCAGGACGCCGCCCGCCAGCAGCAGGATCAGGGCGATCGCGGCGGTCACGCGGACCGCGGGGGTGAACTTCACTTGCCGTCTCTCCGCAGGCGGTTCCAGGCGTCGAGCCGTTCCTTGACCTTGGCCTCGGCGCCGATCGGCTTGGGCTCGTACAGCGTCTGCCGCTCCATGCCTTCGGGCCAGTAGTTCTGGCCCGAGACGCCGCCCTCGACGTCGTGGTCGTAGGCGTAGCCGTCGCCATAGCCAAGGGTCTTCATCAGCTTGGTCGGGGCGTTGAGGATGTGGGCCGGCGGCGACAGGCTGCCGGTCTCCTTGGCCAGGCGCCGGGCGGCCTTGTAGGCGTTGTAGACCGCGTTGGACTTGGGGGCGCTGGCCATGTGGACCACGCACTGGGCCAGGGCCAGCTCGCCCTCGGGACTGCCCAGGAAGTCGTAGGCGTCCTTAGCGGCCGTGGTCAGCAGCAGGCTCAGGGGGTCGGCCGCGCCGATGTCCTCGGCGGCCATGCGCACCAGGCGGCGGGCGATGAACAGCGGGTCCTCGCCGCCCTCCAGCATCCGCGCCAGCCAGTACAGCGCCGCGTCCGGATCGCTGCCGCGCACCGACTTATGCAGGGCCGAGATCAGGTTGTAGTGCTCCTCCCGGTTCTTGTCGTAGGCCGGGCGGCGCTTCTGCAGGAACTGGGTCAGCTGGGTGGGGTTCAGCGGCGTGTCCGTGCCGATGGCCAGCAGGGTCTCGGTCAGGGTCAGCAGGTAGCGGCCGTCGCCGTCGGCCATGGCAATCAGCGTCGAACGCGCCTCCTCGTCCAGCGGCAGCTTGCGGTTCTCGGCGGTCTCGGCCTTGACCAGCAGGGCCTCCAGCGCCTCCTCGTCCAACCGCTTGAGCACGAAGACCTGGCAGCGCGACAGCAAGGCTCCGTTCAGCTCGAACGACGGGTTCTCGGTCGTGGCGCCCACCAGGGTGACGATCCCCTCCTCCACGAACGGCAGGAAGCCGTCCTGCTGGGCGCGGTTGAAGCGGTGGATCTCGTCGACGAACAGCAGGGTCGACTGGCCGGCCTGGCGGCGCATCCGCGCCTGTTCGAAGGCCTTCTTCAGGTCGGCCACGCCCGAAAACACCGCCGAGATCTGCATGAACTCGTAGCCGCCGGCCTTGGCCAGCAGGCGGGCGATGGTGGTCTTGCCGGTGCCGGGCGGGCCCCACAGGATCATCGAGGCCAGGCGCTTGGCCGCGGCCATGCGGCCGATGGGCCCCTCGGGACCCAGCAGATGCTCCTGGCCCACCACCTCCTCGAGGGTCTGGGGACGCAGGCGGTCGGCCAGCGGCGACGGCGCATGGGGCGTCAGGCCGGCGGCTTGGAAAAGATCGGACATGGGCTAGGTTTACTTAATCGCGGAGGGAACCACCATGACCAACGAAGGCGATCCCACACGGGCCCCGGAGTCCGGCGTCATCCCCTACATTTCCGTGGTCGGCGGCAAGGTGGCCGTGGACTTCTACAAGCGGGCCTTCGGGGCCGAGGAGACCTTCCGCAACATCGCCGACGACGGCGAGCGGCTGCTGCATTCCCGGATGATCATCAACGGCGACTGGGTGATGCTGTCGGACCATTTCAGCGAAATGGCCCACGGCGACTACAGGCCGCCGTGACCCTGCACCTGCAGGTCGACGACGCCGACGCCTGGTGGAGCCGGGCCGTCGAGGCCGGCGCGACCGTCGTCTTCCCGCTGGCCGACCAGTTCTGGGGCGACCGCTACGGCCAGCTCCGCGACCCGTTCGGCCACACCTGGTCCATCGCCTCGAGGATCAAGGCCTAGGCCCGCAGCCGCGCCGTGATCCGCTGGCCGTTGCGCTCGATCGTCACCGTCCAGCTCGCCGCGGCGGTGTTGGACACGGCCGCCAGGTCGGCGGTGGTGTTGATCGTCTTGCCGTTGACCTCGCGGACGAAGTCGCCGGGGCGCAGGCCGGCGTTCAGGGCGAAGCCCTGGCCGATCTTGGTGACCAGCACGCCGCGTCCCGCGAACGGATCGACGCCCAGGTCCTGGGCCACGGCGGGCGACAGGTTGACCACCGTGGCGCCGTCGAACGGGTTGCGGCCCTTCAGCACGCGCTCGTCCTTGGCCGGGGTCTCGGGAGCCGCCTCGGCCCGCAGGGTCAGGGTCTGTTCCTTGCCGTTGCGGTTGATCAGCACCGAGACCCGGTCGCCGACCTTGTGGGTGCCGATGGCGAAGGCGCCGCCGCCCTCGTCGTTCACCGCCTGGCCGTCGATCGACAGGATCACGTCGCCGTCGCGGATGCCGGCCCGCTCGGCCGAGCCGCCGGGATAGACGTCCGAGATCACCACGCCGCGAGGAGCCGACAGGCCCAGGCTCCGGGCGATGTCGCCGGTCACCGGCTGGCCCTTCACGCCCAGCCAGGGGCGCACCACGCTGTGGCCGCCGCCGAGCGCGGCGTTGACCACCTGGCGCACGACCGAGGCCGGGATCGCGAAGCCGACGCCCGCCGAAGAGCCCGAGCGCGAGATGATGAAGGTGTTGATGCCGATCAGGTCGCCGTCCATGTCGACCAGCGGACCGCCGGAATTGCCCGGATTGATCGAGGCGTCGGTCTGGATGTAGCTGCCGAACTCGGCCGCGCCCACGTCGGTGCGGGCCAGGGCCGAGACGATGCCGTTGGTCACCGTCTGGCCCACGCCGAACGGGTTGCCCAGGGCCAGGACCAGATCGCCGACCTCCAGCTGCTCCTGGTCGTCGATGGCGATCACCGGCAGGCGCTCGCCCTTGGTGTCGATCTTCAGCACCGCCAGGTCCGAGCGCGGGTCGTCCAGCAGCACCGTGGCCGGGAACTCCCGGCGGTCGGCCAACTGGACGGTGACGTCGCTCATGCCCTCGATGTTGTGGTGGTTGGTGATGATCACCCCGTCGGCGCGGACGACGGCGCCGGAGCCCAGCGAGCCCTGCACCTGGTCGCGGGTGGCCCCGCCGCCGCCGCCCATGAAGAAGTCCCAGAACGGATCGACGCGCTGGCGCACCACGCGCTTGCTGGCCACGTTGACGATGGCCGGGGCGGTCTTCTTCACCACCGGCGAGAACGAGGCCTTCATCGACATCGGGTCGGACGGGACCCGGCGGGTTGGCTGGGCCAGGTCCGGGATCGTCTGGGCCTTCGACGGCCCCTGTGGCGAGCAGGCGGCCAGCAGGGCCAGGGCGGGAAGCACGACGCGATAGGATCGCATGGTTGTTGGGCGACTCCGTGGATTCCAGCCCGCAAGATCAGCCGAGCTTTCGGGCGCATTGATGGCGGCCAAGGTTCGGGATTTCGTCGCGAAGGCCTTCCCGCCGCTCTTCAAAGGCGGTCAGGCCACGCTGGGTTCCACCGCCACGGGCCGGGCCACGCGGATCGCCAGGACGGTGGCGCCCAGCAGCAGGGCGGCGGCGATCAGGGCCGGCAGGCCGGGCATGTGCAGGGTCGCGTCATGGCGCACCGCCCAGGAGAACGGCAGCAGATAGAGCGACGGCCCGACGATGGCGGTGATGCCCATCATCGCCGAATTGGCGCCCTGCAGCTGCCCCTGCTCCCACGGCTCGACCCGCCGGGTCATCAGGCCCTGCAGGCCGGGCTGGATCAGACCGGTGAAAGCGAAGATCGGCAGGCCGCACAGATACAGCCATCCCGTCGGCGCCAGGCCGTAGATCAGGAAGCCGACCGCCCCGGAAAACAGGCCGATCAGCAGCGCCCCGCGCTCCCCGACCCTCTTGACCACCGGCCCGACCACGACGGTTTGCATCAGGATGCCGGCGATGCCGCTGCCCATCAGGGTCAGGCCGATGACGTTGACCGGCCAGTGGTAGCGATAGCCCATATAGAGAACGAAAACGCTGGGCAGCACATTGTGCGACAGCTGGAACAGGAAGCCCACGCCGGCCAGGCCCAGCAGGTTGGGCTTGCTCTTCAGCAGGTTAAGCGAACCGACCGGGTTGGCCTTCTTCCAGTCGAAGCGCTTGACCCGCTTGTCGACCGGCAGGGACTCGGGAAGCACGAAAAAGCCGTACAGCCAGTTGCACAGGGCCAGGCCCGCGCAGACCAGGAACGGCAGGCGGTGATCGAAATGCCAAAGCCAGCCGCCCAGGGCCGGACCGAAGGTGAACCCCACCCCGAACGCCGCGCCCATCAGGCCAAAGCCCTTGGCCCGGTCCTGCGGCTGGGTGACGTCGGCCACATAGGCCCCGGCGGTCGAGAAACTGGCCGCCGTCATGCCGTTGAACACCCGGCCGACGAACAGCCACCAGATGGTCGGGGCGAAGGCCATGAACAGGAAGTCGACGCCCAGGCCGAAGATCGAGGTCAGGATCACCGGCCGACGGCCCCAGCGGTCGGACATCAGGCCCAGGATCGGCGAACAGAAGAACTGCATCACCCCCCAGGTGGTGGCGAACAGCACCACCCACAGGGCCGTCGAGGCGGTGTCGCCGCCGTTGAAGCGCTTCATTAGCTCGGGCAGCACGGGAATCATCACCCCCAGCGACAGCACGTCCAGGCAGGCGGTGATGAAGATGAAGCCGAGCGCGGCTTGTCTGTGGTTCCTGCTGACGGTCTTGGTCATGCGTCGCCCTCCTTGGCGCGTTCTTGTACGTCCATAGCCGCTTGGCTGGCGAGACTTGTCAGCAGCGCGCGCCACCATTCGGCGTGGCGTTGCAGGAACACCGCGTCCGGGAAGCGGTGCCGCGCCACGTGCTCGATCGGAACCGTGTCCCAGCCGCGGTGCTCGACGGTGACGCGGGTCTCGTCGTCCACCGGCTCAAAGCGGACGTCGACCTCGGTGTCCATGCCCGGCGCGAAGCTGGCCTGGCGCCAGCCGAACACCAGCCGCCGGCCGGGATCCCAGATACGGACCGGGCCGATCTCGAACACCTTGCCGGACGACAGGCGCTCGACCAGGCGGGTCCCCTCGCCCGTGCGCTCGAAAGCCAGCACGCCCGGCGAGCGCGGGGTGAACGAGAACAGGGGGTTGGGCCTCCACCACGCGCCGATGTCGGCGGTGAACACCTCGAAGACCCGCAGCGGCGGCGCCTTGATGCGCAGGGCGACCAGGACCTTGGAGCTCATGCCCCCTCTCCGCCGACCTTGCCGCCCTCGACATGCGCCTTCAGCGCCAGAAGCTGGTCGCTCCACAGGCCCTCGGCCGCCTCGGCCCAGGCCTTGAGCTCGGCCATCGGCGCGGGGCGCAGGGCGTAGACCCGCACCCGGGCGTCGAACGGCGGGTGGGTCTCCTCGACCAGGCCGGCCTGCCGCAGGGCGCGCAGGTGGCGGCTCATGGCCGGGGGCGACAGGCCAGCGGCCTGGGCCAGCTCGCCCGCCCGGCGCGGCCCCTGGCGCAGCAGGTCGACCGTCGCCCGCCGGTGCGGGTCGGCCAGGGCCGCCAGGGTGGCGTCGAGCGAGGCGCTCATGGCGAGGTCGCCGACGCCGTGGACGCCCGCGCCGCCTCCAGCAGGGCCAGTTGCCGCTTGTTGGCCTTCAGTCGCCAGGCGGCTTCCAGCGCCCCGCGCAGGGTGGGTTCGTCGGCTTCGGCCAGCACGACCAGGGTCGCGCCCTTCAGCCCCCAGTTCCCCGGCACAGGCCGGAACACCTTGGGCTCGACGCCCACGATGATGTCCTGGTGCTCGCGGGTCAGCTGCACCATGCCGAAATTGGCGTTGGGATAGCCCAGGGTGGCGAAGATCCGCCCCACCCGGAAGTCGACCGTGCCCATGTGCGAGCTCTCGACGGCGTCCGGCAGGGCCAGGGCCAGGCGGCGGAAATCGTCGGGGGTCACGCCCAGCCCTTCACGACCTTCAGGCCCGACGCCGCCTCGGCCTCGTCGACGCCGACGGCGCGGATCGGCGCGCCCACGGTCCAGAAGTGCCCCTCCGGATCGCGGCAGCGATAGGTGCGGTCGCCGTAGAACTGGTCCGCCGGCTCCATCAGGATCTCGGCCCCGGCCGCCCGCGCCCGCGCGCAATGGGCGTCGATGTCGCCTTCCAGATGGATGTGGACGCTCTGGGTGTTGAAGCCCTCGATCGAGGACGGGCTCTTGTGGCGGTCGGTCCACTCGTTGCCGATCATGATCAGGCTGTCGCCGAAGCCCATCTCGGAATGGGCCAGGTTCCCTTCGTTGTCCTCGATCAGCATGGTCAGCTCGAAGCCGAAGGCCGCTTCCAGGAATTTCAGCGCGGCCTTGGGGTCGCGATAGCAGAGGGCCGAGGTCAGGGCGGCGCGTTGCATGGCGAAGCTCCGTTTCCGATATCAGCAATATTTAACGCATATCGAAACTATCTAGGCAAGCGGCGCCTTCACAAATCCGCCGCCGTTCAGCCGAACGGTTGAAACCCTCAACGGAGGACGCCGATGATCCTGCCGCCCATGACGCCCGCCGCCGAGCCCGCACATAACGCGGTCACCGCATGCGCCCACCAGGGCGGCGCCGAGGCGGTCGCCTTCGACCAGCTCCCCATCGCGCTCCGCATGGACCTGAAGACCCGCGCCCCGGAACTGTCGCCGGCCGACGGTCCCTTCAACGCCACCGACATCGGCGCCGGCCCGCGCACGCGGTTCATCGGCGCTGTCCATTACAAGGACCGCTACCTCGTGGCCTACGAACACGGCGGACGCGGCTATCATGTCGACCTGCTGACCTATGAAGCCAGCGTCGCCGAGGACGCCTACGCCGGTCCCCTGGCCCGCCAGGTCGTCTTCGACAAGCCCGACTGCGCGGCCCTCGACGCGGCGATCAACGCGCCCCTGCCCGCGACGCCGTACATCGGACCCAACTGGTAGGAGTCACCGCAGCGCCGCCTTCACCGGCCCCAACGACCCGTCACCCTTGTCGCCCTTGACGCCGATCAGCCGGGCCAGCAACGGATAGACGTCGACATTGTCGAACACCGGCAGCGTCACGCCCGAGCGGAACGCCGGGCCGTGGGCCACGAACACGGCCCGCATGACGGGATCGTACGGGTCGTAGCCGTGAGCCCCGCCGTCGCGCGGATGCTCCTTCCAGCGCTTGGCGATCGTGCTGGCGGTGGCGAAGTACCAGCCGCGCTCGGCCAGGCAGACGATGGGCGGCACGCGCGGATTGGTCCCGTAGGCGTAGCGGGCCGGGATCTTGCCCTTTTCCCAGCAGGTCAGGTGGGCGTGCGGCTTCAGCATCGCCGCCTTCACCTCGGCCTCGAAGCCGGGCAAGGCGCGCACGCCGACGATCGAACCCGTGCTGACGAACTTGACCTTGGCGGGATCGACCAGGGTGGACACGTCGACCAGGCCGCTCAACGGCTGGGGCGCCATGCCGTGGTCGGCGACGACGACGATGTTGGTGGTCTCGTAGAGGCCTCTCGCCTTCAGTCCCGCGACCAGCCGGGCGATCGCGGCGTCCACCCGGCGGGCGGCGGCGTTCACCTCCGGCGAGTCCGGACCGTAGTGGTGGCCTTCGGTGTCGGCGGCGTCGAAATAGAGGGTGGCAAGGCCCAGCGGCGGAGCCTTGGCGTCGATCCACGACAGCACCATGTCGACCCGGTCGTCATAGGCCAGCTTCTCGTCATAGACCTTCCAGTAGGTGGGCCGAACGCCGTCGATCGCCGCCTCGGAACCCGGCCAGAACAGGACGCCGGCGTGGACGCCCTGCTCTTCCGCGCTGACCCAGATCGGCTTGGCCTGGTCCCACCAGCGGGCGTCGCCCACGGCCTCGTGGTTGGACATGCTGAAGCTGACGCCCGGGACCTCGTCGGCCTCGAGCGTGTTGTTGACCATGCCGTGGTGGTCGGGCCGCTTGCCGGTGACCAGGGTGTAGTGGTTCGGATAGGTCAGGGACGGGAACGACGGCCGCATGGCGCCGCGCGCGCCGTCGGCGGCCAGGGCGTTCAGGGCCGGCGTGTTGCCCCGGTCCAGGTAGTCGGCCCGGAAGCCGTCCAGCGAGATCAGGATCGTCAGGGCCGGCGGCGAGGCCGACTTGGCCGCCGCCTCGGCGCCGGCGCCCGCGCCGACTCCCAGGGTCAGGACCAGGACCAGAACCATCCAGCGGAAGACGACGACCATCACGCACCTCGAACTTGGGAACCCTGGCTATAGCCCAGTCTTGTGACGGCCCGCCACGCATGACCGCGACTTAACTTGGCGGGACTCGGCCGCCCGGCCATAGTCGCCCGGCCTAGGTCAGTTGGCCTTTCAGGGAGTCGCCCCGCATGACCGCCACCGGAAACCGCTCCACATGAGCTTCGCCCTGGAGGCCGAGGGCCTGGTCAAGACCTACGGCGCGGTGCGCGCCCTGGACGGGCTGTCGCTGAGCATTCCCGCCGGCGGCGTGTTCGGCGTGCTGGGTCCCAACGGCGCGGGCAAGAGCACCCTGTTCCGCATCGCGCTTGGCCTGGTGCGGCCCACCGGCGGGACAGCCCGGCTGTTCGGGGCCCCGGCCGGCCAGTCCTCGTCCCTGCGCCGGGCGGGGGCGATGATCGAGACCCCGCGCTATCCGCCCTATCTGACCGCCCGCGAAGTGCTGCGGATGCTGGCGCTGGAAAGCGGCGCCGGCGGATCGGCCGACATCGACTACTGGCTGGAGCGCGTGGGCCTGGGCGGCGCGGCCGACCGCAAGGCCGGCACCTTCTCGGTGGGCATGAAGCAGCGCCTGGGCCTGGCCGCGGCCTTCTTCACCCGCCCCGAGCTGGTGATCCTGGACGAACCGACCAGCGGCATGGACCCGGCCGGCATCCAGGAGATCCGCGCCCTGATCCGCGACCTGGCCGACAAGGAGGGGGTGACCATCATCCTGGCCAGCCACCAGTTGGACGAGGTGCGCCGGGTCTGCGACCGGGTGGCGATCCTGTCCAAGGGCAAGCTGGCGGCCGAAGGCGACGTCGAGGCCCTGACCGGCGGCAAGCCGCGCCTGCGCCTGACCGTCTCGCCGATCGACAAGGCCCTGGCGGTGCTGGGCGACAAGGGCCAGGCGGACGGCGCGAACGCCGTGCTGGCCGACGTGCTGCGCGCCGAGACCCCCGCCCTGATCCGCGCCCTGGTCGAGGCCGGGGTCGAGATCACCGAGGCCCGCTGGCGCGAGGCCGACCTGGAAAGCGCCTATCTGGGCGCCCTGGAACCGAAGGACCTGGTCGATGCTCGCTGACGCCATCGCCGCCGAACGCTTCCGCCTGTCCCGCGACCGCGTCTCGCTGTTCTGGGGCTTCGCCTTCGCGCCCCTGATCACCATGCTGTTCAGCATCGCGATGGACATGTTCGCCCGGGCGGTCCTGCACCGGACCATCCCCGGCGAGACGGCCGACCTGGCCAACCGGGCCATGGGCGCGGTGGCCGGGGCCTCGGGTCCGTTCACGGCCCTGTTCCTGCTGATCGGCGCGGCGGCGATCTTCGCCGGCGACTATCGCTGGGAGACCTGGCGGCTGATCACGCCGCGCAACAGCCGGGTCAACCTGCTGGCGGCCAAGCTGATCGTCTTCGCCGAGGTCGCGGCCTGGAGCCTGCTGCTGACCGCGGTCACCGCCGTGCTGGCGGGGCTGTTCGGCGCGGTCGCCAACCACGCCCGCCTGGTCGGACCGCCGGCCGGCCCGGCCTTCCTCAGCCAGTACGCCGGCGTGGCCCTGGTGACCTGGCTGCAGGTGCTGCTGGTCGGCGCCCTGGGGGCCCTGATCGGCGTCCTGACCCGCTCGACCATGGGCGCGGTGATCGCCGGCCTGGTGATCGTCTTCGTGCAGTCGACCGTGGCCGCCACGATCCAGGCCGCGACCTGGAAGAGCCTGCTGATCCCCGCCTTCGCCGGACGGGTGCTCAAGACCTTCGTCATCTCCCCGCCGGAAGCGCGAACAGACGCGGGACAGGCCGGACTGGCCCTGGTGTTCCTGCTGGCCTGGCTGGTCGTCCTGGCCGGCGGCGCCGTGGCCCTGTTCCGCCGTCAGGACCTGACCAAGGAGTAGAGGCCGCGCAGGGCGTCAGGTGAAGAACTCCACCTCGCCCGTCTCCAGCTCGTAGTGGGCGCCCACGATGCGGACCGCGCCGGCGTCCAGCGCGGCGGTGATCGCCGGTTCGGCGTTGCGCAGCCCGTCGGCGACCCTGCGGATGTTCTCGCGCACCGAGGCGTCGATCAGGTCGTGCGGCGCGCGGGTCTTGGCCGCGATCACGGCCGGCACGATCGGCAGCACCATCTCGGCGATCGCGCCCTGATAGTCCGCGCCGTTCTCGACCATGTCGACCGCCGCGCTGACCGCCCCGCA
>Ga0102592_1003526_pt1 | contig 11684 bp, 10 predicted proteins | sample AraplaCol_mMF_r2_FD_76861 | JGI IMG/M metagenome (GOLD analysis project Ga0102592, IMG submission 76861) | Arabidopsis root microbial communities from North Carolina, USA - plate scrape MF_Col_mMF_r2 (SPADES assembly) (version 2) | ecosystem: Host-associated > Plants > Roots > Endosphere... | reverse complement strand
TGGTGCGTGCCGGTGTCCAGCCACGCATAGCCACGACCCAGCTGCTCGAGATGCAGCGAGCCCTCGTCGAGGTAACGACGATTGAGGTCTGTGATCTCCAGCTCGCCGCGCGGCGATGGCTCCAGCTCGGCGGCGAAGTCGCTCGCCCGGCCATCGTAGAAGTACAGGCCGGTGACCGCGTAGTTCGAACGCGGCTGCGAGGGTTTTTCCTCAAGCCCGATCACCCGCCCCGCGTCGTCGAATTCGGCGACGCCGTAGCGCTCGGGATCGCGTACCCAGTACCCGAACACGGTCGCACCGGCATCGCGGTCGTCGGCACGCTTCAACATCGCCGTCAGGCCGGGGCCGTGGAAGATGTTGTCGCCCAGCACCAGGCAACTCGGACCACCGGCGAGGAATTCGCGGCCGATCAGGAACGCCTGCGCCAGGCCGTCCGGGCTCGGCTGCACGGCGTATTCAATGCGCATGCCCCACTGCGATCCGTCGCCGAGCAGCGCGTTGAATAGGGCCTGCTCATGCGGCGTGTTGATCACCAGCACTTCGCGGATACCCGCGAGCATCAGCACGCTCAGCGGGTAGTAGATCATCGGCTTGTCGTACACCGGCAGCAGCTGCTTGCTGACACCCTTGGTGATCGGATACAGGCGCGTGCCCGTGCCGCCGGCGAGGATGATGCCCTTGCGACTCATGCGTTGCTCCTTACGCGTGGCCGATGCGTTCGAGCCGATAGCTGCCATCCAGAACGCGCTGCACCCATGGCTGGTGCGCGAGATACCAGTCGACCGTCCGCGCCATGCCTTCCTCGAACGTCACCGAAGGCGCCCAGCCGAGTTCGCCCTTGAGTTTGTCCGCATCGATGGCGTAACGGCGATCGTGACCCGGGCGATCGGCGACGAAGGTGATCAGCGACTCGCGCGCACGACCGTCTGCGAGCGGGTGCCTTTCGTCGAGGAGACGGCACAGCGTCTTCACTACTTCGATGTTCTGTCGTTCGGCATCGCCGCCGACGTTGTAGGTCTCGCCCAGCCGGCCCGCCTCGAGCACGCACCGGATCGCGGCGCAATGATCGTCGACGAACAGCCAGTCGCGCACATTGCGACCGTCGCCGTAGACGGGAAGCGGCTCGCCGGCGAGCGCCTTGGCGATCACCAGCGGAATGAGCTTCTCCGGAAATTGGAACGGCCCGTAATTGTTCGAGCAGTTCGTAGTGAGGACCGGCAGACCGTAGGTGTGGTGGAACGCGCGCACGAGATGATCCGACGCGGCCTTGGACGCGGAATAAGGCGAATTGGGCGCGTAGGGAGTCTGCTCGGTGAAGCGGCCGCTCTCGCCGAGGGTGCCGTACACCTCATCCGTAGAGACGTGCAGGAATCGGAATGCATCGCGCTGTACAGCATCGAGCGACTTCCAGTAATCGCGCGAGCGTTCCAACAGATTGAGCGTGCCCACGACGTTCGTCTGAACGAATGCCGCCGGTCCGTCGATGGACCGGTCGACGTGGCTTTCCGCGGCGAAGTTGATCACCGCGTCGGGGCGGTGTTCGCGTAGCAGTCGCTCCACGAGGGCGGCATCGCCGATGTCGCCCTGCACGAAGACGTGGAGCGGGTTGCCCTGGACGTCCCGCAACGTGTCCAGGTTGCCGGCGTAGGTGAGTGCGTCCAGGTTCACCACACGGACGCCGCGGCGTACGGCGTCCAGCACAAAATTACCGCCGATGAAGCCGGCGCCACCGGTTACCAGCCACGTTGCCACTGCGGACTCCTCAGATTTCCGGAAAGCCGAAACGATGCGGAGCGTCCGGCTCAGAACGGAATATCGTCGTCCGCGAAATCATCGTTGAAGCTGCTCGACTTGGCCGGAGGCGCTTCGCGGCGCGGCGCGGATTCCTGGCGCTGCGGCGGACGCGACGAACGCTCGCCACCACCACCACCCCCACCACGGTACTCGCTGCGGCTGCCACCGCCACCGCCCTCGCCGCCCGCGCGACCGCCAAGCATCTGCATCTCATCGGCGATGATGTCGGTGGAGTAGCGCTCCACGCCGTCCTGGCCGGTGTACTTGTCGTAGCGGATCGAACCTTCGACGTAGACCTGGCTGCCCTTGCGCAGGTACTCGCCGGCGATCTCGCCGAGTTTGCCGAAGAAGGTCACCCGGTGCCATTCGGTGCGCTCCTGGGTGTTGCCGTCACGGTCCTTGCGCACGCTGGTCGTGGCCAGGCGGGCCTTGGTCACGGCCATGCCGCCCTGGGTGTACTTGGTTTCGGGGTCGTCGCCAAGATTGCCGACCAGGATCACTTTATTGATGCCGCGTGCCATGGGATGTGCCTTCCCCTCTTCGTATGTGTGCTTCGTCTGGATGCCGGCTCCAGCTCGCGAAGCGGCCGGACCGGCAGGGGATGCATCATAACAGCCGCCCGTCGTCCGCCACTGGCGCGAACGGGCCGCACGGGGGTCGGGAATCACGCGCGCATCAGGTCACCAAAACGGCAGGCAAAGGCGAGGAACATGCTGGCCCGGACGTCGGTTTCCGTCTGACCCGTACGTCGGGCATAGCCCTCGCAGGCATGGCTGAACAGGTCGGCCAGAAGCGTGCCGAAATCCGACGGCTCGCCTTCGATGCAGGGACACACGCTCATGGCGAGGCTGCGGTCCACCGCCCACAGCCGCAGCAGCTCGAACGAGGCGGGGTCCTCATGCGCACCCGCGGGCATGGCCAGCGCTTCCCGCGCCAGTACGTGGTCCTTCTGCTTGCGAGCGCTGCGACTGGCCATCAGGAGGCTGCTCCGTCGGTCGCCGCGCCGGACAACCGGGTCGGGCCAAGCCGGCGCAGCACTTCGTCCAGCTCCTCGTCCAGGTCGATACAGGCGGTACCGATCCGCTGCGTCGTACCGGCGAGGTAGTGGTCGAGCGCCTGCGCCACCGCATCCAGCAGCGCCTCGCGTCGCGCGCCACCGAGCCGGCGAAGGCTGCGCTCGATCACGTCTACGTGGCGCAGGCCCGGCCATTGCGGGACGGCGACGGGGGATATCGCGGCATCCGCGGCGGCATTCTGTCGTGTGCTCATGGGCGTTCCGGTGGCTGGCAGGTACGAGGATCGAAACCACAGGTTGGTGCGCGCAACCGGGCGGCGTACATCGGAACTGTCCGAAAAATCCTCGTCGCGAACGCGACACGTATAATCAGGGGCCCAAATACGCGGCTCGCCCATGCAACCCAGTCCGACGACGACCCCCGCCGTCCCCGACCTGGCCACCATCCAGGCCCTGGTCCGTCAGGACATGGCGGCGGTGGACGCGCTGATCCGGCGTCGCCTCGCTTCGGACGTGGTGCTGATCAATCAGGTTGCCGAATACATCGTCGGCGCCGGCGGCAAGCGACTGCGGCCGATGCTTCTGCTGCTCGCCAACGGCGCGCTCGGCGGAAAGGAAGGCCGCGGCATTGGCGAGGACGCGCACCAGCTGGCCGCCGTGGTTGAGTTCATCCACACCGCGACGCTGCTGCACGACGATGTCGTCGACGAATCCGACCTGCGCCGCGGCCGCAAGACCGCCAACGCGGTCTGGGGCAACGCGGCCAGCGTGCTGGTCGGCGATTTCCTGTATTCACGCAGCTTCCAGCTGATGGTCGAGCTGGAGCGCATGGCGGTGATGCAGATCCTCGCCGATACCACCAACCGCATCGCCGAAGGCGAAGTGCTGCAGCTGCTGCACGTGCGCAATCCCGATACCGACGAAGCGGCCTATCTGCGCGTGATCGAGCGCAAGACCGCCGTGCTGTTCGCGGCAGCCACGCGCCTGGGCGCGCTGCTGGCCGATGCGGACGAAGCCACCTGCGATGCGCTGCACGACTACGGCATGAACCTGGGCTACGCGTTCCAGATCGCCGACGACGTGCTCGACTATTCGTCCGATGCGGCCACGCTCGGCAAGAACCTCGGCGACGACCTGGCCGAAGGCAAGGCGACGCTGCCGCTGATCCATGCCATCGCGCACAGCGACGACGCCACACGCGCCGTGCTTCGCAACGCGGTCGAACACGGCGACACCGATGCGATGCCCGCCGTGCTGGCCGCTATCCACGCCACCGGCGGCCTCGACTACAGCCGTCAACGTGCGCACGAATACGCGCAGGCCGCCGAACGCGCGCTCGATGGCCTCGAGGAAAACGACTACACGCTGGCACTGCGCGGGCTTGCGCGTTACGCGGTCAGTCGCGACCACTGACGATTCATGCGGCGCGAAGAGCCATCGCGCCGCACACCAACGGACTCAGGCCACGCCCAATCCCGGGATCGTGCTGATCGTGTCCGGATCGAAACCGGCCAGTTCGGCGAAATGGCGTCCGCGCGCCACGTAGTCGCGATACGAGCCGAAGCTCGGCGCGCCGGGCGATAACAACACGACGCCCTCCCCGCCCAGCGCCGCGCGCGCCTGCGCCATCGCATCGGCGAGATCGCTGGCAGCGGACAACGCGAAACCGCCCTGCGCCGCGACCGGTTCGAGTAGCGCGTGAATGCGCGGCCCGTTCTGCCCCATCGTGACGATCGCCAGCGGCGCTTGCGTGCGCATCGCCTCGGCGAAGTCTTCCCACGGCAGACCACGATCATGCCCGCCGATCAGGATCGCTACCCTACGCGACGCGAAACAGTCCAGCGCCGCGAGGCTCGCGTGAGGCGTGGTGCTGATCGAATCGTTGACGTAGGTGATGTCGTCGCGCACGCCCACGGTCTGCAGCCGATTCGGCAACGGCCGGAACGTGACCGCATGCGGCGCCAGCGGCACTGCGTCCAGGCCGAGGGCTTCGATCGCCGTCAGCACCGCGCAGAGGTTGCCGCGATTGTGGCGACCCGGCAGCGGCAGTGCGCGCGTATCCATCACGAATGCATCACCGCGATACAGGTCGTCCTCACGCAGATGCCAGCCTTCGCGATTTCCGAACCAGCGCACGTCGCTCCCCGTCAGCGTCGCACCGAGCCTTGCCAGCCGCGGGTCGTTCGCGTTGAGCACCGCGATGCGCGGGCGCGCCTGCGTGACGAGTCTGAGCTTGTCCTCGACGTAGCGCTCGTGCGAGCCGTGCCAGTCGAGGTGTTCGGGAAAAATGTTGAGCACGATCGCCACCTGCGGTCGAACGCCGCTTTTCGCGACATCGCCGGTCTGGTAGCTCGACAGTTCGATCGCCCAGAATTCCGGCGCGATGTCCGGCTCCAGCGCCTCCAGCAACGGCAGGCCGATGTTGCCTACCAGCGCGGTGACATGGCCGCCCACGCGCAGCAGATGCGCAAGCAGGGCAGTCGTCGTGCTCTTGCCCTTGGTGCCGGTGACGCAGATCGCGTTCGCGGCGATGCCGTCATCCCCCGCGTGCTCGGCGAACCACAGCGCGGTGCCACCGATGAAGCGCGTGCCGTGCCCGGCAGCGACGACGGCTTCGGGTTTGTACGGGCTGATGCCGGGCGACTTCACGACTACATCGAACGCCGAAAGACGTTCGGCCGATACATCGGCGTCCGCAACGAGGTGCGCATCGTGAAGCGCGGCCGCCTCGACGGCTTCCGCCGCCGAGCAGAACAGCGTCAACGGCAGCGAAGGAAGTCGCGCGCGGATCGCGTGATATGCGGCGCGCCCTTCGCGGCCCCAGCCCCAGAGGGCGACCTTGCGGCCGTCGAGCGACGCGATGTCAGGCGGCGAACTGCGCACGCAGGCGTTCCCACAGTACGGCCGGAATGCGGTGTTCGTCGTCGATCACCAGCAGCGGTTCGATGGCGAGTTCCTGCGCGTCCAGCTGCGGGCGGATTTCATGCGCGAAACGATCCACCAGCGCGTCCTCGCGCCATTCCGGACGTTCGGCCAGCGCGGCCATTGCCGCACGCGATTCGCGGCCTTCGCCAACGCACTCGAACGGCTTGTGGTTCTGGTATTCCAGCAGCGCGTCGAAGCCCGGGATCTGCGCCGGATCGTCGAGCAGGTTGCGCCCGAAGATGCCCATCAGACGCGGTTTCGGCATGAACGGCGCGAGCGCGAGGAACACGAAGTGGCACTTCGGACACACGCCGCACCAGCGGCTCGCCGGACGCTCGCCGAGGATGTGGAAGTTGCGGTTGCAACTGCTGAAGTGCGCGTCGTAGCGATCGGTCTTCGCGAACTGGCGCGCGACCGCCAGCTCGCTGAGCGGACGCAGCAGCGAGTAGTAGTGCAGGTCGGCGGCGATCTCGCGCTGCACGTATTCGCCGAACGCGCGCTCGCAGTCCCAGCCCTTCGACCACTGGTGGTTCACCTCGCCCGTGCCTTCGATCACGCTGCCGTAGCTGGCCGAGCGTTCGTTCGAGAACACCACCTGGTCCACGCCCAGCAGCACCGCGGCGAAGACCATGATCGCCGAGTTGAGCACGGTGACCGGGATATGCCCGTTCCACGCGCCTTCGCGGTTGTAGTCGAACAGCTGCGGCGCGAGGGAGCGGCCGAGGTTGAGCGTCGCAAGGCCCGTGCGCTCGGCGCAGGCGCGGATCAGCTGGGAGCCGCCGATCCACGTCACCGTCTGTTCGACGCCCAGCGCGCGCAACGCTTCGATGCTGACCAGCGAATCCTTGCCGCCGCCGATGGCGACCAGCGCGTGTTCGCGCAACCCAAGCTCTGGCGCCTTCGTGTTGGCCTGCTGCGACACCGGGAATCTGATCTTCCCGCGAAGGTTCAAACCATTGCGATAGGCGAATTCGCCCAGGCCGTTGACGTAGATCAGCTCGAGCAGAGCGGCGGTATCGGCATCGATCGCGTACGAGTCGATGACGATCTCCGACGGCACCGCCGCCTTGTAGTAACTCACGCCCGCGATCAGGTGCAGCAGGCGAAGCGCGCGTTCGGCGGCGGCAGCGCGCGCGCTGTCCTGCACGAACGGCGCACCCGGCACGGTGATCGTCTCGATCATCTCCGGGCCGGCGTCGAAGGCGTACACCAGCTGCGCGACACCCGTGTTCGCGTCGAATCCGCAACGCACGAAACGGAACGCGCGGATCGCGTCGCGGTTGAATTTCCACTCACTCATTCGATTGCTTCCTCGGCCGGAAGGGCCCGCAGGTTGTAGGTGTTGGCCATCGCCATGCCATAGGCGCCGGCATCGGCGACCAGCAGCACGTCGCCTTCGGCGGTATCGGCCGGGAGCGTCCGCGCGCGGCCGATCACGTCGCTGCTTTCGCAGATCGGACCGACCACTTCGAACACCGCCGTGCCATTCGCTTCGTCGCGGCCCAGGTTGAAAATGCCGTGGTAGGCCTCGTACATCGCCGGACGCATCAGCGCGTTCATGCCCCCATCGCAGCCGACGCGGCGCACGCCGTCCTTCTCGACGACCTGCGTCGCGGTCAGCAGCAGCGCGCCGCTTTCGGCGACGAGGTAACGGCCGGGCTCGATCACCAGCCCGTAGCGCGGATACGCCGCCTTGATCTCTTCAAGACCCGCACGCCACAGCGGCAGGTCGAACTGCGGCGCTTCGGGCGTGTACGGAATCGGAAGACCGCCACCGATATCGATGGTCTCGATCGTGCCGATGCCATCGGCCAGTCCGGCCAGGTGCGCGTAGACGCCGCGCCAGTGCTGCGGATCCTCGATACCGCTGCCCAGGTGCGCGTGCAGGCCGCTGATGCGCACGCCGAGCTTGCGCGCCTCCTCGACGAATGCATCGAAGCGCGTCATCGGCAGGCCGAACTTCGCCGCGACGCCGCCTGTCTTGACTTTCTCGTGGTGGCCTTCGCCGTGACCCAGGTCGATCCGCAGCCAGATCGTGCGGTTGCGGAACACCTCCGGCCAACGCTGCAGGGCTTCGATGTTGTCGAGCGTGACGATGATCCCGCGCTCGAACGCCGCCTCATACTCGCGACGCGGCGCGAAGCTCGGCGTGAAAAGTACGCGGCTGGGCGTGATGTGCGGCAGCGTCGCGAAGACGTGTTCGAACTCGCCCTGCGACACGCATTCCAGGCCGAAACCTTCGCCGACCAGCGTGCGCAGGATCTCCGGATTCGGATTGGCCTTGATCGCATAGAAGCAGCGATCCACCGCGCTGGTGGCGCTGAGCGAACGCGCGCGGTCGCGCACCGTCGCCAGGTCGTAGACGTAGCGCGGCGTGCCCTTGGCGGCGAGCGAAAGCAGCGCGTCGCGACGACCGGGCCACCACGCCGGCGCACGTTGCGGCGCGCCGAAGGCGATCTCGCGCCAGCTCGGACCGAACACCGTCGCATCGCGCACCGGCATCGCGCGCGAGCGTATGAGTTCCGCGTGCAGGTGCGGCAGCAGGCCTTCGGCGTCGGTTTCGTCGATGACGAATGTGAGGTTGAGGTCGTTCGACGACTGCGAGATCAGGTGCACGTGCTGGCGGCCGAACGTCGCCCAGATGTCGCTCAGGCGATGCAGCAGCGAACGCATGCCGCGACCGACCAGCGTGATCGCCGCGCACGGCGCGATGACCTTCACGCGGCAGATTTCCGCGAGATCGGCGCTGAGCGCTTCGAGCACGTTCGTCGTGACCAGGTTCTCGCTGGGGTCGAGCGAGACGGTGACGTTGGTTTCAGACGAACCGATCAGGTCGATCGACAGGCCGTGGCGCTTGAAACGTTCGAACACGTCGGCAAGGAAGCCGACCTGCTGCCACATGCCGATGCTTTCCATCGACACCAGCACGATGCCGTTGCGACGGCTGATGGCCTTCACGCCGGGAACCGTCGCGGCGGTCGCATCGATGCGCGTGCCGGGCAGTTCGGGGCGTTCGGTATCGAGGATCGCCATCGGCACGCCGGCATCGCGGCACGGTGCGATGGAACGCGGATGCAGCACCTTCGCGCCGGTGGTCGCGATTTCCTGCGCTTCGGCGTAATGCAGGCGCGTGAGCAGGCGCGCTTCGGGCACATCGCGCGGATTGGCGCTGAACATGCCGGGGACATCGGTCCAGATCTCCACGCGCTGCGCCTTCAGCAACGCGCCGAAATACGCCGCCGAAGTATCCGAGCCGCCGCGTCCGAGGATCGCCGTGCCGCCGTCGCCATGACGCGAGATGAAGCCCTGCGTGATCAGCGCCTTCGTCGGCTGCGTGCTGAAGCGTTCGCCGAAGCCCTCGCCGTCGAGACGGCAATTCACCGAAAGCCGCTGCGACCACGGGCTGGCGTTGGGCAGCGAGACCGCATCGAGCCAGTCGCGCGCATCGCACCAGCCGAAGTCCAGCCCCTGCGAACGCAGGTACGCCGCGCCCAGCGTGGACGAAAGCAGCTCGCCCTGCGCCAGCACTTCGGCCTGCCATTCCAGCGGACGCTGCGCGGCGCGCGCGTCGGTGCCCAGCGCCTGCAACGCGGCGAGGCGCTGGCCGAGCACGGTATCGGGATCCAGGTCCAGCTCGCTGCAGAACGCGCGATGGCGTTCGACCAGCGCGGCGATGCGCGCCTGCACGTCATCCCCGTTCGCGATCGCCTGCAATTCGTTGGTCACGCCTGAAAGCGCCGACACCACGACCAGCACGCGGACGCCCTCATCGGACATGCGTTTTCCGGCGAGGCGTCCGATGGTGTCCCAACGGTTCCGACGGGACACCGAGGTGCCGCCGAACTTGAGTACTACCCAGCGATTCGCTTCCGCCACTGCAACGGTTCCTTTGATGAGGTTCTGGAGTTAAGGAAATAAGGAGATGGAATGTGGTTGCCACCGAAACCATGCCGGCGCGGGGCCGTCACGGAAACTAGAATGGCGCGCCTCCCAGGCGGGCTGGCCTGCATGAGCAGCCTGCATGGGCAGGTCCACGCGCCGTAAACTGCGCAATTCTAGTCGAATAATCCACTCGGACCCCCGCCGAATGACGCTTCGCCGCTACCTGCAACTGGATGTGTTCGCCGACCGGCCCGGCGCCGGCAACCCGCTGGCCGTGGTGCTGGACGCGCAGGGCCTGGACGACGCCCGCATGCAGGCCATCGCCCGTTGGACGCGCCTGCCCGAAACCACCTTCGTTTTCCCGCCGACGCAGCCCGGCGCGGCATATCGCGTGCGCATGTTCAGCCCGCGCCGCGAAGTGCCCTTCGCCGGGCATCCGAGCGTGGGAACGGCGCACGTGGTGCTGGATGCGGGGCTGGCCGAACTGGTCGACGGCCACATCGTGCAGGAAGGCGTGGTCGGCACGCTTCCGCTCGCCGTGGATGGCAGCGGACCGACGCGGACGATCGCGGTGCGCACGCCGCGCGCGCGGGTGGTCGAAGTGGCCGAAGTGGGCGATGCACGCCTGTCGGCGGCTCTGGCAGCGCTGGAACCGGGCGCGCTGCCGCCGGCCCTGATGGACGGCGGCCGGCGCTGGTGGCTGGCCGAAGTAGCCAGCGAATCGGCACTGCGCGGCGCGACGCCGGACTGGGACGCCATCGCGCAGCTGGCCGAAACGACCGAAACGATGGGCCTGTGCGCCTTCGCCCGCGCCGATGCGGGCCGCGATTACGACCTCGTCGTACGCGCCTTCGTCGGCGCGCCGGCGCGGTTCGAAGATGCAGCTTCGGGCGCGGCCAACGCAACGCTCGCGGCGTGGCTGAAGCACAACGATGCGCTGCCGGGAAGCGGCGGCCGATACACCGTCAGCCAGGGGCGCGAAGTCGGCTTCGACGCGCGCCTGCAATTGCGCGTCGATGCGGACGGCGAGGTCTGGTCCGGCGGCCAGGTGTGCAACGTGGTGCGCGGGACGATCGATTGGGCGTGAGGCGACGCCTGTCGCCTCCTCGCCAGCACCTCACTCCGGCGTGACATCCACCCGCACGCGGATGCGGTCGCCAGGGTCGTAGTTCGTGCGCGTCGTGTACGTACGCCCCGCGTATTCGTAGGTCACGTCGTATGCGCTGGCTTCGCGTTGACCGTTGCGCGAGGAGTAATAGCCGTCGCCTTCGTACACTGGATCGCACACGCGCACCGAGCCGACGCGTTCGCGCTGGCTCTGGTCGTAGATCTGCCGGCCGGCCATGCCGCCGACTACCGAACCGATCGCCGAGGTCGCATAACGCGCACTGCCGCCACCGACCTGGCTGCCGACCGCCGCACCGACGATGGTGCCGACGATCGTCGAGACCGTGCGCCCGGCCTGCGTGCCGCCGGACGGATAGCTGCTGCCATTGCCGTAATAGCCATCGCTGTAGCCGCCGTTCTGGTAGCCGTCGCCACCGACATAGGTCGGGCGCTCGTAGCAGCGCTGCTGCGGGGCGGAGGTTTCGTAGCGATCGAAGACCGGATCGACGCGGACCACGCGGGCGTAATCGCTGCTGCTGGTCGAGCCGTAACGCGGATAGGACTGGGCGTGCACCGTGCCGCTCGCGGCGGCGGCCAGCGCGAGGGAAGCGACGATCAGGCGGTTCATGAGGGAGGCTCCGGCGCCGAAGTGGCGTGCTCGCATCGTCCGGCGCGGGCGGGCAACGGGTGCTGAATCCCGGCCTTCACGTGGCTCGGGCTGTCGGTATGTTCACCGCGCCGACAGCCACGCCGCCGCCTGCGTCGCGACCGCCGCCGCATCTCGCCCGAGCAGCGGCCCGACATGCCCGTTCGAGGCGACGCGCAACAGATCCGCGTTCCAGGCCTGGGCGAGTTCGGCGGTGATGCCGGGCGGGATGTCCTCGTCCTGCGCCGAGGCGATGCACAGCGTCGGGCAGTCCGGCGCATCCAGCAGCAGGCCCGCATGCGCCTGGCGTAGCAC
>Ga0102592_1003525_pt1 | contig 11686 bp, 10 predicted proteins | sample AraplaCol_mMF_r2_FD_76861 | JGI IMG/M metagenome (GOLD analysis project Ga0102592, IMG submission 76861) | Arabidopsis root microbial communities from North Carolina, USA - plate scrape MF_Col_mMF_r2 (SPADES assembly) (version 2) | ecosystem: Host-associated > Plants > Roots > Endosphere... | reverse complement strand
ATCTCCGGCGGCTCCAACATCTATCCGCGTGAGATCGAGGAGAAGATCCTGACCCATCCCGCGGTGGGCGAAGTTGCCGTGCTCGGGGTGCCCGATGCGACCTGGGGCGAAGTCGGCGTTGCCGTCTGCGTTCCGCGCGAGGGCGAGAAGCCGGTGAGCGAGGCGGAGATGGCGGCGTTCCTTTCGCCGAAGGTGCCGCGCTACAAGATGCCGAAGCGCTTCTTCTTCTGGGAGGCGCTGCCGAAGTCCGGCTATGGCAAGGTGCCGAAGCGCATGGTGCGCGACGAGCTCGAGGCGCGCGGGTTGCTCGACCTCGACAAGACGAAGGCGGGCTGAGCGGACGCGATGCGGAGTATCAAGCAGCCGGGCGCGCCCGTCGCAGCGCGCATCCAATCGGTCGAGGCGAGGGGACGCGCCTTCTCCTTCACGCTTCAGGCAGGCGTACCGCTGCTGGACGCCGCGCGGCGCGGCTTTGCGGCGGAGGGCTTTGCCGGCGGCGTGCTGAGTTTCGAACGCGGTGCGCTCGGCCCGTTCGGCTATGTCATGCCGGCGCTGTCCAAGACAGGCGAGAATGCCGCGTTCTACAGCGATACCTACCGGCCGGGCGGCATCACGCGCACGTCGCTCGGCAGCATGACGCTCGGCACGCGCGACGGCGCGCCGTTCTTTCACTGTCATGGGCTGTGGACCGAGGCCGACGGCAAGGCGAGCGGCGGCCACATGCTGCCGGACGAGACCATCGTGGCCGAGCCGTTCGAGGTCGAGGCGTTCGGTCTCGACGGTGCGATGTTCACCGCCGAGCCGGATCCCGAGACCAATTTCAAGCTGTTCGGCCCGGTCGCCGCCGCGAGCAGCGGTGCGCGTACGACGAGCCGCGCCTTCGCGCTGCGGCTGCGTCCCAACCAGGACTTTGCCGGCTGCCTCGAAGAGTTTTGCCGCGCGCGCGGCATCTCGCGCGCGAGGATTCACGGCGGTGTCGGCTCGACCATCGGCGCGCGCTTCACCGATGGCGGCGTCACCGAGCCGTTCGCAACGGAGCTCGCGATAACGTCCGGTGCGATCGCGCCGGGCGCTGCAGGCACGCTCGAAGCCGCGCTCGAAATTGCCCTGATCGACTACACCGGCGGCATCGCGCAGGGCCGCCTGGTCCGCGGCGACAATCCCGTGCTGATGACCATGGAGCTGGTGCTCGAGGTGTTGGGCTAGGATCGGCGCGGGATCATCGAGGGCTGGAACGTAGTTTGGCGATCGCCAGGTACGTCGAGTCGCTCAAGCCCGAGCCCGATCCCTGAAAGAGATTGAGCAGGGGAGATTGTGCCTGACCGACGCTCTCGCTGTTCCGGATGTCGTACATGGCGGAAAACCGCCCGAGCAGCTTCTCGACCTTCGCGGGGTCGGAAAGATCCTTGATCTTCATGAACTTGTCCACGAACTTGGCCTGCTGATCGATCGGCATGGCGGCCATTGAGTCAGGCAGATTGAAGGTGGTTCTGAACACCTCCGAAAGCGCCTTGTCGGCAAGGATGTCGTATGCGGACGTGATCTCTCCCGCCTTGCGCTGGAAGTAGAGCGCGAGGCGGATGCCGGGATTCGTATCCCCTTGCTGCTGCTCCAGGCTTTGCTGCAGATAGTTCGCCCGTGTTTCCCGGAATTGATCCTGCTTCTGCGGACCCATCATCGGGAGGCGCGCGACATTGCCCTTGCTATCGAAATTGAACGACGACGCGATCTCGGCAAAGCGCGGATCGGTCTCCGTGTTCGCGAAGCTCTTGGGATTGTTGAGGTCCGAGGCGAAGATCTTCTTCAGATAGTCGGTGCTGACCTTCTTGGGGTCCAGACCCTTGGCGATGAGAACGAAGTCGATCAGATTCCGGTTCGCAAGCAGCTCGGAAACGCTGTCGACGCCTCCGATGGCTTCCTGATAGCCCGTCGCGTCTTTCTGGGCCTGTTCGCGAACTGCCTTCTGCTGCGAGGTGCTTGCCCCTCTCACCACCGCAATGACGTAGTCCTTCGCAATGTCGAGGACTTTAGCCGGGTCCTGGGCCACCAGGGGGGTCGTCAGATTGCCCTTTGCGTCAAAGTTGAAGGCGCGCGCGAGCTCGACGTAGCGATTGTCCTTGAGCGTATAGACAAAGCTCTTGGGATCGCTGAGATCGCTTTCGAGCACAGCCTTGATGGTGGCCTGCGAGGCCTTTGCAGGATCGAGGCCGACGGAGCCCAGCGCAAAATTGTACACCGCCGGTGTCGATACGAACGCCTGCACGGAATTCACCTTGACGACGGCCGATCTGAATTGCGTGATCGCCAGAGCTTCGCTCAGCGGGCTTGCCGCCGCATAGACCTCGGACTTGCTGTCGTCGAACCACTGCTTCGTGAGCGTGACATTTGCGGCAGTCTGGGCCGACTGGCCTGGGGGGAGTGACCCGTCGGGCAGAAACTCGAACGCGCCGGCGAGGTCGACGAGGTTGCCGATCCCCGCGATCTGGTCGCTGAGGCTGGATACGCTCTTGGTGTATGTTTCCAGGTGATATTTTTCGACCAGGATCTGGACGTTCAACTGGTTCACGTCGGCGCCGGGTTGCGAGAGCTGGGCCGTGTAGTCGGCGATCCTGGTATTGGTGGCGGCGACGTCCGATTTGGCCTGCGTGAGCTGGGCGTTGAGGCCGGGCAGCTGAGACGCGAAGGTGGTGTTGACGTAGCTGTTCGGGTCGGATGGATCGCTGCGCAGCACCTGGCTTATGGTGTCGCGCGGCCACTTGCTCTCGTCGATCCCGAAGGCCGAATAGACGTAGTCGCGAAGACGATTGTCGTTCAGGAGCTGGTCTGCGCTGGTGATGCCGCCGATTTTCGAACTGTAGTAGTTCGAGGCGTCGGTCAGCGCATCGACCTGGCTCTTCATCGTCGCCGTGTACAGGCCGATCATCTCGTCGGTCTGGTCCTCCGATTGCGCAACCGGCGTCCCGGTGCCGTTGAAGGAGAATGCCGCGGCAAACTCCCGGTAACGCTTGTCGACCAGCTTGTTGACGAAGCTCGTGCCGTCGGAGAGGTCGCTCTCCAGCACCTTTTTCATGAAGGCCTTGGCATAGGCCATGTCTTCGAGGCCGTATGCCTTCATCGCATAATGATAAAGGCGGTAGTCCTTCATGAAATCATCGACGGTCTTCACCTTGCCGATGTTGGCCTTGTAATAGGCCGCCTCTTTCGCGATGTCGGCTTGCTGCTCGACCCGCGTCAGGGACTGCTTGAGATGGTGCGAGATGTAATTGTAGCTGAAATAGGTAGATACCATCGCGCACTCCTCGCGGCTTCTTACGATCCCGGACGTCCCTCAATCATTGCGGGGTCGCGAGGTGGGATGCTGGCCTCATGCCAGCAGGCGGTCGCACGGCTACGTCCTGGGGGCTCGATCTCAGATCCTGGGGCGCATGAGAGACACGTAGACCGAGTTTGTTGCTGTTTGTTTCCCAATGTTTCTCAAATGCAGCTTTCGTGGGGGTTTCGTTCTTGATATGTTCCGGATTGAGATAGGCCCCAAACGACGTCGGAAGCCGGGCATGAGCCGAAGAAGCGGTCGAACGATCAAGCTGCCGGCGCCTTACCTGAGACGGGTCTGGCTCGACCCGTCGCAGGTCGGGGATCGTGAGGCCTATCCGTTCTGCCTGCCGATCTTCCCCGACGATTTCGAGCTCAACTTCGAGACCGCCATCACGACCATCGTCGGCGAGAATGGCACCGGCAAATCGACGATCCTGGAGGGGATCGCAGCGCTCGCCGGCTATGACGACGCCGGTGGCGGGAAGGGTTACATGCCCGTCGACCACTCCGAGGCGCGGGAGAAGATGGGTGGCCAACTGTCGAGGGCGCTGCGCGCAAGCTGGCTGCCGAAGATCACCAATGGCTGGTTCTTCCGCGCCGAGAGCTTCTTCTCCGTCGCGCGATATCTGGACAAGGCTGCGCGGGATGCCGGCCAAGCCGGCCCGGATTTCCTGTCGCATTCCCATGGCGAAGGCTTCCTGCGCTTCTTCGAGGAGCGCTGCCAGCGTCAAGGCATCTTCATCTTCGACGAGCCTGAATCGGCGCTGTCGCCGGCGCGCCAGATCGAGTTTCTGAAGCTGCTGCGACGCATGGAAGATTCCCGCATCTGCCAGGTCATCATGGCAACCCATTCGCCGATGCTGATGGCCTATCCCAACGCGGGGCTGCTGCGCCTCGGCAAGTACGGGCTCGAACCCCTCACGGTGGAGGAGACGGATCACTACCGGGTGGTGCGCGAGTTCTGCAACGATCCGCGCGGGTTCGTGGAGGCGACCCTGGCGGAGTAAGCGGGCGCGGTTCAAATGGCGCTCACTCTCTCCATCGTCATTGCGAGCGCAGCGAAGCAATCCAGAATCTCCCCGCCGAGACAATCTGGATTGCTTCGCTGCGCTCGCAATGACGGTTTGGGCGACATGTTTCCTCTTCCACAGGGCCGTTCGAAGTCGCTGACACACTTTCGCGCTCTCGCGGCACATCGTGCCCGAGCCTTGCTGCATCCATCGCCCCCGGAGGTGCCGAGGGCGCAGGGAAGGCCGGGTGCCGGCTGGCACCCACGGTCCACTGTGCGAAAATTGCGCTACGAAAAGCTGCACAGCGGCATACAGGTGAAGCCAAAACATCCGGCCTTCCCTGCGCAGTGGTTTGACGGCTTATGTCGTGCTCTCCCCGGGGAGCGTTGCACTATTGCCCCCGTCGCCCTGCGGATGGCTGATGTTGCGGACCCGGTCGGGCCGCAGCATCACCGCAGGACTTGGCGCACAGACCCCGGGCGCCAGGACCACACGATTTTGCCGTACGCAGGCTGCACCGGTCGTGTGCGCGCTAGCCGTCGCTCACGGAGTGATCCGCCCTGCAACCGCCTTCGCGCCGACGCAGCCTCGCGTCCACCACGTCCCCTCCCGCGTGTCGTGACGATCGCGATACGCCCCTCGGACCGGGCTGGGATGGCCGCAACATGCGATAATTCCGAATTCGCGTAAAGCGAATTGTTTTGGCTCCGGCGCATTGACCTCGACCTTGGTGTTTTGCCCGGTGGGCAACCCAAGCCATGGTGTTGGGACGGGAGCGCGGCCCGCCACAGCCGCGCCACGAACCGGTCTCCCCATGGTCGGAAAATGCGCTACGATGCCCCCAGCGCGCCTCAAGTCGCGCAGCTTCAAGGATGAGGAAACGAGATGAGGATGACGATCGGAACGGCGACCGCCGGGGTGGCGGCGCTGGCGGTGGCGGGGATGGCCTTCACGGCCGCCTGGGCCCATGGGCCGACCCGGCAGAAGGTACGGGAATCCATCGAGATCAACGCGGCGCCGGCCAAAGTGTGGGCCGCGATCGGCAATTTCCAGGACATGAGCTGGCTGCCGCCGGTCACCAAGACCGAAGGCGAGAAGGGCAACGAGATCGGCGCGACGCGCAAGCTGACGCTGACGGGCGGCGCCACCGTGGACGAGGAGCTCTACAAGTTCGACGCCGCCGCGATGACCTATTCCTACCGCATCACCAATGTCGACGTGAAGGTGCTGCCGGTCACCAATTATTCCTCGACCCTGACCGTGACGCCGAGCGCCGACGGCAAGGGCTCGACGCTGGAATGGGCCGGCGCGTTCTATCGCGGCTTTCCCAACAACGATCCGCCGCCGGAGCTGAGCGACGAGGCCGCCATCAAGGCGGTGAAGGGGCTCTATCAGACCGGCCTCGGCGCGCTGAAGAAGAAGATCGAGAGCGGAAGCTGACCGTGCGGATTCTGGTCCTGGCGGTGCTCGCCGCCAGTCTTGCTTGTCCGGACGGCGCCTCCGCCGAGGAGGCGTTCGTCACCAATCAGCTCAGCGACGATTTGATAATCGTGGACCTCGCGACATCGCGCAGCGTTGCGACCATCCCGATCGGCGGCAAGCCGGCCGGTGTCGCCGTCAGTCCCGACGGGCGCTTTGCCTATGTGACGAGCCCCGACGCCAAGGCCGTGACGGTGGTGGATGCCGCCACGCGGCAGGTCGCGGGCAGCATCGAGGTCGGCGGCGGGCCGCTCGGCATTGCGGTGGCGCCCGACGGCAAGACGGTCTATGTCGCCGACTGGTACGCGGCGGCGGTGCGGGTGATCGACGCGGCCTCGCGCAGCGTCACGGCCAGCATCGCGGTCGGCGCCTCGACGTCGGGCCTTGCGGTGACGCCTGACGGCAAACTGCTGCTCTCGACGGACCGCGACGACGACAGCGTCTCGGTCGTGGACACGACGGCGCGCCAGCGCAAGGCGAGCATCAAGGTCGGCACCCGCCCGTTCGGCGTCACCATCGATGCCGAGGGCAGGCGCGCCTACACCGCCAATGTCGGCTCCGACGACGTCTCGGTGATCGACATCGCGGAAGGCCGCGAGATCGGCCGCGTGCCGGTCGGGATCCGTCCCTATGCGGTGGCGCTGGCGCAAGGCCGGGGCTTCGTCACGGACCAGTATGGCGGCACCGTCAGCGTGTTCGATCTTGCGAGCCTCAAGCCGATCAAGCGCATCAATGTCGGCGACTATCCCGAAGGCATCAACGCAACGGCCGACGGCAAGCGCGTCATCGTCGCCTGTTGGGAAAGCAACACGCTTCATATCATCGATGTGGCCGAGCTGAAGGTGATCGGCGAGATCAAGACCGGCGACGGCCCGCGCGCGTTCGGGGCGTTCCTGCGCAGGACGGAGTAGGGATTGGGTAGGGTGGGTTAGCCGAAGGCGTAACCCACCACCGGCTATCTCTGCGGAAACTAAAGAGGTGGGTTACGCCAGCGGGCTGCGCTTCGCGCAGCCGCGGGGCTAACCCACCCTACGATCCAGCAAATGCCCGCAATTTCACGAAGAAATCCTTCAGGATCGCGTTGCGGTCCACATGGGTCACGTAGCGGATCGGATGCTGGCGGCGGTCGACGCTCCAGGTCATCTGGTCGGTGAGCACCGGGGCCGGGATGATCACGCTCGGCGCCCACTGGGGATTCAGCAGCCAGCCGACCGGGGCCATGTCCCAGATCTCCTTGGCCCAGCCCATGTGGTCGGGCGCATACTCCTTGAAGCGCATGGCGAGAAACGCGCCGATGCTGCCGTGGGGTTCGACGTATCGCTCGATCTCCGGCACCGTCGAATGAAGCCGCGAGGTCACGCCCATGCACGGCACGAGGACGAGCGGCACGCCGCTGTCGAGCAGAACCTGCGCGCCGCCGACGTCCTGCTTCAGATTGAACTCGACCGTGTGGGGCCATTCCAGCGCATGGCCGCCGAGCCAGACCACGACGATACGGTCGATGATATCGTGGGCCCTCAGCAGCGCAGAAGCGACGTTGCTGATCGCGCCGATGGCGACGACGTAGAGCGGATTGTCGGGCGAGCCGGCACGCGCCCGGGCGATGAGGTCATCGACGGCGGGTGCCGTCCGCGCCGTCTTGCCCGGGCCGACATAGTCGGTGACGCCGCGGTGGACCAGGCCTTCCGGCGCGACGTTCAGGCGATCCAGCAGGCGCAGGATTTCCTGATAGCTCAGCTCCATGCCGTGGCCGGGACTGTCCGCGCGCGCATTGAAGAACGGCGCGGCGTAGATCGCCTCGACCGCGAAGCGGTCCTTCGACAGCAGCATCTGCACCAGCGCGAACTGGTCGTCGATCTCGTTATAGGTGTCGGTGTCAAGCACGACCCGCACCCGGCCGGCCGGCGGCTCCAGGAGCTTGAGGCGGCGTGCGTCCGTGAGTGTCATCGACCGTCTCCCTGTGCCGTGCGCGGCGACCCGCGGATCAGGCTCTCTGCGCGATCCGGCCGACCACTTCGGCAATCTCCTCCATCTGCGCGAACATGTGATCCGGCGCAAGCGCCCGCAGCGCCGCCGGGGCCGCATAGCCCCAGCACACCGCGCCGCAGGCGATACCCGCCGCGCGCGCCGCCTCGATGTCGCGGACCTCGTCGCCGATGGCGATCGCCTGGGCAGGGTCCACGCCGGCGCGGCGGATCACCCGGCGGAATTTCGCGGCCTTGCCGAAGAGCGAGGCCGAGCAATCGAAATGCGCGAACAACGCCGCGGCCGGCCCAAGCTTCTCGCGCGCATTGGCTTCGCTGTCGGACGTCACCAGCGCAAGCTGTACGCCATTGTCGGCCAGCGTCCGCAGCATGGTCTCGACGCCCGCAAACAGCGAAATCTCTGCGGCCGCCTCCGCCTTCAGCCGCCGCGCATGCCGCGCGATCGCCGGCAGCTTCCACAAGGGCACCTCCAGCCGGGTGAGGATGTCGCGGCTTGAAGCGTGCCGCAACGGCTCGATGTCCTCATCGGCGACGCGGCGAAAGCCGAAGCGATCGGCGACGTCGTTGATGGTGCGCAGGAACCAGGGAAAGCTGTCGGCGAGGGTGCCGTCGAGGTCGAAGATGACGAGGGAGTAGGGCATGGAGGAGGGTTGGTCTGGTCGAGCCAATTGGCCGGATGTACAAGAGTGAAACAGGAAGACACAGATGCCGGCCGATCAGGTTCAACTTAGCAAGTTCCTCAGCTTCGTGCTGAGACACAAGCCCAATGAGATCGGCTTGACGCTCAGTGCCGAGGGTTGGGTCAATATCGACGAATTGGTCGAGAAAGCCAATGCGGCGGGGACGACGTTTGACCGCGCCGACCTACTCGGCGTCGTCGCAAGCAGCGACAAGAAGAGATTTTCGTTGTCAGCGGACGGGCTGATGATCCGGGCCGCCCAAGGGCACTCGGTAGCGGTGGAGCTCGGCTTGCCGCCGCAAGAGCCGCCTTCGATCCTGTACCACGGCACGGCGACGCGGTTCGTCGATGCGATCCTTGCCGAGGGCTTGAAGCCGCAGGTGCGCCAGCAGGTGCATCTGTCCTCCGACGAGGCGACGGCGCAGCGGGTGGGGCAGCGCCACGGCAAGCCGCACATCTTCAGGGTCGATGCGGGTGGCATGCACGCGAAGGGGCTCAAGTTCTACCGTGCGGACAACGGCGTGTGGTTGACCGACCATGTGCCGCCGGAATTCCTGAGCTGAGCGGGCATGATTGTTCGGAGCGCCGCTGTGCAGTTTCTTGGGAAACGCGCTAGGCCTTCCAGACGGTCGCCTCGGTCCAGCCGAGCTCAGCAAATTCGTCAGCCCGGAGCGGCGCTTCGCCGTCAGCGAAGAACTCATCGAGCTGCGGGGGCGCAACAGCTGTTTCGGACAGCATGGCATGCGCCTGTCCGCGATGATGGATCTGGTGCTGGAAGAGGTGCATGAGGAGCCGGTCGCGACGTTCGGTCTGGACGCTGGTGTCGCGGTTGATCTTCACGACGTCATCGAGCAGCGCCGGCGTCAGTGAATCGCAGATGGCGATCAGGCGCTTGTCCATCGCGGCTTGCGCGGGCTTCAGCGCGGCGAGGGCGGGAAAGGGCACCTCGTTCTTCCAGGCCGCTGGTCCGAGCCAGCCACCTTCGAGCGCATCGATGTAGAAATGGTCGATGACGTAGATGTGGTTCAGCGTACGCTGCAGGCTCGGAAAGAAGCCGGTGCGGTGGGCGTCGAACTCCGACTGGGACAGCCCGGCGCAGGCGGTGAGCAGGCGATGGTTCGCCCAGGCATTGTTGTGGGCGAAGGCGCGGTAGGTTTGCACGAGTCCTGCGGACATGTCGGTCTTTCCCAATCGTGCAGGGAGCGGATTACACTTCGCCAATCCGCCCTACGGCCAAAGCTGCCTACTCCGCCGCCTCGCTCGTGCTCCGCCGCTTCGGCTTGCGTGCCTTCTTCAGCACCGGCTCCAAAAACTTGCCGGTGTAGCTCCGCGGCGCTTTCGCGATGTCTTCCGGGGGGCCCCAGGCGACGATCTCACCGCCGCCGTCGCCGCCTTCGGGGCCGAGATCGATGACCCAGTCGGCGGTCTTGATGACTTCGAGATTGTGCTCGATGACGACCACCGTGTTGCCCTGCGCGACCAGCTCGTGCAGCACCTCCAGCAGCTTCTTGACGTCGTGGAAGTGCAGGCCGGTGGTGGGCTCGTCCAGGATGTAGAGCGTGCGGCCGGTGGCGCGCTTCGACAGCTCCTTTGCCAGCTTGACGCGCTGGGCTTCGCCGCCCGAGAGGGTCGTCGCTTGCTGGCCCACGTGGATGTAGTCGAGGCCGACGCGGTGCAGGGTCTGAAACGTCTCGCGCACGCGCGGGACCGCCTTGAAGAACTCGGCGGCTTCCTCGACGGTCATGTCGAGCACGTCGGCGATGCTCTTGCCCTTGAACAGGACTTCCAGCGTCTCACGGTTGTAGCGCTTGCCCTTGCAGACGTCGCAGGTGACGTAGACGTCGGGCAGGAAGTGCATCTCGATCTTGATGACGCCGTCGCCCTGGCAGGCCTCGCAGCGGCCGCCCTTGACGTTGAAGGAGAAGCGGCCGGGCTCGTAACCGCGCGCCTTGGACTCGGGCAGGCCGGCGAACCATTCGCGGATCGGGGTGAAGGCGCCGGTGTAGGTGGCGGGGTTCGAGCGCGGGGTGCGGCCGATCGGCGACTGGTCGATGTCGATGATCTTGTCGATATGCTCCAGGCCTTCGATGCGGTCGTGCGGCGCGGCGCCCTCGCTGGCATTGTTCAGCTTGCGGGCGATGGCCTTGTAGAGCGTGTCGATCAGCAGCGTCGACTTGCCGCCGCCGGAGACGCCGGTAACGGCCGTGAACAGGCCGAGCGGGATCTCGGCGGTGACGTTCTTGAGATTGTTGCCGCGCGCGTTCACCACCTTGATGGTGCGACGATGGTTCGGCGGGCGCCGCTCCGGCACCTCGACCTCGAGTTCGCCGGTGAGGTACTTGCCGGTCAGCGATTTCGGGTTGCGCATGATCTCGGCGGGCGTGCCTTCGGCGATGATGTTGCCACCATGCATGCCGGCGCCGGGGCCGATGTCGAGCACGTGGTCGGCCAGCAGAATGGCGTCCTCGTCATGCTCGACCACGATCACGGTGTTGCCGAGGTCGCGCAGGCGCTTCAGGGTGTCGAGCAGGCGGGCGTTGTCGCGCTGGTGCAGGCCGATCGAGGGCTCATCCAGCACGTAGAGCACGCCCGTCAGCCCCGAGCCGATCTGCGAGGCCAGGCGGATGCGCTGGCTCTCGCCGCCGGACAGCGTGCCGGAGGAGCGGGACAGCGTGAGATAGTTGAGGCCGACGTCGAGCAGGAAGGTGAGGCGCTCGCGGATCTCCTTCAGGATACGGCCGGCGATCTCGTTCTGCTGCGCGTTCAGCGCATCAGGCACGGTCTCGAACCATTCGCCGGCCTTCCTGACCGACAGCTCGGAGATCTCGCCGATATGCTTGGTCCCGATCTTGACGCAAAGCGCCTCCGGCTTGAGGCGGAAGCCGTGGCAGGCCTCGCAGGGCACGTCGTGGAAATATTTCGCCAGTTCCTCGCGCGCCCACTCGCTCTCGGTCTCGCGATAGCGGCGGTTGATGTTGGTGATGACGCCCTCGAACGGCTTCTTGGTGTCGTAAGAGCGCACGCCATCTTCGTAGGAGAACTTGATCTCGTCCTCGCCGGAGCCATGCAGGATCGCGTCTTTCGTCTTCTTCGGCAGGTCCTTCCACTTGGTGGTCAGGGTGAACTTGTAGTGCTTGCCGAGCGCCGTCAGCGTCTGCGTGTAGTAGGGCGAGGACGATTTCGCCCAGGGCGCGATCGCGCCCTTGCCGATGGCGAGT
>Ga0102592_1003519_pt1 | contig 11713 bp, 15 predicted proteins | sample AraplaCol_mMF_r2_FD_76861 | JGI IMG/M metagenome (GOLD analysis project Ga0102592, IMG submission 76861) | Arabidopsis root microbial communities from North Carolina, USA - plate scrape MF_Col_mMF_r2 (SPADES assembly) (version 2) | ecosystem: Host-associated > Plants > Roots > Endosphere... | reverse complement strand
AATCGAACCACCGACACTGCGATTTTCAGTCGCATGCTCTACCAACTGAGCTACCTGGGCGTGCTCCAAGAGAGGGGCCAAAGCCCATCGAGCGGGCGGTTTATAGTGGGCTAGGGGCGGCCTGTCCACCCGGCTTCGCCAAGTGGCTTCGCCGGGCGCGGCCCGGCTGTGCACAAGCTATAGCGGGCTGGGCTGGGTTCGCGCGGGACGCGTCGCCGGCCTAGGCAAACAATTGATATCGTTTAATTATTCCGCGTCATCCACGTCATCGTCGCGGCCGGGGATGACATAGCTGCCCTTCAGCCATCGGTTCAGATCGACGTCGCGGCAGCGCGAGGAGCAGAACGGGCGGGTGGCCTCCGCCTGCGATTTGCCGCAGATCGGACAGGTTTTGAGAGGGCCGGCGGTTTTTTTGATCTGGTCGTCCATTGCAGGCTTCTACCACCCTCATGCGGGCGATGGGATGGGGTTGCTCCGGCCGCCTCGCGCGGCTCCCCAGCGCTCAAAATTCTGCAATCCCTTCAAGGGCCATTCTACTTTGCATGGGGTTGTTTTCGCGATTCTTGTTTGGCTGCGGCTCGTCGGCTCACACTGCGGTGGTGGCGTTGAGCCAGCCGAAGCGGATCGGAAAACCTTCGCCGCCGAGCAGCGTGGTGGTCTCGTACAGCGGCAGGCCGACCACGTTGGTGTAGGACCCCACCATCTTCACCACGAAGGAGCCGGCGATGCCTTGCACGGCATAGCCGCCGGCTTTGCCGCGCCATTCGCCGGAGCCGATATAGGCCTGGATGTCGTCTTCCGAGAGGCGCTTGAAGCGGACGCGGGTCTCGACCAGGCGCTGGCGGAACGCCTCGCGCGGCGTCACCAGCGTGATCGCGGTGTAGACGCGGTGGTTGCGACCCGACAGCAGCCGCAGGCATTGCGCGGCTTCGTCCACGAGATTGGCCTTGGGCAGGATGCGGCGGCCGACCGCGACCACCGTGTCGGCGGAGAGGATGAAGGCACCACGCAGCTCGTCGTCGAGCTGTACCGATTTCAGCGCCGCATCGGCCTTGGCCCGCGCCAGCCGATTGGCGCAGGCGCGCGGCAGCTCGCCCCGCTTCGGCGTCTCGTCGACGTCGGCCGGCCGGAGTGCGTCCGGCTCGATGCCGGCCTGGTTGAGCAGCGACAGGCGCCGCGGCGAACCGGAGGCAAGTACGAATTTGGGGCGGCCAAGCATCAGGTGATTTGGGGGATGAAGCGGGGGGTGAATTGCGCGCGGAACCTATCGGAAGGGGGCTGATTTCACAACCCGGGAACCCGGACTTTGCTGATTCGAGGTTTCCGACATGGCTGTGCCTGCGGTCTGTGACGCGGGTGTTACGGGTACCCAATGCTTACCCGCTTGCCGCGCCGACCTTCGCAAACCGCTTGCGGATGCGCATCAGCAGCTGGTCGCAGACGTCGCGATAGGCCGCCAGCTTCTGGTCGCGGCTGCCCTCGATGGTGGTGGGATCCTGCGTCGGCCAGTATTCGACGTCGGCCGCGAGCGTTCGCGTCAGCTCCAGCGCCTTGTGGTGCGCCTCGGGCGAGAGCGTGATGATGAGGTCGAAATTCAGCCCCTCCCAGTCCTCCAGCTCCTCGAAGGTCTGCGGCTTGTGGGCGGAGATGTCCTGGCCGAGCTCGGCCATCACGGCGACCGCGAAGGGATCGAGCTCGCCGCGCCGGGCGCCGGCCGACTTCACGTAGAGGCCCTGCGGAAACATGTGCTGCAGCAGGCTCTCGGCCATCGGCGAGCGCACGCTGTTCATCGCACAGGCGAACAGCACCGATTGCGGATCGCGTGCGCGTGGCGGCGCCGCCATCGCGGCTACGCCCTTTTGGTAGAGGGCATGGCCTTGTCGGAAAACCGCTGCACACTTTTCCGGGCCATGCCCTAACCCTTCCAGTGCAGGACGGTTATGAGCGTGAACAGCCGGCGCGAGGTCTCGAAGTCGACCCGCACCTTGCCCTTCAGCCGCTCCTGTAGCGTGCGCGATCCCTCGTCATGGATGCCGCGGCGACCCATGTCGATGGCCTCGATCTTGTCGGGGGTCGCGGTGCGGATCGCCTGGTAATAGCTGTCGCAGATCATGAAGTAATCCTTCACGATCCGCCGGAACGGCGTCAGCGACAACAAATGCGCGACGACGGGCGTGCCATCCTCGCGGCGGATGTCGAACATCAGCCGGTTGCCGGTGATGCCGATATGCAGCGTGAACGGGCCCTTGCCCTCGGCGCCATCGGGCGCGAACAGGTTCTGCTCGATCAGATCGTAGATCGCGATCGCGCGCTCATGCTCGATGTCGGGCCCGGAACGGCCGATCGATTCTTCGTCGAGCGTGACGCCGACGATGCGGTTCTGCGAGTCGTCCTGTTCGGGCGGCGTTGTCATGACAGATTGAGGCGCAATCCAATCGAGCGCGAATGGGCGTCTAACCCCTCCGCCTTGCCGAGCGTCATCGCGGCCGGGCCCAGCGCGCGCAGCTGATCCGGGCCGCATTTCAGGATCGAGGTGCGCTTGATGAAGTCGTGCACCGACAGCCCCGAGGAGAATCGCGCCGAGCGCGCCGTCGGCAGCACGTGGTTGGAGCCACCGACATAATCGCCGATCGCCTCCGGCGTATGCGGCCCGAGGAACACCGCGCCGGCGTTGCGGATCTTCGCAGCCAGCGCATCGGGATCCACGGTCATGATCTCGAGATGCTCGGCGGCGATGGCGTCCGCGAGCGGGATGGCGTCGCCTAAGTTCTTCACCATGATGATGGCGCCGAAATCGGCCCAGGACGCGCTTGCGATCGCGGCGCGCGGCAGCGTCTTCAACTGCGCCTCGACCGCTTTTTCGACATCGGCGGCAAGCCGCGCCGAGTTGGTGATCAGGATCGACTGGGCGCTGGTATCATGCTCGGCCTGCGCGAGGAGATCGGCGGCGATCCAGTCGGCATTGCCGGTGTCGTCGGCGATCACCAGCACTTCAGACGGGCCGGCGATCATGTCGATGCCGACCTTGCCGAACACCAGCCGCTTGGCGGCGGCGACATAGGCGTTGCCGGGGCCGACGATCTTCGCGACCGGCGCGATGGTCGCGGTGCCATGCGCCAGCGCGGCCACGGCCTGCGCGCCGCCAACGCGGTAAACTTCCGTGACGCCGCCGAGATGCGCGGCCGCCAGCACCAGCGGATTGAGCTTGCCGTCGGGCGAAGGCACCACCATCACGAGGCGCGAGACGCCGGCGACCCTTGCGGGCACCGCATTCATCAGCACCGAGGACGGATAGGCCGCGGTGCCGCCGGGCACATAAAGGCCGGCGGATTCGATCGCGGTATAGCGCCAGCCGAGCTCGACGCCGAGCGCGTCGGTGAAGCGCTCGTCCTGCGGAAGCTGGCGGCGATGGTAGGTCTCGATGCGGTCGCGCGCGAGCTTGAGCGCATCCAGCGTCGCAGGCTCGCAGGCCTTCGTGGCGGCCTCGATCTCGGCGGCGGTGACGCGAAGGTTGGATGCATCCAGCGTCAAACGGTCGAACTTTGCGGTGGCCTCGAGCAGCGCCGCGTCCCCGCGCTTCGCGACATCGTCGACGATCGCGCGTGCGGCGGCCTCGACGTCGGCCGAGACCTCGCGTTTGGCGGCGAGGAAGGCCGCGAATCGCTGGTCAAAATCGGCGCTGCTGCGGTCGAGGCGAACGGGCATGTCTGGCTTGATGTCTGGCTTAATGTCTGGCTTGGCTTCTGGCTGGTCTTTGGGGCGGATTGGCGCACCAGGTCCCCTGCTCAATGGCGCGGCGGGGGAGCGACGTCAACCCTCGCAAGGCACTGTCCTGGCGCAGGGGGCGAGGCGGTGCGGCTGGTATACCGGCAACCTCACACCTCCCCCTCGGTCTCCAGCCCCGTTCCCAGTGCATCCGCCCCGAGGTCCGTCAGCTCACATTCCAGGCATTCGACGTCGAGCCGGATGGCCCCGCCGTGGGCGAACAACAGCAGGGCGCTGCCGGCAGGCTCCTCGTTGCGCCCGTCCCTCGGGTGAAATTCGATGCCGACGAGGTCCAGGACCTTCTCGGGAGCAGCCATGTCGATGTTGCGCGACTTGCAGGCGAGCACGCGGTCGAAGCGGAGCGCTGCGACCAGCCGGCGCGGCTCGGCCTCGCCCTCCAGCGTCTGCTCCCAGTCCAGCCGGCTCATCCCGACCACGAGCCGCTTCTCGCTTTGTCGCCAGAGGATGTCGGAAGCCTGGACACGGGCGTCCTGGACATGAGTCGAGATCACGGCGAGATCGTCGGCGTCGAGTGCGATCAGTTTGAGCTGGGGCGGCATCGCCGACGCTTCTCCTTCGGAGTGGACCGGGCTCAACGCGCACAGGCCGCGAAATTTCCGTCCAAATTAGCGGGTCGGCGGGTCAGAGGCTATTGATATCCTCCATTTCCAGCACCTTCCGCGGATACCCCTCCCGGGCGACGCGGATCATGGCGCGGCCGATCTGCTCGGTCGAGGTGACGAGCCGCGGCGAGAGCCGGCGCAGCACCGACCAGAGTGGCCGGGTTGCGGTATAGACCGCCTGCACCCAGGCGGTCTTGGAACGGGCCCCATGCAGGGGCTGGATCGCGCCGGGCCGGAACATGTAGGCGGCCCTGAACGGCAGCTTGAGCAGATCGTTCTCGGTCTTGCCCTTGATCCGCGCCCACATCCGCGAACCCTGCTCGGTGGAATCGGTGCCGGCCCCGGTGACGTATGTGAACGTCATTTGCGGATTGAGCCGTGCCAGCGTCGTCGCCGCCGCAAGCGTCAGGTCATAGGTGAGGTGGCGGTAGCGCTCTTCGCTCATGCCGATCGAGGAGACGCCGAGGCAGAAGAAGCAGGCATCGAAGCCGGTTAGCTGCGCTTCGATCGTCGAATAGTCGAGGAAGTCGTCGTGGATGATCTCGACGAGCTTGGCGCTGCGCACGCCGGTCGGGCTGCGCCCGACCACGAGCACACGGTCGATGCCGGGATCGACCAGGCATTCGCGCAGGACGCCCTGCCCGACCATGCCGGTCGCGCCGAAGATGATGACCTGCATCGGGCCGTCCCCAGCCTGTTCGCGGCTCATGCTGCGACCGCGATCTCGTCGAAGGAGACACCGGTCAATGTCGCCGAAGCATCCCACAGCATGGCGGCAACGGCAAAGTCCTGTGCGTGCGGCATGATCCGCGCCGGCCCCGGCGCCCCCTTCAATTCGTAGAATCCGTTCGGGCCATAATAACCGCCGGGCTCGGCGGCCGGTGAGGTCGCCGCGAACACCGTTGGCAGCGCGCCTTCGGCGGCGGACTGGCTGATCAAGGGCTGCAGCCACCGGCTCACGCGCGACTGGAGGGAGCTGGTGCCCGGCCCGTTCGCGATCAGATCGGTGCGCGCAAAGCCGGGATGCGCCGCAATGCTCCTCACGGTGCAACCGGCCGCGTCGCTCCGGCGCTGCAGTTCGAGCGAGAACATCAGCATCGCGAGCTTGGACTGGCAATAGGCGCGCCACGGGCGATAGGAATGCTTGCCCTGCAGATCGTCGAAATTGATCGCGCCGGAGCGGTGCGCAAGGCTCGAGAGATTGACGACACGCGCCGCCTGCGCGCGGCGAAGCTGCGGCAGCAGATGCGCCGTCAGTGCGTAGTGGCCGAGATAGTTGGTGCCGAACTGCATCTCGAAGCCATCCTCGGTCTGCTGCCGCTTCGGCAGCGCCATCACGCCGGCATTGTTGACGAGGAGATCGAGTTGCTCGTTGCCGGCGGCAAAGCGGCTGGCGAAATCGGCGACGGAGGCGAGGCTGGCGAGATCGAGATGCTCGTAGGCGATCAGCGCATTGGGAAACCGCTCGCAGATGCCCTCGATCGCCCGCAGGCCCTTTGCGTCGCTGCGTCCGGTGAGTATGACAATGGCACCGGCGCCCGCCAGCGCCATCGCCGTCTCGTAACCGAGGCCGCCCGTGGCTCCCGTGACGACGGCCGTCTTGCCGCCGAGAGAGGGGATCTCTGCCGTGGTCCAGTCGGTCATGCCCTATCTCCGTTCCGGGCTGGAATGAGGCCCGCGGACTGTCTAAATGTGCACTGAGTGCAATTTTGCAAGAGGTGAACCAATTTGAAGGCTTCGAAGGTTGCCCGGAAATTGCCCGCGGGCGGAAAATCCCCTGACGGCACCGGCCTGCGCCAGCGCAAGCGGCAGGAGACCCGCGCGCGGCTGACCCGGGCGGCGATGACGCTGTTCCTGGAGCGCGGCTTCGAGGCCACGACCATCGACGACATCGCGGCGGCGGCAGAGGTGTCGCGCCGCAGCTTCTTCCATTACTTCGCGTCCAAGGAGGACGTGGTCGCCGCCTGGCAGGAAAACGCCGCCAGCACGTTGACCGCCGAGATCGTCGCACGGCCTGCGGACGAGCCCATGCTGACGGCCGCGGAGAACGCGATCGCCGCGGCGATCAAGCGGATCGATCCGGCGGAAACCGCGGCGATGTCGCGGCTCAAGCGCGACAATCCCGCGCTTCAGGCCCGCGACCAGCTCAAATATGAGAAGCTCGAACGCGCGCTGGCCGACGGCCTCGCCCGGCGCGGGCGAACCAAATCGGATCAAATGAAGGCGCGGCTCGTCGCCATGATCGCCACCGGCGCGATGCGCGTCGGCGGCGAGAGCTGGATCGGCGACGGCGCGCGTGAGAAGCCGGAGGCATTCGTCAAGCGCACCTTCGATGCGATCAGGGCGATCTTGAAGTGAGTGGTGCGTTCACCCTCCAGGTATGGAGGGTAAGCGCCCTCACTCCCTGAAGAACGCCAGCAGGTCCGCGTTGATGGTCTCGGCATGCGTGGTCGGCATGCCGTGCGGGAAGCCCTTGTAGGTCTTCAGGGTGCCCTTCTTCAGCAGCTTGGCCGAGAGCGGGGCGGAATCTGCGTAAGGCACGATTTGGTCGTCGTCGCCGTGCATCACCAGCACGGGCACGTTGATCTTCTTGAGGTCCTCGGTGAAGTCGGTCTGCGAGAACGCGACGATGCCGTCGTAATGCGCTTTCGCGCCGCCCATCATGCCCTGGCGCCACCAGTTCTGGATCACCGCTTCCGACGGCTTTGCGCCGGGACGGTTGTAGCCGTAGAACGGGCCGGTGGGGAGATCGCGATAGAATTGCGTGCGGCTGGCGGCGAGCTGCTTCTGCAGATCGTCGAACACGCTCTTCGGCAGGCCGCCCGGATTGGCTGCCGTCTGCACCATCAGCGGCGGCACCGCGGAGAGGATCGCGGCCTTTGCCACCCGGCTCTCGCCGTGGCGCGCGATGTAGTGCACGACCTCGCCGCCGCCGGTGGAATGGCCGACATGGATGGCGTTCTTGAGGTCGAGATGCGCGGTGACGGCCGCGAGATCGTCGGCGTAATGATCCATGTCGTGGCCGTCAGCGACCTGCGACGAGCGGCCATGGCCGCGGCGGTCATGGGCGACGACGCGGTAGCCGTTGTTGACGAAGAAAATCATCTGGGCGTCCCAGTCGTCGGACGACAGCGGCCAGCCATGGCTGAACACGATCGGCTGTCCGCTGCCCCAATCCTTGTAGAAGATCTCGACGCCGTCCTTGGTGGTGATGGTGGGCATGATCGCTCTCTTTCAATGAAGTTCAATTGCGTTGCGCGTGAACAGGCACGCACCGACGTTGCGCAGATAGTCGCGCGAGATCCCGAATGCGACGCCTTGCATCAACCGGGATGTTGAGAATCGTGTGATCAGGCAAACGCCATCGGCTTGAAACGACGCCAGGCGCCGACGGTGAGCACGACGAAAAACACCAGCACGATGCCCTGCACCACCGCGAACACCGGTCCCGACGGCGGCGCGGGCGCCACGGCCGGAGCCAGCGCTGCGAGCGCCGGAACTTTAAGGAACGACTGGATCACCAGCACGAAGACGTTGAAATAGAGCGAGATCATCGCGGTCACGACATAGACCGGACGCCAGACCCCTTTGAGCTTCATGCCGTACAGCGCCACGCAGGCGATCGCGAGCAGCACCAGCGAGATGATGCCGATGATGTGCGACGGCAGCAGCTTCTCGAACGGAAACAGAAAGCCGGTGGCACTGGTCAGGATCGTGAACAAAAGGAAGATCGCGGTCAGCCCCGGCATCGACTTCGAGCCGAGCAGGCCGAACATCACGACGAGGCCGGCGGCGATGGCGATCAGACTGATGATGACATGGACCATCGTGAAGGCGGGCAGGCTCAAGCCAAGCACCATGACATCTCTCCTGCTCTGCAATTAGATTCAGGAGAGTAGTATTACGGCCCTCATGGGATTGCCACCTGCGTTGACGTCACAGGCACGTGCGCAGCCATGCGTCATCGTGCGATTCGACAAACGCATGGCTGAATTTTTTGCACCGCTGTCACAAACGACAGCAGGCTGTTGTTTGTAGCCCGGATGGAGCGCAGCGTAATCCGGGGTTCTCGCGTGTGGATGGCGCTGTCCCGGATTGCGCTGCGCTCCATCCGGGCTACGAGCTCTCAGGTTTCGACGAAAGTCGAATCGTGTCTCACACTTCCTTGGTGTCGAAAATCAGGAGATCGGCACCGCCGCTCGCAAATTTCGGCACGTCGCCCGCGGCCGCCTTGCCTGCTTCACTGCCGAAGGCTTTCTGGATGTCGCCCACGCTGTCGAAGGTGAGAATGGCGACGAGGTGAACTCCCGACGGTCCCGCGGGGGAGCCGACCGCGCCCGTGCTGACCGCGTACTTCTTCAAGCCGGGAAGCTTCTTGGCGAGCGGAATGTGGGTCTCGGCATAATGCTTGTCGAAGGCGGCAGCATCCTTGGGCGTCTTGTAGAGCACGACGAGTTCGGCCATTTAGTCCTCCCTTTTGAATCTTTGTTCTTCCACGCGCGATTGGCTTCGCGACGACCGGATAGTCCGTGGGACACAGCAAGATGGCAAGCCACATTCGACTTGCCATTCGATTGTCTTGTCCTTGATTATAACGCCGGTTTTGCGGCGTCCCCGAGATAGCCGTGCAGGGAGGCCACGACCTGGGCGCCCTCGCCGATGGCGCCGCCGACGCGCTTGACCGAGCCGGAGCGGACGTCGCCGACGGCATAGACGCCGGGCACCGAGGTCTCCAACGGCGCCACCAGCCGGCCCTGGTTCTGCTCGGACTGCGCGCCCGTGACGACGAAGCCGCCGCGATCGAGCGTTACGCCGCAGCCGTCGAGCCAGGAGGTGGCGGGATCGGCGCCGACGAACAGGAACAGATTGCGGATGTCGGCAGAATCCTCGTCATCGGACAGCCGGCTCTTCCAGCGGATGCGCCGCAGCAGCGCGGCCTCGTCACCCTCAAGCGCACTGATCTCGGTGTTGAACATCAATTCGATGTTCGGCGTCGCTTCGATGCGCTCGATGAGATAGCGCGACATGCTTGCTCCTAAGCCGCCGCCGCGGATGATCATCAGCACCTTCTTGGCATGCCTCGACAGGAACACGGCCGCCTGGCCGGCCGAATTGCCGGCACCGACCAGAGCCACTTCCTCGCCCGCGCACAGCCGTGCCTCCACCGGCGAGGCCCAGTACCAGACGCCGCGTCCCTCGAATTTGTCGAGGTTCGCGATGTCAGGCCGGCGATAGCGCGCGCCGCTCGCGACCACCACCGCACGCGAGCGCAAGGGATCGCAGCCGTCGAGCGACACCGCAAACGCGCCGTCCTTGCGCGTGCAGTCGAGCGATTTCACCGTGACCGGAATCATGATGTCGGCGCCGAATTTCTGGGCCTGGGTGAAGGCGCGCGCGGTCAGCGCCTGGCCGGAGATGCCGGTCGGAAAGCCCAGATAATTCTCGATGCGCGCGGAGGCGCCGGCCTGGCCGCCGAAGGCGCGGATGTCGAGCACGGCAACGGACAATCCTTCGGACGCCGCGTACACGGCGGTGGCGAGCCCGGCCGGTCCACAGCCGACGACCGCGACGTCGTAGATGCGGCCGTCCTTGGCGCCGCCGATCATACCGATGGCGCGCGCCAGCTCGGTCTCGTTGGGATTGCGCAGCACCGCGCCGCTCGCGGCGACGACCAGCGGCCAGTCTTCCGGCTTCGGCGAATAGCGCGCGATCACCTCTGCGGCGTCGCGATCGCGCGCGGGATCGAGCAGATGATGCGGCTGGCCGTTGCGGGTAAGGAAGCCCTGCAACCGCACCACGCCGGCGGAGTTCGACGGTCCGATCAGCACCGGACCGCCGATGCCGCCCTGGAGCAGATTGACCCGGCGCAGGATCAGCGCGCGCATGATGCGCTCGCCGAGCTCGGCCTCGGCGACCAGCAGCGCGCGCAACCGGTCCGGCGGCAGCAGCAGCGTTTCGACATCGCCCTCGGCGCGGCCGTCGACCAGCGCCGGCTGCCCGGAGAGCTGGCTGAGCTCGGCCAGAAATTGCCCAGGCCCCTGGTCGATGACAGGCGTGACATGACCGAGCCCGTCGCGCTGGGTGATGGCGACATGGCCCTTCAGCACCACGAACATGCCGGGCCCCGGCTTGCCGGTCTCGAACAGGAACTCGCCGTCGGCGTAGTTGCGGACCTCGCCGAAGTGCCTGATCCGTTCGATCTCGGCCGGCGTCAGCGTCGGAAAGGTCTGCTCGGGGCGCGTGAAGCGCGACATCAGCGCCTCCCCGCCGGTTGGCTGCTGTCCGTTCTGCCCCATTGTCATTCTCGCTCGTTCCAATGTCTCAGCTGCCGGCCTTGCCGGCGGTCCCCTCATTTAGGGAACCATCTTCGTTCTGCGAGGGCTCCGCGCTTGTGGCGCGTTCGCGCGCTTGCAGCTTCCGCCGCTTGAGGTTTTCGCGCAGCGCCGATTTCAGACGCTCGTCGCGGGACGACTTCGCCTGTCTCGTGCTCTTGTCGTTCTCGTCGGTCATTGCGGGTCCGATACTACCATCGCGATAACTTGCCCAGAGAATGCGGCAGCTCAAGAGGTCCCGTGCGATCCGATCGTGCGAAAGTCGAAATGGACCGAATCCGAACCCTTGGCCACCTGGCCAGTTGGCGGGGGATGAGCGGAGCGCGAATCGGCGGAAAGCCGGCGGTTTCGAGCGAAAACGACGATTTAGGCCCCGATATCAGCCCGATTTTCTCGTTTTGACTAGCCAAGCGAGCTTGCACAGGAGGGGGGCTTGTGGCAGATATCGGCCCGCTTGGTAGGCCCCTCGGGCGCCCGATTCTTCACCAGCACATGCTGCCGTAGCTCAGTGGTAGAGCACTCCATTGGTAATGGAGAGGTCGACAGTTCAATCCTGTCTGGCAGCACCATTCTCCCCCGATTGAAGCGAGCCGTCTCCGTCCGACCAGCGCGCCCGCAACCTGCACGGATGCCATCGTGATCAAACGTTCCCTGCCCTATGAAGGACTGCTCCACGAGATCGTCGAGCATAACGGCGTGCTCTATCTCGGCGGCATCGTCCCTGAAGATGCGCGGCTGGACATGGCCGGTCAGGCCGACGACGTGCTGCGACAGTTGAAGACCTTGCTCGAGGGCGCCGGCTCCGATCTCTCCTGCGTCCTGCAGGTGACCATCTTCATGGCCGATCTTTCCGACAAGGCGTCGTTCAACGAGGTGTGGAAGCGCTATTTCACCGCGGACCATCTGCCCGCGCGCGCCGCCGTCGGCGTTGCTGATCTCGGCAAGGGCGTCAGGCTTGAGCTGACGGCGACCGCCGCCCGTCGCTGATGGGCG
>Ga0102592_1003518_pt1 | contig 11714 bp, 8 predicted proteins | sample AraplaCol_mMF_r2_FD_76861 | JGI IMG/M metagenome (GOLD analysis project Ga0102592, IMG submission 76861) | Arabidopsis root microbial communities from North Carolina, USA - plate scrape MF_Col_mMF_r2 (SPADES assembly) (version 2) | ecosystem: Host-associated > Plants > Roots > Endosphere | place... | reverse complement strand
TCGGCGCCTGGAGCGGCCTGAAGCCAGCCATCATCCTCAACGTGCAGCGCCAGCCCGGCGCCAACGTGATCGCCACGGTGGACGCCATCAAGGCGCGCCTGCCCGAGCTGCAGGCCGGCCTGCCCACGGCACTGCAGGTCGACGTGCTGAGCGACCGCACCACCGGCATACGCGCCTCGGTGCTGCATGTCGAGATCGAGCTGGTGCTGGCGGTGCTGCTGGTGGTGCTGGTGATTTTTGCCTTCCTGCACAGCCTGCGCGCCACCGTGATCGCCAGCCTGGCCGTGCCGATTTCGCTGGTCGGCACCTGCGGCGCGATGTACCTGCTGGGCTACAGCCTGAACAACCTGAGCCTGATGGCCTTGACCATCGCCACCGGCTTCGTCGTCGACGACGCCATCGTGATGATAGAAAACATCGCGCGCTACATCGAGGAAGGCGAGGAGCCCATGGCCGCCGCCCTCAAGGGCGCGACGCAGATAGGCTTCACCATCATCTCGCTGACGGTGTCGCTGATCGCGGTGCTGATCCCCCTGCTCTTCATGGGCGACGTGGTCGGCCGGCTGTTCCGCGAGTTCGCCGTCACGCTGGCCATCACCATCCTGATCTCCGCGGTGGTTTCGCTGACCCTGGTGCCCATGATGTCGGCCAGGTGGCTCACGCGCCACCCCGAAGGCGATGTCGAAGGCGGCCGGTTCGGCCAGTGGATGCAGCGTTTTTTCGACAGGGTCATCCACCACTACGACCGCTGGCTGGGCTGGGTCCTCAAGCGCCAGGGCCTGACCCTGCTGGTGGCGCTGGCCACCCTGCTGCTTACTGTGTTGCTGTATGTGCTGATCCCCAAGGGCCTGTTCCCCACGCAGGACACAGGCCAACTGCAGGCCCGCATCGAAACCGCGCAGTCGGTGTCCTATGCCCGCATGGCCGGGCTGCAGCAGGCCGCCGCCAAGGCCATTCTTGAAGACCCGGATGTCGAAACGCTCAGCTCCTTCATCGGCGTGGACGCGGCCAACAACACCATGCTGCACACCGGCCGCATGCTGATCAACCTCAAATCCAGCCGCAGCGGCAGCCAGCAGGAAACCATGGACAGGCTCAAGGAGCGCGTGGGCAAGGTGGCCGGCGTCACGCTTTATCTGCAGCCCACGCAGGACTTGACGATTGACGCCGAAACCGGCCCCACCCAGTTTCGCGTCTCACTTGAAGGCTCGGACAACGCCACCGTGGTGCTCTGGGCCAACAAGCTCGCCGAGCGCATGCGCCAGCTCGAAGGCGTGCGCAACGTGGCCTCCGACGCCGGCTCCAGCGGCGCTTCGGCATATGTCAACGTGGACCGCGACACCGCCTCGCGCCTGGCGGTCACCACCTCGTCGATTGACGACGCGCTCTACAGCGCCTTCGGCCAGCGCATCGTCTCCACCATCTTCACCGAGACCAACCAGTACCGCGTGATCCTCGAGGCCATGCCAGACCCGCTGACCACACCTGCCTCGCTGGGCGCGCTGCGGCTCAAAACCGGCTCGGGCAGCACCACGCCGCTGTCGGCGATTGCCACCATACGCGAGCAGCCCGCGCCACTGCAGATCACCCGCGTGGCCCAATACCCGGCCACCACGCTGGGCTTTGACACAGCGCCCGGCATGTCGCTGGGCCGGGCCGTCGACGAGATCCGCCAGGCCGCCAAGGACATCGGCCTGCCCGGCAGCGTCACGCTCAACTTCCTCGGCGCAGCCGGCGCCTACCAGGCCTCGCTCTCCAACCAGCTGTGGCTGATCCTCGCGGCCGTGATCTGTGTCTACATCGTGCTGGGCGTGCTGTACGAAAGCTACATCCACCCGCTGACGATTCTCTCCACCCTGCCCTCCGCCGGCGTAGGCGCGCTGCTGGCGCTCATGCTCAGCGGCTCCGACCTGGGTGTGATCGGCATCATCGGCATCATCCTGCTGATAGGCATCGTGAAGAAAAACGCCATCATGATGATCGACTTCGCGATCGACGCCGAACGCAACGAAGGCAAGTCCCCGCAGGAAGCGATTCACCAGGCGGCCCTGCTGCGCTTCAGGCCCATCCTCATGACAACCCTCGCCGCCCTGTTCGCCGCCGTGCCCTTGATGCTGGGGTTTGGTGAAGGCGCCGAGTTGCGGCAGCCGCTGGGCTTGTCGATCTTTGGCGGGCTGATCGTCAGCCAGATGCTGACGCTGTTTACGACGCCGGTTATTTATTTGGGGTTTGATCGATTAGGGCGGAGGTTTGGGCGCAAGAAGGAGGTTCTTGTATGAGGGCCTTTCCCTCATTCTCCCGCTCCTCCCGCTTTCAAGGTACGGGTTCTCTTTTGAGTCCTGCTGGCCGGGGTCGCCCGGCGGCGACTCACTTTTCTTTGCTTCGCCAAAGAAAAGTAAGCAAAAGAAAGGCGACCCGCAGTCTGGGTCCCCTGCGCTTCGCTACGGGGCAACCTGCGGTGCTCGAGCCAAGCGGGGTCCGGCTAAACTCGCTTCGCTCAGACAACGCCGGCCCTGATCCGCTTGTCTCTGCGCTCCTCGGCCCAGCCAGGACGGGGCAAGCGGGATCGGGAGCGGGGACAGAAGATAAAAAAAACAATCCCAATACAAACAAGGACACGCCAAGGCGTGTCCTTGTGGATTCCGGTATTCGGGATTCCGTCTTCGGCTGTTTGGTATTTCGGGTCCCCTTGTGGATGCGCCGAGGAGCGCAGGGCCAGACGGATCAGGGCTGGCGTTGTCTGAGCGAAGCGCAGCGTAGCGAGTTTAGCCAGACCCCGGCTGGACCGAGCACCGCAGGTTGCCCGCAGCGAAGCGGAGGGACGCAGCAACCAGGGTCGCCTTTTCTTTTGCTTACTTTTCTTTTGGCGAAGCAAAAGAAAAGTGAGTTGCCGCCGGGCAACCCCCGGCCAGCAAAACTCAAAAGAGTGAGCAGACGAAGCAGAGGTAAGAGAGGGGTGAGCGCGCTGCCGGAGCAAGACCCGGCCTCAAGCCGCAGCAGCAGCTCGTTGAATTTCTTCCTTATGCCCCACCAACTGCCCCAAATGCCTCCCCTGCCGCTCAGCCCGCTGCCGCCCACCCCGTAGCGGAGCACCCACCGGCGAGGAAGCAAGCACTTCGGCCAAACACGCAGGCCGCCCACGCGCACCGCTGGCGAGGTAATCCGCCAGCAGCGCATCACGCACAAGGTCCACAGCCAAACCCCGCACGGCAGTGAGATGCTCAAACAACAAATCCACCAGTTTCTCGAGCGCAAATTCATGCGTCTTGCCGGTGGCCTGCCACAGCCAGTCGCTGAAGCGCAGAAAATTTCCGAAGGCCGAGCCGGGCGCCAGCAGCGGCTCAAGCACCCGGGCGAACCGGCCTGAATTCGCGACCATTTCCCAATACCGCGCAAAGCGCTTGATGCGCTGCATCGTGACGAAATCAATCGTGGAGGTTTGCAAAATGGTGTACGGCGTTTGCGGGTCGTAGGCCATGGCGAATTCCCCGGTGTGCCGCGTGATCGGCGTGCCGCGCAGGCGCTTCAAAATGCCGAACTGGATTTCATGCGGCGCGAGTTCGTGCAGGCGGTCGAAGCCCTCGGCAAAGCTTTCCAGCGTTTCGCCGGGCAGGCCGAAGATCAGGTCGGCGTGCACATGGGCCCGGCTTTCATTCACCAGCCAGCGCAGGTTGTCGGCGGTCTTGCCGTTGTCCTGCCTGCGCGAGATGCGCTGCTGCACTTCGGGGTTGAAGCTCTGGATGCCGACTTCAAACTGCAGCGAGCCCGCGGGAAACTGCGCGATCAAGGCCTTGAGCCGCTCGGGCAGGCTGTCGGGCACGACCTCGAAGTGCACAAACAAATCGGGCGCCATCCTGTCGAGGAAGAATTGCAGAATGCGCACCGAGTTCTCGACCTTGAGGTTGAAAGTGCGGTCCACAAACTTGAAGTTGCGCGCACCGCGCTGGTACAGCGCATCCATTTCCGCCATGAATACATCCAGGTCGAAAGCCCAGGCGGTCTTGTCGAGCGAACTCAGGCAGAACTCGCATTTGAACGGGCAGCCGCGCGAGGCTTCGACATAGAGCAATCGTTTGGCCAGGTCTTCGCTGGTGTAGTCGCCATAGGGCAGGGCCAGCGCCTCCAGCGGCGGCTGTTCGCCGGCGACCACTTTCATGAGCGGTTGCGGCCCGTCGAGCAGGGCGCGGCACAGTTTCGGAAAACTCACGTCGCCCCAGCCGGTGACTACATGATCGGCCAGGCGGCAGATTTCCTGCCGCTCGGTCTCGTAGCTGACCTCCGGGCCGCCCAGCACCACCTTGATCTCGGGCCGCAAGGTCTTGAGCAGGCGCACGACCTGCGTGGTCTCGACCACATTCCAGATATAGATGCCCAGGCCTATGACCTCGGGCTCCAGCGCGAGCAGCTCTTCGACAATCTGCGTGGGCCGCTGCTGGATCACAAACTCGCGCAATTGCGTGGCTTCGCGCAGGCCGGGCCGGCCGTGCCTGTCCATATTCGCCAGCAGGTAGCGCAGGCCCAGCGAAGCATGGATGTACTTCGCATTGAGGGTGGCGAGGACAATACGGGGCATGACCCTATTATCGGAGTTGGCTCCCAAAACGGCTGTAATAAGACGCCCCGGGCGCCGACCAAGAGGCTGCCGCCCCAGGAACTAATACCCCCACCGCCCGCTCACACCCGCACCATGGAATTCAAGCGCCCCCTGTTCGCCGCCTTTCTTGCTACGCTTTTGATAGCTTTTGGCGCAATGCCGACGGCGGCGATTGCCCAGAACGCGCCTTTGAACCTGCCGGGGAAGAGCAGCCGCGGCACGGCCGCCAGCGTGGTCACCACCGAACAGGTGCGGGCCGAGCTGCTGGCCTGGGTCCCCGAGGGTGTGGAGCCCGGCAAGCCGGTCTGGGTGGGCCTGCAGCTCACACACCAGCCCGAATGGCATACCTACTGGAAGAATTCGGGCGACTCCGGCCTGCCCACGCAGCTCGACTGGCAGCTGCCCGCCGGCATTGACCCGGGCGAGATCGCCTGGCCTACGCCGAAAAAAATTCCCATCGGCACGCTGGCCAATTACGGCTATGAAAAAACCGTGCTGCTGCCGGTGCCGCTGACGGTGGCGCCCGGTTTTTCAGGCAACCAGCTTGACGTCAAACTCAAGGCGGCCTGGCTGGTGTGCCGCAAGGAATGCATTCCGCAAGAGGGCGACTTCGCGCTCAGCATTCCGGTGCGCAGCTCGACCGCCGCCAGCAGCCAGCTCTTCAAGGACACCTTTGCCGCGACACCCAAAGCCCTGCCGGCCAATGCCAGCCAGGTGGAAGTCGGCGCTAAAGCCATCAAGGTGTCGCTGGCCGGCCTGCCCGCCGCCCTGCAGGGCAAGACGCTGGCGCTCTACCCCGAAACCGCCGGCGTGATTGAACCGGCCGCCGCCTGGCAGCAGGCCTGGCAGGGCCCGGTGTGGACGGCTGAAGTGCCCTTGTCCGGCCAGCGCACCGAGAGCCCGGCCAGCATGCCGCTGGTGGTGGCCCTGGACAACGCGGCCTACCGCATCGACGCCCCGGTGAAGGGCAGCTGGCCCGCGCCGGCAGCGGCCGCCGTGGTGCCGCCGGCGCTCGAAGCGGCCCTGCGCGCCAATGCCTCGGCCGGAGCCGCGCCCATCCAGGCCGGCTCAGCGCCTCCCGTGGGCCTCATCGCCGCGCTGCTGGGCGCCTTGCTGGGCGGGCTGGTACTCAACCTCATGCCCTGCGTGTTTCCGGTGCTGGCCATCAAGGTCGTGGGTTTTGTGCAGGTGAAAGACCAGGCCACGCGCCTGACGGCCGGGCTGGCCTACACCGTGGGCGTGGTGGTTTCCTTCCTCGCGCTGGGCGCACTGCTGCTGGGCCTGCGCGCTGCGGGCGAGCAGTTGGGCTGGGGTTTCCAGTTGCAGAACCCGGCCGTGGTGGCGCTGCTGGCGGCACTGTTCACCGTGCTGGGTTTAAACCTCGCGGGCCTGTTTGAATTCGGCAATGTGCTGCCCGGCCGGCTCGCGGGCTGGCAGGCCAAGAACCCCACGGTCAACGCATTTTTGTCGGGTGTGCTGGCCACGGCCATCGCCTCACCCTGCACCGCGCCTTTCATGGGCGCATCGCTGGGCTATGCGGTCAGCCTGCCGGCGCTGCAGGCGCTCTCGGTGTTCGCGGCCATAGGCGTGGGCATGGCCCTGCCCTACCTGGCGGCCAGCGCCATCCCGGCCGTCGCGCGTGCCTTGCCGCGCCCCGGCCCCTGGATGGTGACCTTCAAGCAGCTGATGGCCTTCCCCATGTTCGCCACCGTCGCCTGGCTGGTCTGGGTGCTGGGCCAGCAAAGCGGTGTGGACGGCGCGGGCGCGCTGCTGGCCCTGCTGGTGCTGATGGCGCTGGCGATCTGGGCACTCACGCTGCGCGGCACGGCGCGTACGCTGCTGGCGGCTTTTTCCATTGCCTTGTGCGCGCTGGGTTTGTGGTCCATAGGCCCCAACATCACGCGGCCCGCGGCCGTGGCCTCCGCCGCGCCGGCCGCCGGCGGCTGGCAGGCCTGGGAGCCGGGCCGGGTTGACCAGCTCGCCGCGCAAGGGCAAAGTGTGTTCGTCGACTTCACCGCCGCCTGGTGCGTGACCTGCCAGTACAACAAGAAGACCACGCTGTCCCACCCCGACGTGCTGGCCGATGTGCAAAGCAAGAACGTGGCGCTGCTGCGCGCCGACTGGACGCGGCGCGACCCCGCCGTGACGGCGGCACTGGCCCAGCTGGGCCGCAGCGGTGTGCCGGTGTATGTGATCTACAAGCCCGGCCGCGCGCCCGTGGTGCTGTCGGAAATCCTGTCGGTCGATGATGTGAGGGCCGAGCTGGCCAAGCTGTGACCCGGCCGTGCGATGGCCGCCTGTTTCTTCTTTCTTCAAAGGAGCCATGCCATGAATGATCAAGCCCCCTCTGCACGGTCGCTCAGCCGCCGTCGTTTCTCGGGTGCACTGGTCGCTGCGCCCTGGCTGGCCTCTGCGGCGTTTTCCGCGCGCGCCGCGACGGCGGCCGTGGGCCAGGCCGCGCCTGATTTTTCCGCAGTGGACACCGCCGGCAGGACCCACCGCCTGGGCGACTACAAAGGCAAGCTCGTGGTGCTGGAGTGGACCAACCCCGGCTGCCCCTTTGTTCGCAAGCACTACAGCGGCAATATGCAAAGCCTGCAAAAAGAATTCACCGCGAAAGGCGTGGTCTGGCTGGCCGTCAATTCCACCGAGGCAGGCAGCGGCGACTACCTGGCGCCGGCCAAACTGGCCGGCTGGATGGCCGAAAAGCAGGGCCAGCCCAGCGCCACGCTGATGGACGAATCGGGCCGGGTGGGCCAGCTCTACGGCGCCAAGACCACGCCGCACATGTACATCATCAGCCCGCAAGGCCAGCTGCTGTATGCGGGCGGCATCGACAGCATTCCCTCGGCCCGCGTCGACGACATCAAGGCCGCCACCAACTACGTGCGCCAGGGCCTGACCGAAGCACTGGGCGGCAAACCCCTGAGCGTGGCCAGCAGCCGCGCCTACGGCTGCTCGGTCAAGTACAAGGACGCGTGACACGGACGCGCAAACCCTCTTTCGCAAAGGCCCCGCCATGACCGCCCTGCCCGCCGCCGAACGCATGCCCTACATCCTGAACCACTACCGCAATATCGCGGTGGTCGGCCTGTCGCCGCATCCGCACCGCGCCAGCTTCGACGTGGCGCGCTACATGCAGGCCAACGGCTACCGCATCATCCCGGTGAACCCCAATGCCACCGAGGTGCTGGGCGAAAAAGCCTATCCTTCGCTGACCGAGGCGGCACGCCACGAAAACATCGAACTGGTGAACTGCTTTCGCAACAGCGAAGACATTCCGCCCGTGGTCGACGAGGCCATCGCCATAGGCGCCAAGGCGGTCTGGATGCAGCTGGGCATCAGCAACCCGGCCGCGGCGGCCAAGGCCGAGGCCGCGGGCCTGCTGGTGGTGCAGGACCACTGCCTCAAGATAGACCACCGGGTGCTGCTGTCGCGCGGCCTGCTGGACGCGGGCGCACGCCCAGGCGCGGCCCCGGCCTGAGAAGCGGCCTCACGGCCCGGGAAAGCCATGCTTGCGCGGCCGCGCGCCGCCGCTGACAATGCGCCATGTCCCTGCGTACGGCATCCCCCATCCCTTCCGCCTTCCTCGCCTCATCCCTTCTTTCCTCCGTCTTCCCCCGTTATCCCCTGCTGCTGGGCTTTGTGCTGCTGGCCGGCTGCGCCAGCGATGCGCCCACACACAAAGGCGAAGCCCAGGCCGCGCCCATGGCCGCCGGCGAGGTCGGCCAGTCGGATGTGAACCGCATGGCCACGCTGGGCATGCGCGACAACCTTGAAAGCCTGCTGCGCCTGGCCGACAAGCTCTACCGCCGCAACCCGGCCGAATGGCGCAAGACCAGCGCCGCCGGCCGTGATGCGGCCCTGGCCCAGCTGCGTGTGGCCGTCGACACGCGCACGCCCTGGCCTGAGCTGCAGGGCAAGCGCGACATCGCCGCCCTGTCGCTGGCCCTGGGCCCGGACTTCAAGGGCGACCGCGTGGCGGCTTTCATTTATGCCAGCGCCGACATGCTGGTCACGGCCCATGGCGGCAAGACCAGCTTCTACCTGACCGACAGCCTGGACGCGCAGCACATCTACAACGCCGCGCGCAACATCGAGATCGCCGTGTGGATGCTGTCCAACCGCCGCAATGCCGCGGGCCAGCCCCTGCTGCTGGCCGACGAGATCAATGAGCGTGAACGCAACCTGAGCTTCGAGCGCGAGTTCGGCAAGGTCATAGGACGGCTGGACCTGCTGGCCTCGGTGCTGACCGAGAAATACCGGCGCGCGGTGATCACCTACGTTCAAAACCTGCTGGGTGGGACCTTCCTGCAATTCTTGCCCGTTAAATAAGCACACCCCCGTCTCGGCTCACTTCGTGTAGCCGGATCCCCCCTTGCAGGGGGCGGCCGCTGCGGCCCGGCAAAGCCGGTTCCGCGCGGCCACTGGCCTGGCGGAATCCGGGAGTGGCGTTACGGCGTGGACAATAGCGGTTTGCCGTTCTTTTGCCGGAAGCCCTATGCTTGATAACTACCTGCCCGAAGTCAGAAACCAGTACGAGGCCCTGCCTTACCCGCCCTGCAACCCGCAGGACGATCACAAGCGGCTGGTGCTGACCTGGCTGGAAGACCTGCCGATGATCAACCACTACTGCTTTGCGGGGAAGCAGTCGTTCCAGAAGGGCTTCCGGGCGCTGGTGGCGGGTGGCGGCACAGGTGATGCGACGATTTTTCTGGCCGAACAGCTGCGCCACACCGACGGGCAGGTGGTGCACCTGGACATGAGCCAGGCCAGCATCGCGCTGGCGCAGGAGCGCGCGCGGATTCGCGGCCTCAGCAACATCACCTGGGTGCACGACTCGCTGCTCAACCTGCCGGCGCTGGCCGCGCAGCTGGGCAGCTTTGACTACATCAACTGCAGCGGCGTGTTGCACCACCTGGCCGACCCGGACCTGGGCCTGAAGGCCCTGCTGAGCGTGCTCAAGCCGGACGGCGCCATCGGCCTCATGGTCTATGCGACCACAGGCCGCATCGGCGTCTACCAGATGCAGGCGCTGATGCGCATGGTCAACGGCAACGAAACCGACGCGCAGCGCAAGATCGCCAATACCCGCGACATCCTGGCCAGCCTGCCGCCGGGCAACTGGTTCAAGCGCAGCGAAGACCTGCACCACGACCACAAGGCCGGCGATGCGGGCATCTACGATTTGCTGCTGCATTCGCAGGACCGCTCGTACAGCGTGGGTGAGCTCTTCGACTGGCTGGGCGACGGCGCGGCGGATGGCAAGAAGGGCCACGGCCTGCACCTGGCCTTCAGCGACGTGCAGCGCGGCCGCTCGCCCTACCTGCCCCACATGGTGCTGGGCGCCAAGCCGCCGGCCATGGCAGCGTCCTTGCGCAAGCTGCCGCTGCGCCAGCAGTATGAAATGGCCGAACTGATGGGCGGCAACATCATCACGCATTCGCTCTACCTGACGCGCGATGCGGCCTGCACCGCGCCCTATGGCGACACCGATTACGTGCCCTTTTTTTACCACGAGCCCCTGACCGGCGAGATCGCGTCGCAGGTGTTCGGCAACAGCCGCGGCCAGCCTTTCATGCTCAGGCACCAGCACTCGGGCGTATCGGTGATGGTCAATCCCGGCAAGTACGGCGCGAAAATCCTGGGACTGATCGACGGCCGCCGCAGCTTCGGCGAAATCTTCGAGCAGTTCCGCGCGGCCTGGCAGGGCAAGGCCGCAGCGCCCGACAATGCCGCGCTATTCGCCGATTTCGCCGAGTCCTATGAAACGCTGAACGCGCTGGAACGCCTGCTGCTCAGGCATGTGTCGGTCGGCGCCACGGCAGCGAAATAAGCCGAGGCGTTACGCGGCGGGGCTCCAGAGATCGGCGGTGGCAGAAGGCTGCTCGGCCAGCAAGTCCACCACCACCACAAGCTCACCGCCAAAGCGGCCTATGCCCAGGCCGCTCATGAGCTTTTGCTCTTCCTCTTCCGAAGCCATGCGCAGGAAACACAGGGCCTGCTGCTTGCCGGCATGGGCGGCCGGCAGGATGTTGACCTGCCTGACCGAACCGAAGCGGGCGCACATGCGCCTCAAGGCAGTTTCCAGGGTGGCGATATCAGGGCATTGCTGCAACTGGTCGAGTTCGAGAGGGCTCATGGGTCCTTGCCTGGAAAAAGAAACACGGGAATAAGAAGAAGGCCGGGCAGATAGCGCCGGGCGGTGGTGCAGCATGAAGGGTGGTGCGAACACGCTTCGTGAGGGGCATGCGAAGCACAGCGTAGGACAAAACCGTGCGCGGGTAAGTGACGGAACGTTTTGCAACGCTTTATCGCCAACACTTGCAAATCCTGTCATGAGAATCAGCGCGCCATGCGTCAGCATGTTCATTGAAGATCAATGAATAAACGTCTGGAAAGCAGGTGCCCCTCCCGTGTCCGTTTCCGTTCCCCACATAGCGCCCGACATCGCGCTGCACGTGCTGCCGCATTCCGGCGCCGACCGGCTCGCCCGGCTGGCCGCGCGCAGCTGTGACGCGCCCATTGCCATCCTTGTAGCCCTCGAAAACGGCGAGGCCCGCTTTGTCGCGGGCACCGGTTTTTCCGCGCAGGAACGCGAAGGGCTGCTCGCGCTGTGCGCGGCCACGCTCGAAACACCGCCGCGCCAGCCGGCGCTGCCGGCGCGCGGCGCGCCCGAGATGGCCTTTTACCGCGGCCTGCCCCTGAGCCGCGAGGACGGCACGCCGCTGGGCGTGCTGGCCGTCATGGACAAGGCCGCGCGCAGCCTCAGCGCCGACCAGGAAGAAGACCTGGAGACACTCGCCGCCCTGGCCGCCGCCCAGCTGGAGGCACCGCAGGCACGGCCGCAGCAAGTGATGCAGCAGACGGGGGAAGACGCCCAGCGCCTGGCCACGCGCCTGGGCATCACGCTGGAAAGCATCACCGAAGGCTTTTACACGCTGGACCCGCAGTGGCGCTTCAGCTACCTGAATCGCGAAGGCGCCCGCCTGCTGGGCAGGCCGCCCACGGAGCTGCTGGGCAAAAGCATCTGGAAGGAATTCCCGGGCGCCATCAACACCTTGTTCTCCGAGCAGGTGCGCGCGGCGGTGGCGGGCAATTACCAGGTGGAGTTCGAGGC
>Ga0102592_1003517_pt1 | contig 11714 bp, 12 predicted proteins | sample AraplaCol_mMF_r2_FD_76861 | JGI IMG/M metagenome (GOLD analysis project Ga0102592, IMG submission 76861) | Arabidopsis root microbial communities from North Carolina, USA - plate scrape MF_Col_mMF_r2 (SPADES assembly) (version 2) | ecosystem: Host-associated > Plants > Roots > Endosphere... | reverse complement strand
ACCTCGCGCAGGGCCTCGTCGGAATTGGCGCTGTCCATCTGGTAGGTGCGCTTGTCGCCGGTCAGCGTCTTGGCCGAGCCGATGGCATCGCGGAACGGGCCGTAGAAGGCGGAGGCGTATTTGGCCGCATAGGCCATGATCTGCACGTCGAGCAGATTGGCGCGGTCCAGCCCCTCGCGGATCGCGGCGACGCGGCCGTCCATCATGTCGGAGGGCGCGATGATGTCGCAGCCGGCCTCGGCCTGCACCAGGGCCTGGCGCACCAGCACCGCGACCGTCTCATCGTTGAGGATCTTGCCGTCGGAGATCAGGCCGTCATGGCCGTGACTGGTGAAGGGATCGAGCGCGACGTCGCAGAGAATGCCGATCTCCGGAAACTCCTTCTTGATCGCGCGCACCGCCTGGCAGACCAGATTGTCCGGATTGGTGGCTTCCGTTCCTTCTTCGTCGCGCAAGGAGGGATTGGTGTAGGGAAACAGCGCAAGGCAGGGAATGGTGAGCTTCATGGCGCGCTCGGCCTCGCGCACGGCCTGATCGACGCTGAGGCGTTCGACGCCCGGCATCGAGGCGACCTGCTCGCGCTTGTTGTTGCCGTCGATCAGAAACAGCGGCCAGATCAGATCGTCGGTGGTGAGGACGTTCTCGCGCACCATGCGGCGGGCCCATTCGGCCTTGCGGTTGCGGCGCGGGCGGACGGTCAGATCGAGGGCATGGGGCACGGCCGTGCCCTCCCGGCGCGACACCTCGCGCAATTCGATCGGACGCCCGTATTTGATCGCCATTACTCTTCCTCCGGCTGGAATTATTCTTATACCAGCTCGCATGGTTCCCGTCACCGCGGCTTGACCTGCCGCAAGGGATGGCAGCCGATTGATTTTGCTGGCCGAAGCAGCCAGAAGGGAGCCATGTCCGAGATCTCCACCCGCGATGCGGCCCGCGACAGTGCCAGGGACGCTGCCCGAGACAGTGCCAGAGAAAGCGCGCTGTCGGTGGCGGCGATCTCGTCGGAGCGGCCCGAGTCCGACGACAATGTCTGGACGCGGCGGCTCGTGCTGTTCCTGCGCGTGATGGCGCTGCTCTCGATCCTCAAGGGCCTCTATCACTGGGCGCAGGTGACCGGCTTCGTCGGCGGCGAGGACGAGGCGTTCGAGAACCAGTCGATGGCCTGGCAGGCCGCGACCGTCTACTTCGCCGTGATCGAGCTCGTCGCCGCCGTCGGCCTGTGGCTCGCCACGCCCTGGGGCGCGGTGGTGTGGCTCACGACCGTGGTGTCGATGGCGGTGATCGAACTGATGTTCCCGGGCATCTACGGCGGCAGCCTCGTCGTGGTCGGCGTCGAAGTCTTCATGCTCGCCGCTTATCTCGCGCTCGCCTGGATGGCCGCGCGCGAGCGTCCGCCGTAGCGCGACAACGTCGAGATCAATAACGCTCTCGTGCCCCGGACGCAGCGCAGCGCTACTTCAGCGGTGCGCTGCAGAGCCGGGGCCCATCTTTCCAATATCTCGCTTTGAAACATCTGGGTCCCGGATCTTCGCTGCGCTCGTCCGGGACACGAGCGTCGCTCGTGGTTGACCGTTGGTTGCCTCAAATTTGAGGTAAGTTTTCATTGACCAGTCGGTTTCGCCACAGCCGTTACGGGGGCGTTTCGAAACGGGGCGGGGCTGTTCTGGAATGCGACAGAAAGGGCGGACGGAGGGTGAACAGGACCTTGCGAAGGTCAACAGACGGTTGCGAAAAGTGCTTGTGGCACAGGCTTAATCCGCAATTCACTGTCTTAAATTCATGATCTCTTTATTCTCTTATTTAAGCCGATCTTCAAACGAGCCCCTTAAGTTGCACCTATCAGACGGGACACAAGTTTCGTCGAATAAGTGTCGATAAAAACGACAACAGGGGAAGTGTCATGATGAAAGCCGTCGCAACTGCGGCAGATACCGCAGAGCGCGTCTCCGGCCAGCAGGGTTCGGTGCAGTCGCTCTATCTGGAAGCTTTGACTCTGGTGGAGCGGCTGCATCGCCGGCTGCTCGACGTGATCAAGGACGAATTCGATCGCCGCGGCCGCGCGGACATCAACTCGGTGCAGGCGCTCCTGCTCTACAACATCGGCGACAAGGAGCTGACCGCGGGCGAGCTGCGCACGCGCGGCTACTATCTCGGCTCCAACGTCTCCTACAATCTGAAGAAGCTCGTCGAGCTCGGCTTCCTCGATCATCAGCGCTCGCGCGTTGATCGCCGCTCGGTGCGCATCCGCCTGACCCCGCAGGGCCAGGAAGTCCGCCGCATCGTCGATGCGCTCTACCAGAAGCACGTCAAGACGGTGGAGCAGGTGGGCGGCATCTCGGGTGAGGAGTTCTCGACCCTCAACAAGTCGCTGCATCGCCTCGAGCGGTTCTGGACCGACCAGATCCTGTATCGTCTCTGAGTTTTCCAAGGGATTTGGCCAAGCCGGCCCCAAACAAGACCGGCAAGCCTCACCCTAGACGTGCCTGACTTCCCCAAGCGCACTGGTCCGGAGTTGCCCCGGACCGGTGCGTTTACATTTTTGCACTGCGAAAAAATTCGCGGATGCGAGGAACCAGTTCCGGGCTTGGCGCTTATCTCCTTCGGATCGGAGACATGACAATGCTGGTCGAGCGCGGGCTTCAGGCGATGAACGTGGAACTCGTGAGCGAGGCCTACGCGATCGCCGCGAACTACCTGCGCCGCTCCGGCGCGATCCCCGATACGCTCGTCACCAACGAACGCCTGCTCGAGGCTATCATCAAGCTTATCCAGCGCGGCGAATTCAACAAGATCAGGCTCGCCAACAAGGCGATCTCATGGTTCGAGACGCAGCCCGAGGCCCGCGCGGTTGCCTGATCAAAACTCCCCAATCTTTTGAGAACCAGAGGGTGCTATGGAAGCCGCCATCGACCGCATCATGCAGACCTATGACCTGCTCGCCAACCGCACCGCGGCAGCCAGCGAGGAGGCACGGGCCAAGGTCACGAACTACCTCAATACGCTGATGGAGGCCGGCGAGAAGGACCCGCACAGGTTGACCGTGTGCGGCCTGACTTATCTGCGCCAGCTCGACGGCAGCGTGGACCCGGTGAAGGCGGGGTATACGGGGCTGTAGATCAGGTGGAGTTGGGTTCCTGCTAACGGTGACGCACGTTGAAAAAGTTATACAGCCCCGGATGCACTGTGACCTCCATCTCGTAGTCCAAGTGTTCCTCCTGTCGAAAGCTCCAGAAGTATCGAGGGCGTCCATTTACGGATGCGATGTTCCCGATGATCCCGACCGTATACAGCTGTTCGACCAGCTTCCCTGGAGCGACATCCACGTGAGGCTTCAGCGACTCAGCGAGCGCGGAAGCGTTGGTGTAACGCCGACGGCGTATTCCGGCTCGAAGTCCCTCGATTACGTCAGCTGAGTAGTGAACGGAAATCTGCTCGAAGAGTTCAACCGCGGAGACCCGGGCGTACTCGTTCAGACACCCTTTGGTGCCTTCTTCTGTTATTCTTGTATCGTGCGGATTGACCTTTGCGTACGCTTTTAGGAAGCGAACGAGGTCGCGCGGCTTATACCAAGAATTGCTGAGCAGGAATGCCATGAAGTCTTGTGGGCGATCACCAAAAGTGATCGTTGCCGGCAGGAAGCTGTCTGCATCTATTTCGACGCCCGCCGGAGCGCCGCAAACAATCTTCTGAGTCAAAATTTCGAACAGTGATTCATCGTCCCAAGTTAGAAAGACGTCGTTTCCATCCATAATCTTGCTGATTTCGGGGTCAATCTCATTCAGCTTGGTGCGGATTTCCGGACGCAGATTGCAAATGAAATGCATGTCGAGGTCGTGCTTCACGCAGAAATCGTTCAGTTGGCAGCATGACCGAACAATGTCGCGGATCAGGCAAATCCTCGCTCGATATTCGTCTGTCTTGGTATTCAGACTAGAAATAACAAGCTCGTCGATGAAGAAATAAAGCCGATACTGGCGACAGTCGGCAATAAGTAGTTGCTCAGCGATCTTGTTAAACTCCGAAACTGTCAGTTCGTGTCCGTCTTTAATTTTTGAAGGGTCGAACTTGATCTTGGCCTCTAAGATCTTCAGCGGGACCTTGATCTCGACCTTAAGGCTGCGCTTAATTCCATCGATTATGCTGTTCGTTCCCTTCGTGCTGCTCAAGCAGAACTCGATGAATGAGTTTTCGAATCCCTCGTCCTTCAGCATTTTCGCTACGCGGATCAGGAGGATGCGCTTCCAAATCTCTTTAAAGTCGTATTGTGTTTCGATGCTTGTGATCTGCTCGAGACTAATCAGATTGATGCGCTGTGTTGACGAAAAATCCTTGTAGTCGTCAGGTGTAAGGTCCTCGTAGAAACTGATCAGTCCGCTCAGATAGCCTTGCTGTTTCGCCTTTTGCGTCTCGAGGTGAAGCTGACATGCGGTCTTGCCGGCCCCCTTTTGGCCGACAATGATATAGTTGGTTTTGTTGCTAAGCGTGCTGAGGGGAAATGAGACGGGGTCAATGAAAGTCTCGGTGAAGTATTTCTCGTTGCGCAAGAACTCGCGGCGGGCGTCGTATTCGCCGAAATTGAAATCGGAAAGCTTCATTGCGGTTCCCCCGAGGTCAGGAATCCCTCATTTTGAAGCTACACATTTGCGACAGTTTCGGCATCACTCAACCGCGAGTATCTACAGATAGCCCGCTGTTCTCCCGTAGAAATGGTGGTAGTATAATCCGCTCAGGGTAGGCCCTCTTTGGCTGAAAACCCCGGATCCCCACCATATCTTGCACAAATCTCGCCCCCGACCCGCAACTACTTGGCCTGTTGCGGGCGATGTGGTAGATCGCGATCGCCGCTTCCGATCGCCACACCAGACCGCCCGTAGCCCGCCAAAAGGCTGCGGCGGTGGAGATATTCGCAAGATGACCGCACCCAAAACCGCCTCCGCGCCCGATTCGTTTTTCTCTGCCTCGCTCGAGCAGGCCGACCCGGAAATCGCCGCCGCCATCAAGGGCGAGCTCGGCCGTCAGCGCCACGAGGTCGAGCTGATCGCCTCCGAGAACATCGTCAGCCGGGCCGTGCTGGAAGCGCAGGGTTCGGTGATGACCAACAAATACGCGGAAGGCTATCCGGGCGCGCGCTACTATGGCGGTTGTGAGTGGGTCGACGTCGCCGAGAATCTCGCGATCGATCGTGCCAAGAAGCTGTTCGGCGCCAAATTCGCCAACGTGCAGCCGAACTCCGGCAGCCAGATGAACCAGGCCGTGTTTCTGGCGCTGCTGCAGCCCGGCGATACCTTCATGGGTCTGGATCTCGCGGCCGGCGGCCATCTCACCCACGGCTCGCCCGTCAACATGAGCGGCAAATGGTTCAAGGCCGCGCACTACACCGTGCGCCGCGAGGACCAGATCATCGACATGGACGCGGTCGCCAAGCAGGCCGAAGAGATCAAGCCGAAACTGATCGTGGCCGGTGGCTCGGCGTATTCGCGTGCCTGGGATTTCAAGCGTTTCCGCGAGATCGCCGACAGCGTCGGCGCTTATCTGCTCGTCGACATGGCGCATTTCGCCGGCCTCGTTGCCGGTGGCGTGCATGCCTCGCCCGTGCCTTACGCGCACGTCACCACCACCACGACGCACAAATCGCTGCGCGGCCCGCGCGGCGGCCTGATGCTGTGGAATGACGAGGCGCTGACCAAGAAGTTCAACTCGGCGATCTTCCCTGGCCTGCAGGGCGGCCCGCTGATGCATGTGATCGCGGCGAAGGCGGTCGCCTTCGGCGAGGCGCTGCGTCCGGACTTCAAGGTCTATGCCAAGAACGTGGTCGAGAACGCCAAGGCGCTGGCTGAGGCGATGAAGAGCCACGGCTTCGACATTGTCTCCGGCGGTACCGACAACCATCTGATGCTGGTCGACCTCAGGCCGAAGGGTCTAAAGGGCAACGCCTCGGAGAAGGCGCTGGTTCGCGCCGCCATCACCTGCAACAAGAACGGCATTCCCTTCGACCCGGAATCGCCGTTCGTCACCTCCGGCATTCGTCTGGGCACGCCGGCTGCGACCACGCGCGGCTTCGGCGTCGCCGAATTCCAGCAGGTCGGCGGCATGATCGCCGAGGTCCTCAACGCAATCGCGCAGTCCTCCGACGGCAAGGCGCCGCTGGTGGAAGCCGCGATCAAGGAACGGGTCAAGGCGCTCACCGACCGGTTCCCGATCTACCAGTAAGGTCAAGGTAAACGGATGCGTTGCCCGAACTGCAACAGTCTCGATACGCAGGTAAAGGACTCGCGTCCGACCGAGGACTCGTCCGTGATCCGCAGGCGGCGCGTGTGCGTCGCCTGCAACTTCCGCTTCACCACCTTCGAGCGCGTGCAGTTGCGTGAGCTTACGGTGATCAAGCGCAACGGCCGCCGCGTGCCGTTCGACCGCGACAAGTTGATGCGCTCGGTGTCGATCTCCTTGCGCAAGCGGCAGGTCGAGCCGGAACGTGTGGAGAAAATGGTTTCCACCATCGTGCGCGAGCTCGAGACGGGCGGCGAGGCCGAGATCTCCTCCGAGGTGATCGGCGAGACCGTGATGGAGCATCTGCGCACGCTCGACGACGTCGCCTATGTGCGCTTCGCCTCGGTCTATCGCAATTTCCGCGAGGCCAAGGATTTCGCCGACGTGCTCGGCGAGCTCTCCGGCGAGGAGGAAGCGCGGCTCGCCGCGATCCGCAAATGATCTTCCGTATCCTGGAGGATCAGTTCGCGCAGAAGGCCCGCGAGGCCAAGGACGCCGATCTTCGTTTCATGCAGCTGGCGCTGGCGCTCGGACGCCGCGGGCAGGGGCGCACCTGGCCCAATCCGGCCGTCGGTGCGGTCATCGTCAAGGATGGCGCGATCGTCGGACGCGGCTGGACGCAACCCGGCGGGCGGCCGCATGGCGAGCCTGAGGCTTTGCGGCGGGCGGGTGAAGCGGCGCGCGGCGCCACGCTTTACGTCACGCTGGAGCCGTGCTCGCATTTCGGCAAGTCGCCGCCTTGCGCCGATGCGATCATTGCAGCCGGCATCAAGCGGGTGGTGGCGGCGATCGAAGATCCCAATCCGGAGGTCGCAGGACAGGGCCATGCGCGCCTGCGCGCCGCGGGCATCGCGGTGGATGTGGGCCTGTGCGCGGCGGAAGCCGCATTCGACCATGCTGGGCATTTCCGGCGGATCCGGGACAATCGTCCGCATGTGATTTTGAAGCTCGCGGTCTCGCCCGACGGCAAGATCGGCGTCGCCGGCGGCAAGCCGGTCGCGATCACCGGGGAGGCGGCGCGCAATCGCGTGCATCTGCTGCGTGCGCAGAGCGATGCCATCCTGGTCGGCATCGGCACCGTGCTGGCGGACGATCCGCTGCTCACCTGCCGCCTGCCGGGCATGGCGGCGCGCTCGCCGGTGCGCGTGGTGCTCGATCAGAGCCTGCGGATTTCCGCATCGAGCCAACTGGCGCGGACCGCGCGCGAGACGCCGCTCTGGGTGATCGCTTCCGAGCTGGCGGAAGCGGCGGCCGCGACCCGCCTCGGTGCCGTCGGTGCACAAATCCTGCGCGTGCCTCCCAGTGGTGCATCCGGGCTCGATCTTCCGGCGGTGCTGCGTGCACTGGCCGGGAAGGGCATCACGCGCCTGATGGTCGAGGGCGGCAGCCGCGTTGCGTCCTCGTTCGTCGCGGCCGACCTCGTCGACGAGATCTGGCTGTTCCGCGGGGCGGAAGCGGTGGGCGCGGCCGGCGTCGATGCGCTCGATGCATTGCCCCTGTCGAAAATCACGCAGTCGCAGGCCTACAAGGTTCATGCTAGCGAGACATTCGACAAGGATACTCTCACCGTCTACGAGCGCGCGTAATGTTCACCGGCATTGTCACCGATATCGGCGAGATCGTCAGCTTCACGCCCGTGGCGCAGGGCCAGCTGCACCGGCTGCGCATCGCCTGCAGCTACGATCAGACCACCATCGCCGACGGCGCTTCGATCGCCAGCAACGGCGTCTGCCTGACGGTAGTTGCGTCCGGCGTCGCAGATGGCAAGACCTGGTATGAGGTCGATACAGGGGCCGAGACGCTGGCGCTGACGACGGCGAAGCATTGGAAGCTGGGCACGAGGCTCAACCTCGAGCGTGCGCTGAAGATCGGCGACGAGCTCGGCGGCCACATCGTCGCCGGCCATGCCGATGGCATCGCGACCATCGTCAGCCGCGAGGACCTGCCCGACATGGCGCGGTTCGAGCTCTCGACCACGCGGGAGCTGGCGCGGTTCATCGCCACCAAGGGCTCGATCACGCTCGACGGCGTGTCGCTGACGGTCAATACCGTCAAGGACACGACCTTTTCGGTGCTGATCATCCCGCACACGCTGACGGTGACGACGATCGGCGGCTGGAAGGCGGGCGCCGAGGTCAATATCGAGGTCGATCTGATGGCCCGCTACGCGGCGCGGCTGACGGAAATGAAGTGACGGCGCATAAAGTTCGTCATGCGCGGGCTTGACCCGCGCATCCATCCTCTTATGAGGGGCTTGCCCGATGGATTGCCGGGCCAGGCCCGGCAATGACAGAATAGGTAGACCATGGCAGACGCGCGGCGCGCACCCCTGAAGGACCAGACCGACATTTCCGGCGCGCGCGCGCTGATTGTCGAGGCGCGGTTCTATGACGATCTCCAGGACGCGCTTCTGGACGGCGCGGTGACTGAATTGAAGGCGGCGGGCCTCACCCACGACGTCATCACGGTTCCCGGCGCGCTGGAAATTCCGGCGGCAGTGGCCATCGCGGTGGATGCCGCGGCGGCGAACGGCAAGCCCTATGACGCCGTGATCGCGCTCGGCTGCGTGATCCGCGGCGACACCATCCATTTCGAGATCGTCTCGCAGGAATCCTCGCGCGCGCTGATGGACCTTTCGGTTGCGCGAAAGCTGCCGCTCGGCAATGGCATCCTCACCGTCAACAACGAGGACCAGGCCTGGGCGCGGGCGCGCGCCAGCGAGCTCAACAAGGGCGGCGATGCCGCGCGCGCGGCGCTTGCGATGCTGCGCATCAAGCGCCGTCTGGCTCGGGCCTAGAGCCATGGCCGACAACACCAAAAAGCCGGCGGGGCCTCACGAGAAGAAAGCGAACAGGCGCGGGGCCGCGCGGCTCGCAGCCGTGCAGGCGCTGTACCAGATGGACATCGCCGGCGCCGGCATCAACGACATCTTCGCCGAGTTCGAAAGCCATTGGCTCGGCAACGAGGTCGAGGGTGACACGTACCTGCCGGCCGAAGCTGCCTTCTTCCGCGACGTCGTCTCGGGCGTCGTGCGCGACCAGAAGAAGCTCGATCCCCTGATCGACGAGGCGCTGTCGAAGGGCTGGCCCTTGAAGCGGATCGAGGCGATCCTGCGCGCGGTGCTACGGGCGGGGGCCTATGAGCTGGAGCATCGCAAGGATGTGCCGGGCCGTGTCGTCGTCTCCGAATATGTCGACGTCGCCAATGCCTTCGTCGACCGCGAGGAGACCGGCATGGTGAACGCCGTGCTGGACCAGATCGGCCGCCAGTTCCGCGGTGACGAGTTCGGGCGGGGTTAGATATTCGCGAGGGCGGTGAACTGATGCGAGACGGCTGCCCCATACTCCGCTGTCATCACCCGCAAAGGCGGGTGATCCAGTACGCCGCGGCCTATCGATTTCACACCAAAGTCTCTGGATTGCTGGATCGCCCGGTCAAGCGGGGCGATGACACCTATTTGTGGCGCTAGGCCAGTGGCAAACCCGCACAATCCCTCCGCCGAAGACTCCCTCATCGCGCGCTATTTCAAGCCGCTGGCGACCGACCCCGGTGCGCTCGGGCTGGTCGATGACGCCGCGGTGCTGTCCTCGTCCGGCGAGGACATCGTCGTCACCACTGACGCCATCGTCGAGGGCGTGCACTATCTTGCCAGCGATCCCCCTGACACCATCGCGCGCAAGGCGCTGCGGGTGAACCTGTCCGATCTCGCCGCCAAGGGCGCAACGCCTGCCGGCTTCGTGCTGACGCTGGCGCTGCGCAGCAAGGAGGATGGCTGGCTGCGGCCCTTTGCGGACGCGCTCGGCGAAGACGCCAGGGAATTTGCCTGTCCGCTGCTCGGCGGCGACACGGTCTCGACGCCGGGTCCGCAGATGATCTCGATCACCGCCTTTGGCCGCGTGCCGCAGGGACGCATGGTCGGCCGGACCGGGGCGAGACCGGGCGACCGCATCCTGGTGACGGGCACGATCGGCGATGCCGCGCTCGGCCTCGACGTGCTCACGGGCGGGGCCGCCGCCGCGGCGCTGGCGTCCAATCCCGCCGCTAAGGACGCCCTGGTCTCGCGCTATCGCGTGCCGCAGCCGCGCAATGTGCTGGCGCGGGCCGTGCGCGATCATGCGACCGCGGCGATGGACGTCTCCGACGGGCTCGCCGGCGACCTGGTGAAGCTCTGTGCGGCCTCCGCCGTCTCGGCCACGGTCGACGTGGCAAGCGTGCCGCTCTCGGCCGAAGCGGCAAGCCTCATCGCCGGCAACCTCGTTTGCGTCGAGACGCTGCTTGCCGGCGGCGACGATTACGAAGTGCTGTGCACTGTTCCGCCGGCACAGGTCGATGCGATGATCGCGGTGGGGCGGGCGGCCGGCCTTCTCGTCACGGCGATCGGCACCATCGTCGCAGGGACAAAGAGGCCGCGCTTCCTGGACGGGCAGGGCCAGGAATTGGTCTTGCGGCGGCTGTCCTACAGCCACTTCTAGGAATTGCTCCAAACCGGCATCTTAGTTCTCGGCACTTGGCCTAAATACCTGCCGAGATCGGCGTTTTCTGCCTTATCCGGCGTTGCACCCTCAATTTGATTTTGGCAAGCTCGCGACCGACTGAAGCCGCCCCTTTTGGGCAAGGGGCGGCTTTGTTCGAAATCAAGGCGCCGCACCGCTCGACGGACAACAAAAGGCGCCGGGGGTACATCAAGGATCTGAGGCAAACATCACATGACAGCATTATGGTTGATAGTGCTCTGCGGAGTGCTTTCCGTCGTCTACGCGATTTGGGCGACGTCTTCGGTATTAAGCGCGGATGCGGGGTCGCCGCGCATGCAGGAGATCGCAGGCGCGGTCGCTGAGGGCGCACAGGCCTATCTGCGCCGCCAGTACACGACGATCGGCATCGTCGGCGTGGTCATCTTCGTCTTGCTCGTCTATTTCCTCGGGATCTACGTCGCCATCGGCTTCCTGATCGGCGCCGTCCTGTCGGGGGCGGCCGGCTTCATCGGCATGAACGTCTCGGTTCGCGCCAATGTGCGCACCGCGCAGGCCGCGACGACCTCGCTCGCCGGCGGCCTCGAGCTCGCCTTCAAGGCCGGCGCGATCACCGGCATGCTGGTGGCGGGTCTCGCTCTGCTCGGCGTGACGCTCTACTTCGGCTTCCTGGTGCATTCGCTGAAGCTTGCGCCTGACAGCCGCACCGTCATCGACGCCATGGTGGCGCTCGGCTTCGGCGCCTCGCTGATCTCGATCTTCGCTCGTCTCGGCGGCGGCATCTTCACCAAGGGTGCGGACGTCGGCGGCGATCTCGTCGGCAAGGTCGAGGCCGGCATCCCCGAGGACGATCCGCGCAATCCGGCCACCATCGCCGACAACGTCGGCGACAACGTCGGCGACTGCGCCGGCATGGCCGCCGACCTGTTCGAGACCTATGCGGTGACCGCGGTCGCCACCATGGTGCTCGCT